>VOFJ01000373.1_pt1 | contig 114001 bp, 126 predicted proteins | sample 5384081 | NCBI WGS metagenome assembly VOFJ01 (sample SAMN12384729, study PRJNA508395) | human gut metagenome | isolation source: healthy gut I | host: Homo sapiens
GCGATGTCATTTCTATAGTGATGGATCGGCCTCGCTATGAGTTCGAGATTGTGGCTGAGGACATTCCGCTTGACATTGTATATGAGGACCGCCATGTGCTGGTGGTGAACAAACCTGCCGGACTGGTGGTGCATCCGGGTCACGGCAATTACACCGGTACACTGGTCAATGCACTGGCCTGGCATTTCCGCGACACTCCAGATTACGATGTAAACGATCCACGTCTGGGCCTTGTGCACCGCATCGACAAGGACACCTCCGGACTGCTTGTGGTGGCCAAGACACCCGACGCCAAGACCAATCTGGGACGTCAGTTCTTCAACAAGACCACAAAACGCGAATATGTGGCGGTGGTGTGGGGTGTGCCGCAGCCTGAGAAGGGAACCATCGTGGGCAACATAGCCCGCAATCCCAAGGACAGGCTGCAGATGGCTGTGTTCCCGCCGGATTCGGAGATCGGCAAACATGCCGTGACTCATTATGAAGTGATTGAGAACCTGGGGTATGTGTCGGTGGTGAAATGCGTGCTTGAAACGGGCCGTACGCATCAGATACGCGTGCATATGCAGAGCATAGGCCATCCGCTTTTCAATGATGCGCGTTATGGCGGCGACATGATTCTGCGCGGAACCACCGCAGCCAAGTACCGCCAGTTTGTGGGCAACTGTTTCGCTACATGTCCGAGGCAGGCGCTGCATGCCCGCACGCTCGGGTTCGTGCATCCGCACACCGGCGAGGAGATGTTCTTCACATGCCCGGTGCCTCCCGACATGACGGCACTAATTGAGCGCTGGCGCAAAATCGAGCTGCACTGATTTCGTTATGACATCGGTCTAAACGGTGATAGCGCCGCTTCCACCTTATATTTCTCTGAATATTTACTGTTATCCTTCTGAATCTTTTCCGAAGGGCGTTTCGGCCATCTCTTTGATGGCTTCCACCTCTTTGCGCCGTTGTCCGGGCGTCTCGTTGTTGTTGCGCATTATGATGTACTGCTCATAATAGGAGAGGAGCAGGGTGGTGAGCGGCAAGGCTATGATGAGGCCGATGAAGCCCAGCAGCGTGCCCCAGATAGAGAGCGAAAGCAGAATGATGGCGGGGTTGAGCCCCATGGCTTTCCCCATAATGCGCGGGGTGAGGATGAGGTCGCCCACCACCTGAACGAGGGCGAACACCCCCATGCATTCCCACCACATGGTCCAGAAGTTGCCGCCGCCGTCCACCGAGTCGACAAGGCACAGCAGCGTCACGGGGATGATGCTGAGGTACTGGCAGTAGGGAATCATGAACAGCACTGCGGTGCCAAGTCCGAGGATAATGGCCAGCGGAAGTCCGCATAGGGCGAATCCACCGCAGTAAATCACAGCCACACAGCATGAGATCAGCGCCTGACCGCGGAAATAGTGGTTCATCGAGTCCTTGATGTCGCCGCCGAGTTTATAGGCCACCTTACGCATGCGTGGAGGCACCATAAGGCGGAATCCCTCCATGAGGCGGTCGTAGTCAAGCATGATGAAAATTACGTAGAGGAACACTATCAGCCACCCCACAATGGCAAGCACCACATGCAGTCCGCCGTTGATGAGGGCCATGGCGCTGTCGGCCAGGCGGTCGAGGTTCTGGTTCATGAGCTTCTGCGCAAGCATCTCGAAGTCGATGTTGCGGCGCAGCATGTCGTGGATTTGCGGTGGAAGGTATTTTATGGATATGTCGGTTGTGGAGGCGTATGCACGCAGCATATCGGCCATGTGGTGCATCTCTTCAATGATCGACGGCACGAACAGATAGAGCAACAGCCCTGTGAGCAGTGCGGCTTCGGAGAGGGTGACGAAAATAGCGACAATGCGCCCCTTCAGCCGCAAGAGCGAGCGGTTATACTGCACGAACGGCTCGAACAGATAAGCTATGAGGCATGCCACCAGGAAGGGGAGGAGCACATTTTTCAGCACATTGATGAGCCAGACGGCCGCCGCTGTGATGGCCACCGCAATGAGCAGGCGCACCACGCGGTCGAAAGTATAGGGCTGTGATTCGTGTTTCATTCGGCAAAATTAGCCAAATTATTATTCTTTTTCTTAAAATGTGGCGCCGAGATTCGCTAAAATACGTAAATTTGTGAAATCTGAGCGTTTGCACCCTTGTGTGCTACCTCTCTGCACAATTAAATCCCGAACCTGCATAATCATAATAATACACCAATATAAAATGACAAAAGACACCAATCAAATTCTTCTCAACGACCGCAAATGGGTGCGTTGGACGGCCCTGGTGCTGCTTGCATCGGCCATGTTTTTCGGCTACATCTTCATGGATGTGCTGTCGCCGCTGCAGGAGATTCTGCAGAACACCCGCGGGTGGGACCCCGTGGCCTACGGCCGTTTCGCAGGCTCGGAGACATTTCTCAATGTGTTTGTGTTTTTCCTGATTTTCGCCGGTATCATCCTGGACAAGATGGGGGTGCGCTTCACCGCCATACTTTCCGGTTCGGTGATGCTGCTTGGCGGATGCATCAACTATTACGCCCTTACCGACAGCTTTGCGCAGAGCGGCCTGAGCACGTTTATGGACGGCTTCCTGAATCTGCCCGACGCATGGTGGAACATAACCCCGTTCTATAAGGGTATGCCTGCCTCGGCCAAGTGCTCGGCCCTGGGCTTCATGCTTTTCGGATGCGGAGTGGAGATGGCCGGTATCACCGTTTCCCGCGGTATCGTGAAGTGGTTCCAGGGGAAAGAGATGGCCTTGGCCATGGGTATCGAGATGGCTATCGCGCGTCTGGGCGTGGCTGTGGTTGTGCTCGGCTCGCCCGCACTTGCCACACTGCGCGGCCAGATCAGCGTGTCGCGTCCCGTAGGCTTTGCCGTGCTGCTGATGCTTATCGGTCTGATTGCGTTCATAATCTATGCATTCATGGACAAGGCGCTCGAGCGTCAGGCCGGCAACACCGAGGAGAAGGACGATCCCTTCAAGGTTTCCGACCTCGGCCGCATCTTCTCGTCGAAGGTGTTCTGGATTGTGGCTCTTCTCTGCGTGCTCTATTATTCCGCCATTTTCCCCTTCCAGAAATTTGCCATCAACATGCTGCAGTGCAACCTGCAGATTTCGGCTGAGCAGGCCGGCTTCGTGTTCTTCGTGTTCCCGCTCGGAGCTGCAGCCGTAACCCCTCTGCTCGGCAATTTCCTTGACCGTCATGGCAAAGGTGCCACCATGCTCATCATCGGCGCCCTGCTCATGATTGTGTGTCATCTTACATTCGCCTTTGTTCTTCCCGCAACCAAGTCGGCCATCATAGCCTATGCGGCCATCATCCTGCTCGGCATCTCGTTCTCGCTTGTGCCGGCTTCGCTTTGGCCTTCGGTGCCCAAGCTTGTCGACGGCAAGTTGCTCGGCTCGGCTTATGCGGTGATTTTCTGGATCCAGAACATCGGCCTCTATGCGTTCCCGATGATTATCGGCAGTGTGCTCTCGAAGAGCAACCCCGGCGTGACCGATCCCTTGCAGTACAACTACACCACTCCGATGCTTGTGTTCGCGTCGCTTGGCGTGTTCGCGCTGTTGTTCGGCCTGTGGCTCAAGGCGCTTGACGCCCGCAAGCACTACGGCCTTGAGGCTCCCAACATCAAGGCTTCCACAGAAGCTGAGGAAGCCGCCATCGAAGCTGCCGAGGAATAATCCGGCTGACAGGCAAATAACCACAGGGGTGGAGGCGCATTGCGCCTCCACCCCTGTGGTTATTTGCAGCTACGATAGCTAATTTAGCTATTATAGCTATCATAGCTAAGATAGCTGCTTTAGCTGAGTTCGTGGATAACCAGGCCGGAGCGCAGTTTGGGCTCGAACCAGGTGGTTTTGGGCGGCATGATGTTGCCGGTGTCGGCAATATCCATGAGCTGCTTCATAGACACAGGGTAGAGTGCCAGGGCCATGGCCATTTCGCCGGAATCAACGCGGCGTTTCAGTTCGCCGAGGCCGCGGATACCTCCTACGAAGTCGATGCGCTTGTCGGTGCGCAGGTCGGTGATGCCGAGGATGTCGCGCAGGATGAGGTCGGAAGAGATGGTGACGTCGAGCACTCCGATGGGGTCGGCGTCGTTGTAGCGCCCTTCGCGCGGTGTGAGCGAGTACCAGTGTCCCTGCAGGTAGAGCGAGAAGTTGTGCAGTCCGGCGGGACGGTAGATTTCTGTGCCTTTGTCCTCCACGGTGAAGTCCTTTTCAAGCGCTTTGAGGAAGCCTTCGGGTGTGAGGCCGTTGAGGTCGCGCACCACGCGGTTGTAATCTATGATGCGCAGATGCGATGCCGGGAATGCTACGGCCAGGAAGTAGTTGTACTCTTCTTTGCCGGTGTGGTTGGGGTCGGCTGCCGCTTTCTCCAGACCCACGCGCGCTGCTGCTGCCGAGCGGTGGTGTCCGTCGGCTATGTAGAGATTCGGCATGCGGTCGAATTCCTCTGTGATGATGTCGGTGAGTTCTTTCCCTTCCACCACCCAGAAGTGGTGGCCGAAGCCGTCGGGTGCCACGAAATCGTAGTCAGGCTCGCCGGCGGTGACTGTGCGGATCACCTCCTCAAGGCGTTCGTTGTCGGGGAATGCGAAGAACACCGGTTCGATGTTGGCGTTGTTCACCTGCACGTGGCGCATGCGGTCGTCCTCTTTGTCGCGGCGTGTAAGCTCATGCTTCTTTATCACGCCGTTCACATAATCGTGCACATTGGCTGCCACTACGATGCCGTACTGTGTGCGGCCGTCCATGGTCTGTGCATATATATAATAGTGGTCGGTATCGTCCTGCACGAGCCATCCGTTGTTGCGGAACGCGCGGAAATTCTCCACGGCTTTGCCGTAAACGCATTCGTCATGCTCGTCGGTGCCTGCGGGGAAGTCGATTTCCGGCTTGATTATGTGGTAGAGCGACATGGGGTTGCCTTCGGCTTCCTTGCGTGCTTCTTCTGAGTTCAATACGTCGTAGGGGCGTGAGGCCACTTTCTCGATGAGATGTTTTGGCGGACGTATGCCGCGGAAAGGTTTTACGGTTGCCATAGATTTATAGGTGTTGTGTTTTTATGGTTTGCGGCAAAGGTAACAAACCGCCGCGAATCGGCAAAACAAAAATTGACCTAAATTTTATGTTGAAAAACATACTCGTGTCGCCCTGTCTGACGAATAAAAATTAACCGGAAATGTAGGTTGGTGCTTTAAAAATGCATAACTTTGTGGTGAAGATTACAACAAATGCAAACGGCACGTGCCGTTTGTCTCACGCAGACATGTCTGCGTGAGACAATTAACTGGTATATATGCGATTATAATCTATTAACCCTAAATAATGTTTTGTATGAAAAAACTTTTACTAAGTCTTGCAATGGCTGTGGGTATGGTGTCCGTGGCCGGAGCTGTTGAGGTGACGGATGTCCTGAATCAGGAAGCTGTAGGGAATAAAGGCACATCTTATTCAGACTATACGCTTGCTTCTGAAAAAACAAATTCTGGAGCAGCCTATGCTTTGCAGTGTGCCGGCGACAAGAGCTCCATCCAGCTGCGTTCCAACAATAATAATTCCGGCATTGTGTCAACCACATCCGGGGGTACTTTGAAAAAACTGACCGTTACCTGGAACAGCGCCACTGCTGATGCCCGCGTGTTGAATGTCTATGCGTCAGATAAAGTCCTTACTATTGCAGGGCTTTACGGCAATGATGCACCTCAACCTGTGGCTACCTTGAAAAAAAGTGATGCCACAGAATTGGTAAGCACCTATGTGTTTGAAGGTGATTTTACCTACATCGGTCTCCGTTCAGCAAGCGGCGCCATGTATCTTGCATCGGTTGACATCACATGGGAGCAGGCTGCTGCCGCTGTTGACAAACCCGTGATTACCGAGGAGAACGGTCTGGTGACCATCGTTGCCGGTAACGGTGGGGCTGATGCCATCTATTATACAACCGACGGCAATGCTCCTACAACCGAATCCACAAAATACACTGCGCCCTTCACTGTTGACAAAACCTGTACAGTAAAAGCCATCGCACAGAAAGGTACTGCTTTGTCGGCTGTAGCTGCTCTGGATGTGACTATCGTTGAGACTTTTGACGGTTTTGCTGCGTTCCTTGCTACAAATCCTGTCAAGAACACCGAGGCAAACATCGATGGCCCCATAACAGCCATCTATCAGAATGGTCAGAATCTTTATGTAAAAGACAGCAAGGACGGATACATGCTTCTGTACGATACCAACAAATTTAAAGATTTGACACCTACAAAGAATGGCACTCAGTTCGCATCGATAACCGGCCTTTACTCGCCTTTTAATAAACTGCCGCAACTGACAAGTGTTAAGTTTGGTGAGCATAGCGAGGGAGTTGCGGTAGAGCCTAAGACCGTTACTATTGACGAGCTTACTTTAGAGATGGCCAATACTTATGTGAAACTTGTAGGTATTGATATTACAGAAGGTGAAAAGGCTAATAATTATGTCGGAACTGATGCTGCCGGCAAAACAATCGCCTTGTATAATTCCATGTCTAATGCCAATAATTTCACGCCGATTGAAGTTCCCACCGGAAAAGGATTCGATGTAATCGGATTTGTAAGTAGGTACAACGATAACCTGCAGGTTTCGCCCATCGCTTTCGAAGGTGGTCAGGCTATGGAGACAGTGGCAAATCCCGTGTTCTCTGTGGCTGCGGGCCGCGTAGTCAAAGGTACAGAGGTAACTCTTACTTGCGAGACCCCCGAGGCACAGATTTTCTATACCTTCGGTGATGCAGAACCCGATTCTGAATCCTCACTCTATGAGGAACCGTTTGAAATCACTGCCGACACCAAAATCAACGCCATCGCCTACAAAGATGGCATGCTCGCCTCCGAGGTTGTAAGCGTAAGCTACATTGTACTTCCCGAAGGCGCTGAAGTCGCAGATTTCAATTTCGGTGATCCCGCCACCCTCACCCCCGCGGTAGAAGCTCCTGAAGCAAGTAATGGCGTAGATGTTAACGGCAAGACTTTCACAGCGGCTAAAGGCGTGACGCTTGCTGTGGCTGAAGAAGGTGGCGAAGGTGCTAACCAGACCAAGCCCCGCATCTGGAATCCGTCGGGCGCTAATGCCGGCAAGATGGACTTCCGTATTTACAACGGCTGGTCGTTCACCGTAACCGCTCCTGAAGGCTATCTCCTTTCGGCCATCGAGATGACTCATTACAACGCCTCAAATAAAATTAAACTTTCTGCTACAGTAGGTACTGTAACTGAAAGCGGTTCATGGGAAATGCCCGCAGTTGCTCCTGCTGCAGAGGCTACCGAGGCCACAGGCAAGTCGGTTACATTCACCGCAACCGCCGCCAACAATATCCAGACAATGAAGGTGATTGTTGTTCCTGATGGTCAGAGCGGTATTGAATCGGTTGTAGCTGCCGACGAGAATGCTCCTGTTGAATACTACAACCTGCAGGGTGTGCGCGTAGCTAACCCCACTGCTGGCCTGTATATCGTTAAGCAGGGCAGCAAGGTAAGCAAAGCCATCATCCGCTAATCCGCTATCCCAACATAATCCCTGGCGCCAACCCCGTCAGGCCCACCCATACCAAGGGGCGCACCAACCGGTGCGCCCCTTTTCCGTGCGTCTCCCCCCCACACCCCACTTCCCACGCGCTGCGCTGACGCTCCGCACGCGGATAAACACGGACTCGCCCCTGCGGGGCTTGGCGTAGGTGGATGTAGGCTGCCACTGCGTCACCCACTCCCCACTCCCCACGCGCTGCGCACGCGGATAAACACGGACTCGCCCCTGCGGGGCTTGGCATAGGTGGATGGGGACTACGGTGGTGTCACTACCCACGCGCTGCGCACGTGGATAAGCATGGGTCCGCCCCTGCGGGGCTTGGCAGGGGCGGATATGTCGGGCTGGAGGGGAGAGGGGGGCAGCTGGGGATGTGGGGCACATGGTGGAGGTGGGGATGGAGCCGCGGAGCGGCGTGGCTGTGTCTATCCGCGTGCGGAGCGATAGCGCAGCGCGTGGGGAGAGTGGAGGAGTCCTATCGTCTGTAGCCCCGGAGGGGCGGGTCTGTGGTAGGAGGGCGGAGGCTATTGCAGTGGGTTTATTTGAGGTCTCTTTCGTCCCAGGTCAAATTGTTTTCATGGTGTAGCCGACTCAGTTCGGTTACAAAATTTTCTCCCAAGTGATGTTTCTCTTGCGCTTTTACATAACTGATTACACGTTCCAGTGACAACGGATCCTTTGATTCGGAAAAATACCCGTCGCACCAACCGCGGAATTCTGGAAATAAACCACATTTTTTCATCCACTGACTACTGGATGTTTTCAGAATCTTTATCAATTCTGCCTTGCTGACATCTGGGTGTAAGTTGACTACAATATGTACATGATCACCAACGCCATTTATTCGGTATAAATGGCATTTTAATTCTTTTAATTTCGTCCAAAGAAAGCGGTACAAAGCTTCCCTGTTCTCAAGGCTGATAGTGTGTTCTCGTCCTCGCGTCCCGAATACAAAATGCTGGATGTCTAATGTGTGGCTCATGGCGTAAATATACGAATATTAATTTAATTGCAAATTATTTTTTGCAGCGCGTGGGAGGTGGGATGGGTGTCCGCGTGGTAGCCCCGGCGGGGCGGGTCTGTGGTGGAAGTGTAGGCTTGGCATGACAGGAAATGAGTAGAGGTGTAACGGTATTTTCGGGAGGTGAGATGGGGTGAAATTGGGGCTGGGGAGGCTGTGGAGGGAGGCGGAAGCGAAAAAATAAGGGAAAATTCAGGGCAAAGGGGATTTTTTTTGCCAAAAGATTTGTCAATTCAAAAATAATGCCTACCTTTGCAACGCAAACGACAAAAACGGGGCACGAGAGCGATGCCAACGGGTTTGCAAGAAGTGAAAATTGCGAAAATAGCTCAGTTGGTAGAGCACGACCTTGCCAAGGTCGGGGTCGCGGGTTCGAGTCCCGTTTTTCGCTCAGAGTTAGCACATTAACTTAATGATATATCGTTTAGCCGACAAGGGCTGCGCATGGCGGAATTCCCAATCATATTTCAGCAATGCGAAAATAGCTCAGTTGGTAGAGCACGACCTTGCCAAGGTCGGGGTCGCGGGTTCGAGTCCCGTTTTTCGCTCAACAATCAAAAGCGGAAACCTGCATGCTAAGCTTCAGGCAGAACGATAGAAATGTCCGGATGGCGGAATTGGTAGACGCGCTACTTTGAGGGGGTAGTGATCATTGGATCGTGTGAGTTCGAGTCTCATTTCGGACACTTGGGAAAATCCCAGATATTTGAATCTCAAATATCTGGGATTTTTCTTTTTTTATTATCGTCCCCATTTCGTCCCCATTCCGTCCTCGTTTTGTCGGTTCAAGCCGAAAGTTCGGTGCATTTGATTTTCGTAAACCGACGTCGTCTCCATCCACTTGTAGGGTCGCGACCTGTCGCGACTGCAACCTTGCGGAACATATTTGAGCATCAGGCATTCATTTGCAACATCCCGCCTGCAGTCGCGACAGGTCGCGACCCTACAAGTGGATGAAATCATTATCATGGAGAAATGCTGATTTCATGCACCGATATTTCGGCTTGACCCGTTTTGTCCTCGTTTTGTCGGGCCGTGACGAAATATCGGTGCATTTGTCGTTTGTCCCTAAGTACGGGTAATCAGAGCAGTCGGCTTTCGGAAAATATTTCAGGCAGCAGGTTGGTGCGGGGCCGAAACAATACCGCAATGAATGTGTTATGTGATTAAAGGGAACTCCTTTTAACAGGGGTTTACGTTTCAACCTTTAATGTTTCATCGGATTATGCAGCCCCGTCTTCTTTCCATCCGGAAAATCGCCAACATCGTTTTTGCCGCAGCCGTGGTGGTCGTGGTGGTGTGGGTGGTGGACATACTGAAAAATGTGCTGTTGCCCTTCTGCCTTGCCTGCCTCATAGCCTATTTCATGGAACCTCTCGTGCAGCTCAACCGCAAGTGGTTCAAAATGAAGGGGAGGGTGCTGGCGGCATTTCTCACCATTCTGGAGACAACCATTGTGGTTGGGGCGCTGGTCTATTTTCTTGTGCCCTCCGTGGTGAACGAGATTGACAGCATGCGGCAGATGTATGAAAAGGCAAGCGCTTCGCGCGACGGGCTGCTCCGGTTGCCTCCGGCGCTAAGCGAATGGGTGAATCACACGTTCAAAACCGGTGGCGATGGCAGTATGCTGCAATTCAAGCAGATAGAGCAGATGCTCAATTCCGGGGCATCCATTGTGAGCGAATCGGTGGGATTCCTGTTCCACACGTTGCAGTGGCTCATAGCGTTTATCTATGTGATTTTCATCCTTATCGACTATCCGCAGCTGATGGGCGGGTTCCGGAAACTTGTGCCTCCCCGCTACAGGACTGTGGCCTACAAGCTTTTCGATGATATTAAAGTGAACATGAACCACTATTTCCGTTGTCAGGCGCTGATTGCAGCATGTGCGGCGGTGTTCTATTGCATCGGATTCTCCATAGTCGGAATCCCGCTGGCCATTGTGCTCGGACTGCTTGTGGGGGTGTTGTATATGATACCTTATTTCCAGTATGTCACCCTCATCCCGGTGGCCGCCGTGTGCCTGCTGTCGTCGCTCGACGGCACGGCATCATTCTGGCAGCTGATGGGGGAGTGCCTGCTGGTTTATGTGGTGAGCCAGAGCGTGTGCGACTACATCCTCACACCTAAAATCATGGGTAAGGCCATGGGGCTGAATCCGGCCATCATTCTGTTGGCATTGTCGGTATGGGGCACATTGATGGGGTTGATCGGTATGATTATAGCGCTCCCTCTCACCACATTGTTACTGAGCTATTATCAGACTTACGTAATCAACCGCGCTCCCGTGCAGGCTGCTGCGCCCGACGAGCCGCCTGCATCGTGATATTTAGACAGTTGCATCGGCGCCGATGCGACATGGAGGCACAAAGAGGATAAAGGGGTGTCAGAACGGCTTGCGGTACTTGTCGGGATCGGCATCCTGAAGGATGCTGAGATAGGAGTTGTAGCGCGAGGGGGCGATTCGCTGCTCGTCGAGAGCCTGGCGCACGGCGCATTGCGGCTCGTGGGTGTGGGTGCAGTCGCCGTAACGGCAATTTTTTCCGATGGCGAAGATTTCCGGAAAGAAGTGCGACACCTCGTTGCGGTCGAATTCTATTGTACCGAAACCGCGTACCCCCGGGGTGTCGATTATCCAGCCACCAGACGGCAGTGGGAACATCTCGGAAAATGTGGTGGTGTGCATACCGGTGTCGTGCACATCGGAGATGGCCGCAGTGCGCAGGTCAAGCCCAGGAATCAGTCGGTTGATGAGCGTGGATTTACCAACGCCTGAATTTCCTGCCACCAGCGAAATCTTTCCTGCAAGCACTTGCCGCAGTTCATCAATGCCGCTGCCGTCCAGCGCTGATACGTGGAGCACTTTGTAGCCGATTGAACGGTAAAGATATGTCACAGCGTCGAGCAGTTCATGCTCGGTGAACTCTCCTGTAAGGAGATTGGCCGTGCTGTCGGATTCGTCGGTGTCGGGCGTGGTCCCGTCAGGAGTCACGGTAGTATCGTTGTCAAGGAGGTCAACCTTGTTTATCACAATGATTGCCGGCACGCGGTATGCCTCGGCTGTGGCAAGAAAGCGGTCAATAAATGTTGTGGAAGTGCTGGGATGGGTGAGGGTGACCACCAGACAGGCCTGATCGATGTTGGCGGCAAGTATGCTCGCCTCTTTTGACAGATTGCTGGCACGGCGTATTATGTAGTTCTTACGCTGATGGATTCCGGTGATGTAGGCCGACCCGTCGGGATTCACGGCTACATCCACATTGTCGCCGACTGCCACAGGATTGGTGGTGCGTATCCCTTTGAGGCGGAATGACCCTTTTATGCGCGAATCTATCTCGCGTCCGTCGGGCAGCAATACGGTGAATGCACTCCCGGTGTTACGGATGACCACTCCTGAGGCGCGTTCGGCATCCTGTGTCTGGGTTTCAGCGGTCCGTGCAGTTTTTTTTCTGTTTTTTTTCTTGTCGGTCATTGCCAGTGTGTGGTGTCCTTTCAGTCCATGAAGCGGTCGGCAAATATCGAGTCGACCTTCTGGTTGATTATCCTGTCAAGCATATCGAGTGCGCTCGGGGTAGGGGCTTCTGCTGTTGCCGCGGCATTAGGCAGATTCCTTACAGAAACGCTTTGGTCGGCATTTAGTTCGGGAGTGGCAGGCGGGATGCGGTTATAGGCTATTTCCGCCACCGGCACGGGGCGGCCTGTCGATGCAATCTGTATCTCCTGTATGTCGTTCAGACGTGGCTGAGGGGTGGGCTCGTCGGCAGGACGTTCCTTCCCGTTCTTCCCCTTGCCCGCCTTGGCCCAGCTTTCCTGCGCGCCGCCCACGCGGCCTGCGCCCAGCAGGCGCTGGCCCCAGTAGCCTGTATCCACATTGCTGATCATTACACCACGCGACGAGGATGCATGAATCATTTCGCCGTTTCCGATGTACAGGCCAACATGCGATACCTTGCCGGAACCGCCGAAAAACATGAGGTCGCCCATACGGGCCTTGTTGCGCGCCACTTCGGTGCAGTAGGACATCTGACTTGATGAAGAACGCGGAAGCTTGACGGCGCATACCTCGCGGTACACCTCCATCACCAGTCCGGAGCAGTCTGTGCCAGAGCGGTCCTGTCCGCCATAGCGGTAAGGTGTGCCGAGCCAGCGGCGCGCCTCTGCGGCCAGATCGCGTCCCATGGCATCTGACGGCTCGTCGGCATAACTAATTTTGCCTGAACCGCCACGCTGGGTTGTAGCGCTTCCATAGCCTTGTGCTCCCGTAGATGCATGCTTCTTTGAGGAGCAACCTGTCAGAACCGCCAAAACAATGGCAGCCATACAGAACGATATGATCTTCGCAAACCTCATATGAGCAGAAAAACAAAAAATGATTATTTGCAAATTTAAATAATAGGCCCAAAATTTGCAAATGCAAACTGTGTAAACCCGTCAAAAAACACCCATAAAAGAAAAAAATACCCCATAATGTAACTTTACGGCGAAAAACACGACAAATGATAATGTCGGAATTACTTAATTAATGTAATTTTGACACCGCATTATCACAGATTATTTACTTGCACATTACAAACAGCACGGCCGCACGCCATAGAGGAAATGCCAGCGGCCACAACAATCAGACCATTTAAAATATGGACATTATCAGAGCTGAACACGTCAGCAAACAATTCACCAATCACAAGGCTCTTGACGATGTGAGCATCAGTATCCCGGAAGGGAAAATCTACGGCTTGCTCGGTCCGAACGGAGCAGGAAAGACAACCCTTATCCGCATCATCAACCACATTACAGCTCCCGACAGCGGAGAGGTTTGGTTCGGCGACCACCGGCTGTGTGCCGACGACGTGGCGCACATAGGCTATCTGCCCGAAGAACGCGGTCTGTACAAAAAGATGCGAGTGGGCGATCAGGCGCTCTTTTTCGCGCGTCTCAAAGGGCTCAAACGTTCCGAGGCCATTACAGAACTGAAAGCCTGGTTCGAACGCTTCGGCATAATGGACTGGTGGGGGAAAAAGGTCGAGGAGCTTTCAAAAGGTATGGCGCAGAAAGTGCAGTTCATTGTCACTGTGCTTCATCGCCCCAAACTGCTCATCTTCGACGAACCCTTCTCCGGTTTCGACCCCATAAACGCCAATCTGCTGAAAACCGAAATTCTGCGTCTGCGCGACGAAGGTGCCACCGTGGTGTTCTCCACCCACAACATGGAGAGCGTGGAGGAACTCTGCGAGAATATAACGCTGATAAACCGTTCACGCAACATCCTGTCGGGTAATGTGGCTGAAATCAGGGCAAGAATGGGTGCCAATCATTACCGCATGGCATTTACCGGCGATGCTGCCGCCCTGCATGAGCGCCTCGGGAATATGGTGACCGAGACACTGGTGACTGACACCCCTGTGCCGGGATGCCCCGACGCCATAAGCGCCAACTTCCATCTGCGTCAGGGTGTGGCCATGCGCGAGTTCCTTGCCGTAGCCAACGATACGGTGGATATTGTGAACTTCGACCGTGCGCTGCCGTCGATGAACGAGATTTTCATTCGCTGCGTTGAGAATGCCGACGCCGCCACAAATGCCAACTCTAAAGAAAACAACTGAAATGTCGTCGAATATAGGAATAATCATAGCGCGTGAGTTCAACGAGCGCGTAGGGAAAAAGAGTTTTGTAATCACAACCCTGCTCATGCCGGTGCTGATGCTGCTCCTGATGGCAGCTCCGGCAGCCATAATGATGCTGTCGACCCCTGATGACACGGAGATAGCAGTGGTAGACCAGAGTGGGATAATGATGCCCGAACTGGCCGCACGAGCAGCCGACCTGGATTTTGTGACACTTACCGCCACTGACCAGCCGCTTGATTCGGTTATTGCCGATGACCGGTATGATGCCGTGATTTTCATCGGTCAGGATATTGTGGAGAATCCGTCGAACGCGGCACTCTACAACCGCGATGCCGGAAGCATGGAGGTGGAGATGCTCGCATCAAACGCCATAAAGAAAGTGGTAGAGGATGAACGCCTGAAGGCCTACAGCATAGAGAACCTTTCGAAAATCCTTGACGAGGTGAATGTGGATGTGCATCTGTCCACCCTCCGCATCGACGAATCGGGAAATCAGGAAAGCTTCTCGTCGGGTGTGTCCTATGGCATGGGTATGGTGATGACGTTCGTGCTCTATATGTTCCTGCTGCTTTACGGACAGATGGTTATGACCTCCATTATCGAGGAGAAGAACAACCGCGTGCTTGAGCTTGTGGTGTCGTCTGTGAAACCTATGCAGCTTATGATGGGTAAAATCATAGGTGTGGGTCTGGTGGCAGTGGTGCAGGTGGTGATATGGGGTGTGCTCCTCTGTCTGATGTCGGCATTCCTGCTTCCCGCCATCCTTCCTGCCGACCTGAGCGCGCAGGTCGCCATGGCTTCTGCCGGCGACATGGACCTTTCGTCGAGCTTTGACCCCGATATGATCAATGCCCTGGCCACATTCACCTCCGTTGGTTATATAGCGACCATGATGGGATATATGCTGATGTTCCTCGTGGGCGGTTTCCTGTTTTATGCATCGATATTCGCTGCCATCGGATCGGCAGTGGACAACATACAGGATGCCTCGCAGCTTCAGACTTTCGCCGTGCTCCCTATCATTTTGGCATTGGTGTTCTCGCTGGCCGTTGTAAGTGATCCCAACGGCACCATGTCCGTATGGATGTCGATGATTCCCTTCACTTCCCCCATGGTGATGCTTGCCCGTATTCCGTTCGGCATTCCGGCATGGCAGATATGGGTGTCGGCGGCCATACTTTTCGCATCGTTTGTGGCGATGGCATGGATAGCAGGCAAGATTTACCGTATAGGTATCTTCATGTACGGCAAGAAGCCCAGTATAGCCGACCTTGTGCGCTGGGCCCGTTATAAATGACGCGCGACTTTCGATTTGTCGAATAATTGAACCCTACATACATTCTGCCCCGCAGCCGAAATGGCAACGGGGCAGTTTTTAATATACCTTCACCCTTCATTTCATTGTCACATTTCAGATGTCTATTTACAGATTCTTTTCAGTGGCAAACATAACAGATAAATTTGCAAAAAAGGAATATATTGTACATGTATCAATAATCCGGTTCATGTCAGGCGTGAAACGATGCAATTTTTTTGTGCAGAAACGTTGAACATTTAATGCCGGGCCCGTGTTGGATTTTAATAAATTCATCACAATTGGCAGTATGTCGCACTTACATTTGGGGCGGACACCGCTTATATAAGTTTAACATGCTGCGCTACATCGGTTTTTAAGAATGAATAAAACATCAGATAGAGTAAAGCGGCACTCCGTGATTTTTAGATCCGGATGCCTGAGACACAGACGTCTATTAACTGTAATTATCATTGTGGCAGTGTTGCTGGCAGGTGGCGCGGCCGTGTGGATGCTTACGCGCAAAAAGGCTGTCCCGACATCATATCCGGTTGTCGCTGTCGAGCCTGTGAATACCTCGGATGTGAACATTTACGGCGAATATGTGGGCAGAATCAGGGCCCAGCAGTTCGTGGAAGTCCGCGCACGTGTGGAGGGCTATCTGCAGAAAATGTTTTTTGAGGAGGGCACACGTATCAAAAAAGGGCAGACGCTGTTTGTGATTGATCCAAGTCTCTACAGAGCTCGGGTGGAAAAAGCCCGTGCGCAGCTTAACAAGGCCAAGGCACAGGAACAGAAAGCTGACCGTGACCTGAAACGCATGCGTCCGCTTTATGAGCAGAATGCTGCCTCACAGCTCGACCTTGACAATGCCGAGGCCGCCTATGAGAGTGCCAAGGCCGAGGTTATGGTGGCCGCCGCCGACTTGAAACAGGCTGAGATGACGCTCGGTTATACCACTGTGACATCGCCTGCCGACGGGTATATCTCCGAGCGCAGCGCCGACATAGGCACGCTCGTAGGGCCGAACGGCAAATCGCTGCTGGCCACGATAGTGAACAGCGATACGGTCAGGGTGGATTTTGCCATGACCTCGCTGGAATATCTGCGCAGCCGTTCACGCAATGTGCGCCTGGGCGAGCGTGATTCCAAAAGGCAGTGGGATCCATATGTAACAATCACGATGGCCGATGGGACGGTTTATCCCTACCGAGGTCTGGTGGACTTTGCCTCACCTCAGGTGAATCCCACCACCGGCACATTCTCAGTGCGTGCCGAAATGCCCAACCCCGATCACATACTGCTTCCGGGCGAGTTTACCAAGGTAAAGCTGTTGATGGATGTACGCAAAGATGCCATTCAGGTTCCGGCAAAAGCCCTTGATATAGAAAAGGGTGGGGCGTATGTGTATGTGGTCCGGCCCGACAGTGTGGTTGAGCGCCGGTTTGTGGAGACGGGGCCAGAGGTTGACAACAACATGATAGTGGAGCGCGGTCTGGCTGCCGGCGAATGGATTGTGACAGAAGGCTACCACAAACTGCATCATGGCATGAAAGTAGCTCCGGTGGCACCCCATGCGGATGCCAAAACGGCTGAATAATATTTACTGCAAGGGATAAGGTATGAAGAATAATTTTTTCCTTACGCATCCGGTTTTCTCGATTGTCCTCTCCATTGTCATCGTGATAGTGGGGGCTATCGGGCTTGTACTGCTCCCGGTGGACCAGTACCCGCGTATCGTGCCGCCCGTGGTGAAGGTGTCTGCTTCTTATCCGGGCGCCGACGCCCTGACAGTGACGCAGGCCGTGGCCACGCCCATCGAACAGGAACTTAACGGTACTCCCGGTATGATCTACATGTCGTCGAGCAGTTCGAATTCCGGCGGATTCTCGGCTCTGGTGACATTCGATATTGGCGTGGATCCGGAACTGGCTGCTGTGGACGTGCAGAACCGAGTAAAGAAGGCTGAATCGCGTCTGCCTGCCGAGGTGGTGCAGAACGGAATAAGCGTGGAAAAGGAGACTGCCAACAAGCTTATGACTATCACCCTCCTTTCAAACGATTCGAAATTTGATGAGATATATCTCAGCAACTACGCCACGCTCAATGTGCTCGACCTCTTGAGGCGAGTGCCGGGTGTGGGCAGCATCCGCAACGTTGGAAGCCGGTATTACGCCATGCAGATTCTCGTGTCGCCCGACAAGCTCGCCGACTTGGGCCTGACGGTGCAGGATCTTACGGCTGTGCTCAAGGACCAGAACCGCGAGTCGGCAGCCGGAGTGCTCGGGCAGGCCCCGATGGAGGGGGTTGACCTCACTGTACCCATCACGGCACGCGGACGTCTCTCGTCGGTGGAGGAGTTCGAGAATGTTGTGATACGCGCCAATGCCGACGGTTCCATCATCAGGCTGCGCGATGTGGCGGATGTGAAACTCGAGGCGTCCTCCTATTCCACCGAGAGCAGCATCAACGGAAGTAATGCTGCCGTGCTCGACATAAACATGCTCCCCGGCTCGAACGCCATGGAGGTGGCCGAGGCCGTGAAGAAGCAGATGGAGGAGATAAGCCGCAGTTTTCCGGAAGGTCTCAGCTACGAGATACCATTCGACATGACGGAATATATTTCCGAGTCGATTCACCACGTTTACCGTACATTCTTCGAGGCTTTGCTGCTGGTGATTCTTGTGGTGTTCCTGTCGCTGCAGAACTGGCGTGCCACGCTCATCCCTGTGATAGCAGTGCCCATATCGCTGATAGGTACGTTCGGGGTGATGCTCGTGTTCGGTTTCTCGCTCAACATGCTCACATTGCTCGGGTTGATTCTTGCCATCGGTATTGTGGTGGACGATGCCATTGTGGTGGTTGAGAATGTGGACCGCATCATGAACCGCGAGCATGTGGGGCCCATGGAGGCCACGCGCCGTGCCATGAACGGGCTGGGGAGCGCTCTTGTGGCCATGTCGCTCGTGCTCTGTGCGGTGTTCGTGCCGGTGAGTTTCCTTCCCGGTATAACCGGACAGCTTTACCGCCAGTTCACCATCACCATTGCCGTGTCGGTTGTGATTTCCACCATCGTGGCGCTCACGTTGTCACCGGTGATGTGTTCGAAACTGCTGCGCCCGGAGAACCGTACACGCCGCAAGCCGAAACTTTTCCGCCTTATCGATTTCTGGCTTGCACGCGGAAACCGTTTTTATGGCCGTATGATCAGGAGGGTTCTTGCCCGTCCGCGCATCATGTATGCGGCTTTCGGGCTGTCGCTGGTAGCCATCGGACTGTTCAACCATTTCCTGCCGCAGAGCTTCATGTCGCCTGAGGACCAGGGGTATTTCACGGTGGAACTGGCACTCCCTGAGGGCGCCACAATCGAACGTACGCGCGCCGTGTCGGAACGTGTGCAGAAGTTCCTGCTTTACGACAAGGATGTGCAGTACATACTGAATGTCAACGGCTCATCGCCGCGTTCCGGCACGAACCAGGCCCATACCACCATGACTGTGATAATGAAGCCGGCTTCGGAGCGTGATGCCGATTCGCTCGACAAACTGCGCGAACGCATCCGCAACGAGGTATCCACATATCCCGAATGCAACGTTTACTTTTTTACGCCTGCCATTGTGCCCGGACTCGGCACGTCGGGCGGTTTCGAGATGGTGCTCGAGGCAAGAGGTGACGCCACCTACGCGGATCTGGAGCAGGCAGTGGACACACTGCAGTTCTATGCGGCGCAATGTCCGGAGTTTTCCGGCCTGTCCTCCTCGCTGCAGGCCGAGATTCCGCAGCTCTTCTTCGATGTGGACCGCGACAAGGCCAAGATGCAGGGGATTCCTGTCAGCGACATATTCTCGACAATGAAGGCTTTCACCGGGTCGGTTTATGTCAACGATTTCAACATGTTCAACCGCATCTACCGTGTGTATCTGCAGGCCGATGCCACTTACCGCGCACGTCCGGGTAATCTCAACCTGTTCTTTGTGCGTGGAGCCAACGGTACGATGGTGCCGGTGACATCGCTCGGAACGTCGCACTACACATCCGGTCCGGGCTCGGTGAAGCGCTTCAATATGTTCAATTGCGCCACAATCTCAGGAGAAGCGGCTCAGGGCTACAGCACCGGTCAGGCAATGGCCGCTCTCGAGCAAATTGTGCGTGAGCATCTGCCAGAGAATATCGCAGTGGAGTGGTCGGGACTGTCGTATCAGCAGAAACATGAGTCGGGCAAGACCGGCCTTGTGCTCGGACTGGCGCTGCTGTTCGTGTTCCTTTTCCTGGCGGCTCTTTACGAGAGCTGGACGGTGCCGCTGGCCGTGATTCTGTCGCTCCCGATTGCAGGTGTGGGTGCCTATGCCGGCATATGGTTGTGCGGACTTGAAAACAACATCTATTTCCAGATCGGTCTGGTGATGCTTGTGGGACTTGTGGCGAAGAATGCCATCCTTATTGTGGAATTTGCAAAAGAGGAGGTTGACAAGGGCGTGGATGTGGTGCATGCCGCCCTCACGGCAGCGCGGCTGCGTTTCCGCCCGATAGTGATGACGTCGCTGGCGTTCATACTCGGACTTGTGCCTCTGGTGCTTGCCTCCGGACCTGGTTCGGCTGCAAGGCGCGACATCGGCACCGGTGTGTTTTTCGGTATGCTCGTAGCCATCACCGTTGGCATACTTTTTGTACCCTTCTTCTTTGTGGAGATTTTCAGAATGAAAGACAGATTGAAAAGAAAGACGAAAAAGATAATGAAGCACACGGCTGTGGCCGCAGTGTGTCTGACGGTGGCCTCAACGGCGCTGTCATCGTGCTCCGGAGTGAAAAACTGCGCGGAGCCGCAGCTGAATCTGCCGTCGGCTCTGGAGGGAAACTCCACTGATTCGGTCACCATGGCTGATATGAAGTGGTGGCAGGTGTACACCGATTCATCCCTGGTGGCCATAATTGACGAGACTTTGCGGAACAACCGCGACCTGCTCGCTGCGGCTGCCAAAGTGGAGGAGATGCGTGCTCTCTACGGCGTGAGCAAGGCCAACTTTCTGCCTACACTGTCGGCCATCGCATCGGCTGATAATGAGACAAATGATTATTATGATAAGAAGAGTACCTCCGATCCGGAGTTTTCCCTTAAAGCCACGTTGAGCTGGGAGGCCGACCTGTGGGGTGGTCTGAGCTGGGCTCGCAAAAAAGGTGCGGCACAGTATTTTGCTTCGGTGGAGAACCGGCGAGCGATGCAGATGACCCTCGTGGCCGAGGTGGCGTCGGCCTATTTCAGGCTGATAGCGCTTGACCGCGAACGTGCCATGGTGGAACGTACGCTCCATACCCGCGAGGTGAACCTCGAGAAAGCGCGCCTGCGTTTCGAGGGCGGACTTACACCGGAGACCGTTTATCAGCAGGCCAAGGTGGAGTATGCCACCACGGCGGCGCTGATTCCGAATCTGGAGCGCGACATCAAGGTGCAGCGCAATGCCATAGCACTTCTGATGGGGCGTTATCCGGAGGATTATCTGCAGCGCAGCTCACTTAACCTTGAGATGGTATTGCCAGACACGCTGGCAATCGGGCTCCCTTCGACGCTGCTGCAACGGCGTCCCGACCTGCGTGCGGCCGAACAGAATCTGAAAGCCGCCTTGGCCAACGTGGGCGTGACTTATGCCGACCGTTTCCCCCGGCTTCGTATAAGTCTGACCGGTGGTGCCGAAAACGACGACCTCCAGCACCTGCTGCAGTCGCCATTCTCCTACGTGATCGGGTCGGTGGCAGGACCTATATTCACCTTCGGACGCAATAAACGTAAGCACCAGGCTGCCGAGGCGGCTTACAATCAGGCCAAATATGGCTATGAGCAGAAAGTTCTCACCGCATTCAGCGAAGTCAGTGATGCCGTGACCACATTCCAGCGCAAGCAGGAGGCCACGGTGCTGCGAAGGGATCTGCGCAAAGCCGCCAAAAAATATTCTGAACTGGCCAACAGTCAGTATGCCCTCGGTGCCATCAACTATATTGATGTGCTCGACGCGCAGCGACGCTATTTTGAGTCGGAAGTAGGGCTGATCTATGCCGTGCGCGACGAATATCTTGCGCTGGTGGAACTTTACCGCGCGCTCGGTGGAGGGTGGGACTGACCCCTCTCCGGTTATCACAATGAAGATTTTTTGCAATAAAGGAAAATGAACAAAAAAGAAAAGGTGTTTGAATATCTGCGGAATGCAGGGATAGAATATGAATGCATAGAGCATCCGGCTACGCCCACGGTTGAGGAGGCGTTGAAATATGTTACCGATGCCGGTGATGTGTGCCATTGCAAGAATCTTTTTCTGCGCAACCATAAAGGGAACCGCCATTATCTTGTGATACTCGACTGGCACCATTCCCTTCCGGTGCATGAACTGCAGGACAAGCTGCAGCAGGGGAGGCTTTCGTTTGCGTCGGAGGCGAGGATGGAGAAATACCTTGGTGTGACACCGGGTTCGGTGTCGCTTTTCGGACTGCTCAACGACACCGACAACCATGTGCATCTCATTCTTGACAGCAATCTCGACAAGGCCGACAAACTGAGCTTTCATCCCAACGACAACACCGCCTCGCTCATCATCTCGCACGACAGTTTCCGCCGCGTCCTCGCCGACCTCGGCAACACCTACGAATTCATGGATCTCTATTGAAATTATCCCGGGCGGAGCGCCATGATGCGGTAATTCTTATAAATCTGATAATTCAGATAATTCTTATAATTTTGATAATGTTGATAATTCTGATAATTCTGAGAACTATTATAGGACCGATAGGATTCTTTGGCCATATCTTGACCATAATATGAAAATTAGTGGGATTGAAAAATAATTTCATCCTGTATCGCTATTTGATACACCACAAGGCTAATTTTGCAGTGTAATCATTAAAAACAACAAGATATGGAACCTATCACGAACAATGAGTTTCTTAACTCCGTTCTCGAAGCCGAGGCATGGAAAGAGATTTCCGATGATGAATCGCTCAGCATGGATATGCTTGAACAGTATGCAGATAAGCTGGATTGGGATGAAATCAGCGAAAACCGGAACATCCTCTGGACGCTTGACGGCATCAACAAGTTCGCCCACTATTTGAACTGGAGTAACTTCTCTGAGAGCTGTCCTGACCACATCATCAACGAAGTTACCCTTCAGAAGTTTGCCAACCGTTGGGACTGGAAGGCAATTTCAAACCGAGACTGCTTCTATAACGATTGGGCACTCCTCGAAAAGTTCGCTGATAAGGCAGATTGGAGCGAGGTTATCACAAACTGGAGTATCGAAAAGCCGTTGGAGTTTTTCGCACGCTTCCAGCAGTATATCCCTATGGCAAAACTTCAGGATTCCCGTCTATGGAACTCGATGGTTGAAGCCCGCGCAAAACGAATCATGCAGGAAGCCGTGGGCATCTGCTGATAATTCTTTCGATCTGCTATCTGGACGCAGTCAAGAGCAAGTAATCATTATTGACTCCGCTACGCAATGTATTTGCGTAGCGGAGTTGTACCTTTGCCGGTGGATTATAAGGAGTCACAGTAGTTACCCTGATGGTTTTACAGATGGTTTTATTTCCGACCGTCGCTTTTAAAGGTCCCTGATATCTGTTTCAATTTGTTTATATTTGCGAATACAAGAATTCATACCTGCGACAATTTCTTCGCAGTTCAAATTGCCGTCAATAGAAAAGTCCTCCTGCATATATTTTGAATCACAATCATTCAAACGCTTAAAATCCTTACACATGTAAACGGTGTTCCAGTGGCTCCATCGAAATTGATAAATTTCATCGTGATAACTATAATTGAAGAATATATTCCATCCGATAAACATGGGTGCATTTTCGGAGTCAAGTAATGTAATATGGACTATTCGGAAATATGTGCGCAGGTTAAGAAGGTTGGCATTGGACGAGCTGGCTGAGGATTATGCATTATTCCTTGAAGATTTCGTCGGAAAATTCATCAGTGATGCAGCGAAGTTCGTTCAGAGCTGAAGGCAGTTTGTTGCCAAGCAGCATGGCTCCGACTACCACTCCCATGCCGGCTTTAATCAATCCATGGCGTGGTGGGCCGATGAAGGACGCAATTCCGCCGAGTATGCCCATAAACATGGCGTATTTCATTAGCCGAATATAAACGGCCGTCAAGTGAAGTTTCATGTATTATTTCCTGAGATGATGATTGTAAATTTGATTGTGTCGTTCGGCAATGTGTCATCGAAATTAACCGACCAAATCACATCAGTGGATTCGGGGAGTGAGGCGAATGCGTTGGGAAGTATTGATACATCTTTAATAGTCAGGGCAGGTTGTCTGTTGCGGTTGAGATAGAGATGGATGGAAAGTGAACCAATCTCCGGCATCGGGCAATCAGCCATTTTCGCTTTCAGGGCTCTTAGGGCCTCTTCAACGGTTTTACCCTCCGCGGCCAATGTCTTAAAAAAACGGAAGCCTCGGAGTGTCAGGCGTAAATCGCTGAAGTCGTAGTTTATGTATCCTTGGGACACTACGGGCAGGAGCAGATGTTTTATTATCTCAGGAAAGTTTTCAATGTTCGTATCTGCCGCGATATTGTCGTAGCAAGATATGTCGGCATTGTGAACCAATCCGATAGTCAGCACGCCGGCGTCACGATACGTCTTGGCTATGGCATTGGCGACATCCTCGTTATCCCGCGCCACGATAATGGCCATCTTGTCATCATCCATGGGGATGCTATCAGTTGGATATTTCGCAAGAATACAGCCTACGCAGTCATAACCGAACGATTTTACTTTCTCGATTATATCGGCTGCACCCGTGCCAATTCCGATTACCTTGAAACTCACCGGGAGCGAGGCGCATTCGGGCATAAATTTGGCGGTGTCATTCATCATGGTTAAAATAGCAAGTTTAGTGATTAACAGATTTATGGATAAAATTAAAGATGGGTTTTCATTTCCGCTTCAAACTTCGAAACAGCATTGAGCATCTCTTGCGGAAGGTAGGATTTGGCCTTTACAGCCATGTCAACAGGGATTGCAAACCGAGCTTCCGGCAATGTCGCCTATGATTGCACCCATCATGTGTCAGTCGTTCTTATAAAGTTCGTTCATGTCTGAAATCCAACCTTTCATCGTTGTGCGGAGGGATGCCGGGCTGATAACCTCTATCATGGAACCGACCTGAAGCAGCTTCATGACAAAGTCGTAGGTCGGCGAAAGGTACAGCTCGAAATCGGCATATTCGCCGCAGTCCTCAATCAGTCGTTGACTATGATGCAACGGCAAAGACTTCAGATAATGTTTATGATCTTCGTTTGCCCGCACAACGATGCGCTCCGGTTTTACATCGTAGCCGATAACGACTCCGAAAGCTGTGGCGAAATAGTTCTCGGCATCAAAGTCTTTCGGGAGCTTGAATGAGTCTTCTGTAATCTCGACATCGTCCAGACGGTCAAGCCCGTAGACCTTTATTTCATCGCGGTTGTTGCGAGCGAGTACATACCAGCGGTTCTCAAACAGTTTCACGCAATACGGCTCAATGGGGAATGTATATCCGTGTTCATGACCGAAGGGATGGTAAGTGATGTTAACAACCCGGTTCTCTTTCATTGCTTCAAGAATGGTCGTCAAGTGGTAGCGTCCGGACGGTATCTCATCAACCATGATACGTCCTTTCAGAGAAAGGTTCTCGCCGATAAGGTTTCCGACGGCAAAGGAATCGAGCATCCATTTTTTGAGCTTGTCCTCGTCGATGTCTTCGGGATTTGCGATATAATAGAGATAGCCGCCCACCTTCTGACAGTCGATAATGATGCTGAACTGTTCAAAGATAGCGTCGCGCCAACGGTTGAATGTGGCACGATGTAGCGGCTTACAGTCGCTCAGATCTTTGTTCCGTTCCCATTTATCGGACAAATCCTTATGGGAAATTTTTCCGGCACGGCGGATTGTGTCAATCAGCCAGGTGTATTTTTGCAGTTGGTTCATATCGCATTGAGATTTTCTTTGCCAGAGTAAAGCGCCAAGGCGTTAATTCATTGCAAATTTAATCAATCGCTGTCTCATTTTGAGAAACAGGTCTAAACAATTACATTATGATGCTTTGAAGTTAAAGATCGGACGAATGATTGTGTCGATGGTAACGGTGTCACTGATGTTGGCGATAATCTCTGAAGCGGGCTTGTAGACCATCGGGGATTCATCACGGGTGAAGTCATTGACCGATTCCGAGTAGATGCCCTGCATGGAAGCCTCGAAGTCCTCCATCGTGATTTTCTCGTATGCCTGTGTGCGACTCAATACTCGTCCGGCTCCGTGGGGTGCCGAGCAGTTCCAATCCGGATTCCCCTTGCCGGTACAGAGCAACGAACCGTCGCGCATATTCAAAGGAATAATGCAACGTTCTCCTTTGGCAGCAGAGATGGATCCTTTGCGGATGATGTTGTCGTCGCTGATGTAGTTGTGAACGCTTTCAAATTCCTCCAAGACAGATACCTCCGGGAAGAACCGCATAAGCAACAATGATATGAGTTTGCGATTGAGCACGGCCCAACGCTGACAGATGCGCATATCATGAAGATAATGCTCACGTGCCTCACCCTCGACATAACAGAGATCGGCTGGCAACGATGGTTCCGCGTCCTGATGCTCCTTGCGCAATTTCTTTATGACACTCTGCAATTCGGTGCGACGCCCGGCGGCTTTATACTCTTCGATTGTGCGCTTGATGGTCTCCTCAAACTCATCTGCCCCAGCGGTAAGATGCTTCACCGCGTTGGCCTGATATATTTCGGCGACCTGCTTGCCGAGATTGCGTGAGCCGGTATGGATAACGAGATACACATTTCCCACGTCGTCCTTGTCAAGCTCAATGAAGTGGTTGCCGCCACCAAGAGATCCGATAGCCTTATTGATACGCCCGGAGTCTTTAATCTCCCGATAGCAGTAAAGTTCTGTAACAAGTTTCTTCGCCTCACGGTAAATCTCCATCTCCTCGCCGACAAGAGGTTTGAATCCGCGTTTCTCTTCACGAACCCACATACCCGAAGGCACATTTCCGCGTATATGCTCGTGGAAAGCATGATAGTCAATATCTGCCAGTTTGCCAAGATTGAGGATACGCATACCGCAGCCGATGTCAACGCCCACAATATTGGGTATGACCTTGTCGCCAAGGTCTCCGGTAAAACCAATCACGCACCCTGCACCTGCGTGGACGTCGGGCATGATGCGTATCTTCTTGTCTGAGAACACATCAATCGAAAGCAGTTCCTTAATCTGCTCCAAGGCATTCTCCTCAATGTTGTCCGTGAATATCTTCACGTCATAACCTTCTATTGTCTTCATATCATGTCGTTTTATGATTTGCACCGCAACGGCGAAGCCCTCGCGTGTCAGCCGAGAGCGCATGTCGGCTGAAAGCCGGTGCGCGGTAGCTTGCCACTCGGACTGACCGCAAAGTTAGAATACTGCTGCGCAATCATTCTGCGCAGCAAAATTAATTTTAAGGTGACGCATTTTGCGGGACAGGTTGAAAAAGATTAGAATAATTTAATTGTATCGGAATTTGAGACAGATTAGTAGTTATCTTTGCAAACAAAAATGTCTATGAAGATACTGCACATATCCGATACACACGGCAACCATCACCGGCTTCTGGATTTGCCCGAGGCCGATGTTGTAGTTCATTCAGGAGACTTCACCATGAACGGAAGCGAAGCCGAGGCGATTGACTTCATGAATTGGTTCTGCGATTTGCCATATCGCCACAAGATTTTCATCTGTGGCAACCATGATGATTGCCTCTATGGAGCCAACATCGACGGACTTGACGACAATGTGCATTACCTATGCAACTCCGGAATTGAGATTGATGGCCTGAAGTTCTACGGCGTCCCCATGTTCATGGGCGATTGCGTAACTGACCGCCAAAGCCACAATTATGTCCGAATCCCCGCCGACACCGACATCCTAATAACTCATTGTCCTGCTTACGGCATTCTTGATTTCGACGACGGCATCAATTATGGATCGGAGGAAATCCTTGAAAGACTTCCATCCCTTCCTAATCTCAAAGCCCATCTATTTGGACATATCCATGCTCAACATGGAATGATAGAGCATGACGGAATAGTCTTCTCCAACGGAGCGATAATGAATGCTGATTATACCGATTTGTCATCTCCTAATTTGATTGGTGTTTAATCGGAACGAATGTTGCTTCTTGAAGTTCTATTTTTGCCGGCGAACTAAAAATATATAGTTATGCCATACGCATTTAAAGTAACAGCAAAACAGAACATCGGCGGCAGCAAGGGCATTGCCAAAGGTATGAGTGTGCAATGTGTGGAGAAATCCATTTCATCGCCGCAAATCAAGTCCATTCTTGAAGCTTTCAAGAATCAGCACGGAATCGAGATCAATGGGATATCCGTATCGGTCGGATATTTTACCGTTGAGAAGCTTTGATACCGATTACAAGGTAAGTTCGGCAGAAGAAATTTTTCACTCTGATTTTAATTGGAAACAGTATTTCCGATTGTAGGTGTAACTTTGCGTTGTAAAAGAAATAATTATGACTCATAAAAAGCTTCCTATATCGCCCGAGTTGATATTATCTCATTATTGGGCGGCGTCTGCCAAGCCACGATTGGCAGTAATGTATCAATCACTCAACGCTTTGCTCGATAAAATCGGTAATCCGGAAATAAAGCCCAATGACTTTACAATTATCGAACGCCTTTTAAATAGCTGTGCCCGTTGGTTCTCTTTGAATATCTCCCGGGCAATCATCGAGCGGACAAAAAAAATATCAAAATCTAAACTTTGAGGATCTGACTTTTTGATTGCATTGTCCTATAGCTATGGCGTGGAGATGGATCCGCTTTATGTGGAAGATATGATTGAAAAATACTTTTCAAGGAAGATTACAGGAATATCCGAAGATGACTCATTATTTACTCAGCTTACAAGCAATACAAACGGTCTGCTTGTATGTCGGGAACAAGCTGTGAAACTGATTGCACTCATTTCAGGAATAACGGAAGATAAAGCTCATCTTTTAGTGCGGAATTTAAGGAAGTGTGATGCTGAAGCTCATAGCTTTGGAAATGAGTTTGTCAAATTGGGCGTGTTGAATGGATACGAGGAATCTGAAGTTTGTAAAATCTGGGAATTCATGGATTTAAGATCACAATTCCTTTTAGACTATGACTTCTCGCTTGCTCTGGGATGGCTACTTTATCAAATAGAATATCTGAAAACTTATTATTCATACGTAATGAATGGAGAAATAGAAAGTTTTGAGAAATCTTTTGATATAACACCAATCATAGATACAATCAAGCAAAAGCATAATATAACTTCCGTTTGATTTTATAAGCGAAACTAACTATGGTTGAATTATTTTCGAGGCGTTCCTTCTTCACCGCGAACAACTCAAGGTTATCTCACCCCAATCATTGCGAGATGAAATAGCATCGATTATTTCTAAAATGTCGGACAGATATAATAGTGTAAGATGAAACTTTATTTAAAAAGATTCATATTGCCCGAGATGGAAAACAAACCATCTTATCCTTACGGTCTTCTTGCCTCCAAGCAAATGAATGAACTTGTGTTTGACCCCATAACGATATTCTATGGCAGCAATGGCTCGGGAAAATCCACCTTATTGAACATCATTGCGAGAAAGCTGAATATCTGTATGAATGATAAAGGAAATGATGCAGAATCCTTGCAGCCATTTATCGACAGCTGTCAATATGAAGTCACAGCACCTTTTAACGAACACTGTGATATACCAGAAGAAAGCTGCTTTATCCGCAGCGAGGATGTAATGCATGGCATAGTAAAAGTAAGACAACATAACGAGCGGGTGAAAGAACACATCCGGAATGCCAATCCTGAATTGTATGACAGATTCTTTAATAATCTCGAAGGTAACCCCGGATACATATGGAGTTACGACCGCTGGATTTACAACGCACTTGAAAAATATGAGGAAGCACGCAGCAATGGAGAATTGGCATTTGATTATTTCCAAAGCCATATTACGGAGGATACTTTGGTGATTCTGGATGAGCCTGAAAACAGCTTGTCGCCAAAATTCCAAAAAGAATTGGCAAAAATGATTGTTGATTATGCCCGTTTCTTTAATTGCCAGTTTGTTATTGCCACTCATTCCCCTTTTTTACTCGCAATAACCGATGCGTTGATTTACGACCTTGACCGAACCCCTTCGAAAGTAAGCGCATGGGATGAATTGGAAAACATCAAGTTATATGCGGAACTATTCCAGAATAATGATAAATAACGTCATCGTATGGAAGTCCTGACAACACGCAGAAACAGAGCATACGCCGGTGTAATCGAAGTTTACGCTGTTTGGAGTATCGGCGTATTGGCTCTGACTACCATCTTCCCAACCATGTTAAAGAAGTAATGGGCGTGTGGTGTATGCAAGGCGATGGTAAATTTAGATGGCCTCCAGACATGGAACAGTACGAGAAAATAATGAGAAAGAAATGACTATGGAAAGTGTTAACTTATTTGGACGCGATGTAATTCCTATTACTACAATGCAGAGCCAGCGGAATTACTATGATCACATGAATTATTGGCGCAGTTGTTGTCACAACACAAATATTCGCATTCTTCCAACTGAAGAGGAGGTCGGTGAATATTTAAACTTAAAAGAAGAGAAGCCTTCTATGTTTGGGCATCTTGCAGAACGTAAGAGGTATAATAAATTGCAGGCATACGAAAACAACTATGACTGGCGTCCTCATAAATCTGGTGAAGCTCATTCTGTAGGTCTCGTTTCTCCAACCGGAGAGCAATTGCTTTCCAATAATTTTGAGGACATCTTTATTCAGTTTGATGCTGTAAACGATAAGCCCGACTTTATTCCCGTATCAAATGGTGAAGGATGGGCGCTCGTTTCACTTGGATCTGCTCCTGCGCTGATGACAGAATTTCGTTATGCCGCCATTATCCCCGAACGTTGGGAGCGGAGAATGTTTTTCGTGCAAGATAATAAGACCATGAAATGGGGTGCTCTCAAAGCTATAAGGCAATCCACAAATGCCAACTCACACGATGCAAAATCTCTCGTTACAATAGAATTATTGATGCCTTGCATGGCTGATGACATATATGAAGATGAATTTATGGTGGATGATCCGGAAGAGATGCCGTCTCTATTCTTCATGTTGCGGATTGGAGATAAAGTCGGAGTCCTTACTGACTATGGATTCTCTAAAATTATTTACGACTCGTACGAGACCAACAGTCGAGACTGTTCTTTCCGGTTGATTCGTAATGATAGGAATCGAGCACGCAGAGCAGACTGGTGGCATCCAGATGGGAAGGATTTATTTGTAAATATAAAAAGAAGAGTCTATAAAAATGCCTGCAAGAAAAAGACATCAACCGGGTAAGTATAAGCCGAAGCCTGAACCTCTGCCAAATTTTTCTGGCGTCAAGCCTCTGACACTTTTTCAGGGAGATGATGGATTGTGGGGCGCAAAGGATGGCGAGGGCAACATAGAAATTGCTCCTATATATCAACGTGCGGAGCAGACAGAATCTGATAATCAGCAAGGCATTGTCCGTTTAATTGCTCACGACCATGTTATTGCAGTGTCTTCCGATGACTGGGATTTATTGGCTTTCTTTTCGTCGGACTAATCGTTGTATCTGGCTGCGGCAATGCGGACGCTTTCAGCGATGCGGGAGCGAAATTCAGGAGGTGCGATGACCTCTACATGACCGCCGTAGCCGAGGATAAGGCGTTCAAGTTCGTTGTTGATTACTACCTTCAATGACAGTTGGATGCTGCCGTCACGGAAGCGTTGTTCCACTTTCTGGGACTTATGAAACGGTTTTGACTCGACGTATGGCGCTTGCTGCCGGTCGACCTTGATTACGACACGACGTGCCTTGTCGCTGATCTGCTTTGTTACTCCGATTGTGTCATCAAAGAAATGTTCCGGATCAAAGTCAACGCATTTCCTGAATGGATGTTCTTTATCCGGTTTGACGGAATGTATTCTGTCAAGCGCAAAAATATTGACCTGCGGAGCGCGGTTGGTTGACTTCTCGCAAATCAGAAACCACCGGTTGCGATATTCTTTCAGCAAATAAGGATATACTACCAGAGCTTCCGGTTGGCGAGCCTTGAACGACTGGTATTCGATAACTAAAGTCTGATGTTTGCGCACAGCATCATAAATGACACCGATGAACTGGGCGCCCTTATAACCATCAACATGCTCCATATCCATAGCGGGAACCGATCCGGCCTGTTGGGAAATTTGCTCATTAAGTTTGCTGATTATGTCAATCGAGGACGACAACTGCGGAAATCCCTGAAGCTGCCGCAATATATCGAGCGCGGAATTGAGAGCGTCCAGACCTTCGTCATTGAGCGGCAGATGCGTGATGCTGTAATTCGGGTCTTCATATTCATAATATTTGTTGTCGCGCACCACTATGGGGGCGTTATATCCAAGTCGGTCGCTGCGCATCAGCGCAAGGTCGTTCTGAAATGTTCGTCGGCTTACTGGATTGCTGCGACCCTCGAATTCAGCCAACGCATCGGTACAGGCGTCGATGAGATCGTTTATCGTCCAGCGCCTATAATGGTTCTGCAGACATTTGTCTATCGTCGAAATCCGGATAAGAGTAGCTCTGTTGAGTGGCATGTTATAAAATTTTCGCAAAAATAACTATTTTTTCTCATGCTGCGCAAATCGGTTGCGCACCCACTTCTCAATTTTGCGACAAAATCAGAACAATATGAACATTACAGGAAATTTTACATCTGTTGAAATATTCACAGATAACATAGAACAATCTGCTCTTGACTGGATAACAGAACTTTGTGACCATCCTGCAATGGAGGGAATACCGATAGTTCAGATGCCCGACGTTCACGCCGGAAACAACTGTAATGTAGGCACAGCTTATCCGATTGGTATGTATGTCAATCCCGACCATGTCGGCGTTGACATTGGCTGCACCATTTCCATGCACCGGTTATCGGTTCCGGTCAGCCCCGAGGATTTTCCTATTCTTGACCATCGTATCAGGGAAGCGGTTCCAGTGGGTGCTGAAATCTGCGCAAAAAACTCACTCAACGAGAAAGAGTTGTTCCGGTTCCTCAATTCACAATATCAGAAGGCACGTTCAGCCGCTCCAGAACTGATAAACGAAGCTCCACGTATTGATGCGCGATTCATCACCGACTTTTGCCGTAGGATAAAACTACAGGAAGGGATCTTCTATAAAAGTCTCGGCACACTTGGCGGCGGCAATCATTTTATTGAGTACGGAGAGGATGTAGCCTCAGCCGAAGGCTGGCTGACCATTCATTGCGGCTCCCGTAATCTCGGCGTAAAGGTAGCAAACCACTGGCATAACATAGCTCAGAATCCCAAACGCGCCAGATACATCGGCTTCCTATGGGGTGATGCTCTGAAAGGCTATCTCACTGACATGGTGATTGCACAGGCATACGCTCTCTATAATCATCAGATAATCCGAGACCGCATTTTTGCAATCTTCAAAAAGATAAGTAAAGCCAAATGCTCGGAGTCAATATTCTCCACGCATAACTATATTTCAATTACCGACGAACGGCCTATGCTCCGTAAAGGTGCGATTGATGCCTCCGAAGGGCGAAAGGTTGTAATTCCTTTCAATATGCGCGACGGGATTGCTATCTGTATCGGTAAGGAAACGAAAAGTGGCTCAACACTGCCCCACACGGAGCAGGACGCATTATGAGCCGTGCGCAAGCCCAAAAGCAGATTGCAATGGCTGATTTCAGGCAAACGATGTCGGATGTTTTCTCGACATCAATATGTGAATCTACACTTGATGAGTCACCTATGGCCTACAAGCCGACAGAAGAAATTCTGGAACTCGTCAAACCAATAGTTGACATTATATCTATGATTAAGCCCAAACTCAACATCAAAGACAACGGAGAATGAAACACTATATACAAATCACAGCGGGTCGTGGACCGGTGGAATGCGCAAGAGCCGTGACTCTCGTAGCGCGTGAGATTGTCAAAGCTGTCCCGTCACTTCAACTTACCGACTGCGAGCCGCATAATCAGGCTGAAGGATGCTATATGTCGATGACATTCGTCACGAATGAATATATTTCTGAAACAACTATACGTGAATGGCAAGGAACGGTATTGTGGCGTTCGACATCAAATCCATATCGCTCAGGGCACAAACGCAGTAACTGGTTTGTAGGTGTCAATTTCTTCGACGAACCAGAACTTCCTGCAATCAACGAATCCGATATCATATATGAAACATGTCGGTCGGGCGGTAAAGGAGGGCAGAATGTCAATAAAGTAGAGACCACAGTCCGCGCAATACATATTAAATCCGGAATAGCGGTGAAATGCTCTGACGAACGTTCTCAGATGCAGAACAAAATCCGTGCCCGCGAACGCCTGCTTCTAAAACTTCGCCAACAAAACGACAGTGTTTTGGCTGTTTCAAAATCGGCACAGTGGAGTAATCATGATTCTCTTGAGCGAGGCAATCCGGTAAAAAAATTCACCGGACCATTATAATACTAAGTGTCCTCGTATTGCTTCGGACCCGAACAATCTCCATGCGACCGAACCGACGATGTTGACAACTAAGCTTCGTTGACGAAATTTTCTCATCCCTCTCTCCGGACCACAAAAAAAGCAACCTCACGGGTTGCTTTCCTTGCGGAGAGAGAGGGATATGAAACTATTGTAAATTTAATAATCATACAAGTGGTAGCAACTGATATAATTATCTAATAGTTAGTATAGTATGTAGATTTGATGCAAAATAAAATATCTTTGAATTTCCTTGATTAAACCGATTTTTGTATGTAATTTTGTATGTGGAAATCAAAGTATCATTGTCTCATACAAAAAATCTCTCTCATGGATAAGTACAAGCATCGTGTTAGCTTCCGATTAGAGAAGCGCAAGGATAAAAGCGGCAATCTTCCCGAAGAGTTGCCTATCAACGCCGACATTACTTTGGCGGCAAGCGTATATGGTATTATTCCGGATACCGTATCGCCCTTGCAAAATGGGATGAAAAGGCTCAGAGGGTGAAACGTAATAATTTCAATTCCGACGATGTTTCGGCGGCGGATATCAACCAGCGGCTTGTGAAGATTGCATCTGCTGTTGATGATGCTTTCGCTCAGCTTGAACTCCGAGAGGAAGAAGTTACACCCACAACTGTCCGGGACGAGCTTAAACGCATACTCAATGAAGAGAAATCTACGAGACTGACGGTTGCCCAAGTCTATCAACTTCTGATTAATGAAAGGGAAAATGAACTTAAGACATCTCCGGCCACCGCTCTGTGGACGAAGGGGACGCTGACTAAACACAAAACCATGCTTCGGCATCTAAGCGAGTTTAAAGCGACTCTGTATTTTGAGGATGTCAACGATGATTTGCTTGCGCGGTTTGAATTATTCCTGATTAATAAGGGGTTATCGAACAATTATTGCTATAAGTCCATGAAGGATATCAAAACATTCTTTAATTGGGCGACCAAGAGGGGCTTTAATAAGAATATGGCTTATCAGTCGTATTCACAGAGATTCCGCGATGAGACTAAATCGGACAGCACGATTAACCTCTATGCGTTGAGTGAAGAAGAACTTGCGGCAATTCAGACCTTTCCAATCTCCCGTAAAGCCATTGACAGAGTGCGGGATATCTTTGTATTTGCCTGCTACACTGGGCTTAGATTCTCCGATGTCATAGCCCTGAGATGGTCTAATGTTAGCGGTGACATTCTGGATGTCATCTCCAAAAAGACCAACCATCGCCAGAGATTCGCATTGGCAACGGAAGCATTGCGCATACTTGCGAAATATCCCAAGTCACCTGATGAAGATGATCCGCGTATCTTCCCGACCATATCCAATCAGAAATACAATGCTCATTTGAAAGAGGTTGGCAAACTTGCCGGTATGACAGGAGACTGGATTACAGAGAAGCAGAGTGGTCGTACTAAGACACGGGAAGTGCGTCCGAAGTATGAGTTGTTGACATCTCATGTGGCACGGCGCACATTCGTAACGATGTGTCTGCGCAAAGGTATGTCCCCGGAGGATATTCGTGCTGTAACAGGTCATACCACTGCCGACATGATGATGAAGTATGTGAAATTCGATGATGAGAGCAAGAGGGAGAAGATGAGCATACTAAACGAGAACGCCCAATCAGGAGTTGAGACCGTCTTCGACCACGCCATCACTGATGATGAGCGTGTTCGGCTCGGTCTGCCTACCCGTGACACATACTTTGAAATCTTCGAAGGTGATACCGCCTCTGTCAATGCTCACCTCGCTGTTCTCGCCCACATCCGGGGCAACATAGATGCCCGCGCCGAGTACATCAAACGCCTTCCCGCCGACAAACTCAACGAAGTACTGGAGATAATCATGAAAGGTAATTTATGAATATTTATTTCCCTTATTCTCTACTTTTCTACAATCGGTCTAATTTGATAGTATTATTTGAGTAAAGAGTTAAATGCAAAATCGTTATGAGGTTTGGATGACATATTAATGGTTTATATGTCGCGAAAATACATAATTAATTGTACGATTTACAAGATGAGAACGTACTACAATTCAGATTTATCTTTTTGAGTCTTCATGTTCATAAGGCGTTTATTACAATATAGAAGGCCTCCATTATACCGATTGTTCCTAAAATCATATGATAAGGAAACAGTCGTTTTTCCATCATCATATTCTACCCATCTATCACCATTACCATACGAATCATTACGTGTCAGGTATTTGTCATACTTTTCTTTTAGAGCAATTGTTAGACCACTAAAGTTTTCTCGACAAGTGGGATAGCTGTCAGTAAGAAATGCGATAGCATAAAGTTTCCCTTTATAAAAATTAAATGTAATAAAAGACCAACTATATCCTCCAAATTCAAACGAATTAGATGTGCATGCTATAATATCTGTTCCTCGTTCTCTAATTTGAAGTTTGTTGTCAGAGATGGCTTGTAATACCTGAATCTTAGTGCTTACTCCTAACGTTAGCCCTAAAATCTTATTAGTAATTTGTGCTGATGAAGCAATGCAAATTACTAACATAAGGAAAAGTAAACATGTAAATCTTTTCATTTTATCATATTTTTATGTTCCATGATATGCAATGTAATGCGCCGCCATTCTTTATTAGGTCCTGACAATCAATAGTTATAATCTTAACCTCCTGATTTGCTTCTCTGAAAAGTCGGCTCAATTTTTCTTTCGCTTCAGCATCATTATTTGGTTCTGCAACAGTAGGCATTAAAACTATATTATTGACTTGGACATAGTTTAGATAAGCCCAACTATTTACTGTGGGATTATCCAACTTAAACTCTCGCACATCATAGCACTGAACTTCATTAAGAGCTTGTTTAAAAACAAATGTGAATGAAAAATGAGCATCAGTCGGATGCTCAGGCATTTATCCTTTGTGGATTGTTTAAATAAATGAACAAACATAAACAAACACAAAGAATTATGTATCTGACCGATTTGACCGATGCTCAGAAGGAGTATATAAAAGGAACAATTCTCATGGATAACTGGCGTAGCAAATATGATTTTTTTCTCATACTTGACGCGATAATCTACATAGATGTGAGCGGCTGCCAATGGCGACTGCTTCCGGAAGAATACCCCAAGTGGCAGATGGTCTATTACTATTTCAGGCGCTGGGGCGCAATGGATGCCTTTTCTGAACTCGAGGACAGTCTTGTGGAGAAAGTAAGACTCAGAAGAGGAGAATCGCCACACCCGACCATTGGAGCCATAGACAGTGAGAGTTCCCGTTGTGCTCTTCCTCGTTCCCAAAAAGGAATTGACGGGAACAAGAAGGTAAAGGGCGTAAAACGCAACATAATAACTGATAAGGACGGTGACATTCTGGAGGCGTCCACAACCCCTGCCAATATTCACGATTCCAAATCCGCTTACGCTCTTGTGGCGATGCTTGTCGTCGCTTTTCCATGGATAAGACGCATCTATGCTGACAGAGGCTATCGTGGAAATTTCATAGAGGAGGCCAAACATGATTTTGGAATTGACATCGACATTACGCATTCAAATTATTCCGGTAAGTTTGTCCCGGCAAAGAAAAGATGGGTTGTGGAGAGGACTTTCGCATGGCTTGAAAATTTCAGACGATTATGCCGAAACTACGAAGAGACGACAGAATCCGCCAACGAAATGCTCATGGTCGCAGCGGTTGTGATTACCCTACGCAAACTCACTTCCGTTAACAATCGTTTTTAAACAACCTCTAAGTTTTCGGATTGCGGATATGGATACGTCCATCGTCATTTCTTCGTTGGTCGCTACAATCACCATATTCGTTGGGCCGCCCAAATAGCGCACCAGCCAATCAGTATGACCGTATTTCTCTTTCTTGTTCCAATGTATGAAAAGTGGTTCCAATTTCATTTTCTTTCGTATCTGATTGGAGACAGCATTTTCATTACTATATCTATCACGGCAGTTTTCAGCTAATACTTTTTCTGTCATTATAACATGACGGTCAGTTATTACCGCGTTACCGCCATCAAGTATAAGTGGAAGATTTACCACTACTTTGCCTTCGCATATGAGAAGCTTTTGTTCCAAACGTATTGGATTAGTTATTGATGCTCTATCCTCTAAACTGCGCATCAGATAGTCTGGATAATAGGTATAATGAATGAAATATGTATCATTCATTTGTAGGGGCATATAATCTCGTACCCATATATCATTTGTTTGGTCAAGCCACTTCGGCTTTACGTCTTCCTCTTTTAACTTAGTTTCAATTTCTCGCGCAATATGAGGAAATTGATCTTTCAATTTCCTCGAAAAATATATTGTATTCGGTATAATCATAAAGACACTGGTTTAGATACGCAAAATTAACAAAAATTCCCCATATGCCGATGCAGTAACCAATATTTCCACTAAACCTTTAAAGTGAAGATTTTTACAGATTATCTCCGGCCTTTGGATTTCAGTCTTCGGAATTTGTCCTTGTCGTTATCATTCCACGGTAAATCGGAGGATGAACCGCCTGCGCCGGTGCCGATATGTGGTGTCGGAATTCCTCCCGCTGCCGTCTGGAGTACAACGGCGAGGAGGCTGTGCTGGGATTCATCAACCTGCTCCCACGGCTCAAACAGCTCGTTGACCAATTCATGAAGTGTCATCACGCCGCTATCGTACTTGTCAAGATGATTCTGGGGAAGATTATAAGAGGTGTTCTTAAACTCGTTTCCATGAAACAGTGTCGTGATTGACAAACTGGGATACATACGGTTGGGAATCCAGCCGCTGACAAGCTCCGCTCCAGATGACAGACGGTATCGTTCGGGATATGCTAGGCGGTGCAGCTCTTTCGCCCGGTTGTGTTCGGCATTATAACGCGCCTCCCATTCGGCAACCCGTTTGGTCGCCGCATCGATTTCCTTTTGGTAGGAGTTGTGCTCACGAAGCGAATCGGCTTTCAGATCATCATACCGCTTTTGAATCTCGGTGAGCTGCTTTTGTAATGCGGCAATCTGTCTGTCTCTGTTGGCAACTTCCTTCTCCAGTTTCGGCAGTTCCCCGGTTCCAAGCCACGACAGGATACGGTTCTTACCGTCCTTGGCTCCTTTCTCGACCTTCTCCTTTTCGGCTGCAAGTCTCTCAATCTCGGCTGTCAGTCTTTCGATGTCTGACTGAAGTTCGAGTGCTTGCTGACGGTTGTATTGCTGTTGCGTCTGATGTCTCGCACCACTCGCCACAACACCGCGTTTCAATCCGAATACCGCCATTGCCTCTGCGTATGTATCCTGATATTGCCGGAGCTTGCCACGTGTCATCAGCTCATTGGCGCATAGCCTCGGTGCCGGGGTCTTTTCTTTGTACTTCTGCTCGCCCTCGCGCTTACGGCGTGTGCGTGGTGCCGTTACAATGGGAACAACCGTTGCATGGAGATGGGGAGTTTTTTCATCCATGTGGAGCACACATGACACAAGGTTATCCCTGCCGAAGGTATCATGCAGCCACTTGATATTTGCCCTGCACCAGTCATCAAGGCGACTGCCGTTTGCAAGAGCCATCATCTGCTCATGGGTTCCGGTCAGAAGCACTCGGACGGCGCGGGTCTGGTTCTTGCCGACCTTCCGCTTAAGTCCGGCGGTGTCAATACGGCGTTGAATAGCCTGCGTGCGGTTCTGAACCCCGTCGGGGAAGGTGATAAGCTCACGGTTGAGGTGTGTTCTGCTCTCGTCAGCATTGTCGGGGATGTGTGGTTTGCCGTCGGCGGTCTTGCGCTCGATGTGGCAGGACATCCCCGAATGTTGCCTGCGCCACGCTCCATGTGGCACACTGCATATTGTGTTGTCATATAGTCTTGAATTAAAATGGTTATGATAAAATTCCGTATCAATCGCAACGGAGAGCCGGGAGGTGGCTCGGTGACTGATGGCTTTTTCGGGAGAGGTCGGAGACATCGGATGAAAATGCCATAATAAGCTACGGAATTTTATTACTAAAATCCTCCCTACGTTCAGCAAGCTGACAAGCTCAGTCAGCAGCTTCTACAATGGGGCTATTTCGGCTTGCCGCATCCAAGAGGAAGTCGGCGATGTAGAATTTGGCAGCACTACATTTAGGTATTGCCGTATCGGATTTTGGTTGGGTGAAGTGTCGTGTATATATAGGCCCGCTTCATCCAACTAACTTTTTCAATAGTAAAAGTCCTGAAGGTAGCGGTACGGATTACCCTTCTTCTTGCCCTTGTCCACCTGCTCAATCATCCGTTTGTTCTTTAGAAAAGTTATCAGAATCTTGAGCTTGTAGTCGCTGAGTTCGATGTCCTCGTCGGCGTATGCGTCACGGAGCGCGTCCATGAGTTCGCCATGCCGCAGCAATGTGTCCGGGTTGGGGAAGGCCGAATCAAGAGCACTGCGGTGAGTATCTTCGGAGATGTCATGGTACGGATCCCACGCCTCGTTGCCTTTGGCTTCGGGTGTCGGCACATAGTCCTTGATGAGTTCCGGCAAAGCCTCGTCGTTAATCCTGAAGGCAAATGGAGGGAAAGAAATATCACGGATATAGACCGCCTCGACAGTGCTGATGGCATCATCGTTCTTGTCTTTCTCGACACGGAGCACAGTCTCGGATTTGTTGTTGATTTCGGTTCCGATGTCTCCTCGCGCGTTTTCATCGCCCTTGTTCTGGTGGATGACTGTGTGGAGATGAAGATTGAATTCCTCCGTCCAATTCATCAGATAGTTGACTATAAGAGTAGCCTCGCGCGGACTGTTGATGTCAAGCATCAGGTCGCGGATGCCGTCGATGATTACAAGCCCGACAGCCGGAGTGTTCCGAATCTTATGGTCAATCATTCCGATGCGGTCTTCGACGGAATACTTGCGCAGGGCGAAATACTTTATCCTCTCGTTGATTTCCTGATTACTCCTGCGGGTCAATGTGGCAATGCGCTTGAACACGCGGAAAGCATGATAGGTGCTCTGTTCGGTGTCGAAATAGAGGATACCGTTTTGGTTCGGAGGCATTCTGCCGCGATAATTCAGGATTGTGGAATTGGTCATCGCCGCAGCCGTCATCGCCGAAACGTTGAAAGTCTTCTTGCCCTTGGGCTTTCCGATTGAAGCACTGAAATTACCAAAGGTGCAAGCAGGAGAGTCACCGATATAAATGGCAACCGGCGGCGGTGGCACCTCCTTGTCGATGTCGAGTTGCGCTTCATTGCACATCCTCTCATAACGCATTTTCGCAGGGGCTGCCGCCTGGTGGCTGCCTCCGTTCTCTGCCTCAGCGTTGAAGCTGGTAAGGGGGTTATTCATCGTGTCCATCTGCGAGCCTCCTTCTTCTGCCCGACGAGAGAAAGGGCAAGTTCGACATCCACCACTATCTTGCGCCCGATCTGACGGATTGCTGCATTAATCCTGCCGCTCTTCTTGATGCGCGAGGCTGTGGGGCGGCTGCATCCGAAAATCTCAGCGATGCCGTCAATGCCATAGACATATTTCTTCTCAGAGATTGAAGGAGGCGGTGTATCGTGATTCTTCGCCTCATCATTCTGAGAGGCGGTTTTGGAGAGGAACATGAATTCCTCGCCGGTCATTTGCCACAAGGGTTTCTGTAAAAGGTCTGAAATATTCATTGAGATGAGAATTGTTGTGGCTTCCGGTACCTGAAGCCGGGTGATTATTCTGTCGACGCTGCAAAAATAGCGCGCAACTTCCTCATTCAAAGAATGCTTACTCTCTATACCCCAATCTTTTAAGAGAGATTGTTAAAATCAGACAATCGGCACCTAAAAACGGCACTCACACATGCGGGTTGATATCATTTAGGCTGACAGCTTGCCATCTCAAACAAGGAGGGCAATGTAAAAGGGGTTACCGTTTTGGACACCCCTGCGGTCAAGAAACTTTATTATCTTCTATGAAAACTCGTAATATTTTCTTCCCTCCTTTTGATTTTCCATGATACCGACGCATCTGTATGGGTCTTGGATTGTCCGGCAATTTGTATGTGTTTTTGTATGTATATAAAATCAAAACCGCCGTAAGTTGTTGACTTACAGCGGCTTTAATTTAAGTATTGGCGGAGAGAGAGGCTGTTATACCTAATTTTCAATTCATTAGCAACCGTTATCAACTATCCTCATACAAGAGGACTTAGGGGGTAACGGTTGTTTCATTGGTAACACGTCCTATCAAACATTAACGCTAACTTTGGGTACTTTTTTGGGTACCCGCTTTTTCTTCTTCTTCCGGGTTGGAACGATTGGCATCGAAAGAATTAAAGCGTTCCATATTTTCCGCCTTTGCCGCGTTCACAATTTTAATATAAGGCTTCATAGCCTTATAGTCGCTGTGTCCTGTCCATTCCATAATAACGGGCGCGGGAATACCGAGCCGCAGGGCATTAACTATAAAAGTACGTCGCCCGGCGTGAGTAGTTAAAACGGAATACTTAGGCACGACAACCTCCGAGCGTTCACTGCCAATATAGGAAACGATATTAACGGGTTCATCTATCCCGGCTTCTTGCGCCGCGTCGTGAAGGTTCTCGTTCATTTTGACATTACTAATAACGGGCAACGCCTTATCGTTGGGAAGCCCTACGCCGTCGTATTTGTCAAGGATAGCAAGGGCGTATTTATTCAGTTCTATATGAAGCCGCGCCGTCGTCTTTTTTGTAACGATAGACATATACGGCGGCGTTTGTTCCCGGTGGATATCGGAAACGCGGAGTTTTGCGACGTCCGAATAACGAAGCCCGGTAAAGCAACAGAAGCAGAAGACATCGCGCACAGCCGGGAACGAAGGCTTATTAGCCGGAAAGTCATAATTAAGGAAGTGTAGCAATTCTTCCCATTCTAAATATATAACTTCTTTGCAGTCCAAACCCTTAAAGCGGGGGCGGTATTGAAGATGAGCCAGGCCGGAGTAATAGCCGTTCGCCGCAGCCCAACGCAAGAACCAACGAAGGAAGCCCACGTTTTTAGCCACGGTAGTATTAAGTTGTTTTACGGTAGTTTGGAGATAGGCGACGAAGCCCGCGAAGTCAGACTTATCAAACCCTTCTAAGTTATATTTGTGTTTCTTATTATAGTCAGTAAGATGTTTTTTTAGGCTACTGAATTTTGTGTAGGTAGACTTAGACCAATTATTAGTTATACCCATTTCCCCGGTAAACAAGTCGAAGACCTCAAAGAACCCTAACGGCTTTTGTTCCGGCTTCGCTTCTTCGGGTTTGGCACGTCCGGCGGCAAGGTCAAACGCCGTCTTAAATTCCGCGACCGAAGGCGCCCGCTTATTGTCAAGTTCAAACCGGGTTAAGACTTCTTCAATAAGCCCGGACAGGGATATAACGCCGCGATTGATAGCCCCGGCCGTTTCGCCGTGGCTATTCTTATTTCCCAATTTGACGCAGTTATTAACCGGATCCCATTTTGAAGGAGCAATAACGAAGCCGGAACGGATATCGCACCGAAGACCGGCCCACGATACCCGAAGCCTTATGCCGACTTCTTCCGCTACGTCCTTCCCTTTGTTATTGGGTTTGATGTGCAGCCCTATATTTATTTTGAACTTCATACGGTAAGCATATTTCCGCGCCCGGTAAGCAGCCATTTAGCCGAAACGGGATAGTTAGCCGTAAGATAGTGGGCGGCTTCCAATTCGATGCCCTTATAGCGTGGCGTATAGCCCGGCTTCGGAGTAACGCCATAACCTAACCTAAGTTCCCTATAACGGGGCGCACTTAACCCGTGAAGGGTGCAGAACGCCTCAAGGGAAGCCACCTTATTGAGTTCGACAAGACGCTCCATCGCCAAGAAGAAACGCCGGGAAATTTCCGCCCTAACAGGGCAAGACGTCCTAACTAAACGTGGCATATCCCGGCGGCTTTTGCATTTGACAGGATAGCGTTATATTCCGCTTCGTCGATAGTTATAATTTCCTTTCCTTCCAAGTAGGCGGCTTCTAAGGCGTCGAAGACGTGGCGGGGGATAAACGGGTATAATTCCCGATTGGAATAGAGGGTATTTATTGCAACTTCCATATAGCTGAGTTATTTTTTCCGAATTTTGCGTTTAACGGCGTTCGCGGGTAAAATGGTAGGAATTACCACCCCGGAAATTAAAGCGCGAATTTGGGGCGTTTCTGCGCGTTTTATGGGTATCACTTTAATACGGGGTTAAAATACCTACTTAACTGAGTTTCTCGCGTTTATATATAATAAGGTGTAGCCAAAATTTCAGTAAAGCGGCACGACTTCCCCGAAGACTACCCGACAGCGGCAGAGGTGGCATCGTCGACCCGGTGGACATCGGCTTTTTTAGTAAGTTCCGTAAGCCTTTCGATAGTCCGCTGTTGGCTTTCGATTATTGAGAGAAGCCGGGCTTTTTCATTTTGGGCGTCGTCCAAAAGTTTAAGAAGGACTTCCGACGGGGCTACTTCGGGCTTCTTTTCTTCTTCGGGCTGATACATATCGCCATCCCCAAGCATAAGCCAAATAGGGTTAAGGCGAGGAAATTGTATGGTAATTTGTTGTAGGGTGTCCGGCATTATAGATTTACGGATACTTTGGATGTAGGCAGAACCCACCCCCACACGCCTACAAAATTCGCGTTCGCTAATTCCTTCGGCTTTTATAAAGCGTTTAAGTCGCTCTTTTACTGTTTCTTCCATTCGTTGAACGGGCTTCTATGTTAATAATTCTTAAAATTTGCCGATTTGTATGGCAAACACTTGCACGGTGTATGGCAAAGTATTAACTTTGCGCTGTGTAAGGATTTCAGGTGCAAAGTTACTAAAATTCCGAACACGAAGCAATGACAAAAATTACTTAAATACAAGTTATATGGACTTCACGACAGCACAGATTAACAGGAACTTCCTAATTAAGGTTAGCGGAGTGAACGGCGACGGCGAACGCCTTAACACCCTCGTAGGCGTTTCGGGCCTTCTTCGCTTGATTGGCGAAAAGTTGGTTAACAGCCTTCTAATTCGTGCCTTCAAGTGTATGCTTGACAAGTGCGTATGCAAACTTCGCCGAGGCTTAAAAATCACCTTCTATTCAAAATAAGCGTACAGACGTATGGCAATACGGACGATAAAAGCAAAGGCCCGCGTAAAAGTGTCTACCGACTTCGGCTATTGGTGCCTCGCCGAGATACGCGGACTTAAAGAAGGCACGGAATTAGAAGGGCGATATAACCCGGTAAACAAAGCGTTCGACTTCACATGGAACGGCAACGACGCGATGCTGTGGATAGGTCAGAACGGCGAACTAATACAGGACAACAAATAACACCATACAACTATGAGCATGAACGACAACCGGGGCTGTAGCGTTTGCCCCGCCGGAAGTGAGAACTACGAAATATTCACTACCCGCCTTCGCGGGAAAAGGGTTAAGCGCGTACAATACGACTACCGAACCCCGGACGGGGAACTTTTCGCTACCGTAGCGTCGAGCCTTACCGAGTGCAGACACCGCCGCGACGAGTGGCTCAGTAAACGGGAAGCCGCAGTGGGTAAGGGCTAATTTGTCCGCCGCCGTATCACTTTAATACAATTAACTTCAAACTTCATACCCAAAAATATGACATTGATAGCGACAACAAACACGACCTTCCGGGGCTTCCGTTCCGGGTTAGACCAAGTAAAATCGGGCGACCTTCGCGCTTGCGTGGCTGACCTTTGGAAGGCATTGGGAATCAATAACCGCAATTCCTTCTATTGCTACCGCGACGGGAAGCAGGAACCGAAGGCAAGCCAGGCCGCCGCAGTTACGGAAGTATTTGCCAAGTACGGAGTAACGGAAAATATTTGGGGGCCATGCGACTAAACGCCGAACTAAGCCCACGCGAAGGCGAGATAGCCGAACTATTGGCATGGGGCGCGAGCAAGAAGGAAGTAGCCGACAGGCTGTTTATTTCTGCCCGCACGGTTGAGAACACCGCCCGTAACATATACCAAAAGTTAGGCATACAAAAGGCTACGGAACTTTGCGTATGGTGGTTCTGCACCAAGTGCGGCGTACCCGTCAGCTTAGACCCGCTTAAACGCGCCTTCATAGCGGTAATTCTCCTGTTCGCCTTCGTTCCGCGTGAGTTCGTTTGCTTCGACGACCAATATACGCCCCGAACCACAAGAACCGCACGGACGACGAGAGTACAACGCCCCGGACGCCGGAGCGAGGAAGACACAGACTTTAACGACTTCTTTACCCCAATAGTATGAAAGAAAAAATATTAACAAAACTTTTCGGCAAGACCGAAAGCGGCGAACGCTATACGTTCGGGCAGTGGCTTATTTACGTTTGGTTTGCCTTATCCCTTTGCATATTGGGGATGACAGAAGACGCCCCGCTATGGGCCTACGGGTTGATGTTAGCCAACTTCGCCGCCGCAGCTTACAAACTTAACAAATTACCGCTTCCCGAAGACCCGGAAGCAGAACAGGACGACGATGAAGAAGAATAACCCCAATACCCGAATAATAGACCTTACCCTCGGCGAATTGTTGGACGCCGTGGAAGAAAGGGTAAAGGCGACCTTAGCCGGGAAGCCCCAGGCCGACGACAAGAAAAAACGCTACGTCTACGGGCTTAAAGGTTTGGCTAAACTTTTCGGCTGCAGCAAGACGACGGCAAGCCGTATCAAGACTTCCGGGAAGATTGACAAGGCAATTACGCAGATAGGCGCACTGCTTATCATAGACGCGGACTTAGCCCTGTCCTTAGCCGGGAAACAGGAAGCAATAGACAACACCCAAAAATAACAGCTATATGAGTAAAAAACTAAAAATTAAAAGCCTTACCCTCGTCAACTTCAAGGGTATGCGCAACGTAACCGTAGACTTCGGCGACGGAGTTACCGCGATAAGCGGACGGAACGGCACCGGGAAGACCACAATCGCGGACGGCTTCGCGTGGCTTCTTTGGGGCAAGGACAGCGAAGGCAACAGCGACACGAAGTTTGGCATCAAGACCAACGACGAGAACGGGAACTACATACCCGACCTCGAACACGAAGTAAGCGGATCCTTCGATGCCATAGACACCGAAACGGGAGAAGTAACAGCCGTAGAACTTCGCCGCGTCTACGTCGAGGAATGGCAGACACCGAAGGGAAGCACCGAACGCATCCTCAAAGGACACCACACCGACTATTTTTACAACGGGGTGCCTTTGAAGACAAAGACCGAGTACGACGCGAAGGTAGCCGCCCTCATTCCCGAAGACCTGTTTAAGGTCATTACCGACCCCTACTACTTCCTTACGCTTCATTGGAAGGCACAACGCGAATACTTGCTACGAATGGCCGGCACCATTTCCGACAGCGATATAGCCGCCAACCGCGCCGAGTTCGCCGAACTTCTACGCCGAGTTACGGGCAAGTCGATGGAAGAATACAAGAAGGAGATAGCCGCCCGCCGCGCCAAGATTGAAGCGCAGCTTGAAAAGATACCTACGCGCAAAGACGAGGTAACGCGCAATACCCCGGTAGCCCCGGACTACGCCGCGCTTGAAGCGGAGAAGGTGCAGATACAGGCAGACCTCGCGGACATAGACGCCGCCGCAACGTCGGCCGCCGAAGCCAACCGCGTAGCCTACGAACGCGCCGCCCGAATACAGGGCGACATCAACGCCAAGCGTACAGAGCAGAACCAAATAAATTATAACGCGAAAGAATCCGCCCGTAAAGCAGCCTACGAAACCAACCGAGCAGCAGACGACGCCGCCCGCGACCTCGCCCAAGTGGAGCAGTCCGAAGCGAACGAAACCAACTACTACAACCGGGAGAAGGCCGTAATTACGGCGTCCATTGCCACCGAGCAACGCCGAAAGGAAGAAGCAGAACGGGAAGTAGCCGCGCTTCGTACCCGTTGGGATGCCGTCAATAACGAGCAGTTCCAAGAAAGACCTACCAAGCCGCCGGCCCGCTTCTTTGCCCTATCTTCGGGCATCAGTGCGCCGACTCGTCGGCAGTCAACCGCCATCAGTGCGACGCAGCGGCCGCCGCCGAAGCCTTCAAAAAACGCCAAGACGACGAACGCGCCGCCTTCTACGCCAACCAAACCGCCCGGCTTGATGCTATGGACATCGAAGGCCAGGAACTAAACAAGCGGATAGCACAGCACAACGCCGAAATAGCCCGGCTTACACAGGACGCCGCCACGCTTGAAACCAAGCACACTGACGCCGTACAGGACTACGCCACCAAGAAGGAAGCGTTAAAGAAGGTCATAGCCGACAACCCCCGCGTAAGCACCGACCCACAAATAGACACGCAGACGCTCCCCGGTTGGGTAGCCCTTCAACAGGAGATAGACCGACTTACCGCCGACCTAACCGCCGCCACCGCCCCGGCTTACGGCATGGAAACCGCCTACCCGTCGGCAAAGAAGGCGCAGCTTAACGCCCGCCTTTCCGAGATAGACCAAAAGTTAGGGCTTCGTTCCACCATTGAAGCCAACGAACGCCGGATAGTGGAACTTGACAAGGAAGCCGCTACGTTGGCACAGGAGAAAGCAGGGCTTCAAATCGAAGAAGACCTTATAGACGACTTCGTAAGACCGTATGGCGGAAGTAGAACGCCGCGTTAACGGGCTATTCGACGGCGTGGAGTTCCGAATGTATAAGAACTTAGTAAACGGAGAGAAGGAACCCGACTGCGTGGCATACATTGGCGGCGTCCGCTACCAAGACAAGAACCACGCCGGGCAGATAAACGCAGGCCTCGCCGTGATTAACGCCCTTTGCGCCTTCCACGGCGTAACCGCGCCTATCTTCGTCGATAACGCCGAAAGCGTCAACACCTTCATCCCGGTAAACAGCCAACTAATAACGCTGTCCGTGAGTACCGAAGACAGCCTACAAGTCAACCACTATTAACCCCCACAGCTATATGTGTAAGACCCCCGAACTTCCGGCTACCATAGTGGCAGCACAGGAAAAATTTGAAGTTGCACTACGCGACGCTTCGGCGATTGACATCGTGAACAACTTCGGCGCAGCGTTCAACGCGGCGCGAGTAATAACGCTTCTTCGTGAAGCATTGACCGACGAAGTAATGGCGCGGGTATTCATGCCTTTGATGAACACAAAGGTAGGCTTCCGCACCGACCGCGACGGCAAGCCCGACAAGCAAGGCCGGGTAAAGCCCCTCTACGACGTTCCCACCGTCCGCGACGCGATAATAGACGCCGCAATAATTGGGCTTCTTCCGACCGGGAACCAGTTTAACATCATTTCCGGCACGATGTATCCGACGAAGGAAGGCTATACCGTCCTTCTTAAAAAGATAGGCGCGAAGTACGTTATCGACGTTCAGCAAGACCGCAGCCAAAACCCCGCCTTCGCGGAGTTCCCCTGCAAAATAACCTATTCCTACAACGGGGAGAAAAACAGCCTTACAATTAACGCCACCGTTCGCCGCGACCAATACAGCAGCAACGACCAACTGCGCGGCAAGGCGGAACGACGCGCTAAGAAGGCCCTCTACGAATACCTTACGGGAACGGACTACGGCGAAGCCGACGAAACGAGTAGCCGCCCCAACGCGGTAATAGATACCGTCGCCGTGGAAATTTCCGAGAAGGGCAACGCCGGCCCCGCTATTGGCTTCGACGACGCCGAAGTAGCCACCGTCGAGGAAGCAAGCGCACCCGCAGCAGCTCCCGAACCCGTGGTAGCACAGCCCGCCGCCCCGGTTCAACCCGCAGAAGTTCAGCCCCAGGCCGCCCCGCAGACGGCCCCGGCATACAACGCACCAAGAAAGCCCAATTTCTAATGGTTCTTAGTGTTTTAGGTTCAAGTAGCAGCGGCAACGCCTACGTTTTGCAAAACGTGGGCGAAGCCCTGCTCATTGAAGCCGGGGCAAACTTCAAGAAGGTAGTAGCCGCGTTGGAAGGCAATATTTCCAAAGTGGTAGGCTGTCTTATAACCCACGAACACGGCGACCACGCCGGACGAATTAACGAGGTATTGAACGCAGTTATTCCCGTCTACGCCACCCGTGGAACGATAGACGCCGCAAAGATAACGAGCGAGTGGAAGCCGCGAGTATTGGAACACGACGGCGAAGGCTACAAGGTTCAGACCCTCGGACGCTTCAAGGTTATACCGTTCGCCACCAAGCACGACTGCGCCGAACCCGTAGGCTTCTACATTTGGCACCCGGAAACGGGCGGCATATTGTTCGCTACCGATACCTACTACCTTCCCAACACCTTCAAAGGCTTAAACAACGTCCTTATAGAATGCAACTACGACCCGGAAATATTAGACCGCAACGTAGAGGAAGGCCGACTTATTCCCGCCCTTCGGGAGCGAGTGAGAGAAAGCCACCTAAGTATAGACACCTGTATAGGCGCACTTAAAGCCAACGACTTGAAGGCGGTAAATAACATCGTCCTAATACACCTGTCAAGCGGCAACGGCGACCCCGTAGGCTTCAAGGATAAGGTTTACAGGGCGACCGGGAAGCGGGTACACATTGCCGCCCCCGGACTTACTATCAACTTCAATAAAACGCCCTTCTAACCATGATAAAAGGCTTTAATTCCGAAACCGCGCCGCTTACGGAGTACGAGGAAAGCGTAATACTTCCCCTCGTCCTTCAAGGGCTAAGAACCAAGATAGGGAAAGCGAACGCAGTAACAAACCGTACCATCGTGCAGCGGCTAAACATAGCCGGACACACGACCTCAGAACCCCGGATAAGGAAAATTATAAACCATATCCGAATGACTGACTTACTACCGGGGCTTATAGCCACGTCCGGCGGCTACTTCTTAGCGACTTCGGAAGCGGAGTTATTGGACTACGAACAAAGCCTTATAGGACGTGAGGACGCTATAAAACAAGTTCGGTTAGCGATAGCCCGCCAACGGCGGATACTATACAACGACGCCAACCGCCCGGACAAAGACAAACCCGAAATATTCTAACAACCAATTAACAATTTACCCAAATGAAGAAAATAGCATTATTCCGAAAGTCCGGCGAAACCGCCGACTTCGTAGACCGCTTCGACAACATAGAAGCAGCAAGCAACGCAGTAAGGGAAATCGTAAGCGAGGACGAAAACGCTACCGTATTCGACTTCTATACCGAAGAACAGGAGTACACCGACATCTGCGAGCGCGTGAAGTCCTACGCCGACGCTTGCGCCGTCTTAGGCATAGACAAGATGGACGAGAAGGCTATGAAGGCTTCCGGCTTCCGCCCCGACGAGATAGCCCGCCGTAAGTTGGAAACTATCACGGAAGCCCTTAACGAAGGTTGGCGGCCCGATTGGAACGACACCGACGAACCCAAGTATTACCCCTGGTTCTACATCAAGCCGGGCGCAGGGAAGGACGCCGAAGGGAAACCAAACGGCGCGGGTGCCGGGCTTGCGTACGCGCATACGCACGGCGCGGCTTCGTCTACGATTGCGCTCATCGGCTCCCGGCTTTGCTTCCACGAACGCCGTACCGCCGCCTACGCGGGCGACACGTTCCGCGACCTATACGCCCAAATCTTAGTAGAAAAATTCTAACCCCACACCCAACATGACAAAGAAAGAATTAGCGGCGAAAGTCGCCGCAGCTTGCGCCGGAACACCGGCCCACGGCATTAACGCCGCCGTAACGGAAGAAGTGATAACAGCCACCCTCGGCGTAATTAAGGACGTCGGTTATTGCGGCGGCGAAGTAACCCTGCGCGGCTTCGGCACCTTCGGACACAAGAACCGAAAAGCCAAGATAGCCCGGAACATCAGCACGGGCGAAGCCGTCCACGTTCCCGCCCGCGCCGTCGTCAGCTTCAAACCGGCCAAAGACTTCAACGTAGCACAGGACTAAGATGGAAGCACAGGAACGAATCGAAACCCGGAAGGACGAAATACGCTACCGCACGGACGACACCCGCCGGATGGTTGGCAAGTTCTTCGCGTCGAACGTCTTAAAAACGTGGTACGAAGACGTAATAGACGGCGAAACCGGGGAAGTTATAAGCATTGAACGGAAAGACTTGCTTTTTGAGGTTGGCAAGTACATAGACGAGGAAACCGCCCAAAGCATATCCTTCCACATTCAATGCGGCGATATTACCGACGTCGAAGTAAGCAACCAACGCCGAATAGCCCACCCGGATAAGCGTTACAGCCTTCTGCCCTTCAAGGCTACGGCCGTCATAGGGAACAAACGTAAAAGTTTCATTTTACAGGCACAGAGCGCGACCCTCGCTATTGAAGTCGTAACGGACTTCATAGAACTAAACTTTACTTCCCGTTTCGTTGTGGATAGCGTCAAGGCGATGCCCGGCTGCATAATTCTAAACGACCGCTTCCGCCGCGCCGTCGAGGAAGTGGAAGGCGGCAACGAAGCCGGGGAAGAAACCCCGGACGGAGAGGAAGCCCGCGACGATACCAAGTATTACCGTATTGAAGCGGACATCGTAGCCAAGCGCGAAGACGACGAAGACGAGCCGCGCCCGTCGTCCTACGACTTCATTGTTAAGACCCGCGACATCGACACCGCGAAGGCGGTAATAACTGCGTGGCTTAACACGCAGCTCAAGAAGGAAGCCGAGAAGGAAGGACGCGAAATTACAGCCTTTGAAGTTTCGCTTACGTCCGCGTCGCCCTTCAACCTTAACGCGATTATACCCTACGCCTTCTGCGCCGCCTACAAGGAAGTGGAGAAGTTGGAAGTAAAACCCTAATAACAACCGGGGGCGCGTCGCCTTACCCAGTAACGCGCCCCCATTAAACCAACCGCTATGAGCCAAGACAGCATAGTAATTTTTCGTTCCTACATAGACGCGATAGCCGAGCTTCCGGCGGAACTTTATAAGGAAGTTTCGCGGGTTCTTTACGCCTACGCCTTCGACGGAATAGAGCCGGGCGACGAGGCAAGCCCGATGGCCCGCGCCTTATTCATAGCGTTAAAGTCGCAGATAGATTTTAACGTAGCGAGGTACGAACGCGCTGTTAGGAACGGCAGCAAGGGCGGCGCACCCAAAGGCACCCGGAACAACCCCAACGGAAGGCGCGGAAAAAGAACTAACCAAGAACTAACCGAAACTAACCAAGAACTAACCAACCCCGAAAAATTAGTTATTTCGGACGTTTCGGGCGTCGAAGCCGTGGAAATTTTGCCGGAAGGCGAAGAAGAAAATACGCCAAATTTGCCAAAAATTCGCCGAAAAGGGTTTGTTAAAACTAACCAAGAACTAACCCAAAACAAACCGAGAACTAACCAAGACGGCGAAAAAGAACTAACTGACGCCAAAGAACTAACCTTAATCAGTAATCAGTTATCAATAAATAATTATGTTGTTGTAGATAACGCGCGCGAGGTTTGTTTTTTGGATAAGTTCTTTGCACCCGAAAACCAATATAGTTTAGACGTCCTTTGTATGCAGAACAGCACGGACGTAGAAACCTTAAAGCAATACGCCAACGAAATAATAGCCGAGTGGCAGCTGCGCGGCGTGGAACATACCGAATACAAGGAAGCCGCCCAGCACTTAATAAATCATCTTCGCCGGAAGTTTGAAGCCGACCGCCGCAGGGCCAGGGAAGACGCCGCCGCGCCCAAAGCCGCCGACAGGCAAGACAAGACCTAATGCAGGGGGCCGCCGAACGCATGGCCCGCGCAATAAAGGGCGACGGATCCGCCGCAAGTCCTTCCACCGCCGAAGATACCCAACCCTTCTAAATTTATAATTCAGCAATATGGAACTATTACCTTCAAACCGCCGCCCGGACAATTCCGGGGCATTGGTAGCGACTGACCCCTACGCCGTGGCAGTCCGCAAACACTACGGCGACCTTCCGCAGTTCTGCACGACCTTCGGAATTACAGCACAGCGATACTGCGCCCTTAACGTCGAAAAGGCAGTAAGGCGCGGCGTTCCTTCCTTTGCCGTCATAGTCAGAACCTACGGCGAAGACGGCGTAGCCGGGCTTATTGGCTTGCACATTACCGAAGCGATACTACGAATGGGAGAAGACCAAGACGTAGACGAATACGACGTAGACTTTATAGCCCACGCCATTTGTGAAAGTGAACGCTTCCGGCTTTTGTCGATGGCTTCTATTCTTCGCTTCTTCCACCTTTTGAAGTGTGGCGAGTTCGACATCTACGGCAAGGTAACGCCCCGGAAAGTGTTAGAAGCCTTCCGCAAATACGCCATAGACCAACAGGCGAAAGAATACCGAATAGCCTACGAGATGGAGCAGGAACGCCAAGAACGGGAGCGCGAGGAAGCGCGGCGTAACGCCGTTTCGTGGGAGCAATTCGCGGAATCCCACGGAATAGACCCATCAATAGGCCTCAACGGGTGGATGGCGCAGAAGTTCAAGGAAACGACCGAATACGGAAAGAAGAAGGCTACCGCCCTTCTTTTCGTGGAAGCCTTAGAAAACCTCGTAAGAATAATAAACTTCATAGCCGACTATATGAAAAGCGAGAAACAGACCAAACCCAAATAACGCCGCGAGAGCCACGGAAACGCCCCAAATTCCGCGCTTCGACCCTTTGGCGTGTAGTTGAAGGGCAGTAAGGAATAAAACGCCTACAAAGCAAAATAAACAACCATTTCACAATGCAGAAAAAGAAAATATATATTTCAGGCCAAATCAGCGGCTTAACGCGCCCGGAATACGTCGCCAACTTCTTAGAGGCGGCCCGGCTTCTTAACGCACAGGGCTACGACGTAGTTAACCCGCTATTCAACGGGGTAGACGCTACGCAACCGTGGCAAGTTCACATGAAAGCGGATATTAAGTTATTGCTTGATTGCGACGCGATTTATATGCTTCCAAATTGGGAAGTCAGTAACGGGGCGACCTTAGAACGTGAGATAGCGAAGACGTTAGGGCTTGAAATAGTCTATGAGCGTCAGCCCCAACACCGGGATATTAAACACGCCATTTATACGGCTATGTTCGTACCCTTCAAAGTCATTGCGGCGGACAGCCGGGAGCGTTGGCACGTTTTCGCCCGGATGATATACGCCCACCACTGCAAAAAACGCGGAGTAACAACGCAGGAGATAGCCGAGGAAACTCGCCACGACACCTCGACAATTCACTACTATTTACGCCGCTACGAAAGCGAATACAAATATACGCGAGAGTTCCGCGCAGCCGCCGAAAAAGTGGCTACGCTATTGAGTAAAAAGTTATCTACGCCTTCGGGTGTATCACTATAATACAAAATGAACGAAAAAGGCATAACCGTCCTTAGCCTGTTCGACGGGATGAGTTGCGGACAAATTGCGCTTAGGGAAGCCGGAATCAAGGTAAATAAATACTTCGCTTCCGAGATAGACAAACACGCCATAAAGCAGACACAGCACAATTTCCGAACACCGTGCAGCTCGGAAGCGTTACAGGAGTACGCGCCGCAGACCTTCCCCACATAGACCTCCTTATAGGCGGTTCGCCCTGTCAAGGGTTCAGTTTCGCCGGGAAGCAGCTAAATTTTAATGACCCCCGAAGCGTCCTTTTCTTTGAATACGTCCGTATCCTTCGGGAGATACAGGAGTATAACCCCGGCGTTCTTTTCCTACTTGAAAACGTCCGTATGCGCCGGGAGTGCGAACAGGTCATAACCGAACAATTAGGGTTAGAACCCGTCGTAATAAATTCCGCCTTAGTTTCGGCACAAAACCGCGTCCGGCTTTATTGGACTAACATACGGACACGGGAAGAAGCAAACCTTTTCGACACAAAGGTATTTACCGACATACCGCAGCCGGAAGACCGGGGCATCTTCATACGGGATATTTTGGAAGACGACGTACCCGAAAGTTACCAATACAGCGAAGCCCGGAAGCGGAAACTTTTAGGGCACCGCAAACGCCAACAGGAGAAGGGCAATAACTTCGGCGTCATTCCACGGCGTCCCGACGAAAAAAGCACGACTTTAAGAGTAAGCGGGCGCGGACTTGACACCGGGGTATTAATCCCAGGCCCGCGCTGCGTAGCAGTCCGGGGAAGGTTCAACCCGGAAACAGGACGGAACGAGCAGACGGCGGAACTACGCGAAGACGGTAAAACTAACTGCCTTACAAGTGTGGAAAAAGATAACCTTTTGCTTGAAACGGTTTGTTTGACAACCCGCCGGACGGAATACGGCAAGGCCATACGCCGCCAATACGAAGCCGGGGAAATACAGGAGAGCCGCCACAACATGACGGAATTAGTACCCCGGACGGACGGCAAATCGAACACGTTAACAACGGTTCAGAAAGATAACCTTATACTTCAACTTCCCCACGGGTTCAACGCCGGGGCGGTATTCCGGGAGAAGGTCCCGACCGTAACCTCAAGCCGCTACGAAGCCAATAACTTAGTATTGACCCGCGAAGTAATACAACTTAACCCGGACACGGAAAGCAACGGGCGACAGCCATACCAACAAAATCGGGTTTATTCCGTCGATGGCATAAGCCCCGCCCTTTGTTCCGCCCACGCCGGACACGCGCCGACCATTCTAACCGCCGACGAGGTTCTACGATGCTTTACCCCTACGGAGTGCGCCCGGCTACAAACTATTCCCGATTGGTACGAATGGAAGTGCAGTAAAACCCAAATATACCAGATGCTCGGCAACGGGTGGACGGTAGAAGTAATTAAACATATTTTCTCATTCATAAACACCGAAAAATTATGAGCATTAAAGACAAATTCGCGGCGTTGCTTCGCCGTTGGGCGTCCAAGTTAAGCCCGGAAAAAGACAAGTTCAACCCTTCAATGAAGGATAGCCTTTACCTTCCTTCGCCCTTCGGATTGAGCCGCTACGAAGTCCGCCGCGTGGCTATTGCCTACCGTATTTCCCGAAATGAGGAAATGCAAGCACGGGAAGCGGCACACTACGGAATCCCCGACGCCTATAACCGCTTGTGCGACGAATACAAAAAGCGCATAGTTCACAGCATAGTAGCCGCCATTTGGGAACACGGGCTATTAGACTATACCGAGAAACGCGACCCCGACACGGACGAATTAAAGATAAGCGGAAGCCTATACGTCGGAATCCGCGACGACCACAACAACAATACTAACCCCTTCAAAGACTAACAGCATGAAGAAAAAATTAGCCGCGCTTTTGCGCCGTTGGGCCTACGCCCTGCACCCCGAAACGCCCGCGACCCTTCCGCCGGGCTACCAAGTGGCTAAGGTAGTCAGTTCCGACGCCTACGCCTCGATAGACGGTAAGATGCCGGACGCCAATACCGCCGCCGTCATAATGGGCAGTCTTAAAGCGAACGTATTAGAGCAGATAATCGACTGCAACTATATACGCGCCCGCGCCGACATTGCCCCCGTACCGGGCGGCTTAGTCGAATACGAAGCAAGCCTTTACGTCGGCTTCATACCCAAGAAGAAATAACCATAACCCCCAACAAAACCAAAGAACTATGTTAAAAGTAGAATTTGTCGGACATATAGGATCCGACGCAGAAATTAAGGACTTCAACGGGAAGCGTTACATCGCCTTCAACGTGGCGACTTCCGAGCGTTTCAAGGACGCGCAGGGCAACCCGGTAAGCCGGACGACGTGGGTAAGTTGCTTAAAGCCCGGCGACGGCGCAGTAGTCAACTACCTCAAGAAGGGAACACAGGTTTACTGCCGTGGCAACCTTTCCGTAAAGACCTATACAGGACGGAACGGCGTAGAAGCCGGGATAAATTGCACCGTTTCCGAGTTGGAACTGCTCGGAAGCCGACAGGACGCACAGCAGAACCAACAGCCCGGCGCAGTTTCCCAGGCCTACGGCGCGGGCAACTACGGAACGACCCCCGGCGGCTACCCTGCGTTTGGTCCCGGAAGCGACGAAGCACCATACTAAACCCATAGAACGATGATGTTAACTTTCAACGTACAAATTACGGAAGGCATTATTTACGACGCTATTAACGGCGCGGTAAAACAATGCCTTCCGGCATTGGCCCGACAAATAGCCGGAGCAGATGCAGACGAGAAACAAACGGGCGAACTTATTGCTTCCTCTTCCTTCGGGATATTGAGAAACGGCAAGCCTTTAACCGCCGAGAAAATCCGCGAAGTAAAAGATAAGCCGCTAACCCGCGCCGTCAAGTATAGCGCAGTTGTAACCGTAGGCGGCGTAACCGTTACGATTGGGATATGAACACGAAAGAACACTATCCCGGCCGAACCGTAACGTTTCTTCCGGGCGATACTATATGGGCGACGTATATAAAGCCGAAGGACGACCCATTTAGCCCCACGACGCTAAAACGCCTGTTCGGGTGGACTAACGGGCAACGCTATATAGGGCGCGTCCGGGAAGAAGCACCACGCCGGGGAGTATGCCCCGAAGGTAGGTTAGTCGTGGACTTATACAAAGACGACGAGCGCGGGAAGTTCCAATGTACCCACGTCGTCTATAACATTGAATTGGATATAGCGAAAGGCGTACTTACCGACCTTCGCTATAAGCCGAACCCAAGCCCCTCGTTATTCGACGATGAACGCTAAACAATTTTTCGACAAGGTAGTAGAACTTCGGGCGACGCAACGCGAATACTTCCGTACCCGTTTGCCGGAAGTTCTACGAAAGTCGAAGGCGATAGAAGCCGAGATAGACCGCGAAATAAAGCGGGTGCAGCAGAAAAAAAAAGACCGGGCAAGAGCCGAAGCCGAACGACAGCAAGGCTCGTTATTTCCCGATAGTTAAGAACCCACAAAAACAGCCAAGAATGGAAGAAAAAGAAAAAACTTGCGCTACTTGCGCCTTCTTCAACAGGCGAATAGGCGACTTTGGCTATTGCGTGAATAAGAACGCAAGTATATACGTCGCAGACACAACCGCAGACGCTCCCGCCTGTCGTTTGCATACCCCGGAAGACGAACCCAAGAACCCCGACTAACTATGGCACTAATAACAAAGAACTGCGAATATTGCGGCCGGCCCTTCCAAGCCGATACCCGAAATTTAGCGCGGGGTTGGGGGAAGTGTTGCAGTAAGTCCTGCGCCGCTTCCCTTCGGGAGAGGTCAGCCGCCCAAATAGGCATGGCGACGAAGCCCCGCCTTACCTACGACGAATTGGTAGCAAGAGCCAACGCCGAGCCGACGAAGGCGAAGCCCCGACACATAGAAAGCCACCTACAACGGAATTGCTTTACCTGGTTCCGGCTTCAATACCCACGCCTTCGGCTATTGCTTTTCGCCGTACCTAACGGCGGCTTCCGCAATAAACGAGAAGCCGGGATAATGAAGGCGGAAGGCGTTACGGCGGGCGTGGCGGACGTGATACTATTGAAGCCTTCCGGCGGCTACGCTTCCCTTTGCGTCGAGTTCAAGACTGAGGACGGCACACAGAGAGCCACGCAGAAGGAATGGCAGAAGGCCGCCGAAGGCGCGGGTAACAAATACGTCATAGTCCGCAGCTTCGACGCCTTCAAGGAAGAAGTAGAAACTTACCTAAGCGCGAAATAGCCGCCCGACTTGAAGTTTTAACGAAGTGTTTTAGGCTTTATCGTATCACTTTAATACGATAAAGCCTTTAACTTTGCACATAGAAACCAACGCACCCATGAAACCGAAACAAGCAATAGAAAAAGTCGCCGCCTTCATTAAGCGGCTGGCCTTCGACAAGAAGTTACACTACTTCGCCGGGCTTCTTATAGCCGGAGTTCTTACGAACTTTTTGCCCGTCCTTATTGCCGTGGCTATCGCCGTAGCCGTCGGCATTGCAAAAGAAGTCTACGACCGCGTAACCAAGAAGGGAACGCCGGAATTTGCCGACTTCTTATGGACGACCGCCGGGGCTATAACGTGGCTTATTTCATACTACGCCGTTTCGGGCATCGTTTGGGCGTGGATAAATTAGGCTTCTACACATCCATATAGCTGAAAGCAACGGCGACAGCCGAAGCGGGAAAGGCGCGGCGACCAAACCGCGCCTTTTCTTCAATAAAGACACAGGAACAATGAGCAGAAGAAAGACCAAACCCAAAACCCAGGCCGAGGACGACGGCTTAAACTTCGACGTAGGCGACATCGGGATAGAAACGCCCGACTTCGATACGGCGTTATTCGACATTTTGGAAGACGAGGTAGGAGAAGAAACGCGCTACATAAAGCCGAAGGTTTACGCTACTTCGTCGGACTTCGTTATGTACGACAACGCCGTAAAGTTGGCGCGGGATATAGAGATAACGGAAGGAAGCCGCTACGACGTGGTAGTAAACGGCTCGTTCATATTCGGCGACTTCTTAGAAGCCTTCATAGTGAGGAATAACGCCAAGTGTAAGAAGTTGACAATTTCCACGCTGTCGCTTAACCAAAACAACGTAGACAGCCTCCACAACCTTATAACCCACGGCTATATAGACGAACTTAACCTAATAGTAAGCGCGTACTTCTACAACATGGAGATACGGGCTTTAATTCCCTACATATACCGACAATTAGACATCGACAACCGCCTACAATTAGCAGTAGCGAACGTCCACACCAAGACGGCGCAGCTTGAAACATTAGGCGGGAAGAAGATAATAGCCCACGGCTCGGCGAACCTTCGCAGTTCCGGCAGTATTGAGTAATTCACAATAGAGGAAAACGCGGAACTTTACGACTTCTACGACGAAATGTTTAGCCGGATATTGGAACGCTACGCAACCATACGGAAAGCGGTATGGGGTAAGAGCCTATGGGCGGACTTGATTAAAAAAAGAAGTTTAACGACTAACACCAACGACAATGGCAGAAGAAGACAACGGATCCACAGGAAGCGGCGGCAACGGTTCAACTATTCAGAGTTTCACAGCAGCAAGCGGGCGCGGCAGTTCTATGCCGTACTTTGACCCCTTCGGCGGCGGCCCGACCGGCCCGGCACCCTTCTAACCTTAACCCCCGGACACAATGGCAAAGAAGAAGACAGCACAGGACGCGACCACGAACGCCAAGCCCCTCGCTGGGTTGGTGCAAAGCGTCGTAGTCAAACTTAGCGACATCGTACCGAACAAAGGGCAAATTCCGGGCGTACCCAAGAACCCGCGCCAAATGAAGGACGACGTTAAGTTTAGGAAGTTGAAGGCGTCGATACAGGACGACCCGGAAATGCTTGCACTTCGGGAAGTCCTAATTTACCAATACAACGGGCTTAACGTGATTATAGGCGGTAATATGCGTTACCGCGCCCTCAAGGAATTGGGCTACACGGAAACAATAGCGAAGGTCATACCCCCGGAAACGTCGCCGGAGAAGTTACGCGCTATTGTGATAAAGGATAACGTATCCTTCGGCGATTGGGATATGGACGACTTAGCCAACGAATGGGAGTTAGACGAGTTAGACCATTGGGGCGTAGACCTTCCCGACGTCGATACGGGTAAGAACGAGGACGACGCCGAAGAAGACGACTACGACGTAGCCGGAAACCTACCCAAGAAGCCGAAAGCCCGCTATGGCGACGTCTACCGATTGGGAAACCACCGCCTTATCTGCGGCGACAGCACAAGCCCGGAAGTATTGGATATTCTTATAGGCGAAGGGAAGGTAGATTTACTTCTGACCGACCCGCCCTATAACGTGGACTATTCAAGCAAGAACGAGGCCCTAAACGCCGCCGACAAAGGCAACCGGGTACAGAAGGACATCGCCAACGACAAGATGGACGACGGCGCGTTTTTGGACTTCCTTACGGCGGCTTTTGAGAACGCCAACCGCTACCTCAAGAAGGGCGGCGCGTTCTACATTTGGCACGCCGGAACGGAAGGGCTTAACTTCAAGTTGGCGGTAAAGTCCGTCGGTTGGGAGTTGAAGCAGATACTTATATGGGTCAAGAACAACATGGTATTAGGGCGACAGGACTACCAATGGAAGCACGAACCCTGCTTATACGGTTGGAAGCCCGGCGCGTCGCACTTCTTCGTAAACCGCCGCGACCTTCTTACGGTAACGGAAGACCCAGGCCCGGACATAGACGCGATGACGAAGGACGAACTTAAAACCCTTCTTCGTTCGCTGCTGGGCGAAGCGACACCTACGACCGTCATACACGAAGACAAGCCGCTACGTTCCGCCGACCATCCGACGATGAAGCCTATAAAACTTATGGGCCGGGCCATAAAAAACAGCACCCGCCCCGGCGAAGTCGTCTTAGACCTATTCGGCGGAAGTGGCAGCACCTTAATGGCGGCCGAGCAGTTGGCGCGTTCGTGCTATACCGTGGAATTAGACCCCGCCTACATAGACGTGATTATAAAGCGTTGGGAAGAATACACGGGCGACAAAGCCGAACTATTAGGCAACTTCGCCCCGGACGAGGACGCCCCGGAACGCGAATAAGGGAACAGAGAGGAAAGCAACCAATATCAGAGAGAAACGATGGCAAACGAACAAAACCTTATACCCTTCAAGCCGGGGCAAAGCGGGAACCCGAAAGGACGCCCCAAAAGCCGCGTACCCGAACAGCTTGTAAAGATATTCGGGAGCAAGGCCCGCGCCAAGAAGTTTTACAGCCTTTCCGCCGTGGAGATAGACGAATGGGAAGCCGCTATACTTACCTTCAACGCCAACGACTTGAAACTATTGGCGAAGTGGGAAGACGCGCCCGCTTACCCCAAAGGGCTGGCTATTGCCGTCCTTTCCGACATGAAGGCGGGCAAGACCACGACGTTAGACAAGCTGCGCGAACGTCAGTACGGAAAACCCACACAGCGAATGGAAGTAACCGGGAAGGACGGGGGCGACTTGATACCCGCCCGGACGCTTACGAAGGAAGAAGCCGCCGACCTTCTTAAAAGCCTTAACGAGAAGTATTAAATGGGGTTTTGCCGCGACATAGATATAATTAAAACGTGGGTTCTACAAGGAACCCTCAACTTTACGCGCTTCTTTTTCAAGGAAAAGTATAAGCGTAAATTTGTCGTAGGCAAGCACCACGAAAAAATAGCTGAAGTCTTAGACAAGGTTCTCAAGGGCGAAATAACCCGGCTTATAATAAACATCGCCCCGCGCTACGGTAAGACGGAGTTAGCCGTTAAGTCCTTCATCGCGGAAGGCTTCGCCATAAACCCGAAGGCGAAGTTTATACACCTCAGTTATTCGGACGACTTAGCCCGCGACAATTCGCGGGGAGTGCAGGAAATTCTGCGCGAACCGTCGTATAGGCGTCTATTCCCGGACACGATGCCGACGAGTGTAAACACCCGTAAATGGTTCACGAAGGCGGGTGGCGGACTTTACGCTGTTTCGTCGGCGGGCCAGGTAACAGGCTTCGGCGCGGGTTTGGTGGATAAGGACGAGGAAGAAGAATTAGGCGAAGAAGTAGCCGCCATTACTTCCGAGGCCGGAGAGTTCGGCGGCGCGATAGTCATCGACGACCCGATAAAGCCGGACGACGCCCGAAGCGAGTTAGTCCGCGAGAAGGTAAACCAAAAGTTTGAAACCACAATCCGAAACCGCGTTAACAGCCGAAAAACGCCGATAATTATAATTATGCAGCGTTTGGACGAAGACGACCTTTGCGGCTACCTTCAAAAGTTGGAGCCGGACGAATGGACGGTTTTAAGCCTTCCCGTTATTGAGGTGGACGAAAAAGGCGACGAACACCCGTTATGGCCCTTCAAACATACGCTAACCGAACTTCACGAATTAGAGGACAAAGCCCCGTGGGTTTTTGAAACCCAGTATATGCAGAACCCGCGCCCGCTTACCGGGTTGATGTATGAACGGGAGTTTAAGACCTACGAAGTATTGCCCGTTACCAAGCAGCACAAAGTTAAAGCCTACGTCGATACCGCCGACACGGGTAAAGACTACCTTTGCTGTATTGTCTACGTCGAAACGGAAATAGGCAACTTCATTTTAGACGTCTACTACACCCAGGCCGCAATGGAAACGACCGAGCCGGAAACGGCGCGGATCCTTACCAAGTGGGAAGTTGAGGAAGCAATAATAGAGAGCAACAACGGCGGCCGTGGCTTCGCCCGTAACGTGGAAACGAACCTACGCCTTATGGGTAACAAGAAGACCGTAATACGCTGGTTCCACCAAAGCGAAAACAAGGATATACGAATATTCAACCATTCTAACGAGGTGCAGAACCTTACGCACTTCCCGAAGGATTGGGCGCATCTGTTCCCGAAGTTCTACCAAGCAATTACCAAGTATAAGAAGCAGGGAACTAACACCCACGACGACGCGCCGGACGCACTTACGGGAACGGTGGAGAAACGCCCCGACGGGAAGGCGGATATTCGGAGATTGAAACGAATTTTTAAGTAACCATTAACCCCAATAGATTATGCCACCTATTGACGAATTGCTAAGAACGGGCGACTATTCAGCCGCCATCAGCGAACTGAGGAACGGGCGACTTACCCCGCTTCCCAAATCCGAGCAGTACGCCGCGCAGTACGACCCGAAACTGCACGACATTAACGACCCCCGTAAACGCCCGGACAAACTCGTAGTCATTGACAAGGATAGCGAGGAATACGGGGAAGTAAAGAACATCAACGTAAACGCCGAGCTTACCACGGAACAGGGGTTTAGAATAGAACCCGTAGCCCGTATAGCGTTGGCCCTTCAAAAGTTGATAGTAAAACGCGCCGTCGCCTTCACGTTCGGCAACCCGGTAGCCTACGATGCCGACCCGCAGAACGACGAAGAAAAGGCGGTATTAGCCGCGTTAAAGCGCGTCCTTCACGACGTGAAGGAAAAGACGCTTAACCGCCGCGTAGCCCGAAGCCTATACAGCACTACCGAAGTAGCCGAATATTGGTACCCCGTGGAAGGCAACGAGGAACACGACCTTTATGGCTTCACGACAAAGATGAAGTTCCGCGTAGCCCTGTTTAGCCCGGCGTTCGGCGATAGGCTTTACCCGTACTTCGACGATGCCCGCGACCTTATAGCCTTCTCCCGTGAGTTCACGAAGAAGACCGACCACATGACTACGCGCACATTCTTTGAAACCTATACGAAGGACGCGCACTACCTATGGGCGGCGGAAGGCACGACCGTAGGCGCGGCAAAGAATTGGGAGTTAGTCGAAGGCTACCCCAAGAAGTTGACGTTAGGCAAAATTCCCATTGTCTACGGAAGCCAACCCGCCGTAGAGTGGGAAGATGTGGAGAGCCTTATCGACCGTTTGGAAAAATTACTTTCCAACTTTGCCGATACGAACGACTACCACGCAAGCCCGAAAATCTTTGTAGAAGGCAAAATATTGGGCTTCGCAAGGAAGGGAGAAGCCGGGGCCATTATAGAAGGCGAGGAAGGCGCGAAAGCAACCTACTTATCATGGGCACAAGCCCCGGAAAGCGTGAAGTTAGAGATAGAAACGCTCCTCCGCCTAATATACGCCATTACCCAAACGCCCGACATTTCCTTTGAGAGCGTAAAGGGAATAGGCGCGGTAAGCGGCATCGCCCTGCAGCTTCTATTTATGGACGCACATTTGAAGGTGCAGGACAAAATGGAAGTATTCGACGACTACCTGACGCGCCGCGCTAACATATTGTTAGCATACCTCGGCGCGGCTAACGTGAAGTCTAAGGCGGCCGCCCGTCGTCTTATCGTTACGCCCCGGATAACGCCCTACATCATTGAGGACGAACAGGCGAAAATAAATACGCTTCAAACAGCCAACGGCGGCAAGCCCGTAGCAAGTCAGAAAGCCACCGTTCGCCGTTTGGGTTGGGCGGAAGACCCGGACGCAGAACTGGCCGAAATACACGCCGACGAAGACCGGGAAAACGCCCATTACGAAGGCGAACCGACCTATTAACCCTCTTTTTGCCCGCCGACGTATTAAAATAATACGTTTTGGGCGCGTCTAAGCGCGTTAAAACGCTCCGGCTAAGGAAACTATAACCTAACGCGCTTATCGCGCTTAGACGCGAAATTTAACAAAAATAACTACTATGCCCGATTATACCGAAAACCGCCTTATAGTCCGACTTCGGGGCTTCGACGCACAGCACTACGCCCGGACTACGCGCTACGCCCGTCAAGTGGAACGGCTGTATAACACGGCTTGCAGCGAGATAGCAGCCGCCGCCGGACGTATAGATATACCCGAAGACGGGGTGTTTAGTTTCGACGACTTCCCGGCGACACGAAGACCGGCGCAGGGGATATTAAACCGTTTGGCTAAAAGAGTGGAAGCCGTGATAGAAACAGGAACGCGGACGGAGTGGCAAGCGGCCTGCGACAAAAGCGACACGTTCCTAAGTTCCATCCTTCGCACTTCACGCCTAAGCCCGGAAGAAGCCGCCCAATACCAGGCCCGGAACTTAGAAGCCTTACAAGCCTTCCAACAGCGCAAGGCCGGCGGGTTGGGGCTTAGTCAGCGCGTATGGAAATACACGGAAGAATTTAAGACGGCGTTAGAATTGGGTATAGACGTCGCCGTAGGAGAAGGACGAAGCGCGGGGCAGCTCTCCCGCGACCTTCGCCAATACTTGCAGAACCCGGACAAACTATTTAGGCGCGTCCGCGACAAGGGCGGCAACCTTCGGCTAAGTAAGGCGGCGTCGATGTACCACCCCGGACAAGGCGTTTACAGGAGTTCAGCCAAGAACGCCGAGCGTTTGGTACGAACCGAGGTAAACATGGCATACCGCGAAGCCGAATACCTACGATGGCAACAACTTGATTTTGTCGTAGGCTTCCGCGTGATGTTGAGTAACAACCACACGACGACCGACAGCAAGGGGAAGAAAGTACCGCTTACCGACATTTGCGACGAGTTGGCGGGCGACTACCCCAAGACCTTCAAATTTTTGGGCTGGCACCCACAATGCCGCTGCGTCGTCGTGCCTATTATGTCCGATTACGACGAATACAACGACGACCGCGCCAACCGCTTGAAGGCGATAGTTCGCGGAAAGACCTACAAAAGCCTTCCTTCCCGGCGCACCGTCCGCGACGTACCCGCCGCCTTCCGTTCCCATATTGAAGCGATAGCGGAACGCGCTAAGGGTTGGAAGTCGATGCCGTACTACATACGCGACAATTTCAAGAAGGGCGTTATTTCCGGCGGCCTTCTTCCGACCATTCCGCAGAAGGCGCAGATGCCAGGCACCACGGCGAAACCGCCCGAACCCTGTACCGAGTTCGACAGCGAGATAGCCAATTTTAAGAAGTGGGCCTATTCTTTCGGCTTAGACGTTTCGCGGTTGGATCCATTGAGGACAGCGGGCGACCGCGCCGGACTAAACGCCGAAGTAAAACGGCTTCAAGACGAACGCCTAAACAGAATGAAGGAATGGTTAGCCGCCCGTAGCGAGGTGGACGACTTCGCCGACAAAGCCGTAGGGTTCCCGGACATAGTGAAGGAAATTAAAGACGCTCTTACCGCCAACGAGATAAGGACGACCAACTATTACGGCGACTGCATCAGCCGCCTAAAAGCCTTCTTTGCGTCGCTTCCGGGCAAGTTGTCAGCCGCAAAAGCGAAGAAGGGCAGCTATTCCGCGAATATGCCTACCGAGTTGCAGAAGGGCGGCAAGTGGCTTCGTGGCGACGACTACGAATATAGCCGGGAGTTCTTCGACTTGATAGACCCGAAGAAGCCGATACCGCTAACCATACACAAGAAAAACGGAAACGATAGTTACCACAGCGCGTTAAAAGGCGTGGTATTGGATATGGGCGGAACGCGCAGCTCGCAAAGTCCATATTACCGACGCGCCCTTATTTACCATGAGTTCGGCCACGGCATAGACTACCAACGAGGATTAAGGCACAGCAAGGAAGTAAAAGACCTCCGCGACAAACAAATAGCCCGGCTTCGTGAAAAGGTGGAAACGACGGTAACTAAACGTAAATGGGACCCGGATAAAAAGGAGTTCGTAACGGAAACGAAAAAGACCAAGTTAATGAAGGCTAAGGTACTTTCCGAACGATTAGACCGACTTTATAGGAAAATATACAGCATGGACGACGCTACGTTTACGAAACGAGGTATAACGAAGCACGACGTTATAGAACAAATAGCCGCCGTTCAAGATACACTTAAAAGCCTTATAATTTCCGTGGGTTGGGGTCATTCTACCTCATACTTCAAGGGAGCCGGAAAAAGCGAAGCGGAATACCTCGCCCATTGCTTTGAAAACGCATTTATAGGAAACCGCGTATTCCAAAAGTATTTACCTACGGAATACGCGGAAATGATAGCGTTTATTAGAAGTCTTAAATAAGCGGAACGAGGTATAAGCCGCCGTCCATAATAGAACCTACGAACTTCGCGCCCGTGGGTTCTTTTTCGTTATTGCCGGGATAGACAGGAAGAAGCCGGGCTTTTCCTTCCAAGCATTGCCGGAGAATAGCCCCGTTCTTTTCGGCGTCCGGCTCGGCATATTCAAGAAGCCGCACGACGTCGATATCTTCCGCCGAGGCGTCGGAATTAAGAAAGCCTTCGACAAGGGCGTTATTAGGAATGACGGTAACGGGCTGTTTGCCCTTCGTGGTATTGATACGCGGTATTTTCATAGCCTTAGTTATTTTGAGTGGAACGGAGCATAAACCGAAGGAATAAAACCTATCCCGAAGGTATTACTTTCGGGGTTGAAGTCGTAGCCGATACAGGCGGCCCCGGCTAAAACGTCCGGCTTCCCGTTCAGTTCCTCGGAAGGAAGCGGCGCACCTTCAACGGGCGGGTATAGTTCGGTAACAACCCGGTCAAGTCTACGGAGTGCATCACGCCGGGCGCGTCCGTGGGAGTTCTTAACGTCGCACAGGGCAATAGTAATGCGCCCTTCATTGGTGGGAGCGTAACGCGCTACCAAGTCGTCAAGCATAGGCTCGACGGTACGGGAAACTTCCGCCATTGCAGCCCTAAGCGCGGCGGACTGCGGGAACGGCATAGGCGCGAACGTGGGCGCGTCAGATATAGGTAACGGCTTAGGCATTTTGTTTATATTTGGCTTCAATTTCAACTCCTTTAATACGGCAGTCCACGACGTCGCCGGAATTAGCAAGGGCGGGCTGTACTTCAACGGCGACCGCTATTTTTACGTCCGTAGCAAACGACCCGGCGAAGTTCTTAACGGCTTCCGTTATGTTGTGTTCAAATTCCGCCTTCTTCATAAAGAACGCTTCGGCGGGGGTTAATTGTTTTTCTTCCATTGTGGCAAAGTGTTATTTATTCGCCACAAAGTTAGCACAATAACACGGGGCATCCAAATCCGCCCCGACCGCCGGACGGGAATACGATACCCACGGAGTTACAGCCGTAAGCGTATAACGTGGAACGGACGTAACTAATTGTTACCAACCGAAAAATTCAATAGCAAAAAATACTCAAACGTATTACTTTGGTACGTCATTCTTCTTCCGGGCTTCTTCAAGTATTCGCGTAGCCCGTTCAAGACCGCCCAACCTTACGCGGGTGCAAGCGACACGCCCGTAGATGTCGGCTAATTCCTTCGCCCGCGCTTCGGCTTCCCGTTGTGCCTTCTTCTTCATACGGCGGGGCTTCGTCAGCAGGGCGACCACAATAAACAGGAGCGAACCACCAACAAGAACCCCGGCGAATATAAGCGCAGCTTCCATCATTGCCCGGCGTTCCTAAACGTCAGCCCTTCGACTATTAACGTACCTAACCCAAAGTCCGGGCGTTCCGGGTCAGTAGAAGACAGGCGGGAACAAACCCCGATAGAAGGCACATCGGTAGCCCCGCTGCCCGAAGGAAGCGTAAAGTTCGCCGGGGTAAGATAACCGACAAAACGCCCCCTAACGTAGTAGGTACGATTTTCTTTTAACGCGATAGCCTTCTCTTTGGGCAGCTTTGCGAATACTTGAAAGCCGACCTCGTAAGCGTCCGAAATTGTAGGCCGGCTTCCCTTATTGAGGTAGTCGCTATAAGCGAACTTAACAACGTAGTCCGTTCCGTTCGGGTAAGGCAGCATCATTTCGTAGGTTAGTGGTAAGTCCGAGATACACGCCAACGAATCAGCAGACGCCAACGTAGAAAAGGCGTCGGCCAGTTCCTTAGCCCCTTCGTCCTTAGTTAGCGAATTGTTCAGTAGGTTAGGATGGCTTTTAACGAAGTCGTCAAAGAACGGCTTTAACGCCGCCGTCCGCTGTTGTGGAGTTTCAGCATTGACAGCCACGGAATCCTCGTTAGAGGACGAACCACCGCCCGAAGCAGCCGGGTTATACGCACGAAAAAGCGCGGACTATATAGGTTTGAGTATTTGCGGCATCGCCAAACGCCTAACGAAAACAAACCGTATAGCCGCGCTTAGTCTGTATATCGTGGTATGGATATACGACGCTACGCGCTTAGGTTCATTCTTCGTAATTTGGTAATTTGGCGATTTTCAAATACTAAGAACCTATCGCTTCTTCGATAGTAGCCGGATTTTTTCCCCGGACTACGCTACAAAGTTACGCCAAATTTTTCACAATTCGCACATTAAACCCTAACAAAGTGTATGGCAAGCGCGGAAGCCGTAGGAAGTTTCGGCGAAGTGTTTGCCTTCTTATAATTGAACCCGTATTAAAGTAATACGCTAACTTTGCCATTGATTAAGTAACCCTACAAATTTTTTATGGACGAATTACAATTAGCAATTTTAGCACTACTGCAAAGCAAGTTTGCGGGCGTGAGAAAAGATGGTTTGCAGCAGTTGGCCGCTGTCATCAGCGTACAGGTAGCAAACGAAGAAGAAGCGAACGAAGTCGTAGGTAAACTTACCGCCGACAAAGTTAGCAAGTTCGTAACGGATTGGCGCAAAACCACCGACGCCGAAATCGCCAAAGCCAACAAGACCCACGAAGACGGCCTTAGACGTAAGTACGACTTCAAGGAGAAGGAAGCACCCGGCGACCCTAAGCCCGGAGAAGAAACGCCGCCCACGGGTGGAGCATTGACCGCCGAGGCTATCCGCGCTATTATACGCGAGGAAACCAAGAGCATCCGCGAAGGTTACGACGGCCTACGCGCAGAAAAGACCGCAGCCACCCGCCGCGAACAATTTGTAGCGAAGTTGGACGCCGCCAAGATTGAAGGCAAGCAACGCGATATGCTGTTACGCAGCTTCGACCGTGCCGCTTCCACCTTCAAGGACGACGACGACTTTAACGGCTACTTAACCGAGATGCAGGGCGACATCGACGCCTTAGCACAGGAGCAGAGCGACAACGAGCTGCGCAACCACGAAAAGCCCATCTTTGGAGCCGTGAACAAAGACGGTATTAGCGCGGGCGTCGCAGACTACATCGCTTCGCAGCAGAGTTCAGCAAGTCCGACCCTTACCGGGAAGGAGATTTAACAACCCCCTAAAACGACACGAAAATGGGATTTATGCGATACCAACGCAAACAGGACGAGCGCACAGCCCACGCCTGTATCAACAATTTGGCGGATATTCCTAACGGTGTAACCGTAGTCGTTGCAGACCTTATCCCCGGCGTTCCCCTTCGTGAAGGCGCGATTATTGCGCCGGACGAAGCGGGCTTTTACCACCTCGTCAAAACCGCCGAAGTTGTGGAAGCAGCCACCGCCACCGCTACCGGCTATAAGGTAGCAAAAGGCCATCACTTCAAGGTAGGCGACTTCGTGATGTTCAAGACCGGGGCCAAGTCTTACGCTATTACAGCCATCGACACCACCCCGGCCACATTCGACACCATAACCGTAGGAACGACCCTCGGCGCGGCTATTCCCGTCGGCGGAACGCTTACCCAGGCCAAAGCCGAAAGCGCGACCGTTTCCTCCTACAAATATCCGCCTTTTGCCGCTTGCGGCGATAGTTACCCCGTGGAAGCCCTTACCAATACCCCGGTAGTGGCCGTAACCTTCGGGCAGTTCCGCGCCGCCCTATGTCCGCCCCTCAGCGACGATATTAAGGCCGCGCTTCCTACCCTTAAATTCATTTAACATTAACCCCACAGCAGAAAGTTATGATACCTACTTTAATGCAGGGGCTTAACGAGAAGGACATGGCGGGCGTAGTAAAGACCTACGACCTTAAACCGTTCTACTACCCAACCCTTTTCCCGTTGAAGGAGAATTTCTCCTTAACGTGGAAAGCGTTGGAAACCCGCGTAGGCTTAAAGATAGCCGCCGACCTCGTAGCCCGTGGCGCACGAATTGACAAAAAGACCCGCGAGGCAATAGCCCGTATTCAGGGCGATATCCCCAAAATTGCCATAAAGCGCGTCAAGAACGAAGACGAGCTGGACGAGTACGACCTTATGATAGCCCGTACTTCGCAGAACCCCGACCTTCGCGCACTTGTGGAAGCGTGGGCGGAAGACACTAAGTTTTGTTGGGATGGCGTAGCCGCCCGTTTGGAGTGGATAGCGTTGCAGTCCATTTCCCTCGGCAAAATTACGCTTACCAACGAAAACAACACTTCGGTACTTACCGAATACGACGTGGACTACCTTATCCCCGCCGAACAAAAGTTAGGCTTCCAAACCGGATCCGCATCGTGGGCTAATTCTTCTTCCGCCCGTCCTATTACCAAGGACTTCAAGGCGGTATGCAAGAAGGCGAAGAAAAAGGGCGTAACCCTTAAATACGCCTTTATGAATACGGAAACCTTCGCCGAGTTCACGGAAACGGAAGAAGTGCAGAAAATTTGTGCTTCCTTCGCAGCCAACGCCCTCGGCGTACAGCAGACACCGAGCCTCGAACAGGTAAACAACGCCCTTCGCGGACTTTCCTACCTTTACGGACTTCAAATAATCGTTATCGACCAAGACATTACAATCGAACTTAGCGACGGTAGCCGCCCGTTCAGCGGCAACCCATTCGCTACGAACGTGGTAATGTTCAGCGCGTCTAAGGTTTTGGGCCATACCTATTGGAAACGCCCGGCAGACCTTAACGTAAAGGGTTCAGTAGCCATTAAGACACTTAACGGCCACACCCTTATCAAGAAGTTCGCTAACGAAGAGCCGTTAGAGGAAGTTACGATGGGCATTGCTAACGCCTTCCCCGCGTGGGAAACGTCCTCCGACTCGTGGCTTATGTCCACCGACGCGAATACGTGGAACCACTAACCCTAACAGCCGGGGAGCCTTCCGGGGCTTCCGTTGGGCTTCCCGGCTAAAACCTTCCGAATATGACCTACAAAGAATGGCTTAACCGCACAGTAGCCCGCTTCGGCATTAGCAACGCCGACGCGGAACTGATATTAGCCAACCAAGCCGGGATAATTCCCGACCCGGACGCCGACGTAGACGTAAGGGTAGCGAAAACCGCCCTTTGCAAAGAGTTCGGCTCTATTATTCCGTTGGCGAACGTCAGCGAAGGCGGGTATTCTGTAACGTGGAATTGGGAAGCTATAAAGTTTTGGTATAACCAGACCTGCGGCGAAATAGGGCTAACCCCCGCCAACGCGCCGAAGGTAAGAAACCGAAGCCGACTATGGTAGCAATTCAAGAGATTATAAACCACCAATACCCTCACTTCCTTTACGTCCGCCAAAGCGACGCGGAAGCGACGCAGGACGCTAACGGAAGTTGGCAGACTACGGGCGCGGCGTGGAAATTGTGGGCTTCATGCCGGGAGGAAACGAACGGCAAAGGCACACAGATACAGGCGGCGAACGGCCGGTTTATAACCTTCGCTTCCCTTATACAACTTCCGGCGGGAACGCCCCGCGTAACGGTAGGCGTAGAGGTAGCGGCGGCAGACCGCGAATTAACGCCGGACGAGCTTACCGACGCTAAGTTACAGGAAGCCCAAACGGAAGGCATAGTTAGAGTTATTGGCGAGTGCTTGAAATTCGATAACGGGCGACTTCATTGTAGGCTATGGGTATAACGGCAAACTTCAAGGGCAGCATAGACGAAACATTTAAGGCGTTCCTCGCCGAAGTGGAAAGGCAGATAATAGAAAGCCTTTGCCGCGTAGGGGAAGAAGCCGTAAAGTTAGCGAAGCTGATACCCCCGGAGCGCGGTTTTCACGACCAAACGGGAAACCTACGCTCGTCTATTGGCTACGTCGTCGTCAAGGACGGCAAGCCCGTAAATGTTTCCTTCGGAGCAGTCAAGGGCGGCCACGCGGGAGTTAACGAAGGGCAGCGTTTAGCCCTTAAAGTTGGAAGCCGACAGACGGACGGCTACGCCTTAGTCGTGGTAGCGGGTATGAACTACGCCGTTCACGTCGAGAGCAAAGGCCGCGACGTCCTGACTTCCGCCGAGAAGTACGCCGAAAAACAAATAGCCAAAGAGTTAGCCGACTTAGTAACAAACGTTCAAAACGCCTTTAAGTAGTGAAGCATTGCAGCAGCATAGACACTGACGACATCCTCTACAAGATAGTCAAGGAAGCCGTTACTTCCGGGAAGGTCAAAATTTCCGGGGGCGTATTCGTGCAGGGCGAACGCCCGGACGACAGCGAAGCCGAGGACATAGTAATAAACACTATAACCGTAACAGGCGAAAAACCGCAAACAGGCACCTCGAACGTAAATATCTTCGCCCCCGACAAGAAGGTAAAGATACACGGACGGGAACAGCGAAAAGCCGACCGGGAACGCTTACGCAAGATTGGCGACGCCCTGTTTGCACACTTAGACGCGCAGAACGTGGACGACTTAGAATATTGGATAGAGAGCGACACGACAATAAAAGAAATTGAGGTAAAGCAGCACTACCGCAATTTGAGAATAAGCTGGAATATACATTAACCCAATAACCCCGAAACCCTATGGTAGTAACATTAGGACTATCCAAAATTTTAGGTAAGCAGGGAGAGCCGACCACGGCGGACTTTACCGAAACGGGCTACACCCCCTACGGACTTACCTATCAAGACACCGCCAAGATGTCGCAGGAAGACGGAGAGGAAACGGAGTTTTACGCCGAGGAAGAAGACGACCCCATCGAAACTATCGAAAAGGCCGGTAAGACTACCTTCACTTTTTCGGTCATGAACCCCGACCTAACCACCCTTAACCGACTTTTCGGCGGCGAAATCGCTACGAATATTTGGGCGTACCCCGACGTAGCGGCAACCATCGAAGAATCGCTTATCATTCTTCCGCGCAAGGGCTTGAAGTTCCAGGTTCCCCGCGCCAAGATTAAGGCGAAGTTCAACGGCGAATTTTCCAAGAAGGGTCTGCTTCTTCTTGAAGTAACCGCCACCGTAATGAAGCCGAACACGTCAAGCCTTAAAAAACTTTACGTCGGCTACGTCAACCCCCCGGCAGGCAGCTAAGAAGACGACCCACAACCACCAACCCGGACGGCCCCGCTACATTGTTCCGGGGCCGTCTTAACATTTACGACCAATGACACAGGACGAAAAATTAGAAGCCCTTACCCGTGAGCAGACCGAACTGCGTAAGATGATAGGCGAAGGCGTTACGTTCGACGTGGAGATAACGCACTACACACGGAAGCCCGGCTTTTGGGGCTTCTTCCGTCGGCGTGATAAGGTAACGGAAACGAAGGTTTACACCATCAAAGAACCGACCTTAGCCACCTTAGACCGCCTTAGCCTTCTTTGGCTTCAAATGGAGATAGACGAAACCAAGTTAGGCGACGACGACTACCTACGCACCGCCCGCGCCTTAGCCAACAAGGAAGCCAAGCAGCTCGCCGAAGTCGTGGCTACCGCAGTATTGGGCGAAGACTACTATATAGCGACCTTCGACGGCACGACCTACCGCCGGAAGGAAGACCGCAAGGCACTACGCGACCTTACCCGGCTTTTCTTCCATACGCTTAAACCGTCCGAGTTGCTGACGTTGGCTATTATTATAACGAACGTAAGCAACTTAGGGGATTTTGTGAACTCTATGCGGTTGATGAGCGCAACGCGAACAAGCGAACCGGAAGCGACTCGTATAGAGCAACAGGCCTAAAAAGTCCACACGGCCGCCGGGGTTCCGTTTGCGCACACTTCGGCTGGACGTTGGACTACCTTCTCCACGGGATAGCGTGGGGAGCAGTACAACGAATGTTAATAGACGCGCCCGGCGTCGAGGAAAAGGGCAAAAGCGGAAGCAGTTCCGGCGGCGACACCACGGAAATAGCCCTTACCGACGAGAACGCGGCGGAAGTAATGGACTTAATAAACCGTATTAACCGATGAATATACAAGGCGGCGGGCTGTCGTTTGAAATTTCCGGCACCAACAAACAACTCCTTAGCGTTCTTAACGAAAGTAAGAAGGCTATACAGGAGTTTCAAGGCGCGGCGGTATTAGGTGGAAAGGAGATGGACGGAGCGTTTAACCGCGCCGCCCAAGCCATTGACAAAGCCTTTGCCAACATAGACGTAATAGTAGACGCCAACAAGGCTGCTATTAGAGAGTTGGAAGACGAATATAAACGCCTCGGCGTGGAAGCGTCTAAGGCACTTTCCGCCGGGAATAAGGAAGAAGCCACAGCCCTTCAAGCAAAGCAAGCCCAAATAAGGGAAGAAATAAACCTACGCCAACAGGTAATAGACGAAACCGGGAAGCAGGCCGACGCCCTTCTGCGTGAGGAACAGCAGTTAAAGAAGGCACAGCAAGCCGCCGAGCAGAACGCCAACGCACACACTTCATTAAGGATGCAGCTCCGCAACGTCCGGGAGCAATTAGCGCAGATGGAGGAAGCCGGACTACGCGGAACGGACACCTTCAAAAAACTACAACAGGAAGCCGGACGACTTGCCAACGCCATAGGCGACGCGCAGACCCAGGCCCGAATATTTAGCCACGATAACGCCGGGCTTCAAGGAATGATAGCCGGACTTAGCGGCGTGGCCGGAGCGTTCAGCGCGGCACAAGGCGCGGTAGCCCTTTTCGCCGGAGAGAACGAAAACCTTCAAAAAATTATGTTGAAGGTTCAGGCCCTTATGGCCATAACGATGGGCTTGCAGCAAGTCGCCAACGCCTTAAACAAGGATAGCGCGTTTATGTTGGTAACGGTAGCCAAAGCGAAGGAGTTGTTAGCCGTGGCAACTAACAAACTTTCCGTAGCGTTGGGAATTTCCACCGTAGCCGCCAAAGCGTTGATGGCGACTTTAACCCTCGGCCTTTCCGTAGCCATTACCGCCGCTATTGTCCTTTGGGAGAAGTTCAGCAGTTCAACGAAAGAAGCCGCCAAAAGCACCGAAGCCGCCCGTAAGATGTTCGACGACTACCACAAGACGATGGCCAATAAGTCCGCCGACCGCGTAGGGAAATACGCCAAACTACGCGACGAATACGGGAAGTTAAAGACAGCCGCCGAAAAGCAACAATGGATAAAAGACAACGCTACCGAGTTCGACAATTTGGGGCTGTCAGTTAACAACCTTACGGACGCCGACCGCGTATTTGTCAGCAATACCAAGAACGTAATTAGGGCGTTGGAACTTCGCGCCAAAGCGTTAGCCCATCAAGAACTACAAATGAAGGCTTACGAAGAATATTACAACCAAGTAATTAACGCAGACCAAACCGTAGCCGGGGGCGGCTACTACCATCAGTTCAAAGGCGGAAACATTACGCCCGGTAGTCAAGCCGCCAAAGACCTCGCAGCAGCGATGAAAGCAGCCGGAGCAGTCAGCAGAAGCGGCGACGCATATAACGACGGTTCATGGTATTCAATGGACGGCGGCGACTTCAAGCCGACACAAAAGGCCATAGACGCTATTAACGCCTACCGAATACAGCAGGCCCGAAGCACGAATCAAAGGATCCACAGCGAAGCCCAAGCGGAATTAGACAAGACCACGGCTACGTTGAACGGGTATTAGCCCTTACTGAGCAAGAACTAAAAGAACTTAACGTACTTCGTGCCGGGGGCAACAATAAGGGTGGTTCTTCGGGTGGAAGGAATACCACATCTTCGCCCGCCAAGAAGGAAACCGACGAATACGCCGAGCAGTTACAGACCCGAAAAGGGCTTTACGAAAAATATTTGAAGTGGATAACGAGCAGCGACGAAACCGTTAGGAACGCCGCCGCTTCCGAGTTCGCGCCCCTGTTGGCGGAAGGCAGCAGTTATTTGGATTATTTGGAACGTCAGCGCGACACCATATCCGCGAAGGCTTCCAAGACGGCCGCCGACCTTCGTAACCTTTCGACCCTTAACAACGAGATAGCCAACGCCACCCGCGAATCGGTTATTTCCGCCTTCGACGCGCAGCTACAACAGGAGTTAGCCCAGTGCAAGACCATAGGCGAGATGTTAGCCACCATAGAACGCCGCCGTTCCGAACTTGCCGGGGATAATTCCGACGTGGATAATGCGAAGGCGGAAATTCTTAACACCGCCGAAGCCGACACCCAAGAACAGGCGCGACAGGAAACGAAGGCCCTGCTAAACGAATACGCCGCCTATCTTCAAGAAAAGATAGACTTTGAAGAAAGTTACGCCCGGAATAAGGAACTACTTACACGCCGCGCCGCCGAAGCGTCCACGGAAGCCGAACGCCGCGTAGCCGAAGCAGCCTTAGCCGCACTTGAAGCCAAGCGCGAGGAATACGCCAAGCGTAGCGGAAACGAGCAATACGACGCCCTGTTAGAGGAATACCAAACCTATCAGCAACAGGAAACCGCGATACTTGAAAAGTACGCTGCCCAACGCGCATTAGCCGAACAGCAGGGCAACGCCGACATGATAGCGGCGATTAACACCAAACAGCAAACCGAACTTTCCAAGTTGGCGGCCCAACGCCTTATGGCTTCCGAAAGTTGGGGGCAGTTGTTCGGCGACATTTCCCGGCTGTCCACGACGACTATTAACAGGCTTTTGAACGACATAAACAGCCGGAAAATCAACTTTTCGGCGCAGTTCAACCCGTCCGACCTTAAAGCCATCAACGACCAATTACAGAAGGCTAAAAACGAGTTGCAGACCCGTAACCCGTTCCTGGCCCTGCGGCAGAGCCTAAGCGAGCTTCGCGCCGCGATGAAGGCGGATAAGTTGTTAGACAGCGACGACCCCTTTGTAAAGTCCTTAGAGGAAAAGAAGAAGCAATACGCCGACTATACCGACGCGATAAACAGCAGCGACGCCACCTTAGCCGGGTCCGCTAAACAAGCCTTCGCCGACCTATTGGCGGAAGGCAGTAGTTACGTCGATATGCTACGCCGGAAAATTGCCGCGCTTAACGAGCTTAAAATTAAGGGCGAACTTACCATAGAAGGGCAGAAGCAACTCGACATTTTGAACGCCGCCCTTAACAAGGAGCAGGGCACCGCCAAGAGCGTAGGCGCGGCGTTTAAGGAACACTTCGCCGACATTGGTAGTAGCATTTCCTTCGTTTCGTCGTGCTTCGGAAGCGTGGTAAACGGAATGAAGAAGATGGGCATCAGCATGGACGAGGAAACGGAAGCCATATTAGGCGACATAGGCGGAATGTTGGACGGAGCCTCGCAGTTGTCGCAGGGCATAGCCACCGCCAACCCGTTAGGCATCATTCAAGGTTCTATCGGCTTTTTGTCGTCCGCCTTCTCGCTATTCAACAGCCGCGACCGCAAAGCCGAGAAGTCCATCAAGAAACACGAAGAAGCCGTTACCCGGTTGGGCCGGGCCTATACAGCATTGGAACACGCCGTAGACAACGCCCTCGGCGAAACCGTCTACCAAAACCAAAATGCCCTAATTGCCAACCTTCGCCAACAGCAGAACGAAATTTACGGCATGATTAACGACGAGAAATCGAAGAAGCATACCGATTGGGGTAAGGTTGAGGAATACCAAGAACGCATAGCCGACGCCAACCGCCAAATAGAAGACATCATAAGCGAGATAACCAAGAGTATAACGCAGACTTCCGCCGGGGAGTTGGCGAACCAACTCAAAGACGCGCTTATGGACGCCTTCGAGAGTGGAGAGGACGCCGCCAAAGCCTTCGGCGACATTGCTAACGACGTCCTTAAAAACGCCGTCGCCAACGCCCTAAAACTTCAATTTTTTGGAGAAGCCGTTGCAACAGGCGATTAAGCAGCTTCAAAAAGATATGGGCTTTGACGAGGAAGGAAACGGCAGCTTCGACGGGCTTACCCCGGAGGAACAGGCACGTTTTAAGGAGGCCGTAGCCGCAGCTGGGGCGAACTTCAAGAACGCGATGGAAATGTATAAAGACCTATTCGCGGAATTGGACGACAGCGACCCGACGAGCCTAAGCGGAGCGATTAAGGGAGCAAGCCAAGAAAGCATAGACCTATTAGCCGGACAAACCAACGCAGTACGACAAAACCAAGTCGTATCTATTGAAATATTCCGGCAGCAGTTAACCCGCCTTACAAGCATGGATAACCGCTTAGGGAATATAGCCGCGTCCCTTCTTAGCATACTTAGCCGCTTAGGGATAGACGACGAAGAAGACTTACGCTCTCAAGGAATAACCGATTAACCCCCATACACAATGGAACTAAACCGATTAAAGAAGGCATTAGCCGCCGAAGCGAAAGCCAAAGGCATTTGTTCGGAGTGGTACGACTTCATCTTAAAGGCCACGTCGAAAGAACGCCTTATAACCCTTTTCATCAAGGGTCAGGACTTCTGCGAAGAAAATAACTACCCTTCGCCGGAACTTCGGGCGGAGTTCGCCGACATACGCGCCCGCTTCGGCGTCTATTGCGCCGACGACAAGGTAGCGGCGAAAAGTCTACGAAGTGTTATAGCCTTCGACCGGGCAACCGGGAAGGCGGAATATAGTAACTTCGATGCCGCCACCGTTTCGGCGCGTGGCGAAAGCGAGATAACCATCACGGCAAAAGATAACGCCTTTGTCGTCGTCAGCATTTCCGGCGGCGCGAAGGTGGAAGTAATAGCAAGCGACAACGCACGGGTAAGCGTCATCCTTCACGGCGGAGAGTGCAGAACCCAGGCCACGGAGCAAGCGACCATAAAAATAACCGACAAACGAAAGTAATATGGCATTAGAACAGAACTTAATATTAAACCTTCCCTTCGGCGAAGCGGACGGTTCTACCGTAGCCTACGACTTCGCGGCTAACCGCCACGACGCCGAAATAACGGGCTGTCCTTTCGTGGCGGGTAAACAGGGCAACTGCATACGCTTCCCCGGCGAAGGCTACGCGGAAGTTCCGGCGAACGTGATACCCTAAGCGGCAACTTTACTATTTTGGCGTGGGTCAAGGCGAACGAATACGCCGACGGAGTAACCGGCCGCCGAATAGGTATGTTCTGCAATACCAACCAATTAGAAGGAAGCCGCATAATTTGGATAGACGTTATCCCGGAAAGTTGGGGCTTCATAACCATCAAGAAGGCGGGCAATACCGTAACGCTTTACTTAGACACGCAGCGCGTAAGTAGCGTTACCCTTCCCGGAACGCTTACCGGGTTAGCCCTTATTCAAGACGTCTACGGCACCGAATACGCCTACGCGGATGTGGACGAAGTGAAGGTTTATAACGTCGCCCTTTCGGACAACGATATAGCCGAGAGCCTTAACAATGTTTCGCAACTTGAATACTACCTTAGCGGGGTCAACTTCCGCGACCTCGGTATAAGGGTGGAAAGTTCTACGGGCGTCTTAGACCAACCGAAGTTAAAAATGGCGGCGTCGATTGATTGGCCCGACTACCACGGCAAAGTAGTAGACCTGTCAAACAAGCGATACGAGGAACGCGAAATAACGCTTAATTGCTGGTGCAAGGCTTCGGGTAAAATAGACTTCGTGGAGCGAATGAACCGACTTTACGAACTTCTACAAGCCGACGGAACCGCCCGGCTTATGATAAGCATCCACCCGACGAAGCCGCTACTTTACGAAGTCTACGCTTCCGACGGCGTAGCCCCGTCTAAGCGTTGGCACGACGACAAGATGATAGGCACTTTTAGCCTTAAACTACGCGAACCCGACCCCGTGAAGCGCGTAGTTCGCCACCAACGAATAAATTACGCGAGCCGCGAAGTTACCATAGCCCTGAAGACCGACAAAGTAGTTACGGTTTATTGGGGCGACGGGAGCGTTAGCGAAGACATCTACGGCGACTATACCGGGACTAAGACGCTAAAACACACCTACGCCGAAAACGGCGTTTACTACGTCATTGTCGCCGGAGTAGTCGAGGAAATAACCGACTTTTCCACCAACGGCATCATCGTATGGAACAGATTATAATCCACCACGCGGACGGAAGCGAAACGCCGCTTTTCAGCCGTAAGAACGTCAGCGGAATCAGTAAGGCGACCCAAAAAACCGCCTTACTTTCCGACGACGCGGTAACTATTGGCGTTTCGTCAGCCGTACCCCTTCCCGTCGGCATAGGCGACCGTATAGAAGTCTACGGGCGCACCTACAAGGCGAACCAACTGCCGCAGCCCACGAAAAACGGGCAACGGCGCTTTGAGTACGACATCACGTTTGAAGGCCTGCAGTACGATTTAATAGACGCCCAATATAAGCTGCCCCCGGACGCCTACGGCGACACCTATTACAGCGACCTACGCGGACATTTGACCGTATTAGTATGGAACGCCAACCGCGTACAGCCGAATAAGTGGCATTTAGGCGACTGCCCGGCGACAGGAGCGACCGCCTACAAAAACATAAATACGGCAAGCCGGAACTGCCTACAAGTCCTTCAAGACATTTGTAGCGAATGGGGCGTAGAATTTGAGATAACGCCCGGCGACGGCTTCAATACTATCAACATTAAGGAGAAGGCCGGAATTACCCACCCGTTCACACTTCGTTACGGGCGCGGTAAAGGACTTTACAGCATTAAACGTACCAACGTCAACAACGCCGGAATAACTACGCGCCTTTTCGTCTACGGGGGTCAGGATAACCTCGGACGGAACTACGGACATACGCGCCTGTGCCTTCCCGACACCGACCGCCTTACTTCATACTTAGAGGACGCCACCGCGAAAGCGAAGTACGGCACGAAGGAAAACGAAAAGTTATACGACATTAAGCCGGAGCGCGTCGGCAAGGTAACAGCCATAGGCCCGGACGAAATAACCTTTTCGGACACCACGCAGGGGGATAATGCTATGTTCGACCTTAACGCCAAAGGATCCGACGGAAGCACCCTTTACCTATTGGGCGACGTGGCCGCAAAAGTCAAGTTCCAAACCGGGCAATTAGCGGGCTACGAATTTGACATACACTCCTACGACCACGCTACCCGAACCTTCGTACTTAAACGCTTCACGGACGAAAACGGTATGGTATTCCCGTCCGCCACGTCCGGGGCCTTCCAAATCAGCGTTAACGACGAGTATATAATTACCGAGATACAACTGCCCCAAAGTTATATAACCGCCGCCGAGAACAAACTATTAGAAGCAGCAAACAAGGACTTCCCGACTATGACGCAGCCCCAAGTAAGTTATAAACTTACCATAGCGGAAGACTTCTTTACCGCGATGTTCGGGCGCGAGGTGGAAACCGAGATTTTGCACGTCGGCGACTATATAAACGTCGAAGACGAGGATATCGGCGTAAGCAAGGCGGTACGAATAGTTAGGATAGAACGCAACCTATTGAAGCGGCACTCCTACGACATTACCCTAAGCGACACCGTAACGAAGTCTACTACCGTCCGCGTCCTTAACGAGATTGAGGACATTAACGAAGTTATAAATATAAACAAGTTAGCAGACCCCGCGAAGGCCCGCCGCCGTTGGCTTGCGACACAAGAGCTGCTAAACATGGTTTTCGACCCGGAAGGCGACTATTACAGCGAGAAAATAAAGCCTCTTTCGATTGAAACGCAGATGTTGAGCGTTGGCGCGAAGTCTACCCAGTTCACGCTCCAAAACATTACGTTCCAACCGAACTATAACAAGAACCCGAACACGCTTTATGTTTCAAACGGGCGGCTTATTCATTACGCCATAGAAGAAACTATAAGGACGTGGGTATTATCGTCGGCGACCTATTCCGGGCTTAATCCGTCGGCCGCCTACTTCATTTACGCCAAATGTTCCACCACGGGCGGGGGCGGACAAATTATCCTTTCCACGCAGGCCATAAAGGTGGAACAGGAAGCCGGATATTACAACTTCCTTATAGGAGTTCTTAACAGCGTCGTAACCGACGCCGGGGGCAAGAACCCCGGCCGATTGGTAAGCCTTACTTACGGAAGCACGACTATAAACGGGCGTTTCCTTCGTACCGGGCGAATAGAGAGCAGCGGCGGCGGCAAATGCTACTTTGATTTGGATAACGACGAGATAGGCGGCGTTATTCGCTTCGTTGGCACGGACGGCAACTACCACGACCTTACGGACGTACAGGAGAAGACCGACGAACTAAAAGACTACATCAACAACACCCTGCCCGGCATATTAGGCGACCTTCAAGGGCAGTTAGACGGAGTTATAGAACAATGGTTTTACGAAGTGGATCCTTCGCCGTTGAATACCGCGCCGTTAGCCGAAGCAAACGAACCCGCTAAGGAATGGGCGGAAGCAGACACAGCCGCCGGGAATAACAACGAGAAGGAAAAGCACCTCGGCGACCTTTACTATAACACCACGTCCGGCAAGGTTTGGCGATACGTCAAAGGCTTAGTTTCCCCGCGCCCCGGAGCAGCGCGAGGACTGCGCTACTATTGGCAAGAACTTGAAGACACCGAGTTAGCCCAAGCGTTAGCGTTGGCACAGGACGCCCTCGACGCCGCCAACGATAAGGCTAAAATTTTCGTTTCCACGCCTTACACCCCTTATCACGTCGGCGATTTGTGGGTACAGGGAAGCACGGGCGACATACTACGCTGTAAAACGGAACGTCTTACCGGGGCCTTCAATTCCGGCGATTGGGAGAAGGCAAGCAAGTACACCGACAACTCGGCGTTAACGAACTTCATAAATAATAACTTTCTTCCTACCGTCAACGACATAGAAGGACAAATAGACGGGAAAATAGAAAGTTGGTTTCAGACTACCGACCCGTCTACCGCGTGGACTACGACCGCCGAAAGACGTAAGCACGTCGGCGATATGTGGTATAATGGTTCTACGCATACGTTAAAGCGTTATTCCGAAACGACATATAGCTATACTAACGGACAAACAGGATTAACAGAAACGGGGTATGGTCATTATTGGACTACTATACAAGACCAAAAAGCAATAGACGCCTACGAAGCCGCCAACAACGCACAGGACACAGCCGACCGCAAAAGGCAAGTATTCGTAAGCACACCTTACGGGCCTTACGACATTGGCGACCTGTGGCTACGTTCGTGGACGGATAGCACAGGCGTAGCCCGTAAAGACCTATACCGCGCTATTGCCGCCCGTGCCTCCGGCTACAACGCGAACGATTGGGCGGAAGCCACCTTTTACGACAACACCCAAGTAACCATCGACAAGGGTATTATTACCGCCGGAACGGTGCAGCTTGCTAACGGCAATTCCCAAAGTATTGTAGCCGGAATTACCGGGGGCGAAAACGAAGCCGCGAACGAAACGGAAGCCCGGAAGGTCAGAATTTGGGCGGGTGCAAGTAAGACGAATCGCTTTACCGCGCCCTTCCGCGTCCTTCAAGACGGTACTATTTATGCTACAAAAGCATTTATAGAAGGGGTTATTACGGCTATTGCGGGTAAAATTGCTAATTGGGAGATTGACGGCAACTATATACAATCAATTCTATCCTCCGAAGAAATAGCACAAGGCAAAACGCCAGCAATTCGTCTAAATTCTGACCCCGGAGAAATCCTTTGTGGCGACTCGGTTGTATTGGACGATACAGGGTTAAATATGTTTTCGGGCGGCTATACTAAATTGAAAATATATAACGGAAGCGTCGGCGACTATTCCGACTATATTCTAAAAAGCGCGGCTAATATAGCGGAAAGAAAAAGCCTAAACACAAGGGTATATATTCCCGGCGGAGGTATTCAGAACCCGATGAGCGTAGCCGCCCTTAAAATGTCGTGTTTGTTGGGCTTTATGGACAAAGGCTCACATATTTGCGTAGATAATTTCGGCTTTTCGCTTACAGCCCCTTCGGGGATGAAAAGCAATACGGGGAAGCCGAATATAACGGTTAATCTGCCCTGCGCCTTCCTACGCATAAAGCGCGATGGTATAGTAGTTAAAACCTATTCTTTAACACAATCGGGCACGTTAACGGCAGGAACATACAGAAATTTTCAGGCCAACGGCGGAACGTTCTATATTTCCGCAGGAGATGAAGGAATCTATTCGCTTGAATTTGAAACCAACAATCTAAAATGTTGGTGCGAAAAGACAGGCGAAACCGAAGACTTCACAATAAGCGGTTATATAAACGGCTCATTCCTACGCGGCAATTACGAACGGACTATTTTAGGGAACGACGGACTTTTAGCCGGGTGGAAGAACGGCGCGATGCTCATGAGTAACGACCTGTTTATAGTTCAGTTCGGGAATTTCGGAATAAAGGTCAATACTTCGGGCTTCCAAGTCAAAACGAGGAATAAACAATATTGGCACGACCTAAACGACTGAACCACGCCGCTATATAGTGTTTTGCTACCCCGGACTTCACGGCTACCGGGGTAACAAACACTTCACGGATATTTAGCGACGTATTAAAGTGATACGATAATAACGTAATTTTGCATACACCAAAAACGCAGTAAAATGACAAACAGGAACGGCGACCAAGTAAGCGCACAAGTTTCGGTAATTGGCCCGGTCAACTTCGACGGGGGCAACTTCCGAAAAGATACCCCCTTTTGCGTCAAGAACGACGGAGAAGCGGCGGTAGTGCTTGAAGTGAACCTTTGGGGAATGCCCGAAGGCGAATTTATTGCCACGCGCTTTGAAATGGGCTGGAACCCCGAAATAGTCCGAGAGATAAAAACAACAAGTCAGAAAACCGCCCTTCTTTGGGGCTACTAATAACCAACAAATTATGGGTTTAATTATAGCAGCGGGCAACACTAAGCCCGCGTTCCCCTACGATTATTACTACGGCGTCCGCATAAAGACGACCGTAGCCGCTACCACATTGGAGCGAATAGGACGCCCGGAGTTGCACACGTCGCTCCCGGTTCAGTCCAAGATGCGCCGCTGTGTGCTTCGTGATAACGGAACGGTAGCCTACTACCTTCACGCCACCGACAGCACCAAGCGCGACACCGGGGCCGCCGCCAACCTTACCGGGGCAGACGGTCAAGTAATGGTAGAAATTCCCAAGCACTACCGTAAGTTTGAGTTCGACGGAACCGACCTTATAGCCCTTATTTCCGAGTACCCCCTGCCCGGCTTCCACGAAGTACCCAAAATGTATCGAAGTGCCTACGAAGCCACGGTAGACCGTACCGTAGCGGCTACGCCTAAGTTGGCGTCCGTCGTCAACACTACCGCCGCCTTCCGTGGGGGCAACAATAACACAGCCTACGACGGAACCTACCGCAGCTTCCTCGGACTTCCGGCTACGGGAATTTCCCTTACCAACTTCCGCAACTACGCCCGTAACCGTGGAACCGCCGGGCTTAACGGCAAGGGGTGGAACTGCGACCTATACGCCGCGCAGTTGGCGACCTATTGGCTTTCGTCATTGAATACGCCAACCTTAACTGCCAGGCCGCATTTAACGCACAGCCGGACGCCAACGGCTACAAGCAGGGCGGCCTCGGCCCCGGCGTTACGGAAATTTCATCCGGGAATTGGAACACCTTTAACGGCTATTACCCGTTCGTTCCCTGCGGTACTACAAATTCGTTCGGTAACGCTACCGGCGTCGTCGATTATACCATTAACAACGGCGCGGGCATTACCCACACCGCCCACGTTCCGAGTTACCGAGGAATAGAAAACCCCTTCGGCCACATTTGGAGTTGGACGGACGGCTGTAAGTGTGAGATACAGAGCGAAGCCGACGGCGGCCTGTCGAAGTTCTACGTTTGCAACGACCCGGCGAAGTTCCAAGACAGCAGCTACAACGACTACGACTACCGGGGCAACTTACCCCGTTCGGAAGGCTACGTTAAGCGCATCATGGCCGGCGAATACGGCGAGAATATGCCCGTAGAGGTGGGCGGCGGTTCTACTATCTACTTCGCGGACTACTTCTATACCAATATACCGACGTCCGGCACAGCCATGCGCGGCGTTTTGTTCGGCGGGCGCGCGCACCACGGCGCGGTTGCCGGGCTTGCGGACGCGACTACGGACAACGCGGCTTCGTCTACGTCTGCGTACATCGGCTCCCGGCTTTGCTTTATACCCGCAGCGTAACCCGAACCCCTTACGACAACGAAAACCCGTTAACACGCCCCAACCGCCGCGGCCCGTCTATTCGGCGGTTGGGGTCAATATCAGACCAAAAAATGAATAACGAAACCAACCCCACACAGGACGACGGAACGCTCGCCTTCTTGAACATTCCACAGGACGAGAATAACAAACACTTCAACTGCCACGAAACGACGCAGCAGAAGTTAATTAACCTTTCCTTCTACGTTCTTGACTTCATCGACGGAGTTAAGACGAAGTTCGGGGCGGAACGCTTCTTAGAGAAGATAAAGCACCCGGACAATAGCCCCGACAAGCCGGGCCAGGAGGAAAAGTTCTTTACCAATTCGACTGAAATAAAGTACGTCCTTCGTGAGATTAAGAAGCGTAACGCCTTCCCGCGAAAAGTAACTATGCGAGCTTCGGGAACGCGCTATTACTTTGAATAAAACGAATTGGGTTGTTTGCCTACGGGCGTTTTGTTCGGCGGGAACGCGAACAACGGCGCGAATGCCGGGCTTGCGAACGCGAATACGAACAACGCGGCTTCGAATACGAATGCGAACATCGGCTCCCGGAATTACTGATAACCTTAGAAATAAGGGCTAAATACTTTGAAAGGCAAAGACCCCGCCCCACGGCGAAAAATAGTAATTATTAATGGCTTTTGGTAGGCTTCCGCCGAAGAACGCCAAGTAATCAGCAAAGCAAAGAGGTGAAACGACACGGCAACCTATACGGAGAGTTCAGCAGCGCGGACAATATAGACCGTGCCGCCCGGATGTCGGACAAATACAAGCCCGAAAACACGGGCGTAATTTGTTCTTTGCTTGAAAGCGACGCCTTCCAACCGTCGCCAACTTACAACGTAACCATCAATGACGGGAAGGAACGGCTTCTTACCATAGTTCCCGAATTTCCCGATAAGATAATACACCGCGCCCTGCTTTTGACCCTTCGCCCGATTTGGGATAAGGTATTTATTTCCGATAGTTACTGCGGCATAAGAGGACGCGGGCAACTTCCGGCGGCGTTTAAGATGCGCCGTTACATACAGGAAGCCCGGAAGGGCGGCCCTGTGTATTGTCTTAAACTTGATATACGAAAGTTCTACCCGACAATAAAGCACGACGTTCTAAAAGGCATCGTCCGAAGAAGCATAAAGGACAAACGGATCCTTAGCGTATTGGACGCCATAATAGACAGCGAGGAAGGCGTTATGTTGGGTAGCCCAATAAGCCCGTACTTATCGAACCTTTATATAACTTACCTTTGTCATTACTTGAAGGAGAAGAAGGGCGTTAAGTGGCTTATAAATTACGCCGACGATTTTGGCATATTTTCCAACGACAAAGAGTTTTTGCACCGTTTGTTAGCGGACATCGAAGACTACACTAACGTAAAACTACGGATAGAAGTAAAGCGGAATAAGCAAATTTTCCCGGTAGCCTTAGACAGCAGCGACAAGCACGGCCGGGGCATTGACTTTTTAGGCTTCGTCTTTTACCTGAACGAAACACGGATAAGGAAGGGAATAAAGCGAAGCCTTTGCCGGAAAATTGCCAAGTTGAGGAAAGCCAAGCACCCTATATCACGGGAAGACTTCTTACAGGCTATTGCGCCGTGGTGGGGTTGGCTAAAATACAGCGATAGCCAATACCTTATTAACAAACTTAATAAAATAAGCCCGTATGAAATCAAATTCAGACGTTAGACCGTTGGCTATTCAGCCACTCGGTAACGGCGCGTACTACTACAACTACAACATCGTGGAGCGCGTCGAGGAAGTGGAACCCCAGGCCGTCGCAGACGACGCCGAAGGCGTGGACGTGGCAGACACCACGCCGCAGACCCGCACGACCTACGACTGCGACACGGTGCAGCTGTGGGGAACGCCCAATTACAAGGACATAACCCGCGCCGTCATTCGCGCCGAAGTTTCCGAAACGGAAGAGTTCGGACTGATTAACGACTACAATGCCGCCCGCGCCGGACTTCTTGACGACGACGAGGCAGAGAAGGCCGAAGCCGCCTATATCGCACACCTTCAAAGAGTAGCCGAAATCAAGGCTATGGTTAAGGCAGACCTCGGCGACAACGACTAACACAACCCACAAAAGCAACAATGACAGAAGACTATTTTAGCCACCTTCTTCCGTCGATAGGCGGAGCGTTGGCTGACTTCTACGACAGCCTTACCCCGTGGCTTCTATTCGGCCTCGCCCTTATTATTGCCGACCTTCGTTTCGGCATTGAGAAGGCGGCCAAGCGGGGCGAGGAAATACGAGGTTCGACAGCGTGGCGGCGAACCATTAACAATGGCCGACTACTTCTGCTGGGTAACATTAGCCGGACTTTGCGGGCGTTCCGTTGGCGTCGTCTTAGGTATTCCCGTCGTTTCGATGGCCCTACTTTTAATAATTTACGGCATTGAGATATCAAGCTGCCTTAATAATTATTTTGAGTACAAAGGCATAAAAAAAACGCTTCAACTTCTTCAAGTTAATAGGGCGTAAGGAGATAGACGACGCGCTCGAAGACATACCCGACAAGCCCGGCACCAAGCCGACAGCAGAAACCGAGATAGAAGAATAAACCAACAACTAACCATTAACACATGGCAAATTTAGGAATTTTAGCCCCGTTCATTTTGTCGCACGAAGGCGGCTATGTGAACGACCCCCACGACCGGGGCGGGGCAACAAACAAAGGCGTAACCATTGCCACATGGCGACAAGTAGGCTACGACAAGGACGGCGACGGCGATATCGACGTAGACGACCTCAAGAAGATAAGCGACAACGACGCGGTAGAGCGCGTAATGCGTCCGCACTATTGGAACCGGTGGAAAGCCGACCGCATAGCGTCGCAGTCAGTCGCTAACATTGTCGTCGATTGGGTATGGGCGTCCGGCAAGCACGGAATTACGAAAGTTCAGAAACTTCTCGGCGTGAAGGTGGACGGAATTGTAGGCGACAAGACCTTAGCCGCCATTAACGCGGAGAACCCCCGCGCCCTGTTCGACAAGATTAAGGCCGCCCGCGTCGCCTTCATTGAAGGCATAGTAGCCGCCAACCCTTCGCAAAGGCGATTTAGGAACGGCTGGCTTAAAAGGCTTAACCGTATCAAGTACGGAAGCCTGACCTACAACAGCAGACCCGAAAAAACCGTAACCTTCCCCGACGTATGAACCGAGTAGCCCAAATTCTTATAGTCGTTCTTGCGTTGCTTGCTTCCGCCTGTTCGACGAGCCGGAAGACGGTAGCGACCAACACAGAAGCCGAAGCGCAGCTTACGGCGACGACCGAGCAACAGCACCACGCCGGATCCACCGAAAAGGCGGCGGTAATTACCAACGTAACGACCGACGAACGCCGGAACGTGGTAATAGACTTCGCAACGGTGGAGTTACCCCGGCGGCGTTCCTTCCATTCCTTCCGATAGCACCCCGGCCCCGGATTGGCTTAACGCCATAATTGCGGCCTCCGCTTCCGAGGAAGGACAGAAGGCGAAGCCCCCTAACGTAAAAAGCGTAACCAAAGGCCGGGCAGTATTGAACGGGGAAAAGAACGAGCAGACCCGCACCGAAGCCCAGGCCGAGAAGAAGGCGACCGAGGACAGCGCAATAAAACAAGACGTCGAAGCCAACAACAAGGAAGCAGCCGAAACCAAGACCGAGGAAAAGCCGAAGTTCACTTTTTGGGATTGGCTATATTTGGCAGTCGTCGGCGCGTTCGTTATATACGCAATAATTTGGGGCGTGAAGACAGCGATAAAGATGCACCGCGCCGCCAAGAACCATTAAACGAAAGCCGGGAGCCGGGCGGGGGGCTTCCGGCTTCATTATTGGCACCCGGATATAAGAAAAATACCCGAAAAAGTCCGTTTTTGGGTACTTATTCGGGTACTTATTCGCTAAAACATTGATTTTCAATGTTGGAAGCGGAGAGAGAGGGATTCGAACCCCCGGAGGTGTGACCCTCAACGGTTTTCAAGACCGCCGCAATCGACCACTCTGCCATCTCTCCTTGGCGTGACGGGCATTCAAGATGCCTGGCACTCTATGTTAACATATCGGTGTTATTCCGGTGGGGATGCACCGTTATGTTTTGATGTGTGCAAAGGTAAGGCTTTTTTTTGTATTTTGCAATAGGATGATTCACTTTGCTTTTCAATTTTTATGATATATGCTTGAAAGGTGCGTGGATTCAGGTGCTGTCTGCTGCGGCATCAAATGGCGCCGGCATAGAGGGCGCGCACTTTTCCCACGGGCAGTTTCCCTTCCATGAGCAGGGGGATGCGGCTGTCGGTGGTGGAAATCCAGGCATCCATGTTGTCGGAGCTCACCTTGCCATTCTCCTGTGTGAACGTAAAGGTGATGTGATAGGCCGGATATTTGTTCTTGTCGAGTTTCACCTGGTCGATGCCGTGATAATGGATGGTGAGAATCTCTTTTTTCTTGCCGGAGAAGATGTTGAGTTTCACGGCGCTGCCGGGATTCATGGCGGGGTAATTGAGCTGACGCATATAGTAGAATGCGCTGAGCATGTCGAGGGTGGTGCCTTGTGCCTGATGGGTCTTGGTGTCGGTTGACATCTCTTCGCCTTTTTTCTGACGCCATATGCGTGCGTGTGCAGTGACGTTTGATCCGGTACGGGTATAGTTCAGTATGTCGTGCGAGAAGTGCGACCCTTCATGCGCGATGCGTTCATAGTAGGTGGGGAGGAATGTAGTGGGGTGGATGGTGCCGCGCAGCGTGTCACGCACCATGAAGAATTTGTCGGCCCATGGGGCGGAAGCCGCTACGAGAAGCGATTTGAATTCTTTTGGGGTGATGTTGGATGTGGTGAGCGTGACTTCGCCGGCCTTTTTGTTGATCAGGCCCCATTTGTACATTATATTATATGTGAGGCTCTCTTTGGGGAGGGTCCATGCGTTCGCTGTCATTGCCGTGGCGGCAACGAGTAGGAGGAAAAATATGTTTCGTAGTCTTTTCATAACGATGTTTAGACATGAGAGAGGTGGGAGGGTTTAATTTGGTGAGATGCGGGCGGCTCTGATTGGCTCTGATAAACTCTGATAATTCGGATAATTCTGATAAGTTCCGATAATTTTTATGAGATTTATAAGAGTTATCCGAATTATCAGAGTTTATCCGAAATTATTCGAATTGGAGTTTATCCGGCAGGAACCATAAAAGAAACCGGAAGCAATGTCGGGCCTGTTGTTAAGACGAGGTGGGCATTGCTTCCGGTGTGATGTGGTTTCTGTTATCGGCTTGTGGGGGGCTCCGGTGCTGTGTGCGGTTATTGACCGAGATAGGTTTTGAGCAGGCGTGATTTCTGGCCTTTGAGGCGGCGGATGGCTTTCTCCTTGATCTGGCGTACGCGTTCGCGGGTGAGGTCGAATTTTGCACCGATTTCCTCAAGGGTCATTTCCTGACAACCGATGCCGAAGAACATCTTGAGGATTTCGCGTTCGCGTTCGTGTAGCTGGTGCAACGCACGGTCAACCTCCTTCGAAAGTGATTCCTGTGTAAGGGTGGCATCGGCCATGGGTGAGTCGTCATTGGCAAGCACGTCGAGCAGAGAGTTGTCCTCGCCTTCCACGAAGGGGGCGTCCACGGATATGTGGCGTCCTGACACCTTAAGCGTGTCGGCAATTTTTTCAACGGGAACGTCAAGGGTCTCTGCCAGTTCCTCGGGCGACGGGCGACGCTCGTTTTCCTGCTCGAATTTGCTGAGTGCTTTCGAGATTTTATTGAGCGAACCAACCTGATTGAGGGGGAGGCGGACGATACGGCTCTGTTCTGCGAGTGCCTGAAGAATGGACTGACGGATCCACCATACGGCATAGGAGATGAATTTGAAACCGCGGGTTTCGTCAAACTTCTGTGCGGCCTTAATAAGGCCGAGGTTACCTTCGTTGATAAGGTCGGGGAGGCTGAGCCCCTGATTCTGATATTGCTTTGCAACGGAGACCACGAAGCGCAGGTTGGCGCGGGTAAGCTTTTCGAGGGCAATCTGGTCGCCTTCGCGGATGCGCTGGGCGAGCTCTACTTCCTGTTCAACAGTGATAAGTTCCTCGCGTCCAATTTCCTGAAGGTATTTATCGAGCGACGCGCTCTCGCGGTTCGTGATAGATTTAGAAATCTTTAATTGTCTCATGTTCGGAATGTCGTATAAGCTGTAAGGCGCTCCGGGAATCGTGCGCCTATTTTTACAAGTTGCAAAGGTACGAAAAAGTTTGGTGAATCCGGCGGTTTTCGGGTTAAATTTGTTGAAAGCGCCTTCGGGCTATTGTTATTTCCGGAATATGGAGTGCGCGTGCGGAGCTGTGAAGAGGGGAGGGGATTGGGGGCAAACAAGGCGGTGTCGCGCTCCGGTATGGAGTGGTGCACCGCCCTGTGGTAATGTTCGGGATGGTTGTATTATTTGTTGCCAACCAGAGTGAAGAGATATTCTTTTTCGTCCTCCGGGTTGGTCTGTACGTCGATTTTGCCTTCGCGGGCGAGCCAGCCGATTGCGGCGAATGCCTCTTTGTCTTTAAGTTTGGTGATTTTTTTGAGCTGTTTGAGGCTCAATACGTCTGTTTCGTTGAGGGCGTTCCAAACAAGTCCTGCCCATGCTCCAATTGTTTCTGTATTCATTTTGTATATGGTTTAAATTGGTGTTATGTGTTTAGTGTGGCGCCGTGTTGGCTATGCTGATTGAATGTGGAGAGGCAAAATGGCGGATGCCTCATGCAGCCGACAGCTTCGATAGTTTTTTCGATGCGGTTTAACACAAATCTGTTACTATGGTGCAAATTTAAGTAAATTTTTCTAATTGGCAAAGGCTGAACAGGAATAATCCTGATTTTTCAGCAGTTCTAACTTTATGATAAAAACACATGGAGGCATGTGTTTGTTTGCAGGTATCATTGTGTTATGCGTGTGATTGGGGGGCGGTGAAATGGTTGTCGGCGTATTGGCACGAAAACTGCTGTACGGGTTGATTAATGAACGGGTTTCGGGCGCATGCCGAGCATTTTGGCCGGATTCTTTGCCGGCGGCTGTCAGTTGTCGATTCGGCGCTTTTGTGGCAGGTGCTAAAATGTTTTTTATTCATGTTAAACGGCATGAAAAATAAATCATTTTTTTGTGCTGCTATTGTGATTTTAGTATTATATTTGCCGTTGGATAACAACTTTGAAACAGGAGGCCATCGCATGGCACGCCGTTTTGCGAGTGACTGTCCGCGAGAGATAATTAACCGACAAACCTAAATTCCAAACAATTTTAGTTATGGATATAAATAATATCATGAACAGCCTGGAGGCTAAACATCCGGGCGAAAAAGAATACCTCCAGGCAGTGCGCGAGGTGTTGCTTTCAGTGGCCGACGTTTATAACCGTCATCCCGAGTTTGAAAAGAACAAAATTATCGAGCGGATGGTTGAGCCTGACCGCATCGTGACATTCCGTGTAACCTGGGTGGACGATAAGGGCGAAGTGCAGAACAACATCGGCTATCGTGTTCAGTTCAACAACGCTATCGGCCCGTACAAGGGCGGTATCCGTTTCCACGCATCCGTGAATCTTTCAATCCTGAAATTCCTCGGCTTCGAGCAGACTTTCAAAAACGCGCTCACCACATTGCCTATGGGCGGTGCTAAGGGCGGCAGTGATTTCTCGCCCCGCGGTAAGAGCAATGGCGAAATCATGCGTTTCTGCCAGGCCTTCATCCTCGGTCTGTGGAAAAATCTTGGTCCCGACCGCGACGTTCCCGCAGGCGATATCGGCGTAGGCGGTCGTGAAGTTGGCTACATGTACGGTATGTACAAAAAGCTTGTCAACGAGCACACCGGCACATTCACCGGCAAGGGATTTGATTTCGGCGGCAGCCGTCTGCGTCCTGAAGCTACCGGTTTCGGTGCTCTCTATTTCGTTGAAAACATGCTCACTCTGGCCAACGACACCATCAAGGGCAAAACAGTGGCCATCTCCGGATTCGGAAACGTGGCATGGGGTGCAGCAACCAAGGCCAACGAACTCGGCGCAAAAGTTGTGACCATCTCCGGTCCCGACGGCTATATCTACGATCCCGACGGCGTGAGCGGCGAGAAAATCAATTATATGCTTGAACTCCGTGCTTCCGGTAATGATATCGTGGCTCCTTATGCCGAGAAATATCCCAACGCCACATTCTTCCCCGGCAAGAAACCCTGGGAGCAGAAGGTTGACATCGCACTTCCCTGCGCAACCCAGAACGAAGTTAACGGTGAGGATGCCAAGCAGCTCGTTGCCAATGGCGTGAAACTTGTTGCTGAGGTTTCGAACATGGGTTGCACTCCCGAGGCTATCGATACCTTCATCGCCAACAAGATCAACTATGCACCCGGCAAGGCCGTCAACGCAGGTGGCGTGGCATGCTCCGGTCTGGAAATGACAGGATGCAGAGCATCTGCAGTGGAGCGCCGAAGAAGTTGATGCCAAGCTGCATCAGATCATGGCATCTATCCACGAACAGTGCGTGGCTTACGGACGCGAAGCTGACGGCTACCTCAACTACATGAAGGGTGCCAACATCGCAGGCTTCATGAAGGTGGCCAACGCCATGATGGAGCAGGGTATCATCTGATTCCCCATAGAGCGGGTGACATCTCACCCCTGAAATCTAAATTTTCACTCCCGATTGTCGGCTGTACGCAACGTAGCCGACACTCGGGAGTTTTTTATGAAAAAGCCGCGCCGATGGGGCTTTTATTGTCTGAAAAAGTGTTACCTTTGCAGCAGAAAGTTAAGCCATGACCGACGACCAGATGCTTACACCGGCAAGAGCCCAGCTCGATGCATATCTGAAAGAGCACGGTATGCGGCGCACCCCCGAACGTTATGCCATTCTTGAGAAAGTGTTCTCGACGGATGCCCATTTTTATGTAGATGCGTTGCATGAGGCGCTTACGCTTGAAGGACGGCATTTCAGCCTTTCCACAGTGTATGCTGCCATACAGCTGTTTCTTGAGGCCGGCCTGGTGCGCAGGCATCAGTTCGGCAATCAGCCGGCGCAGTATGAAAGGGTTCTTCCGGGTGCCACCGAAAGTCACCACCATCTGGTGTGCACTTCCTGTGGTCGCGTTAGAGCGGTGAAAGACCCCGCGCTTATGGCCCAGATAGGCAATCTGAGGTATCCCACATTTAAAACGCAGTTCTTCACGCTTTATGTGTACGGGCTGTGTTCCTGGTGCCAGAAGCGTCTGAAACGTGAAAGTGCCCGTAATGGCCAGTAAGGCTGTTTGGCCCAGTCGGTGTTCTTGACCTGATTTTTTGAAACCATTATCACAGTTACAAAACTCTACACAATGAAAGTTGACGTTCTGCTCGGTTTGCAATGGGGCGACGAAGGGAAAGGAAAAGTTGTTGATGTACTGACACCGCGCTATGACGCTGTGGCCAGATTTCAGGGCGGCCCGAATGCCGGCCATACACTTGAATTCGACGGCAAGAAGTATGTGCTCCGCTCCATCCCTTCCGGAGTGTTCCAGAATGACACGAACCTCATAGGCAACGGAGTTGTGCTTGACCCCGTGCTGTTCCGCGATGAGGCAGAAGCCTTGTGCAAAAGCGGCGTGGATCTGAAGCACACGTTGAAAATCTCAAAGAAAGCGCATTTCATCCTGCCGACACACCGTCTGCTTGATGCCGCATCCGAAAAGGCAAAAGGGAAAGCCAAGATCGGCACCACCGGCAAAGGTATCGGTCCAACATATACCGACAAGACTTCGCGTAACGGTGTGAGGGTAGGTGATATATTCGATAATTTCGATGCAAAGTACGCCGCCGCACGCGAACGCCATCTCACACGTCTGGCGTCGCTGGATGCCACTCCCGACCCCCAACAGCTGGCACAGCTTGAACAGGACTGGATGAACGCCGTGGAATATCTCAGGAATTATGAGATTGTCGATGGCGAATATCTCGTGAACGATCTGCTTGCCTCGGGCAAGAGCGTGCTTTGCGAGGGTGCGCAGGGCACCATGCTTGATGTGGACTTCGGGTCGTACCCTTTTGTCACCTCGTCCAACACCATCTGTGCCGGCGCATGCACCGGTCTGGGTATAGCGCCCAACAAGATTGGCGATGTGTTCGGTATTTTCAAGGCCTACTGTACGCGCGTGGGAGCCGGACCGTTCCCCACCGAGCTGTTCGACGAAACCGGTAAACTGATACGTGATCTCGGCCACGAATACGGCGCTGTGACAGGACGTGAGCGCCGTTGCGGCTGGATTGACCTTGTGGCACTCCGCTATGCCATCATGATAAACGGCGTGACCAAACTCATAATGATGAAGAGCGATGTGCTCGACGGATTCGACACCATCAAGGCTTGCGTGGCCTATGAAGTGAACGGCAAACGTACCGATCGTTTCCCGTATTCTATCGATGATGCTGATGCCGTCAAGCCGGTCTATGAGGAACTGCCGGGATGGAAAACGCCCATGACATCTGTCACCTCGGCCGACGAATTTCCCCAGCGCTTCAAGGATTATATCTCGTTCCTTGAGCGCCAGCTCGGCACACCGATCGTAATCGTTTCGGTCGGACCGGACCGCACGCAGACAATCGAGCTTTAATCCGAACCGGGTCTAGATATAAAAATCAGGCAGCCATTATCCCGAATGGGATTGTGGCTGCCCGATTTTTTTGTGTTCACTTCAATTCTTACCTGCCAGGGCTTTGATTTTGCCAAGGAGCCAATAGGGGAGCAGGCGCATGGTGCGGTGCCCTATGGTGCAGTAGAAGCGCGTCCAGTGATATTTCAGGGCGCATGCAGGTGAGTGGAAATACTCTATTGTCTGCATGGCCATCTCCACCATTTCGCGGCCGGCTTGCCGACGGTCGATGAGGTGACCCAACGGGGCTTTCTTCTCGATTACCGCCACAATGCGCCCCTCGGCGGTTGTGGAGGGTCTGACATCGGCGCAACCGCCCAGATGGGCAGCCACATCGATGCATTCGGTGGCGTTCCACAACACCAGACGTCCCTTGCGTATGTCTATATTGAACTGGTGAAAGCCCCTGTAACCTTCATTTTCCGCTTCGTTGCGGAAGTGGTTCAGATATAGCACTCCGCCCGGTTTGAGGCAGTCCACGGCTTGCAGAATCCCCTTCATGGGGTTCATGCTGTGGTCCAAAGAATTGCGAATGTGGATGAATGTCACGGAGTTTTCCGGATAAATAGCCCCGAGACTCTCGGTCATACCAAATTTGATGTGTGGCAGTTCGGGCTTATGTTTGTCGAGGATCTTATTGTAGAACGGGGCGAGCGGGTCGATAAAATCTATGTCGAGGTCTTTGCCGCCTATTTTTGTCCCGAATGCATAGCTTAACGCGCAGCCGACATCAAGAATAACCGGTTTCTCCTCCTTTCGGGCGGCAAGGAAAGCGGCCATATCGAAGTTGTCGAGCACGCATTCCTGACCGATGAGCGACCATCCAAACAGATCGCGCAGACGTTTGCGGTTGTTATAGTAACTTTGCCAGAAGGCCACCTCGTAGGGGATGCCTTTAATCCAGCGGCGGGTGTTGTCGGTTGACATTTTATATTTCGTTTAACAATATTGTCGCTATATATTTTGAAAATTTAGCAGATTGGTTCTTTCCATCATCTGACAAAAGTAGTAATTTTATACAAGACAGGCAATAGACCATTCCCAGTCTTCATTTGTATTGATATGCAGACTGCCTGACAAGAGTCTGCTTATGAAAAAAATATTGCTGATTTTTACTGCGGTATGCTTGTTAATTGCGGAAAAATGGCTAAATTTGCAAGCCATTACCCAGAAGCCGTCCTACCAGCGGCAAAATCAAAAGGAGTGGTCGATGCCACTTCACAAAATTTTGAATATAAAAAGAATAAATAGAAATGAAAAAAGATCTTCATCCTTCAAATTATCGTGAAGTTGTGTTCAAGGACATGTCGAACGACGAAATCTTCATCACACGCTCGACTGTAGCTGCCAAAGAGACCATCGAAATCGACGGCGTAACCTATCCCTTGGTAAAGCTTGAAATCACCTCCTCATCGCACCCCTTCTTCACCGGCAAGCAGAAGCTCGTTGACACCGCAGGTCGTGTCGATAAGTTCCTCAGCCGCTATGGCAACCGCAAAAAGAACTGATTCCGGGACCATATCCCGTTCAATTCATAAAAAAAGCGATGTGTCGGATTCCCGTCACATCGTTTTTTATGCCCGATTATCTGGCTCATATTAATAAATCCTATCCCTTTCCGTGCCTGCCACACATGGAGGGTGCAGTTGAGGCGGGAGTGTTGATAAGTTTTTGTGTTTAAATGTCGGGATATATGAAAAATGCAGTAAATTTGAATAGTGCAAGGCAATATGCGCATTTTTAATATTGCACGCGTCATATTGTTGCACTCAAATACTGTCAAACTTTCGTCTACATATATAAAACAATTCAATATGAACCGCATCGGCAAGCTGTATTTCCGTTATGGAACCATGGGTTCCGCCAAAACAGCATTGTTGCTCACCACGGCATATAATTTTGAGGAACGGAAAATGCGTTATCTCTGCATGAAGCCGGTGGTTGACAACCGCGACAAGAAAAACGTGATAAAGTCGCGTATCGGCATCGAGCGTGAATGCAGCTGGATATATCCGGATACGGACTTGTATGAGTTTGCCAAAGAATATTTTGAGAAAATCGGTGCTTTGGTGGAATGGTTTCTTGTTGACGAGGCGCAATTCCTGACCGAGGCGCAGGTGGATCAGTTGTCGAGGGTCGTCGACGATTTCGGCTGCAATGTGATATGCTATGGCCTCCGTACCGATTTTCAGACGCATCTGTTCGAGGGCTCCCGCCGGTTGTTCGAGATTGCCGATACTATCGACGAAATAAAATCGACCTGCACCTGCGGACACAAGACCATTGTGAATGCCCGCATCGATGCCAACGGCGATTTTGTCAGCGAGGGAGCTCAGGTGGAGATTGGTGGCGACGAGCGATACATAGCCGTATGCCGCAAGTGCTGGCGCAACAAGCGCATCGCCCAGTCAGCCCGTTATTCCCTTCCGTTTCCGGAGCTGATGGAGGATGCCGGGCATGACGAGTGACCGCCGTGCATGCCGTCAGGCTGTGATGAATAGCAGATGGTCCGGATAGGGGGAATCACAATCGTAATAGAACTCTTCGGACGATATGGCACGCAGTGCATCGCCCGTCATGATCTGTTCCTGCAGAATCTGCCGGAGCAACAGTCCGCGTAGTTCTTTTAGTCGTGTGGCATTCGGGGTCTTGGTCTCCGCTCCAACCTGCTGTCTGAAATTCGCCACGTATACCCGGGCAAACGATTTTACCAGTTTCCAGTCAATGCATTTGGATGCGTCGAGCGGCAGGAGGTTGAGCACCTCGCTGTCGCCCGTTGTCTTTATCATGTTGATAAGAGCCAGGGTGAGCGGTTTTTTCCAAAAGCGCTGTAAGGATGCTCCGTCAGCTGCGATTTTGGCTGTGAATTCCATCCGGTACGGCTTTATGATGCTGTCGGGAGCAAGCCATCCATAGAGCGATGACACTATCCGCAGGCGTCCGCCTGCGTAGGCAATGGCATCGGGAGTGAGCGATGCTATGTCAAGCGCCTTGAACACAACCCCGGTGTAGGCCAATATGGCTTTGTATCCGTGGCTTTTGTCGGGAAATTCGTAAATCTGGCCGTGAAGGGCGGCTGCAGATTTAGGGCCGATGCTCAAAGTGGCGGCAAGCTCAGGCACACTGAGATGGCGCAATCCGTCCATAAACCTGTCGGCATCTGCCTCAAACTGCGGTTTGTGTGATTCATAAACGTCATGGGCAACGGCTGTCTGGCCGTTGCCCATTGATTTTGATTCGGCTATGAGAATAATCATATGTGCGGTGTTAGTCGCCCATGGTGCGGAGCAGTTCGTCGTTGTCGGCGGTGCGTTCCATGCGGTCCTTGATGAATTCCATCGCTTCGATTGAATTGCGGTCGGACAGGAACCGGCGCAGAATCCACATGCGGTTGAGGGTCTCTTCGCGCAGCAGCAGGTCGTCGCGGCGTGTGGACGATGCCATGATGTCCACAGCGGGGAAGATTCGTTTGTTCGAGAGTTTGCGGTCGAGCTGAAGTTCCATGTTGCCCGTACCCTTGAATTCCTCGAAAATCACCTCGTCCATCTTCGAAGATGTCTCGGTGAGGGCGGTGGCGATAATGGTGAGTGAGCCGCCGCCTTCGATGTTTCGGGCTGCGCCGAAGAATCGTTTCGGTTTCTGGAGGGCGTTGGCGTCCACACCGCCTGAAAGGATTTTTCCCGAAGCGGGCTGGGCCGTGTTGTATGCACGGGCCAGACGTGTGATGGAGTCAAGGAGAATCACCACGTCATGGCCGCACTCCACCATGCGTTTTGCTTTTTCAAGCACGATGCCTGCAATTTTGACATGGCGGTCGGCCGGTTCGTCGAAGGTGGATGCTATCACTTCCGCGTTGACGCTGCGGCTCATGTCGGTAACCTCCTCGGGTCGCTCGTCGATGAGCAGGATCATGATGTAGACTTCCGGATGATTTTCGGCGATGGCGTTGGCAATGTCCTTGAGCAGGATGGTCTTACCGGTTTTGGGGGGCGCCACAATCAGGGCGCGCTGTCCCTTGCCGATGGGGGAGAACATATCTACCACGCGGGTGGATATGTTGTTGCTGCTGCGGCCGCCCGTGAGATTGAATTTTTCGTCGGGGAACAGCGGCGTGAGATGTTCGAAAGGCACACGGTCGCGGATGAATTCAGGCTGGCGTCCGTTGATGGATATTGCCTCGTTCATCGGGAAATATTTTTCGCCTTCCAAAGGAGGGTTGATGGTGCACTGCACCACATCGCCGGCCTTGAGGCCGTATTTTTTTATCTGAGGCTGGGTTACATATATGTCATCGGGCGATGCGAGGTAGTTGAAGTCGCTTGAGCGCAGGAAACCGTAGCCTTCTGGCATTATCTCAAGTACGCCTTCTGCTTCAAGGAAGCCGTCGAAATTATAGGCCGGTGCGTTCGGCTGCTGCATTTTTGCAGCCATGCGTTCTTTCTTTTTGGCCTTTTTGCTTTTCGGCTCCATAACCTGCTTCTGAGCCTGTGGTTCACGGATTATGATAGGAGCGGCGGCAGCAACGGCAGCGGCTGCCTCGCGTTCTTTCTGCGAACGGGGAGTGAAGCTTTTGCCTGCAGCGTGGGGGAAGAATGCTCCGAACGATTCATCCACCTTGCGTCCGAAAACGCGGGGGCCGTTAGCCTGTCGGGGTTGATTCTGAGGCTGTGAGGCTGAAGGATTCTGTGAGGGGAGAGGCGTATCGGTGTTGTTGGCAGGAGTTGTGTCCGTGGTTTTGTCGTCGGTCTGGATTTTTGGCCCTTGTGGGGTGCTGTTGTTTGTTTCGGCAAGTAGAGCAGGTACAGCTTTTGTGCTTGCTGCTGGCAGTTGTAGCGGTTGGTTGCTGTCGCTGTCTATTATTTCAGCCATAAAGGACGGCTCTATCTCATCCGGATTAGCTGCGAATTGTGGCGTGCTCGCAGCATTGTCGTTGTTCTCGTTGTTGTCCGGTTTATTATTTCTGGGCTTGCGTCCGCGACGTTTTTGATTGGGCTTTTCCTGATTGCCGTCTGTTTCGTTGCCGGTTTCAGCCTGAGGCTGCAGGGGTGATTCCGGCTGCTCTGTAGGAGCCGCAGCGGTTTCGGTTGCAGCGGTCGTCTGTCTGTTGCCCGGTTTGCGTCCGCGGCGTTTTGGCTCGTCGGGCGTGGCGTCACCAGTCTGTTCAGGCGCAGGTGCTGAGGCAACCTGTTGGTCGGCGGAGTTCTGGTTGCGGGGCTTGCGTCCGCGACGTCGCGGCTGCTCTTCAGCGCATTGGCCGAGAGGTCGATCGCCTGTTGGTCAAGGATGCGGTAAATCAGCTCCTCGCGGTTGGCGATATTGATTTTTTTTCAGGCCCATGGATTCACCCACCTCTTTGAGGCGGTCGTCGGGCATATCTTGAAGTTCCGAAATATTGTACATATGGATTTTAAACTGCGAAACGGAATTTTTTGGAAAAGGCTTGTCTTTTGGAAAATCACGGGAGTTTGAGCGCACGGTTCTCCGGCGTTTTTACGGGGTAATGTTGCTTTAACCCACCGTCTTTGTCCTTATTGATGACAAAGTTCTAAAATGCTGTGAGGATGAATTTGTTGTTTGTGAGTTACGCGTCTGTAGCCATACATTCTTCAGTCGCTCCCTAAACATCTGAATCAAATCGATTATGCCAGACCGTTACAGTTAGGCATTGTTGTTTGAAGCGGTCAAGAGAGATGGACTGTGATGGTTGAGGAATACAGCCGATAGTGAAAACCTTAGGAAGTGTTCGGCTTGGACACGTCTGACGAAGTGGGAAGCTTTTGCGAATCACGGCACATTCGTCATTGTTTGTGCGGTGTAATCGAGGCTCTACTTCGTTGAAACCTTTGCAAAGGTAACACTTTACGGATAATTAACCAAATCCAAAGGCAAAAAGTTCACTATGGTGCACAGAGAGTAGGGTTGCGGACTGCGATGGCGGTTTTTTGAGGCGTTCTGTTGGAAGCTTTGATATGTGGCTGTTTTTCTGTACCTTTGTAAGTTAAATAGATTTGGAATGGATTTTAAACTGAATTCACAATATAAACCCACCGGAGATCAGCCGGAAGCCATCGCCCAGCTGGTGAAGGGTGTCAACGACGGTACACCGGCTCAAACACTGCTTGGCGTGACCGGTTCGGGCAAGACGTTCACAATGGCCAACGTGATTCAGCAGGTGCGCCGCCCCACGTTGATATTAAGCCATAACAAGACCCTTGCGGCTCAGCTTTACAGCGAGTTCAAGCAGTTTTTTCCAGAGAATTCCGTCCAGTATTTCGTGTCGTACTACGATTATTACCAGCCGGAAGCCTACATCCCGTCGGTTGACAAGTATATTGAGAAGGACCTGATGATCAATGACGAGATTGAGAAACTGCGTCTTGCCACCACTTCGGCGCTTCTGTCGGGACGCAGGGATGTAATTGTTGTAAGCTCGGTGTCGTGTCTGTTCGGTATGGGCAATCCGGAGGATTTCAATGCCAACGTGATTGACATCCGTGTGGGTCAGAAAATTGCCCGCAATGCCTTTCTGCGCCGTCTTGCCGAGGCTCTTTATTCACGTAACGAGGTAGAACTGAACCGTGGTAATTTCCGTGTGAAGGGAGATACCATCGACATCCGTCTGGCCTATGAGGAAATCATTCTCCGTGTGATTTTCTGGGGCGATGAGATAGAATCCATTTCCACCCTCCATCCGCTCGACAATGTGCCCCTGGGTAGTCACGACCAGTTCAAGATATATCCGGCCAATCTGTTTGTCACATCGCGTGAACGTCAGGCTTCGGCTCTGGCTCAGATGGAAGTGGATCTCGGGCAGCAGGTGGACTTTTTCAACAAAGAAGCGCGCCTGCTTGAAGCCAAACGCCTTTATGAACGTACCACTTACGACATTGAGATGATCCGCGAGGTAGGCCACTGTCCGGGCATCGAGAACTACAGCCGTTATTTCGACGGACGTGAGCGTGGTATGCGCCCGTTCTGTCTGCTTGATTATTTCCCCAAGGACTATCTTACCATAATTGACGAGAGCCATGTGACCATTCCACAGATACGCGCCATGTATGGCGGCGACCTTTCACGAAAGGAAAATCTTGTGAACTACGGATTCCGCATGGAGAGTGCCCTTGACAACCGCCCGCTCCGGTTCGAGGAGTTCGAATCGCTCACCAATCAGGTTGTCTATGTCAGTGCCACTCCCGCCGATTACGAGCTTGAACAGAGCGAAGGCGTGGTGGTTGAGCAGGTGATACGTCCTACTGGACTGCTCGACCCGCTCATTGTGGTGCAGCCGTCGGAACATCAGATTGACCATCTGCTCGAGCAGATAGAGATGCGCCGTGAGAAGGATGAGCGTGTGCTTGTCACCACCCTTACAAAGCGCATGGCCGAGGAACTAAACGACTACCTGCAGAAACTGCAGATAAAATCGGCCTATATACATTCGGATGTCGACACTCTCGACCGCATCAAGATTCTGGATAATCTCCGCGCCGGAGTATTCGATGTAGTGATAGGCGTAAACCTCCTCCGAGAGGGGCTTGACCTGCCGGAGGTGTCGCTCGTGGCCATCATAGATGCCGACAAGGAGGGCTTCCTGCGGTCGCACCGCTCGCTGACACAGACCGTGGGACGTGCCGCGCGTAACCTCAACGGCATGGTCATAATGTATGCCGACAAAATCACCGACTCCATGCGCCTTACAATCGAGGAGACCGAGCGGCGCCGTGCCAAACAGCTGGCATATAACGAGGCACACGGCATTGAGCCTAAGGCTATTGTCAAGGCACGTAACAGGATTATCGGACTTGATACTGAGGATCTGCCCGGAGCACCGGCAGCAGGCGGACGCCGTGCGGCCAAAGCGCCTAAGGCCGCAACGCCGATTCCTTATGAAAGCGAATACGTGTCGACGGTCAACCTTGCAGCCGATCCGGTGGTTCCCTATATGAGTGCCGCCGAACTTCAGCGCTCCATCACCCGTTTGCGTTCCGACATGGTTCACGCCGCCAAAAATATGGAATTCATGGAGGCTGCGCGCTTGCGCGATGAAGTGCTGAAAATGGAGGAACTCTTAAAGACAATGCAGTGACGCATATGACAAAAGAAAACCGTAACAATCCGCATAATATACCGACTGAAATTCACGCACAGGCCCGCACGGGAGTGGATCCGCGTTTCGACCTGAAACGCTGGCTCCCACATCAGTGAAAGAGGCACGCCTGCATGGATGGGAGGAACCGGACATCGTGATATTCTCCGGCGACGCCTATGTTGATCACCCCTCGTTCGGAGCGGCTGTGATAGGCCGTGCCCTCATGGAAATTGGCGGCTACAAGGTGGCTATAGTGCCGCAGCCAAACTGGCAGGACGATTTGCGCGACTTTAAGAAATTCGGCCGACCGCGTCTGTTCTTCGGCATTTCTGCCGGAGCGATGGACTCAATGGTGAACCACTACACAGCTGGCCGGCGTCGCCGCAGCGATGACGCCTATACGCCCGGAGGTCGACACGGGGCGCGCCCGGACTACCCTACGGTGGTCTATGCCGACATCCTGAAGCGCCTTTATCCCGATGTGCCTGTCATAGCCGGAGGCATCGAGGCCTCCTTGCGCAGAAATTCGCATTACGATTACTGGCAGGACCGTCTGCGGCCGTCGATCATGATAGATGCGCAGGTCGACATGGTGGTGTATGGAATGGGGGAGAAGCCCATGCTCGAGGTGGCTGCACGTCTTTCCGCCGGTGAACGGGTTGAGAATATCACAGACGTTCCTCAGACCGTAGTGGTGCGTCCGCTCGCCGAGATGCCGCAGGCCGGTGCCGACAACATCGTGCTCGCCTCGTTTGAGGAGTGCAAGCGCGACAAGGTCGTGCAATCTGCCAATTTCAAGCACATCGAGCAGCAGTCCAACCGTATGCACGGTGCGGTGCTGTGGCAGCCACACGGCAATAAGGTGGTGAAAGTCAATCCTATGTATCCGCCTATGACCACTGCGGAGATTGACCGTACGTTCGGGCTGCATTACACGCGTCTGCCTCACCCGCGTTACAAGGGGAAACGGATTCCGGCGTTCGACATGATCAAGTTCTCGGTCAACATGCACCGCGGATGTTTCGGCGGGTGCGCTTTCTGCACCATCTCTGCGCATCAGGGCAAATTCATCGCGTCGCGCAGCAAGGAGTCCATCCTTGCCGAAGTGCGTCAGGTGGTGGCCATGGACGATTTCAAGGGATATATATCCGACCTCGGAGGGCCGTCGGCCAACATGTACCGAATGGGTGGCCGCGACACAGGGATATGTGCAAAATGCATGCGGCCCAGTTGCCTGCATCCCAAGCCATGCCCCAATCTTGACAATGACCATACGCTGCTGCTTGAGGTTTACAAGGCGGTGGACAGCCTGCCGGGCGTGAAAAAGTCGTTTATCGGCAGCGGTGTGCGTTATGATCTTGCCATGCATCGCTCCGGCAATGAAAAAGCGGAGGCCGCCAACCGGCGGTACATCGCCGAACTTATACGCAACCATGTGAGCGGACGTCTGAAAGTGGCGCCTGAGCACACCGAAGATGATGTGCTTGAGGTGATGCGTAAGCCTTCGTTCAGTCTGTTTTATGAATTCAAGGATATTTTCGACCGCATCAACAGTCGGGAAAATCTGAAACAGCAGCTTATACCATACTTCATCTCATCGCACCCAGGCTGCACGGAGACGCACATGGCTGAACTTGCCATCAAGACCCGCGACCTTGATTTTCATCTGGAGCAGGTGCAGGATTTCACTCCCACACCAATGACGGTGGCCACAGAGATTTACTACAGCGGGGTACACCCTTACACCGGCGAAAAGATTTTCACAGCCATAACGCCTGAGCAGAAACTGGCCCAGCGGCAGTATTTTTTCTGGTACGACAGGGCTTACCGTTCCGGCATCATGGATTCGTTACGGCGTCTGCATCGCCGACCTTATCAAACGTCTGTTCCCCGGCCATCTCGGTTATGAGCCTCAGACACGGCGTGGGTTCCAGTCGAAAAAACGCCGCTGAAAGTCACATCCGGTGAAGCTGCTCAAAGTCAGTAGTCGCAGCGCAGCCGGCATATTTATCAGACGGGGATTACCACCATTGGGATGTCGGCGCGGAACAGAATCTTGTGCGCGAGTGATGGGTTGAACACACGGGCGAACACGTTCTTGTGCTTGTTGGGGAGGCATATCATGTCGAACGGTTTGCGTGTGGCGATATTGTCAAGATCGTCGAATACGGAATGAGTCTTGATGTATTCCACCGAGAATGTATATCCGGCATAGTGCTCCCGGCAATATTTCAACAGATTGTCGGCCGCCTGCGTGGGCGGTGTCTGACGCATTCTGCGCGGCGGCACGCTTATGAGCGTCACATCCAGATGGATGTCGGGAAACAGACGGTAGAGTGAGTCGAGGGCCAGCATGTCCTCCTGATCCAGATTGCAGAAAAACGCCACCCGTTCATGTTTGCCGAACAGGTCGAAATCCGTGTTCTCCGGTACGGTAAATGCCGGAACGCGGCAACGGTCGAGCACCTCGGCTGTGACGCTGCCTATCAGTTCCGTTTCCTTTTTCCCTGCCTCGCGTGTGCTCATCACAACCATCAGTGGCTTTTCCTCGCGCGTATACGAGAGAATGACCTCCTCCGGAATACCCTCGCTGACTATTGTGGAAAATTTCACTGCCGGGAGGAGTCCGCTTTTTATATCGTCGCGCACTGTGTGTGCGAAACGTTTCATCAGCGTTTCCGCCTGCTGCTGCATTCGGGAGGTGAGCTCCATATCCTCCAGCTCATAATCGTAGGCGTCGGAAAGCTGTATTGTCTCGCTTCCCGAAGGGCTTATGAAGGCATGCATAAACTCCACTTCGCAGTTCATGCGGGATGCAAGTTGCATGGCCAGTTTAACGGCCAGGGATGTATGGGGAGAAAAGTCGGTTGGCACGAGAATCTTGCCCTGCCGATGTTTGGCCCTGTCGGTGTCGGCAACGTTGAAAATCTCGAAGTTCTCCACAATTCGCAGTGCTTTGGGGAGGTCGGCCTCTTTGATGCGGACTCTCACCCCCGCCGATACTTCAGGATTTGCCAGATTGACGTTGTTGAGTTCCACAGGAATGCCTTCACGTTCCAGAATGAGTTTCACTTTCTGGGCACGTTCAAAGGTGTGTATGGCCAGAGTTATGAGACGGTTGGGTGTCATGGCGTGGGTGTTTTGCGGAGATAAATAAAATCGCGCCCTTCGGGGCATGCCGATGGGCGCGACTTATGCTTTGGTTGCTTGAATGTTTCTGACGGCGGATGAATGCTGTTCTGGCTTCATGTGGCCGTGTAATTCTCAAATTCAGGCTTCCTTTTTCTGTTCCTCTTCCTGAAGGATTTCAACCGCCATGTCGTAGATGGTGGTGTCGTCGAGCACTACAATGCCACCGTCGGGACCCGGTTCGATGTGTACACCGCAGTTATTGCCGAATTCGTAATTTGAACCCCCAAAGTAGTTACGAACTGTTTGCACGGTTATATGGAGCTTGTCGGCAATGCGGTGGGTTGCGCCATCGGGAAGGCTGTCTTTAAGGCGACGCAGATCGTTGAAAGTGATTGTCTTTGTCATGATCGTGTATTTTTAGGGTGAAATATGTTCTGTTAGCACCATAAATTTATGCTTAATGGCTGTAATTAGCAAATGTTTGTTATGTGTTTTACAACATATTTTTTCATTCTTTTACCCTAATTTTAAGTCAAACAAAGGCTTATGATAAATGGCCTGAAAGGCTTTATAGGGCATGTAGGCCCGGGGTAAGGTGAGAGAATTTGTCAGATGCGCTCCACATCGGCTGCCTTGATCCATGCACGTTCATTCTGCCCTACGCGCACTTCAAACCATTTTCCGTCGGCCGATGATGAGATGGAATCAACAATCTCCACTTTGGTGCCTTCGTGCAGCAGGAATGCTTCTTCCGACTGGTTCCGTGCCTCGCGCGGCGTTGTGGAAAGCTGGGCGGAGGGTGGGAGGATGATGGCATACCGGTCGGTTTCAACACGGTTTGCAGCCGCGAACGATATGATCACGGCAAGCGCGCACACAATGAATATTATCAGGCCACCGAAGAAACTCAGTTTCTTGACAAGCACCACCGACGAGAAAGATAGGTGAGCGCCGAGGCAAGAAACAGTGCAAAGAGAATTATCGCAAGCGAGGCCCATGTGTCGGCCTTGAAAAACATTACGATGTTTTCCCAAAGATTCGATACGAAGGAACCTGAGTCAATCTGGCGGTCTGTGATTTTCCCTTTCACGAATTCCAGATTTATGCGTGCGTCCTTGTTGGTGGGGTCGAGTTTGAGGGCGCGTTCATAGTTTACAATCGCCATGCCGAGATTGCCCTGACGATAATAAGCATTGCCGAGATTGTAGCATATCGTACTGGAGGTGCCTTCAGAAGTTATGGATTCGCGGTAAAGCCGTTCGGCAAGTGAGAAATTATCGGCGGCATATGCCGAGTCGGCCTGTTCTGCCAGATGTCCTGCTTCGATGCCAGTTTCCAGAGCCTCCTCTGCTTCTGGTGAGGCGACAGCAGCACCTGCCGTTGTGATTGAATCCTGCTGGGCTGCCGCTGTCAATGCGGCAATCAGAAATATGGCGAATGATATGATATGTTTCATGTTGCGTCTGATGGTTTGGTTGAAATGTTGCGCCATGTCGGAAGTCAGGCACGTGCTATCTTGCTGCGTTCAATTTCGTTGATTACATCGGTTGCACGGTTATATATGGCCTCTACCGACGAATCGAGAGATGAATCGGGGGTGTAACGTGCCATTTCGCAGTCATCGAGGATGGCTATCACGTTATTGCAGATTTCTGTGTCGGCTCCGCGTTGCGACAGGGTGTCCACGATGTTCTGGCGAGTGAGCTGCGACGAGGGGATGTTGAGTTTGTCGCTCAGATAGCCCCACATTGCCTTGAGCAACTCTTCATAGAATTTGTCGCTCTTGTGGGCTTTCATGAAGCTTTCGGCCATTTTAAGGCGCTTCCGGGCCACCTTGTTGGCACGGGATGTGCGGCGTCCCACAACATCGGCTTCGCGTTTGAGTTTGTTGCTGTAGATGAGCACACTGGCTATGGCTGCGGCGAGGAGTGCGCCGAAGATGGCCCAGTACCACCAGAAACGTATCATGGGGGTATGGTCGGCCGATTGGTTCTTGTCGCCAGTCTTTATGTGCAGGATGTCGGTGTTCTTGGCTTCGATGTCGCGCTGCTCAGCACTCATTGTGGTTCCGGAGCCTTTGGCCACATTGAGCGTGTAGCCCGGAGCGGTGAGTGTGACGTATTGTTTCTTGGCGAGGTCGAAGTACACGAATTCCTGTGCCGGAATCTTGAATTCGCCCACCGATTGCGGCACGAGGGTGTAGTCAATGCTCCGGGTACCGGTGAGGGTGTTTCCGGCTATACGGACATTTTCCTCGGTCTTGGGTGTGTATTGCTCGAATTCCGATGGAATCTGTGGTTTGGGCTCGGTGAAGTATTTGATGTTGCCCGTACCGGTTACGATATAGCGGAGCGAAATCGCTTCACCAGTTCTCGGAGTGTTGGAACTGAGTGCGCTTTCAAATTTGAGCTGTCCCACAGCGCCTGAGAATCCGGCCGGTTCCGGCTGGGGGAGGGGAGTGATGTTGACTGTCTGGGTGAACGGCTGCAGATGCACCTCCTTCTCAATGGGACGGGCAGAGATAAAGAAGCCGTTCGACACGCGTTCGAGCTGCACCACGCTCAGGTCGTATTTTCCGGAGTTGATGGTGAGCTTTCCCGATTTCTGAGGGAATATGATGCATTTTTTCAGCACGGCAGTTATGTAGTTCTGGCCGTTGTAGTGTTCCACCTCATTGAGTTGGGCCTGGGTGTCGAGTTCATCGATAAGGAAGCCGTCGAAAGTTGGGGGAGAGGTGACCATGAACGAATTGATGCGCTCGAATTTGGTGTAGAGTTTGAGGGTGCATTCAATGGCCTCGCCTTCGTAGGCCTGACTCTTGTTGAGGATTACGCGCACGAAGATGTCGTTTTTGGATATCTTGGTGTCCTGTGCAGGCTCGTCGAAATCCGGCATCCCCATGGCGTTGCCGCCGTAACCGCCGTTGTTCTGTGCAGAATTGCGGTCAGGTGGGAGAATCCGGAACTGTGCGGCCGAGGTCTGCAGTGTTTTGCCATCGGCCACGATAGTGGCCGGTGGAATGGTGTATGTGCCCTCTTTTTCGGCACGGTAGGTGAATGTATAGTCGACCGATGTGTTTGAACTCTGCACACCGTTGATAATCTGCATGGACTGCATGGTGCTGACGCCTGGATTGCGCGAAAGCAGCTTGCACCCCTCGATGGCCGGGGCATTCAGGCTTGTGCCTTCAGCGTTCGACAGGCGGTAGGTGACGTAGAACACATTGCCTGCAATCACGTTTCGGGGCGGTTGCACCTTGAACGACACTTGTGCGGCCATCTGGCAGCATATGCCGGCTATCAACGTAAATAACAAGAATAATTTCTTCATGTCGGGTAATTCATTTCATAGTTGAGTGACGTGGGAGGGGCGGGCTTATTACCAGGGTTTGTCGGTGGTGCGGCGGTTGGCGCGTTTCTCTTCACCCTGTTTCATCAGTTCCACTTTCTGTCGGGTGCCGTTTTCCTTATCCTCCATGGCTTTCAGAATCTGCTGGGCGCTTGCATCGCTCAGACCGCCCTGTTGCTGCTTCTGCTGTTGCTGCTGGTCCTTGTTCTGGTCGGGTGAGTTCTGCTGGTTCTGGTCTTTGTCTTTATCCTTGTCCTGATCCTGCTTGTTGTCCTGCTGGTCCTGATTCTGCTGCTGGTCCTGATTCTGGTCTTTATTCTGATCCTGATTCTGGTCCTGCTGGTCTTTGTTCTGGTCCTGGTTCTGCTGGTCCTGCTCCTGCTTTTTCAACTGGGCCAGACGGAGGTTCTCTCGGGCCTGGTCGTTGTCAGGATTTCTGCGGAGAGCATTCTTGTACATCTCTATGGCCGAGGCGTAATCTTCGGCCTTGTAGGCTATGTTGCCGCGGTCGTAGAAAGAGCTTTCGGCAAGTTTGACGTCGGGCTGCGAGGCTACTTTGGCAAGCATGGCATCGGCAGTGCGCACAAGCGAATCGGCCTTGTTGGCAATGTCGTTGCCACGCTGTTTCAGGTATGCTG
>VOFJ01003345.1_pt1 | contig 112757 bp, 151 predicted proteins | sample 5384081 | NCBI WGS metagenome assembly VOFJ01 (sample SAMN12384729, study PRJNA508395) | human gut metagenome | isolation source: healthy gut I | host: Homo sapiens
CATCCACTCGGCATGGCGCAATGGTTGCAGGAAGCTGGAGTTTCTCGGTTCATCGTGCATATACCCGCGTATGGCACCCCAGCCGATGCCTGAAAGCTGCCTGCTAACCTCCGAACTGGAAAAGACCAACGAGGCATACGCATTGGCAAAAATCTCTGGATTGAAATACTGCGAGTTTCTCAACCACCAGTACGGCACGGACTATATCAGCGTGATGCCCACCAATCTCTATGGGCCGAATGACAACTACCACCCCGAGCACAGCCACGTGTTACCGGCGCTTATCCGTCGCTTTCATGAGGCGAAGGAAGCGGGCTTGAAAGAGGTGACCTGCTGGGGTGACGGTAGCCCGTTGAGGGAATTCCTCTATGTGGACGACCTTGCCAACCTGTGCGTGTTCCTGATGAACAACTACAGTGGCAACGAAACGGTCAATGCCGGGACAGGAAAAGAACTGACCATAAAGGCACTGACAGAATTAGTGGCAAAGATAATCGGCTACACCGGCGGGATACGCTGGGACACCTCACGGCCGAACGGTACCCCCCGCAAGCTGCTTGACGTTTCGAAAGCGACTTCGCTCGGATGGACATACAAGACAGAACTGGAGGAAGGCATCCGTCTTTCCTACGAGGATTTCTTAAACAACCCGATGAGGGCGGAAAGATAACTTTCACAACATAATCATGCAAATCATACTCTTATCCGGCGGTTCAGGTAAAAGGCTGTGGCCGCTTTCAAACGAATCCCGCTCCAAACAATTCCTCAGACTGCTTCCTTCCCCGAACGGAGGCAGGGAATCTATGGTACAGCGTGTCATACGACAAATCAAGGAATCGGGACTTTCCTGCCCGGTTACAATCGCTACAAGTGTATCCCAAAAGGATGCCATCACCAATCAGCTCGGTGAGGATGTGACTGTCGTCACCGAACCTAGCCGTAGGGACACCTTCCCCGCAATCTGTCTCGCTTCCGCCTATTTGGAGAAAACAGCGAAATGCGACAAGAATGAAACAGTCATTGTTATGCCATGCGACCCGTATACGGAAGAGCGCTATTTTCAAACTATAGCGGAAATGGCGGAAGCAGTGCAGAATAATGTGGCTGATCTTGTACTGATGGGCATAAAGCCCACCTATCCGTCCGCCAAATACGGTTATGTGATACCTCAAAAGCATCGCAAAACAGACGGAATATATGAAGTGGAGCGTTTTATGGAAAAGCCGGATGTCGCCACAGCTGAAAGATTTATCGCAGATGGCGCATTTTGGAACGGCGGCGTATTCGCTTTCTGTCTCGGATATATGATTGACATCGTAAAGAGCTATCTCGCATACGATACTTTTGAGGAGGTACGCCTCCGATATGAGGAACTGCCAAAGATCAGCTTTGACTACGAGGTGGTGGAGAAAGCGAAGTCTGTGGCTGTCGTTCCATACGACGGGGAATGGAAAGATCTCGGCACATGGAACGCGCTTACCGATGAACTGAAAGAGCGTTGCATCGGTAACGTGGTGATGGACGAGAAATCTGAAAACACCCATGTGATCAACGAATTGGAAATACCTGTCATGTGCATCGGTGCCAAAGACATGGTAATAGCCGCTTCATGCGATGGCATCCTGGTTTCAGAGAAAGGCAGGAGCGAGCACATCAAGACATATGCGGACCGCTTGCAATGCCGCCCGATGTACGAGGAGCGTCGCTGGGGAGAATATAAGGTTATCGATACGGTGAGTTTTCCTGACGGATATGAGACCCTTACCAGGCAGTTAAAGATAAAAGCCGGTAAGAGTATCAGCTATCAGGTACACCGCCATCGCGATGAAGTCTGGACATTCATTGATGGCGAGGGTATGCTGGCTCTTGATGGGAAAATGACTAGAATCGGCCGTGGAGACACCGTCTGTATCAGGAAGGGCATGAGACATGCCGTCAAGGCCATGACCGATCTGCTCTTTATCGAGGTACAGTCAGGAGATCTGCTCGTGGAGGAGGATGTCGAAAGGTTCGATTGGAACTGGAAATCATAAAAAAAAGGAATCAATAGGTCATGATGAAAAAATGGTATGCCCTGAAGGTTTTCTATAACCGTTTTTCGGAAATCAAGGCCACATTGTCACGTGACGGGATTGAGAGTTATATCCCGATGAAAACCAGAAGCTATCCGCAACCTGATGGGGAAGTCGTGATCAGGCGGGTTCCTCTTGTCGCCATGTTGATGTTCCTGCGTTGCGATGATGACTATATCTCTTCCTTGAATTCGATTCTCGATGAGAAAGCCATGGTGTATCATCGTCCCGGTACCCAGATTCCAGCTTCCATTCCGGATGAAGAGATGGACATGTTCATCATGCTCACTTCTTCCATGGAGGACGGTTTCGAACAGATACCGTATGATGACAATCTCGTGAAGAACGCCGAAAAATACCGGGTGACAGGTGGGGAATATGCCGGAGTAGTGGGATATTACAGACGTATCAAAAAGAACAAGCGGCTGGTTATTCCTTTTGAAGGCTTGCTGATATTGGTCGCCACCAATTATATTCCCAAATGTTATTTACAGGAAATAGTATAGTGATAACCTGTGCAAGCAGATATAGAGTCTAATTTTATGAGTAAACACGCATAAAATCAGAATTCGGATATGTACATAACTGCCAGCAATTCCTGACACCTTTAAAAGATGTTGTTACCAAGTTTCGCAGACATGGAAATGAAATCTTTACTACATATTCCTTTAAAGAAAGGCGGCTTGAATATATGAGGTATGGCTACAATTCAAATAACCTTTATACCCCAACCGAGAAACATAAAATACTTCTTGATTGGGGTCATTTTTTAATATAATTTCCGGTCGTGTAATCGCCGGTAGAAGCAATATACAGGGATTTCGAATATGCCTTTTTCGGTAACTACAAATCGATTATGCGATTTCCCTCACTTAATCCCTCAACCTCCCTCTCTTGAATTTTTCCAATCCTTTCTCCCAAATATTTTTTATTTTTCCCTTCGGGATTTTTCTTTAATCCAAAAAATATTCTTACCTTTGTTCAAAGAAGAGTTATACTCATGAGTATGAGGCTGTAAAATATTGAAATTAGCACAATCTCCAAATCGTTACCCGAAACTTTTTAAAACTTCTATAAGCGTTTGTCTTTCAAATCAATCTGTCAATAAGATAAGAATTTAAAGTAAATTATAAAATGAAAGCATTTGAATTTAAACCGAAGCTCTTCACTACATTAAAAAATTATTCGAAGGAGAGCTTCATGGCCGACCTCATGGCCGGAATTATCGTAGGTATTGTTGCACTTCCACTGGCTATCGCATTTGGTATCGCTTCGGGAGTTTCTCCAGAAAAAGGCATCATCACTGCTATTGTAGCAGGATTTATCATCTCTTTATTAGGAGGAAGCAAAGTACAAATCGGCGGACCGACAGGAGCGTTTATCGTTATCATCTACGGTATCATACAAGAATATGGCATCAGCGGACTGACAGTGGCAACTCTTATGGCAGGAGTACTCCTTATTTTATTAGGTGTATTCAAGCTGGGAGCTGTTATCAAATTTATTCCTTATCCCATTATTGTAGGATTTACCAGTGGTATTGCCGTCACCATTTTTACGACACAGATTGCCGATATCTTCGGACTGAACTTCGGAGGAGAAAAAGTACCCGGAGACTTCATAGGCAAATGGATGATTTATTTCCGTCATTTTGATACTGTAAACTGGTGGAATGCCATTGTCAGTGTGGTCAGTGTATTCATCATTGCCATCACTCCCAAATTCTCAAAAAAGATTCCCGGTTCGTTAATATCCATCATCGTAGTGACGATTGCAGTCTATCTGATGAAAACATACGGAGGAATTACCTGCATTGATACGATTGGCGACCGATTCACCATCCAGTCACAGCTGCCCGATGCAGTAGTGCCCGAATTAAATTGGGAAGCTATCAAGAACTTGTTTCCCGTAGGCCATCACCATTGCTGTATTGGGTGCCATAGAATCTCTACTTTCGGCTGCCGTAGCCGATGGTGTCATTGGTGACCGCCACGATTCAAACACGGAACTGATAGCCCAGGGCGCAGCCAATATTATCGCTCCGCTGTTTGGCGGTATTCCTGCTACAGGAGCCATCGCACGTACCATGACCAATATCAACAATGGGGAAAGTCTCCGGTGGCCGGCATTATTCATGCTGTCGTATTATTACTCATCCTGCTCTTCTTCCTGATGCCGTTGGCACAATACATCCCGATGGCTTGTCTGGCCGGCGTGTTAGTCATTGTATCTTATAACATGAGTGGCTGGCGTACCTTTAAAGCATTACTCAAGAATCCGAAATCGGACGTGACAGTGTTATTGATCACTTTCTTCCTGACAGTCATTTTCGACTTGACAGTCGCTATTGAAGTAGGATTGCTGATTGCCTGCGTGCTATTTATGAAACGCGTTATGGAAACCACCGATATTTCGGTTATCAAGAATGAAATCGATCCTAATAATGAATCCGATTTGGAAGTGCACGAAGAGCATCTCATGGTTCCCGAAGGCGTAGAAGTATACGAAATCAATGGTCCGTATTTCTTCGGCATCGCCACTAAATTTGAAGAAATCATGTCTGAACTGGGCGACCGCCCGAAAGTGCGTATCATCCGTATGCGTAAAGTACCATTCATTGATTCTACCGGTATTCACAACCTGACTAATCTATGCGAAATGTCTAAGAAAGAAAATATCCATATCGTACTTTCAGGCGTAAACGAAAAGGTGCATAAAGTATTGGAGAAAGCCGGTTTTTATGACTTGCTCGGCGAAGACAACATTTGTCCCAATATCAATGTAGCTCTGGAGAAAGCCAAAGCCATTGTAGAGAAATAAAACAATTATACCAAAAATAGGTGTCGTTACTCGTTCGTTTAGCTACCTTCATGGTTAATTATTGCCATGTAGGAGGCAAAACAAACGAGTAACGTTCATTTTTACTTCTTGCAAATCAAGTACCATACCACAGAAGAAGCGACTAAAAAATAGACAGCAAAGAAATCCCTGTATTGTGATACCCAATCAAAATGAAACGAACAAAATAAAGAAAAGGCGTATAATACCCATAGCCCCCATCCTATAGCTCTTCTTTTTTCATTGACTAACCTCCCAACGATTATTATCATCCAAACAAATTACTGAGTCAAACGGAATACTAGCCTCAGTATTACAAACCTGGACGTTGGGCAAACTCTGCATTGATTTTACACCAACATCAGAAGCTTCTTCCGGGAAGCAGAAAACGAACAAACTCCCTATAGACACAAATAATGAATAAACAGAGAAAAAATGCATACCTATAAGTTTTTAATTAGTTAGTAAATTGTATTCATGTTAATATCACAAATGTAAATCGCTCTTCCCAAACTCTGTGTTATTGGATTGTTATCGTCATGTTAATTGTGTATCTATAGAATTTGAGACTTTGATGTTGCTAATTCAAAACAATTTCTAAGTCCGCTAAAGAGTGGCATGAATAAAATGCCAATATCCGTTCTTTCAGTAAATAGGTATATTTAGCTTGTGATTGTTGGGACAACGCATCTGCCAATTTCATTTTTATCTCATTATACTCATATACAGCCGACTTTCCAGCCATATACTTCTCTAACGCATACCGATGCGCCTCCCGATTGGCAACTACCGCTTTGGTAGTAGATTCGTATTTCTCAAAAGCTGCCAACGCATCCATATATGCTTTCTCAATATCCTTATAGAGACTTCTCTTTTCATTTTCCAATGACAAGCGAGCATTATTCTCTTCCAAACGCGCTGTTTTTACCTGATTCCTCGTAGAGAAGCGGTCAAAAAGAGGGATGCTTAATGTGAAATAAATGCTTTTCTGCATATTGTTTTTAAACTGCTGATGAAAAGATGGATTCATTGCACCACGAGAATAATAGTAACCGGTATTGATTCCGGCACCCAAAGAAAGCTGCGGGTAATATCCTGACTTGACAACTTTTATACTTTTCACTTTACTCTGCAAAGAATAATGAGCTTGCTTTTATCTGAGGCATACAGCTTAATGCCGAGGCGTAAATCCCCTCAGGAGTGACAGACTCCATAGAAACTATACTTTCATCCAAAGAATCTACATCAAAATACTCCTCACCCTTCAACTCCATCAATTGCATCAAGTCAAGAAAAGAAAGCCGCAGCGAGTTCCTAGCTTCAGTAGCCACCAGCTCATCATCAGCCAATTGAGCTTTCACATCATATAATTGAGACTGCGGAACTTTTCCATTCTCTATCAAAATCCGTGTTCTGATTTCTTGTTCTTTTGTCAACCGGATTTGTTCTTGAGCGATACGATAGATTTCTTTATTCAACAGTATCTGAAAATAATAGTTGGTTACATTGAGTGACAAGTTGTTTTCTATCAATTCCTTATTTGCCTCGGCCGCCAATACATCGAATTTATTTCGAGAAATGGATGCACTTGTTTTGAATCCGGTAAAAAGAGGCATTTCGGTACTGGCAGAGAATGAAGAATTTTGTATGTTGCTATCCTCATACGTATTATCCTGATTCAAGGCCCTGCCAAAAGAAAAACGTTGTGAAGCTCCTACATTCAGGTCGGGCAGAAAACTGCTCTTCAGCGTATTTCTCTCTACTTTCAAACTTTTAATCCGGTTTTGACTCTGCTTCACCTCTATATTGTGCAGTATGGCATAATCTATACATTCTTTGAGACTCCACTTCTTATTTTGTGCTTGTATATTCGCTATAAATACGATGGCTGCAACAGCTGCAACTATTAACTTTTTTCATACTGCTCATTCTTTAACCTATTTCATCAAACTGTTCCTTCCATAAACGATGATACATCCCATTCGAATTGAACAATTCTTCATGAGTACCTGCCTCGATTACTTGTCCCTTATCAATCACCACAATCTTATCTGCATTCTTCACCTGTACTCAACCGATGAGCAATCACGATAATCGTTTTCCCCTTCCGTGCCAATGCATCAAGTGTCTGCTTTACATAGCGTTCGGAAATAGAATCAAGCGAAGATGTCGCCTCATCAAAAATAAGTATCTCCGGCTCTTTATATAAGGCACGCGCTATAGCAAGCCGCTGCCGCTCGCCACCCGACAAGGATGCACCATGTTCACCGATATAAGTCCGGTACTCCTTAGGCAAACCATCTATAAAATCCTTTAAACCTAATTGTTCCGTCAAATCTACAATTTTCTTCATGTCCGGATGCAAATCGCCTACCGCTATATTCTCTGCAATGCTGCCGGCAAATAATTCAATCTGTTGAGGTACTGTTCCCACCCGGCGACGAAGACTGCGGTTGTCTATTTGCGCAATATCATAATCGCCTATGCGAATGCGGCCCTCCTGTATAGGATAAATATGCTGTAATAACGAAATCAAAGTCGTCTTGCCCGACCCGCTTTCTCCCCCACTATGGCAGTAGTCTTCCCTCTTTTCTATCTTCAAGCCCAATTCCTTGAACACATCCTTGCGCGAACCATAGCGAAACGAAACATTCTCAAACATAATATCGCCCACCATATCCGGTTCTAATATTATCTTTTGGTTATTATCCTGTTCACGTTCCAAGTCCATAATCTGGAATAAGCGGTCGGCAGCAATCAGTGCATCCTGGATAGTCTGATTGGAAGAAATCAGCGAGCCGATAGGAGAAATTACATAACCAACCAAAGAATAAAACACCATCAGAGCGCCGGGTGTCAACTCCTGATCAACCACCAAAAGACTTCCTAACCAAAGAACGGCAATCGTAATGCCGGTAGATACAAACTGAATACCGCCTTGCGCCATAATGGATCCATAAATACTGCGATACGTATTCTTTAATAAATGTACGAAACGAGTTTCCGTTTTCAAATTAGCATATTCTTCTATACCGAATCGTTTGATAGTAGAAATAGAATTAAGAGATTCCACCAATTGCGCTTCCAAATCAGCACTACTTTCCATAATACCGCGCTGATATTTCCGGTTCAATTTGTTAAACCCCCAGAAAATAAGCAGGAATAAGGGAGCAGACACTAAAGTAATCAATGCCAACTCCCAGGAATAAACAAACATAAGGCATACAGAGAAAACAAGAATCATGATGTTAACCACCAAATCCAACGAAACATTATTGATAAAATTACGGATTTTCACTGCATCATTGACGCGCGAAATAATTTCACCTACGCGCATCGTATCAAAGAATTGTTGAGGTAAAGTCAACAGATGCTTATAATATCCCAAAATAAGTGCAGCATCAATCCGTTGCCCTGTTTTTAAAGCCAGAATACTTTTCATTGCTCCGATAAAAGTCCGCAATAACAGGATGACCAGCATGATAACTCCCATGAGATTAAGCAAATTGATATTTTTATCTACCAATACATAATCTGTAATTTTACCTACATAGATGGAGGTGGATAATCCCAAGATACTATAAATAAGCGCACCAAACACGGCTTGTAGCATCACGCTTTTGTGAGGAGCCAGCAGAGAAAAGAACTTCTTTGTCATACCGGTTTTCATGTTTCCGGTCTTGAAAGTTTCTTCCGGTTCCAATAACACCAGTACACCGGTCCACATTTTCTCAAATTCCTGATTGGTCACGCGATGCATCCGCCCGTCACCCGGATCCATATACTCTATGTATTCTTTCTTTTTCTCCACCTTATATATCACTACAAAATGCTGAAGCTGCTCGTGCACGATGACATGGGCAATAACAGGTTTAGGAACAATGTACAATGCCTCAAACTTAGCCCGCACTCCTTTAGCTGACAAGCCCAGCTTATTAGCAGCCTCTATCAACCCCAAAATATTCGTTCCTTTTTGATCGGTAAACGCATATTGGCGGATACGTGCAATGGGAAATTGCAAACCATAATAGGCACATACGGAAGCCAGACAAGCCGCTCCGCAATCTGTAATATCAAACTGTTTGATTTTAACTCCTTTTTTTCATCTTGCATTCGTGTTTAAAATTTAGCCATCATTCTTTTATTCTCATATTGTTTGGGATTCGCCCAATCGTCTATCTTTTGGTAGAGCAAATCGAAAAGCGATCGCCGCGTTATCATAAAATGGGCACTGACGGTCATTCCCTTCTTTAATATTCCTTTCTGTCCGCTTTTCAGCATAAGATAGTTCCGCTCCATTTGACATTTCACTTTATAGAATGAGTTTCCCTGACTGTCGGTTAGGAAGTCCGATGAAATTTCTGTTACTTTTCCGGGTAATGTTCCCCATTCATTATAATTAAATGATTCCACCTGTACATTGACCGGCATCCCGATATTCATAAAACCTATGTTCCTGGGCGTGACATATATCTCCATACACAAGGTAGAATCCGGACTGACCACTGCAAATGACTGCCCTGCCTGTATGCTGCTTCCTCTGTATATGCCGGAAAACTTGTCAATGGTTCCACTTATCGGACTACGAACTATATAGAGTTCTTTATCTTTCAACTCTTGCTTCAGTGTAGTATTCATTTCGCTACGGAATTACGATACGTATTCATATCTGCCTGCCATGTACTCAACTGGCTTTGTATCAATGAAGCCAATTCATTTTGCTGGCTCTGATACTGGAAATAATATTTATCATATTCTTCTTCTGAAATCACCTTCTTATCAAACAGGTTTTTATTGCGCATATATTCTTTTTTCCGCCTGCGCCAAAGAGGTTTCCAGTTCTTTTTTCTTTTTGATAAAATAGGTATATTCCTGCTGACGAACCGGAGAATGAAACACCACAGGACATTCACCTTTTGCCAGATAAGCCAAATCTGACAAATGTGCTTCATAGTCATTCAGGCGATTCGTTTGATAATTGATTTTATAATCGGAGTTATTGGTGCGGAAGCGGAGGAGTACATCGCCTTTATTCACTCGATCGCCTTCGCGTACATAAACAGAATCTACCAATTCTGTTATAGCCGATTTTATTTCGGTTTTTTCAGTCACCGGCCTCACTACCCCACTTCCCTGCACGGAAATGTCTACATAGATAAAAGGCAATGCAATAATAGCGGCAGCAACGGCAGCCAATACCACCCAATAGATAATCTGGGATTTTGTGGTGTGTTGATAGATGTATGTTTCAATACTGTTCTCTATCCATTCGTTTGGTAATAACATAACATTTCTACTTTTACTGATTTATACCGCAAAAGTAAAAGGAAAGAAAAAGGAAATGTGTTATCGGATTGTTATCATTAGGTTAATTATTTATCCATAAAACATGATACATAATTCTTATAATTCTCTATTCTGCTTTCACTGTACATTTATATTCTATCGCCATCCATTCCCAACTGCTTTATCAAACTAAAATTATTCAGAAAGATAATGCTACTTCCTATTATAAGGAATTACGGGAAATTTTATTTAGATATTTTTTTAAGTAAAGAAAGCTAGGACAGAAGAGCCAACAAGAGCAAAAGCACCCCCACTGAAAGATACAATTAAATCTTGTACACTATAATACCTCCAAATGACAAAAAGTAATAACATGCACATAATTATATAAATAATTCTGTAGATAAAAGTTTTGTCACTATATGGAAAGACTATTATAGAAGGGAAAAAAAATAGGATATAAAATGAACTGTCAATATCAGTCCAAAACCTTAATATAAACATTATTATAATAAATATTAAAGACACACATATTCCAATATAATTTTTACTTTTCATATTTTATGTATTTCAATTATTACATATTTCAAATTTTTAATAGTCCGTTAAAAATTCAACATATTGGCTAAGCGGCTTCTGCCACTATGCCAAAGAGTTCTTTGATAAGTTTAGCATTAAATGTTCTGTTCGGCTTCATACCGGACTTGCTAAAAATTCTTTTGAGCATATAAGTGTTACTCAGATAGGCTTTTAGCAGTCCGATGGAGAGCGACGGATAGTACCGTTGGCGCATGACCTTTGCGATGTTTACCGAAGCCGGTGACGCATTGAAAGCGAAGTCAAGTTTCTTCAAGTCTCTTGCCTGGCAATCATTGAGTCCAGTAAACTGTTTGGAATCCCGGAAGCAGAACTCGATTTGGAATCGTGTACGATAGTATTCGATGATGTCTTTGGCCGACATTTCAAGATCGGTGGAGAAATAGATTTTGTGTTCTCCTGATTCTGCGTAATGAACCACGACTTTGATGTTTCGTTTCATTGCCTTTGAATAGGCCTTGACAGAGTAGGCTCTTCCTCCTTCGATGTCGAGGACCTCGCAACGCTGAAGGTCGAGTTTCTTAAAATCAATCTTCTCGCCTTTGATGCGTGGTCGTCCCCGTTTACCTGTGCGGACACCGTCATGTGAATACCACAAGGCGGCATCATCACGCAGACGGCTGATGACATGGAATCCCGGCAGACAGGCTTTACCCACGAACTTTGCCTTTGAAGAGAACCAGGCATCTGCAACGATATAACGTGTTATGTCAAGCAACTTGTCCTTGTATTTGCGGAGTACGTCAAGATACCAGTCAACAAGGTTGTACTCTTCGCCTTGCTTTTCCAGATACGCCTTGTCCGGTGTCTGCTCCGCACATAGCATCATACAGTCCCGACTGTCAATGTCGACAATGCCGATACCGAGAATCTCCAGTCCCCGTTTCATTGCAGAAGCGCATCCCGACCAGAACTTGCCGATATAAGGAGTCTTCTTTCCCGACTTTGAAATGTAGCTTGCGTCGATGGCAATGGCTTTTCTTGTACTTTCACCAAAACGCTGCCGCATGAGGAAGAGGTTGAACTGCATCCGGTCAAACTCACGTTCAAACAACTGGCGGAAGCGTTGCTCTGAGCTGTCTGAGTAACGCCCCATTTGGGTGAAATTAATCTTTCTTGGCAGTACCATACACAAAATCATGAGTTGGATGAATGCTGTTTTAAAACTTTTGCGTAACTTCGCAGAACAACTTTTCAAAGCATCGGTTACGATTTCCTCATATTGGTCAAGTGCTGTTTTGTTCATTACTTTAATGTGTGGTGGTTTACCATTAAAGATGCTGAAAATCAGTTACTTGACCTATTTTATCTTGCTAAATTATTTAAATTAACTTGTTTATTTTCAACGGATTAGTTACAAATTTAACGAAGTATTAATCTTTCAAATTCATATCTTTTACAAATATCACCACAACAAGTCAGTTTCTGAGAAGTAGGTATACCTATCTTCTAATTAACAACTATATCGAATAACCATTTTATTGATTGCATAAGATAATAAAGCACCTATAAAAGTTGCAATTATATCTTTATAATCAAAAGTCAATCCTATAACTTCATAGCATATCAGCCCCAAACAAACTGCCATACTATAATATATTTCCTTATATACCAATTTCTGTGTCAATGCCATGCCCAAACAAGTCGCTATAGGAACTCCCCAAATATTAGTAAAGGTATCTGCAAAATAAAAATCATATATACCATTTTCATAAATATAGGGTCTATAAGCAAAATTGATAACAGAAATAACAAGGAGTAAAGAAACACAGACTATAAAAAATACTAATCTTGTTCTTTTAGACAAATACATAACATTGTCTCTTTTGAAAATAATCAGGCGTCCCATAATATCTTAATTGAATGCGCCATACTAATATGGCACATTCAATTTTAAAGTTAAACAAATTATTTATAAGGCATTACAGAAGGAGCAAAATTATTTGCCTCAAATCCATTATACTCACATTGGAATAAAAAGCCAAGTAGTTCCCAAACATTTTTTAAACCACCTGCGATATTTATTTCTTCATATTTTGATAAACTAATATAATACTTTTCCATTTTTTTAGATGATTATTTATTCCACATAGCATTAGCTGCATCTCGACCGGCATTAAATGATTCTATGGTTTCGCCAGTATGAAATGTTAAATCATAAAGCATTCCACCTAAGAATGTACCAACAACCCAATCCCAAAAGCCTCCTGAAATGTGTTTCTGTGCTTGCAAATCTAACTCTTTAATTAAATTATCCATAATATTAAATATAATTATTGTTTTCTATTTTATAAAATTTATCGATTCAATCATTCTGCATCTAGATAGAAGCTACCAGCAAATAAGATCTGCTAATGGCCCATATATTTTACGAAGTTCTTCCATCTGTTCCTCCGTAGGAGGCACATAACCTCCCGATACCTGTACATGTTCCTCACCACTGAGTGGCTTCATCATGTAATAATCATTCTTTTTCATACTTCATTTTGTGTTTTGTTGTTATATACTAAAAAATAATTCTCTAAAACGGCTGGGTACTACAAATACACTAGTCAGACTAGTACTGCTACTGTAAATGTAGCATCCACCATAAATATTCATACATTCTGCTAACGTCAGCGTTTCCATTTTATTAAATTTTTATCGTGTTTTGTGTTTGTGTTATTATTTCCCTTATTTATAGACTCGGGCAGTCCCTTATTCTTCGTCTGAACAAGCGGTGAGCAAAAAAGATGAGGCATGCCATTCATCCGTTTCCCTTCCTGATCTTGTTCGTTTATACTCGTTTATTTCATATCTCTCTGCTTGTTTTGATGCAACAAAGATAAGCTGTCTTTTTCTTACTCCTTTGTTATTGAATTGTTATTTTCACATGAACTACTTTTACACGCTAAAATCAAGCGAAGAATTTCTGAAAAGTAGGCATACCTATCTCTTATTCACTCGTTTGAACAACAGAAAAATTAAATAAGTTAATAATCCACTGATATATGTTGCTATCAAATCATAAAAATCAAAAGTTCCAAATGGAATTATTTCATATAAAGTAAAAACAAAAAAATACTATAAAGAATAGCTTTAGATAAACTCTCATATTTTCTCATAGCCAATAATAACAAAGAGAGAGAAGGCACTGCTACCAAATTTCCTATTGTATCAGCCAAATGAAAATCAAAAATATGATTCTCATAAATATACGGTCTGTAAGTATTGGATAATACAATACCTAAGATAAAGAAAAAATCCAGAACCCATATAATACAGCTTTTTCCTCATAATGCAATCTTTAAAGAGATGAGTGCATCTTTATAAAACACACTCATCTTTTTGTTATCAATTAAAATACTCTACCACAAACATCGGCACCATTTTCTTGTGTTAGTCCATGACATAATTTGCCAAACATCTCACAAACCCAGTTACTAAACTCTGAACCACCATATATTAATGTGGCATCTTCTGTGTTTATAACACTAAACAAGTTATTAATACTTTCCATTTTAAAATCCCTCTGATAAACCTTTATTAAAACTTTCAACACTTTCATTCCAGTTGGATACAATATCGTAAGCAAGACTTCCTAAAATCCACCAAGGGAAACCACCATTCACTTCTTTCATTTCATCCAAATTCATCTTCTGCATCAAAGCATTTTCTTTAAAATTTTTTTTCATAATAATAAATTTTTAATTGGTTAATAAAATTGTGTTTGTATAAAAGCTACCAGCAAATAATATCTGCTAATGGCCCATATATTTTACGAAGTTCCTCCATCTGTTCCTCCGTAGGAGGCACATAACCTCCCGATACCTGTACATGTTCCTCACCACTGAGTGGCTTCATCATGCAATAATCATTCTTTTTCATACTTCATTTTGTGTTTGTGTTATTATTTCCCTTATTTATAGACTCGGGCAGTCCCTTATTCTTCGTCTGAACAAGCGGTGAGCAAAAAGATGAGGTATACCATTCATCCGTTTCCCTTCCTGATCTTGTTCGTTTATACTCGTTTTTCCCATCTCTCTTTCGTGTTTGTTTTGATGCAACAAAGATAAGCTGTCTTTTTTTACCCCTTTGTTATTGAATTGTTATCTTTATGTTAAATATGAACTATCATTACCGTTATATTCCCTTCACCATCCGTTACATATAAGATTTGTTCTCCACCACCATAAATACTTTCTGCTTCTTGTTTTTCTAAATCAAAAATAACCTGTTCCATAATTGATATTATTAATATTATACATTTTGTTTTGTTTGATATTGCAAATATACGCACTATATTACTAACGAAATGTTATCCATTTGTTATGCAATATTAGAAATATGTTATTATCTTTGCAAAAAAGGAAAATGAAAAGTAGACAAATTAAAATATTTACTATAATCGGATTATTAGCATTGATAGCTTTACAATCAATATGGCTATATAATACATATATACTATTTTCAAACAGGATATATAGTGATAGTAATGACATTTTAAAAAAATCTTTAAATAGAGAAGCTTCAATTAGATTTGCCCAAACTCCTAAAGGAACCATCATTTCAGGCGCAACTACTCCTGCGAAAAAAAACGATGTAATAGTACCGGAAATAGCTTATATGAATGAAGCACTACAAAAATTAGGATTAGAACTATCATTAACTGATATTGATTCTCTTGCCAACGATTTCTTAAAGGCTACTGATACAAAAAGTACAATAGTTATCTGCTTGATGGATTCTAAAACAAAGGAAATTTTGGATAAAAGCAAAAATAACTTAAATATCCATTCCTTTGGCATTATAAAAACAGACATAATACCAGTTCGGACAGATTTATCACAAGGTGTGCAAATGATTTTAATAAACCCTTATTACACAATTATTAAACGTATGGGATTACTGCTAATAGCAACAGTCATATTAATGATTTTTGTAGTAGGATGTATTGCATATCAAATAAAAATTATCGCTAGACAAAATAAAATAGCCCAACTCCGGGAGGATTTTTCTTATGCCATGATTCATGACATGAAAACGCCACTCAGCTCTATTACCATGTGTACCGATTTTCTGCAAAGCGGACGATTAGATGGAAAACCTGAAATGAAGGAAAAATATTTCACTATAGTAAAAAATGAAGCAGAACATCTATTAACATTAACCAATAAGATACTTACTCTTTTCGAAATTGGAAAATCATAAATTGGAGATAGATAAGAGAAATATTTTATTGGAACCTGTCATTGAGGATTTAAAAAGAAAAATTTATAGCTAAATCTGCTAAACCCATTCATTTCACCATCGATTTGGAAGTCAAAAAAAAGTATATACTGATGAAGAATTCTTTCAAAGAACTCATGAGCAACCTGATAGATAACGCCATGAAATATTCCAAAGAATCCATTGAAATAAAAATAAGTTCCCATTACGATGATAGATACACCATTATAAAAAATATATGATAATGGGATAGGAATCTCGAAGAAAGACCAAAGAACCATTTTTGACAAGTTTGAACGCGCTTCGGCAACTAAACGTACCAAATATGGTGGACCTGCCGGATTTGGATTGGGTTTAAACTATGTCTATCAGGTAATAGAAGCACATGAAGGAAAAGTGTATGTAAACAGCATAGAAGGAGATTTTACCGAATTCACGTTGTTTATACCTAAAATTATGGAGGAACTATGATTAAACTATTATTAGTGGAGGATGATTCCATTTTCAGCTATATCATGAAAAGTGGATTGCAGGAAATTATCGGTGGCTACGAAGTGATAACCGCTACCAATGGTGCAGAAGGACTGAAAGCTTGGAAAGAATATCATCCTGATATTATTATTTCGGATATCGATATGCCTGTGATGAACGGTTATCAAATGGTGGAACGTATCCGCGAAATGGATGGGGATATTCCTATCTTGTTCACCTCTGCATTGACATCTCCCAAAGACGTGAAAGAAGGATATAAACTGGGGGTTAATAACTATGTGAAAAAGCCCTTTGTGCCCGATGAATTGGACGCACATATACACGCCATCCTGAAAATGAAGGCAGGAGTCAAATTACGCAATGAAAATGAACACTATGCATTGGGACGCTTCACCTGGATGCCAAACATGCCACACTGCATAACAATGAAAACGGAGAGAACAAAACCCTGACGGTGCGCGAAGCCCAAATACTTCAGCTCCTGTGCGAAAACATAAATGAAATAGTGGAAAGGAAGGCTATCCTAAGTCGCTTTTGGAATACGGAGGACGATTATTTTGCCTCACGCAGTTTGGATGTCTTTATCACGAACCTGCGGAAATCACTGAAAGATGAACCTCTCATCGAATTGAAGAATATCCGGGGAGTAGGCTTTGTATTATTGCTAAGCTGAAAAACACTCCCATGCCGCATTTAGTGATGTTAGAGCATACTGTCACTTCTACCTTCATAAAGACTAAATTGTTTCTTACTGTCAGCTAAGGACTTTTAAACGTAAGATTATTACAGTCACAGTCCATTATGGAAAACTATACGGTCCACTGCGGGAAACTGTAGTAATTCTGCTTATAGAAAGGCTTAACCAACGTTCATTGGGGATTAATATCACTGTATCGAAGGAAGTATATTCTTGGCCGATTGAACCAATTCGGAAGGATAACCACACAATTCCAATATCCTGATGGCATTTCCCTCCTGCGCCACTCCTTTCTTCAGTTTATAATCAAATTGAAGTTTGTCATCGGCTATTGTTTCACTAAAGTGATATAAGTCATACTGACTATGAAGCAACGCGGTCAGTTCCAAATCATGTGTTGATGCAAGGACCAAATTATCCGTCTTTGCCAAATCCGAAAATACGGCAGAATTAATCGCTATTCTCTCCACTGTATTCGTCCCTTTGAACAGTTCATCGAAAACCAATAGATAATTTCCCTTTTTTCCTTTATCAAGAGCTGCTTTCACATTCTCAACTTCTTTAAAGAAGTAACTTTTCCCTTCCAACAGATTATCTTCTGTGTGAATCACAGAATAAAGATGTCTGTTTATATCTATCCGAAAGTCTTTTGCAAAACAAGTATTCAATGTCTTTGCTGTCAGCAAGTTAATGGCAACAGTGCGGATAAAACTGGTTTTTCCCGACATATTGGAGCCGGTTATAAGCATGGACTTATCCGATAACGACACACTGTTAGAAACACATCCCCTTATCAATGGATGATATATACTATCGGCATACAAGCGTTCGCCCGATTTATTATCGGAAGGCTTGCAATAATAAGGAATCTGTTCACGCAAAAACGATATGGAACACAGCAAATCCAAAAAACCTACATAACAAAACACTTGTTCTATTTCTTCTTTTTCCTTTTGAATAAACCGAAAAGAGGTTACAATATTGATAGTGGAATATAACGTAAAAATATTAATAAGCTCAGTCAGCAGATAAACAATCATGGCCGAGTCGCTTTCTAACGCTATACCTAAACGGAATGAGCCCAGTTTGCGGACAAGCTCTTTCAAATTTCGGATAGTGTTCTCTATTTTAACATTTACAGACAGGAATGATGGAACAGCACTTAAGTAATCGGCTGTTTTCAACAACTTATATAACTGGGGTACAGAGAAATAATAACATGAAAGAATGTTTTTCTGTTTAAAATGTAAATATCCATTAAAATATATAAGATACTAATAAAAATAAAAGAGGAACAGGTGAAGAAGGAATTTGAAACATCAAGATTAGAGATACAGCAGGTAACCACCTGCATATTTGGAGCAACAATAAATAACCGCGCGAATAGGTATGTTCTTTTTCGGCCAAAATATCCACTATGGAGTAAGCATCCGGTTTATTCAACTTCTGAAGAGCATTTACCAGTTTATTCCGAAGCAGATAATCTGTTTGCAGTTGCTCTATGAATTGTTCATGCGCGGTAACATCGGAAATCTTATCGGTACATAAAATATGATAAAGATATTGTCTTCCTACACAAGAAGAGGTGTAATCTAGCTGCTCGCACAAATCATCTAAGTTCAAATCTTCACAAACAGTCTCTGATAACACTTCCTTTGCATCACCGAAACTCAAATATGAATGGTATGCTTTTATTCCTTTCTCCATATCCTGACAATTTTCCTTATTTACTTATACCCACAAAGATAAAATACTTTTCCGTAACTCTGTGTTATCGGATTGTTCATTCATATTCCTGTTTCAGTTTCAATACGAAACCGAAACAGGAATATTTGCTTCTTTTACCAACTCTGCAATTCTGTCCAACTCTTCGTGAGCAGCTTTTTTCAAATCATGGTCAGGAGTTTCACGGTCTATTGTATAAATCATCACTTGGCGGGGAGCTATTTCTTTTACTGCCTCCAACCAGGGAAGAACATATTCATCTGTCGTATTGTCCACACTTTTTTCCTTGGCTTTCCCCCTTCATAAACATAGTTTGAATAATCAGATTACCCTTGAAAGCTTTCATCTCTTCTATAATCTCGTTTACATCATAATGTCCGGTAGGACGGTCTACTTTATTGATATAATCAACATTCACCGTATCCAGCTTCAAGATATTATTGTCTATCTTGTTTAATGCCTTAAAAACCTCCGCTTTATGAATGAAAGTAGAATTACTCAACACGCTCACCTTTGCTTGCGGAAAGTATTTATCACGAAGCGCTAACGTATCATCTATAATTCCGGCAAACTCAGGATGGGCAGTAGGTTCACCATTGCCGGCAAAAGTCAGGACATCCGGCTTTGGACCGTTTTGCTGCATATCAATCAAACGGGCCTCCAAAGCTTCACGAACCTGCTCGCGAGTAGGCAGTTTCTTCTTCGGACGATGATCTTCATTAAAACCACATTCACAATAAATGCAATCGAAGGTACAAAATTTACCATCTTCAGGAAGAAGATTGATTCCTAAAGAAACTCCCAAACGACGACTATGTACCGGACCGAAGATGGGAGAAGGATAAATGACTGTTGACATAGTTATTTTTCAGTTGATAACAGTGCAAAAATACAGAATGTTTTTCAAGAATTTCAGTCTCAACTGCAAATAAAGATCACCCTTTGTACTGCCGTCAATTTCCTCCAAAGCGGAACTTATAACATCCCGATTTAAATAATGCGTCATCCCGTATTTAGCTTGAACCATGATATGCTTATTCAATTCATAACGTACATTTATTGCCAGTCGCGTACCTTCATAATAAAATGAAGGCATGGAAAAAGCATAGAGCACATTCTTTTCATAAATGGTTAACCGCGAATCATAATCATCCGTATTAAACCAAACACAACTTATATCACATTGGAAAGGCAAATCATTGAACTTATAACCGGCACTCTGCGACAACTAAGAAAGCCGGTGGAAGCTGACCGGTTTCGATAGTTTACCCGAACATAATCTGCTATTGTTTTCAACAACAGTTTATCCTTCAGTGAATAATTCAACTGATAACGACATTTCTGTTGTATATAAGGAATAGTTTGCTTGGTTTTATCCGCAGCAGTGAAGTCCTTTTCCTTCTTTTTATAACGATATCTTATAAACATTTCCAGTTCATAAGTAGGTGAATAACTTAGCTGAATCAAGCCGTCAAAACCTTTGGTTCCCGGTTCGCTAACCAAATACTTCTTCCATGGAAAATAAAAAAAGTCTCCATAACAAGTCATCTTATATATCGTAATAACTTAGTTTCCAATCCGATATAAAATCCACTCTCATTTTGTACACTACTTCCCTCTCCTATAGAACGAGCATAAATACATTGATACTTTGCATCATAATACCTGTTCATAACTATTAACTGTGTTCCTCCCTTCGGTGAATAACTCAACATATTCATAGTGGCAACAGCACCACTTTTTATCAATAGCAGTCTCACCCAAAAAGGAAAAGTGCTTCCAAAAAGAATTTATAATCTCCTCCCACATTATAAAAGTCTTTCCACGAGGATATAAATATTATAGTCTTCTCAGGATTCAACGGCTTGTTGAAAACATTATAAACTGCTGTTAATCCTAACTCACAATACTTCCCATTATAATTTAAATTACTACCAATCACCTGATTAGTAATCATATTCTTCTTTTCAAATTCCCTGTATAAACGATGATATCCGTCCTTTTTTCAACGAAGTTATAAACTGGTTATTCACAATACCGTCCATCTTCCGATAAGAATAGAAAGCATCCAATGTCCATCTTTTCGACAACTTATAGCTGACTGCCGCTCCCTGAAAATAGTTATATTCATCGGTAGAAGAATGCTTGCGAATTCCCCGGCTCTTATTTCCCAATGTAGAGAGCGTAGCTGTTTTACCCATTCCGAAATCAGTGTTGATAACTAGTCCATAACCATAGCTGACACGGTAATTACCAAGAGCTAATGTCTTGATATGACCCATATTACGAATTAACAAGTATAGTGAATAAAAATCATAACCTTTTCTGTTCTGTCCGGCAAAGAAAGGTTCTCCTGCATCTTTTTCTGCCGTAAGTCCCAAATATATCTTATCCCGATAATGAAAACTATATCTCAGACTGTGATAATACCCATACCCCAAGTATTGTTTATTAGGATTCTTTTCAAGTTTCTTCCTTGGTGTGAAGCTTATACCCCTGATTTAGTATAAAAAGGAATATCGACACGTGTTGATAACTCTTGTTTACCGTATTTCAATATTCGCTTTCATAGTAGGCTTATATTGCTCTTTTTCAGGAGTTTAAAGCAAATAAAGGGTAGTAAATAGTGAATAGTCTGCCTGTCAATATCTTCAATCATCCACAACTCATTCTCACTAAGCATAGGACCATACTTATACAGATAATACAAGATATTCTCTATCAGCTGGTCAGAGAGAAATGGAAAACGTTCCAGTTGCTCTTTAGTTGCTGTATTGATATTGATAGGATTTTCACGTAACTCGGAAAGCTCCTCAAAGTGAGTATCCCATTGAAACGAACTTCTCCTTCATCTTCATCAATTAATTGCTCTGCCAATTCCTCCCAAGCTTCTTGTGCTGATAAGTTATTCACAGAAAAGCCTATTGTAATACAAGTAATTAACATTACTCTTAACAATCTGTTCATTTTGTAATTTATTGGTGTGTTTTAAGTTAAATAGTTTTATTCAAAGCAAGAGTAACCACATTTCTTGCTACTTTTGCATAGAAATGAAAAGGAAACTCTATATAGCTTTGTTTCTTTCCTTTATAGCCGCTGCTGCTTATTCCCAGCAATCGACAACGACTATAAACGGATACATGGTACCTGTATGTGTATACAAAGGAGATACTATTCCAGCTGTACAGTTACCTAATGTATACATTTTCAGGCCATTAAAATTCAAAAACGAAAAAGAAAGACGGGAATACTACCGCCTGGTAAGGAATGTAAAGAAGACCTGCCATTAGCCCGTGCCATTAACCGTGCTGTGATAGAAACTTACGAATATATAGAAACACTCCCTGATAAAAAAGCCAGGGAGAAAGCACCTGAAACTCGTAGAGAAGGGACTAAAAGAGCAATATACACCGATTATGAAGAAATTAACCTTTTCACAGGGTAAACTGTTGATAAAGTTAGTAAACCGTCAGACGGATTCTTCCTCTTATGAATTGGTAAAAGCTTTTATGGGACCCTTTAAAGCCGGATTCTATCAAACTTTTGCCGCACTTGTTTGGCGCCAGCCTGAAGAAAGAATATCATCCCGAGGGAGAGGATAAGCTGACGGAACGGGTGGTATTGTTAGTTGAAAACGGACAAATCTAAACGGCTAGTTCCTCATTCTTTTATAGTTACTCTTATCTGAACTTCATTAATTTATTGGCAAACTCCCATAAGTACAATTCCGGTAGTAACCGATACATTTAATGAATGTTTTGTGCCGTATTGGGGAATCTCAACACAACCGTCGCAAGCATTGACTACTTCCTGCTGTACCCCTTTCACTTCATTTCCCATTACGATGGCATACTTTTTATCCGGCTCAAGCTCAAGCTCGTCAAGCATGGTACTTCCTTCCACTTGCTCTATAGCCAACACCGTATATCCTTCATTATGAAGTTCTTCCACTGCTTCCAATGTATGCTTCACATACTTCCAGTCAACAGTATCTTCGGCTCCTAATGCCGTTTTATGCATTTCGGGATGGGGAGGAGTGGCTGTAATACCACATAAATAAATGCAATCTACCAAGAAATGCATCCGATGTGCGAAACACTGACCCTATGTTGTGTAAACTGCGTACTTCATCCAATATCACTGCCAACGGTAACTTGTTTGCTTGCTTGAATTCATCTACTGTAAGACGGTTAAGCTCCGTTATTTTCAATTTTCTCATCTTTTTCTACATGCTATTAATATATATTGCAAAGATAATAACTAATTCACATCCCCCTGTTGATAACGGTTGAAAACATGTAAAAAGGATGAGGATATCATTTCAAAAGTATTTCTTGCATATTTCAATAAAAGATATATCGAATGACAGAAATCAACAATCCAAAGAATAATTCAAGAACTTAAACCGACAATATCAACACAATTTAATCACTATTTTAGGCGTTCATAACCATAAAGTTTTTAACTTTGCATATTATCAACAATTTGTTAATAGAATAAGTAAAACCTGTATTATCAGTATTTAAGCCGGTTGATTACTTATTCATATCTCTGCACCGTGAATGAATAACTTCTCAGGCAAGAAAAGCAGTCTACTTTTTACTAACACTATTAACCGACAATTATCATCACTATAAATTCTTTTTTTAAGAGAAGAAAGAAAAAATATAGATATAATGAATAAAGAGGAATGGTTGAAAAGGGTATGTTACCGAACCGGTAGACAAGACCTTAGATTTGAAAGCAGAGATAAATAAGTTGCGTAAAGAGAAGAATGCACTTATTTTGGGACATTACTACCAGTCGGGTGAAATACAAGATATGGCTGACTTTGTAGGTGACAGTCTGGCATTGGCACAATGGGCAGCTAAAACAGATGCCGATATTATTGTGATGTGCGGTGTACACTTTATGGGAGAGACAGCTAAGATTCTTTGTCCGAATAAAAAAGTGCTTGTACCTGATTTGAATGCCGGTTGTTCTTTGGCCGATAGTTGCCCTGCCGATGCTTTTGCAGAGTTTGTTAAAGCACATCCGGAGCATACCGTAATTTCATACGTTAATACAACGGCTGCAGTAAAGGCTGTGACCGATGTGGTGGTGACTTCCACCAATGCCAAGCAGATAGTGGAAAGCTTCCCGGCAGACGAAAAAATCATCTTCGGACCGGACCGTAACTTGGGAAACTATATAAATTCGATTACAGGACGTAATATGCTGTTGTGGAACGGTGCCTGCCATGTGCATGAACAGTTCTCTGTTGAAAAAATTGCAGCTTTGAAAAAACAGTATCCCGATGCGGCTATTCTGGTACATCCCGAATGTAAAGGAGCCGTTTCCAAACTGGCCGACAAAGTTGCTTCTACGGCAGGATTGTTGAAATATGCCATTGCCAGTGATAAAAAAGACTTTATTGTGGCTACGGAAAGCGGTATTTTGCACGAGATGCGTAAAAAATGTCCTGAGAAGAACTTTATTCCCGCTCCGCCCGAAGACAGCACTTGCGCTTGCAATGAATGTAATTTCATGCGGTTGAATACCATGGAAAAGCTGTATAATACACTGAAGTATGAATGGCCGGAAGTGACAGTGGATGAAGCGATAGCCCAAGAAGCGGTAAAACCTATCAAGAAGATGCTGGAAATCTCGGAGAAACTGGGATTATGAAAATAAAAAGTCGTTTATTCCATACGTTTCAGAGTAAGGGCGACTTTTTGGGATATTAATAAACAATTTACTTTGGCGGAATAATGTGTCCTTAAGGAATCGTTTATTCCGCCAAATTTATTTTCGATAGGAAAATAAAAAGGATTATAGAATGAAAAAAAAAATACTATGGAAAAGAATAACGCTCCTTTTCAAGAATCGTAGGATAGGGGATTTTGTATGCAATTTTACTGCTGTAGTGCTGGGTATCATCCTTACTTTTATGGGAAGTGACTGGATAGAGAAACGGAATACGCAGCGGGATGTGAAGAGTGCGCTTCATTTGGTAAAAGCGGAACTACAGACTAACAGGGAAACCATTTTAGGCGGAAAACAGAGAGTAGAGCGGGAAATACGCGCTGCACAATTTTTATTAAGAAACAAGGATAGTCTTTTGGTGGTATCGAAAGATTCATTGGAGTATTATTCCAATATGCCTTTCCAAACTTCATTTATTACTTTTACTACTGATGCTTTGGAACTGATGAAGAGTTCGGCGCTTTTTCCACAAATAAAAGATAGGCAGCTGGGGTTGAGTATTATTCAGGCTTATGCTTCTATAAAGTCGGCTGATGTGCTATATACTACTTATCAAACCTTGAAAAAAGAACGGAATGACTGCCTGGATGCAAAACCGGAAGTGAAGCGTATCTATGCCCAGAAACTTTCTTTCGCTTTGTTATGGGGCCGCTTGTTGGCCATAGACGAAGGATATGATTTGTTGGTTCAGATTCCTAATATGATAAATCCCGAATCTTTTGATTATTTTATAAAAGAGATAGACTCTACTATACAAGCTATAGAGAAATATGAATGAGGATTGATAGAAGTAACAAGTGATAGAACTATAATTTGCAGAAATAACTTAGGGATATATGAAAAAGTTACAAGTTGGTTTTGATGCAATGTTACGTGCTACACTACACCTACTGCATTTCATAAGTATATGTTTAATCGTATCAATTGGAACAATCCATCAACTGTAAGGACAGAGTCTGCCTGCCCGAATGCATGAAGTGAACTATTTTCGGGCGAGTGAACCTCGCCCCTACTAGCAAAATGATATTTTTATACTACCCTTTTCACCTTTTTACGTCTTCAGAAACCGGCAAAGCTTTTCCACCGCCAATGCACGATGGCTGATTTTATTCTTCGTCTCATTTCCCAGTTCGGCAAACGTTTGCTCATATCCTTGAGGCATAAAGATAGGATCATACCCGAAACCGGAGTCACCGCGTTTTTCTTTGATAATCTCACCTTTTACAATTCCTTCGAACAAATGCTTCTTTCCATCCAGAATCAGGCAGATAGCTGTGCGGAATTGTGCTTTTCTATTTTGCACTCCTTGCATATTCTGCAATAATTTTTGCATATTGGCTTCCGCATTGTGTCCTTCGCCTCCGGCATAACGGGCGGAATAAACACCCGGTTCTCCATTTAGTGCCTCTACTTCCAGACCTGTATCGTCGGCAAAACAGTCTAAACCGTAGTTTTTATAAATATACTCCGCTTTCAGCATCGCATTACCTTCCAGTGTATCAGCAGTTTCGGGGATATCAACATCGCAATGGATATCTTTCAAGCTCAATAATTCTACTTTCTCTCCTAGAATAGCGGATATTTCATCCAGTTTATGAGCATTGTTTGTAGCAAATACTAATTTTCGTTTCATCTTACATCGTATTTATTGAATGCAAAGATACTGAGAATGAACCAAAATAAGGTGATTCCTGACAGAATAAATATAGCCGGCAAGGAAGATAGCAGTCTATTTTGTTATGTTTACTTCGGATAGCAATCAGACTCCATATATAAAGCCAATCGGCTCTTGATATATTCGTTAATTTCTACCACTGATTAATTAATCGGTGGTAGTGATTAATAAATCAGTGGCACTGATTATAGAACCGATGGTGATGATTAATGAATGCAACGGTTCGTTGTAAAGAATGTATCAGCTCGCCGGACGAAATATCTATTGTCCCGTTTAGGTTATTAAACCGGCATCTTGTGTGTTACTGTGGAAACTCCCCCTACAAACTTATCTTATATGTAATGACACTCTAAATAAACTTATAAATATAGTTAATTAATAGTTCTTTTTCGCCTTTAAATGATAACGACTAAAAATTTAGTCATATATTTAGTTCGTACTTATCAATCTAATAAGTTATGGAACTAACAAAGGCAGAAGAACAAATATTGCATTATTTATGGAAGTTGGAGGAAGCTACCGTACAGGATATACTTTCGTGTATGGATGACGCAGGAAAACCTTCGCGCACTACCGTATCCACTATTATTCGTATTCTTGAAAACAAAGGGGCGGTCAGTCATAAACCGGGTACAGGGCGCGGTTACATTTATTATCCTTTGGTTAAAAAGAAGAGTACTCCCGCAAACAGCTTTTTGGCTTTATCAGCCGTTATTTTGATAACTCCTTTTCATCCTTGGCTTCTTTTTTTTTGCCAAAGAAAGTAATATGACGGCAGAAGAGTTGGATGTACTGTTGGAAGAAACCAGACGGAAACTGAAAAATGAAAAAAGGGAAGGAGTAATTATGTGGATGTTACTCTTAAAAAATTGTTTGCTGACCACCCTTTTTTTTATAGTTTATATCATTGGGCATTGCGTGGAAATACCTTTTTTCAGATTTAATCGGGTATATCTTTTAGCGGGAATGTTTATAGCTTTAGCACTGCCTTTTATCCCTCTATATTATGCTGTGCCAACGGTCAGTGAGACTGATTTGCCGGAAACGGCTTTTCGGATTGGCAATATCATAAGTATAGAAATGAAAGTCAATGAATCTGTCAATTTCAGTCAGATAGGTTGTCTCATTTATATTTCGGGACTTATTGTACTTTTGTTATCTCGTATGTGGACTGTTTTCCGGTTGTTCCGATGTATTCGCAGCGGTTCAAAAGAAGTTTTTTGCGGTATTGTTTCGATAGAGACACCGATGGTTCAATCTTCTTTTTCTTTCCTTCGTTATATAGTGCTTCCACAAGGGATAAAAGAAGTGGATAAAAATGTGATTCTTGCACACGAAGAGACTCATATTCGCCAATGGCATTGCGTTGATTTATTGTTGGGAGATATTTTTTGTATCATACAGTGGTTCAACCCTATTGCTTGGCTGTATAAACGTGACTTGGTGGAAAACCATGAGTTTTTGGCGGATAGTAATGCCGGGAATGTGGCGGGAATGGATGTTTATAAGGAGACACTTACCCGATATTGGTTATATGGAACCATGAAAAGCTTGGTTAATCCGTTTGCATATTCTACCCGATTAATGCGTCTTTCCATGTTGAAAAAAGCCTTCTTCTCACGGCATACAAAAATGTTGGACAGTAGCTCTTGTTCCTTTATTATTGCTGTATGTCTGGATATTTGCAGTTCCGGTATCGAGTGCAGAGGTTACAGATTTTCAGCAGGTAACGCTTATGGGGAAAATTACAGATGAAGCAGGACAGAAAATAGTAGCTGCATCTGTATTTGTTCCTCGAAAATCATTTGGAACTATCAGTGATATCGATGGGAACTATCGGTTGTCGGTTGGGAAAAAGGATACGGTTTATGTTTCGATAGCCGGCTATGAAAAACAAAAAAAAAATATGTGTGTCCGATTATGCTGTAGAAAATGGTAAGTTAATGATTGATGTGCTTTTACAATCTTTAAAATAGTTATGTTATGAAACAGTGTCTACTATTATTTACTTTTTTATGTGTGGCTATATTGCCATCCTTTTCACAGCAGAAAATTTGATATATTGGGCAATGCAGGAAAAGAACAGGAAATCAAATTGAGTGAGGTAGCCAAAAGTGTTCGGGTAATTCCATTGGAAACAACGGAGGAATGTCTATTGGGTACTGATTTAAAAATATACTATGGTGAAGAATATATTTTTGTATGTGATCAAAGACAACCGGGAGCTTTTTATCGCTTCTCAAAGGATGGAAAGTTTCTTAATAAGATAGGCTGTTCGGGAGAAGGACCGGAAGAGTATATTCGTTCCCTTTCTTTTTCTGTGGATGAGGATAAAAAAAGAGCTTTGGGTGGTTGATAGTAGAGGAAACAACTTTGTTATTTACTCGTATGATGGAAAATTTATGCGTAAAATACCTATTCATAATGCTTATACTTATCAAGTGGTGTTGAGGGAAAATGATATTATTTATGCTAATAATATGTTTTATCATAGTTCAAAAAAAAATTATGAACTGTTGAGAGCTTCTCGTCAGGATGGAAAATTAATACAACGAGTACGTTCTACTGTTCCGGAAGATTATAAAATCAGATTATTATTGAGAGAGCCTTTGCTATATACTTATCAAAATGAGGTGTATTATAAGAATCCGTTGAAGAATGTTATTTGTGTATTGCGTGATGGTTTGAAGCAGTATAGAAGATATGAATTGAATATCGGTATGGTGGATAATGAGAATCGGGATGACTATTTTAATCCCAAAAAAAGAATCGAAATATGATAAATATAGCCGGTGTATATGAAACAGAAGATTTCTTGTTGTTTTTTTATGGTTATAAAGAGAAAGCTTATTGGATGCTGTGTTCCAAGCAAGACTGGATGTGCAAGGCTAATAATTATGAAGATTGTTTCACAGATGACCTTTCCCCTAGTGAAGAAAAAGTTTGTTTGTCGTTCGTTTACTTCTGTTACTCAGCGTCATCTGATATCAATACGCGAAGATAAGGAAGGAGATGCTAATCCGACTCTGTTGGTAGCGGAATTAAAATAAAGAACATTATTAATTTAATAAAAAATGAATATGAAGTATCTGTTTTCTTTTTTATGCTTGTGCTGTGTTTTGTCGGTTTCAGCTCAAAAACCTGTGGTCATTAATTTGGCAAAAGCCATCAGTGAATCTCCTAAAGAGATAATGTTAAACGAGTTGGCTTCAGATATCAGGTATGTGCCTTTGGAGACGACCGATGATTGTCTGATGAATAATGAGTTCTACATCATGCAGTATACAGGGGAAGACATTATTACAAGTGGCATTTTTCATTTTGATAAGAATGGAAAGTTCCTCAATAAGATTGGAAGTAAAGGTCAGGGTCCGGAAGAATACTTGCAAGGTTTATTTGCTTTCGGCGATTGGAAAAACAAGTTATTATATGTTCAGAACTGGACTACTTTGACTTGTTATGGATTTGACGGAACGTTTGTGAGGAGTGTTCCTACACCCCAATTAAATATGGGAGCAGCCGGATTGTTTGACGAGAATCATATTTTGTATAGTAATGATATTTATTATGCTGACAAGGCGAATCCGATACAGTTATATATGGTCGACAGTCAGAATGGAAAGACTGTAAGTAAGTGGCGTGGTCATTTGGAGGAGAATAAGAAATACGGTATGATTCTGACTTCCCGTGATTTTATGTATAATTATGATAATAGTTTGTTCTATAAGCCGGCCTTGGAGAATGTAATATTTAAGATTTTATCGCCCAAAAAACGTCAGTTGGTTTATAAATTCGATTGTTCCGGCAAAGATATTGATGTATCTGCTGATGAAGTTGACCCTAAGAAAAGATTTCAGTTTCTATCGGTGTATTGGGCTAAGGAAACAGCTCAGTATTTGTTTGTGAATTATGGAATGAAGAATATTTCTCGTTTGGGAATATATGATAAAGAGAAGAAAACCTTTACTAATGTTACTATTAAAGACAATCTGGCCGGTGGCTATGATATCCATCCTGCATGGACAAGTGACGACAATCATTTACTGATTGATCTATTATGCCGGTGGACTCCTGCAAGATAAAGAAAAGCGTTATTCAACCGGTCTCTTGCCTGAGAGAAAAAAGGAACTGGATGAGTTGCTGAAAAATATAAAAGAGGATGATAATCCGGTTGTCATTTTAGTGACTTTGAAACCTAAGAAAGATAATAAACAGTAATAACATTTATTGCAAGATGGTCGGACTTGATTTTCCAATGAGGGCAGATATATCGTCTTGTTCACATAATTCACATTCGATGAGCATGAATGATGTCTTTCACAATGATTTCCCATAAACAGGCGGTTTCGGCAGTTGTTATGTGTGAAAGAAGATATGCAATAAACTTTCTATCGGGTTAGTTCTTGCTTTTTTTGTGATGAGAACGGACGATAATTCTTCATTAAAAAGACCTTGAGATTTTAAAAAAAGTTCCTGGAGTTTTTGAAAATACTTCCATCTTTTTTTTTGATATGCCGTTGGCATGTACTTATTTATATAGATTGTTTTTTAAGAAAATAACAGTCCGAAATGCTTGCCAAGCAATAGATTTTATTAAATTTGCATTTGCGGTATATTTAAAACAGAAGGGTTTATGAAGTGGAAATCGGATTTATTTAACAATATAGTCCGCATGGGAATATATTTGTTGCTTTGGGGCGTTTCATCAGACATGGTTGCTCAAGAGGATGTGAAACGCATTGTTCTGACAGTGTGCGGACATCGTCCGAAATACAGGAAGGAAACTCTTTTTCTGTTTCTTTTCTGCATGAAGATTTTTCTGTGTCGGATGAAAAGACTTTAAGTTTTCCTCTGCCCCAACCTACTCCAACCGATTCTTTACTTCGTCTTTCTTTAAAGAAGCCACTTGTTCTTCCTTATTATACAAATCCTTCACCTATGTTCAGGGGAGATTACAGCACCGGAGGGATAATAAAAGGATTTGAAAATGGAGTGTTTTATGGTTCGGGAGAGCAGACTGCTTTGCCTGGTATCGGACTGATGAATAAAGCTTCGTTTGGATACATGTACAGGTTCAATCCTCGATGGAGCGTACAGGTGGGTGTCGATGCCATGAAAATGAATATGCCTTTCGCTGTTGGGCAGTCTTTCGGAACTTCGGGTGCAGTGATGTATCGGGCTTCAGACCGTGTTGCCTTTAAAGTATTCGGTTCTTATTATAGAGGTCAGACGTATGGTATGGAATCGCACAGTTATGGTGCCAGCATGACGGTGGATATGAGCGAACGGTTCAGTGTGGAAATGGGAGTGCAGCGCTATTACAATCCTTTGCGTGGAGGTTGGGAAACGGTTCCGGTAGTAGTTCCTTGTTATAAGTTCAATAAGTTTAATTTAGGGATAGATGTAGGCGGGTTGATTTACGAGATTCTTCACAAGGTGGTGATTGACAAGGACAGGAGCAAGATGGGTAATCCTACCCTTGGGCCGCCGTCCCACTTTCAGATGCAGGGACGGTGAAACAAGGGATAGAATTTATTTTATTTTTCAATTTGTCGAATCCTTCTCCATACACTCCTACCACATTACTTTGTGATATAAATGCATTGGGATCAATATCTTTCACCAATCGGAATATATCCAGTGACTGGCTTTTTTTTGCCAATACCACTACGACCTTTATGTTTTGCTTGCTGTACCAACCGGTGCCGTCCAGCAATGTTACTCCACGGTCTATTTGCTTGGTGATTCCTTCGGCTATTTCATCATGTTTACGTGAAAAAATGAGGAACTGTACAGATTGGCGTGAACTGTTTATTACATAATCAATCACAATGCTCATGATGAACAAGACACAAAATCCGAATAATACTCGCTTCCAATCGTGAAAGATAAAATAGCAGGAAGAAATAATGACAATATCACAATACATCATCATGCGGCCAAGGGTTACATCTTATATTTATTGATAATCCAGGCAATGATATCCGTTCCGCCGGTACTTCCATTATTGCAGAACACAATGCCGATACCAAACCCAGCAAGCCGGCACCTACTACACAAGCCATGAATTCTTGTCCGGGACCTAATAATTGTGGTAAGTTACCATCCGGCCCTTTTAATATTGCCTGAAAAAGCCAAAGCAGAAATGTCAGCATGAAGATAGCATAAACTGTTTTCAAACTAAACTTGGGGCCGAGTATCTTCAATGCGAATCCTAAGAAGAGTGCATTGATTATGAAATAGGAAACTTGAATTTCCACACCCGTCACATAATAGATGATAGCCGAAATACCGGTTACTCCACCTGTGGTTATTTGATAAGGCAGTAAGAAAGCCGCCCATCCCAGTGCATAGCAAATCAGTCCGAAGGTAATGGATAAATAGTCTTTTACCTCTCTACCAAGTTTGATTTTTAGAATTTTATCCATAGACGATTATAATACGATGTTTACAATTTTTTTGGGAACGATGATTACCTTTTTCGGGGTTTTGCCTTCAATCCATTTCTGGGCTTGTTCATCTGCCATAACTGTTGTCTGAATGGTATTGTTATCAGCATCAGCGGCGAAATCCATGGTGAAACGTGCTTTGCCATTGAAAGAGATAGTGTATTTTACAGTGTCTTCTTTCAGGTAATCTTCATTGAATGCAGGCCATTGTGCATCGCATACGCTGGTGGTATTTCCCAAAGCTTCCCAAAGTTCTTCGGCGAAATGGGGGGCGAATGGTGCCAACAGGACGATCAGATGGCTTAATACTTCCTTGTTGCGGCATTTCAGGCTGCCCAATTCGTTGACGCAAATCATGAAAGCGCTGATAGAAGTGTTGTAAGAGAAGTTTCAATATCTCCGGTTACCTTCTTAATCAGCTTATGAATTGCTTTCAACTCTTCTTTAGTCGGTTCACCCTCTACAGGCAGAATTCGTCTGTGCGGCTATAGAACAGATTCCACAGTTTTCTTCAAGAAACGGTGTACACCGTCAATACCATTGGTATCCCAAGGTTTGGACTGTTCTACCGGACCGAGGAACATTTCGTACATACGCAGCGTGTCGGCACCGTATTTCTCGACAATCATATCGGGATTGACTACGTTGTACATGGATTTACTCATCTTCTCTACCGCCCAGCCGCAGATGTATTTTCCATCCTCAAGGATGAATTCGGCATTGTTGTATTCGGGACGCCATGCTTTGAAAGCTTCTACATCCAGAATATCGTTGGATACAATATTCACATCCACATGCAGCGGAGTGGTTTCGTACTGGTCTTTCAGGTTCAATGACACAAAGGTGTTGGTGTCTTTGATGCGATATACAAAGTTGCTTCGTCCCTGAATCATTCCTTGGTTTACTAATTTTTGGAACGGTTCTTCCTTGATACTTACGCCCAGATCATGCAGGAACTTGTTCCAGAAACGGAGAATAAATCAAGTGACCCGTAGCATGTTCGGTGCCGCCTACATAGAGATCTACATTTTGCCAGTAATGATCTGCTTTTTCCGATACCAACGATTGGTTATTGTGCGGGTCCATATAGCGCAGATAGTATGCGGATGAACCTGCGAAGCCCGGCATGGTATTCAGTTCAAGCGGGAATATAGTGACGTTGTCAATCAAGTTGTTTTCCACGACTTCACCTTTTTCCACATCCCAAGCCCACTTGGTGGCATGTCCCAATGGAGGTTCGCCTGTTTCGGTAGGCAGGAACTTAGCAACTTCGGGAAGTTCAAGCGGTAACTTAGATGAGTCAATCATGTAAGGCATACCGTCTTTGTAGTATACAGGGAACGGTTCGCCCCAATAGCGTTGGCGTGAGAAAATGGCATCGCGAAGACGGTAGTTCACTTTTACACGTCCCAAATTGTGAGCTTTTACATATTCTTTGGTAGCTGCAATAGCTTCTTTGATGGTCAGACCGTTTAAAGAAAGGTCACAGTAAGGAGTAGCATCCTTACGGGGAGAGTTGCACACAATTCCTTCTTTGGCATCGAAACTTTCTTCACTTACATCACAACCTTCTACCAACGGAACGATAGGCAGGTTGAAATGCTTTGCAAAAGCGTAGTCACGGCTGTCGTGAGCAGGAACCGCCATGATAGCGCCTGTACCATAACCTGCCAATACGTAATCACTGATCCATACGGGAACAGCCTCGCCGGTGAACGGATTGACAGCATACGAACCACTGAATACACCGGTTACGCGGCGGTCGGCGATACGTTCACGTTCCGTACGTTTCTTGGTGCGGTCCAGATAGGCTTCCACTTCTTCTCTGTGCTTCAGGAGTGGTAAGTTGGGCGACCAGTTCGCTTTCGGGTGCCAGTACCATGAAGGTTACACCGAACATGGTATCTGCACGAGTAGTGAAGATAGTGAATTCGATATCGCTGTCTTTTACCTTAAACTGTACTTCCGTACCTTCCGAACGGCCAATCCAGTTGCGCTGGGTTTCTTTCAGTGAGTCTGTCCAGTCCACCGTGTCCAGTCCGTCAAGCAGCCGTTGTGCATAAGCCGATACGCGTAAACACCATTGGCGCATTTTTTTCTGTACGACGGGGAAACCGCCGCGTTCAGAAACTCCATCCACCACTTCGTCATTGGCAAGAACAGTTCCTAGTTGCGGGCACCAGTTCACCATGGTTTCTCCCAAATAGGCAATGCGGTAGTTCATCAGGATTTCCTGTTGTTCTTTTTCGCTTTTGGCATTCCATTCTCCGGCTGTGAAGCTGAGTTCTTCGCTGCAAGCCGCATTCAGTCCTTCGTTGCCGTATCGGGCAAATGCTTCCGTTAGTTTGCTGATAGGTTGTGCCTGCTGTGTATCGTTGCAATAATAGCTGTTGAACATCTGTTGGAAAGCCCACTGTGTCCAATGGTAATATCCCGGTTCACAAGTACGTACTTCACGGTTCCAGTCAAAAGAGAAACCGATTTTGTCCAATTGTTCGCGGTAGCGGTTGATATTGTTCACAGTAGTGATGGCGGGTGCTGTCCAGTCTGTATAGCGTATTGTTCTGCAGGAAGTCCATATGCGTCATATCCCATCGGATTGAGCACGTTGAAACCTTGCAAGCGTTTGTAACGTGTAAATGTCACTGGCTATGTATCCCAGCGGGTGTCCCACGTGCAATCCGGCTCCCGACGGATAAGGGAACATATTAAGCACGTAGAATTTCTTTGATTCGTCTTCAGTCACTTGATAGGTATATTTTCTACCCATCGTTGCTGCCATTTCTTTTCAATCTCTCTGAAATTGTATTCCATGATCTATTTTTGTTATTTAATATCTTTGTTATTAAGTGGTTGCAAAGATAATGAAAGTCGGGGAGATAACAGAAAGAACGGGGAAAGAAAATAATCCGGTACATGGGGCTTCTGTGTCTACATCATTCGGAGCTTCTTTCTACCTTTTCGTAGGTTACGTTGATGCGGGTATAAGTCCATTGATGGTTGAAGAAGTCAAAGTAACGGGCTGTCATTTCTACAACAAAAGTATCTTTGCCGGTTCTTTCCAGTCGTTCCACCACACCCAGGCGGACCGCACCGGGATTGACCAATCTTAAATCCACTCTCGAATCTTCGGTGAGTGTATATTCGTAATCAGTCAAGTCGTGTGTGTAGAATGCCAGATAAGGTTCTGTTTCTTTCCGGTTCTGAAAAATGATTTCTTGCAAAGGAAGCCTTAGTAGCAGCAGTTGATAATCAGGTTGGTCATCGAAAGCCGGGCGGACTTCGGCGTAGTTGCTCCATTCTTCAAAATGATAGAAAGGAATAGGCGTCTCGTCTTTATTATTGCCGTGTACGGGGGCAGCTATCTCTTCATAAAGATTGGAAGAACTGATGCCGTCATTGTTCAGGTCAAGAGGTTGGTCTGATTCCATGGCGGTAATCTTGTAATGCCCTTTAAAGTTATTTTCAATTACGGTTTCTTCATTGTTTTGGCAAGAGCTGAATGCCAATAGTACTGATAACAGCAGGTAATGGATGTGTTTCATATTGTTTTTAGTTTTCTAATGTTTTTATTGATGGGATAGGTCTGCTTGCCCGAAAAAGTTCACTTTGTGTATTGGTGAATGTATTCGGGCAGGCAGACCCTGCCCCTACAGTTGACGGTTTGATAGACCATCTTAATTTTGATACTCCTGAATGCATAGAGCAACCGGGTGATATTTATTGTTTCAATCCCAAGTCCTTGAATGTTCTCGGAGCCGGAACTTTAGGCAATGGTTTGCGGTCTTTCAGCTCTTGCATAATGACCTCTATGGCTTTATTCAGTTGCTGGTCCTCTCCCATCTGTTCTTTTATCGGGTCATTGTCAATCAGGATATCAGGGTCTACTCCATGGTTTTCCACAATCCATTGACCGGTCTTGGCATCGAAGTTGGTAAAGAAGGGAACACGTACATCCGTACCATCCATATAAGGCAACGGACCACTGATACCGACAATGCCACCCCATGTACGAGTACCGATAACTTTACCGATTTTATTTGCCTTGAAACTCCAGGGAACAAGTCACCGTCCGAAGCCGAGTACTTATTGATTAGCAATACTTTCGGTCCTACCAGTGTGGCATCGGGAATAGTTCCCACTTTTGTGGACGTGCGGCTCATGGTCAGACGATAAGGCCGGCGAAGCAAACGTTCGATAATCATTGGAGATACATTACCACCTCCATTGGCACGGTCATCGATGATGAGTGCTTCCTTGTCCAACTGTGGATAGAAATAACGGGCAAATTCGTTCAGTCCGTCAGGACCCATATCGGGAATATAGACATAACCTACACGGCCGTTGGTGGCTTCTTCTACTTTCTTGATATTGTTTTGCACCCAATTGTAGTGATACAACGGATATTCATTGTCGATCGGGTTTACTACTACTTGACGTGCACCTTTGGCTGATGGAGTACTGTTGATACTTAATTCGGTCAGTACACCTGCTTTGCCTATTAGTAAACTATAAATATTGTCTACAGTGGTAGTCGGGATACCGTCGACGGCAGTGATGTAGTCACCTTCTTTTACGCCAAGACCCGGTTCGGTAAGCGGAGAGCGGAGCTTCTGGCTGTAAATGGCTCCCGGTAAAATCTTTTCGATACGGTAGAATCCACTTTTATCGCGGTTCAGCTCGGCTCCCAGCAAGCCCATCTTGATGCGTTCGGGACCCTTGATTTCTCCGGGGTTCACATACGCATGTCCACAGGCTAATTCGGCAATCATCTCACCGATAATGTAGTTGAGGTCTAAACGGGTTTTTGCGTATGGAAGCAAAGCGGCATATTTTGTTTTGATGGCTTTCCAATCTACTCCGTGCATATTTTCCAAATAGAAACCATCGCGGAAAGCCCGCCAGGTTTCATCGAAAATTTGTGCCCACTCTTGTGGATAGTCTATCGGGGCAATCATGTTGTCGAGGTTTACTTTCTTGTCCAAAGAAGCTTTGTTGCAAGGGAAATCACATACATACAAGTCGCCGCCTTTGTAGAAGATGGCTTTTTTGTTTTCCTTCGGCTACGCTCATGTTGGCTCCTTCGGCCACGATTTCTTCTTTTTGTTCAGCCAAGTCGAATACTTTGGTGTTGCCGGAGTTGGAATACCATACTTTTTTTCCGTCGGAATAAAGTTGATAATAATAGCCTGCCGCAAGAGGAAGTTTGAGCAAGCGTCCGGGCAATCCTTCGGTATCGATGGTTACTCCGGTTGCTTGATCGGCTTTGTTATCCGCTTTATTTTCTTTGGTTGCGGCTTTGTTTCCGGAAGCATTATCTTCGATGCTGATTTTTTCGTCCGATGGCAGGAAAGGAGATGGGGTATCTTTGGCGAGTAAAGCAATATATACTCCCCCCATACGGTTGTAAGCATGATTCCATTCTGTCTGGCTATAGATGGGGTTGAAATCGCGCTCGGAAGTAAAAATGAGATATTTGCCGTCAGTGCTGAAACAGGGTGATGAAGAGTCATACCATTTCTCTGTTACAGGATATTCTTTACCCGAAGTAAGATGGTATACATAGACCACAGACATGTTGTTCTTGCCCGATTTGGTATAAGTAATCCATTGGCTGTCGGGAGAGTAATTGACTGAATAAAACTCTCCTTCCAGGGTTTTGCATGACAGTTTTTTTGGATTTTGAGTTGACATCTACTTCTACGATACGGTTTTTACGGTCGGTATAAAGTATTTTCTTGCTGTCCGGGCTCCACATCAGTTGGCGGATGTAGGTGTCGTTGTTTTCAGTCAGTTGGATAGGTTCTCCGCCTTCGGAGGGTTGCAGCCAGACTTCAGTTTCTCCGGTCCGGTCGCTGATATAGGCGATGTATTTTCCGTCCGGGCTCCAAACTGCATCGCGCTCGTTGGCCCCCGGAGTACGAGTAATGTCGCGGGTTACTCCTTTATCTGCCGGAACATCAAAGACCTCGCCGCGAGCAGTTACCGCTACCCGGTGTCCGTCGGCAGAAAGACTGACTGCAGTCAGATTTCCCCCTACTTTTTTTCATTTCCTTGCGGGCAAGGATATTATCAGATTTTAAAGTAATGGATATTTTTTCGGTTTGGCGAGTCTTCGGGTCGAGTTTATAAAGGTATCCTCCATTCTCATATACAATGACTTCGCCGTTCGAGCTGGGGAATTTGACATCGTAGTCTGTATAGTTGGTAACTTTCTCAGTCTGTTTCGTTTGGGTATTGTAGACAAAGATGTTCATGGTCATGTCACGGTCGGAGATAAAGAAAATCTCGTCGCCTATCCACATGGGGACAATGTCTTGCGCCACATTATTGGTAATGTTTTCCACTTTTTTGTTTGCAGGATCGTAAATCCAGATATCGTCAGCCATTCCGCCACGGTAGTATTTCCAGTTACGGAATTCACGCATTACACGGTTGTAAGCCAGCTTCTTACCATCTGGAGAGTAAGAACAGAATCCGCCTTCGGGCAATGGAATGAGTTGAGACATGCCTCCGTCCTTGGATATCGTCCAGAGTTTTCCGTCAAAATCCGTCACTGATACGATTCCGATAGACGATGTTCTTACCGTCGGGGCTCCACGTCATGACGATATTGTTAGGCCCCATACGGTCTCCCAAGTCATCACGGCTGTTGGTGGCAGTGTAAGTCAGTCGGGTCGGTTCTCCTCCATCGGCAGATATCAGATACACTTCCGTATTTCCGTCATATTGTCCGGTGAAGGCGATAGATTTGCCATCGGGCGAGAAACGGGCAAACATTTCATAGCCGATATGCGAAGTGAGGCGTTGTGCTTCTCCGCCTTTCAGGGGAGCTTTGTACAAATCGCCTGCATAGGAGAACACAACTTCCTGTCCGTTTGTAGCAGGAAAGCGTAGTAGTCTGGCCTCATCGGTAGCATGTCCGACGGAGGTAGTCCCTGTCAGTAACAGGGTGAATAATAGTTTTTTTATTCATTTTACTTGCTGTTTGTAATATGGTTGCTTATAAGAGCAAAGTTAAGATTATTTTTTTATTCATGTTCTTTGTTGGTCTGAAATATAATTCATAAATTGCACTGTTTATCAATAATATTAGTTGCTTTTGTATACCTTTGCGTTTAACCTTTAATAGATATATAGAATGAACAAAAAACTTTTATGGCTGGGCAGTGGACTTGCCCTTACTTCATTGGGTGCTTATGCACAAAAAAGAGTCATGATGTGAAGCCAAATATCATATACATTATGTGTGATGATATGGGATATGGTGACTTGGGTTGTTACGGTCAATCATATATCAGTACTCCTAATATTGATAATATGGCCAAAGAGGGTATGCGCTTTACTCAGGCTTATTCAGGAAGTCCGGTCAGTGCACCTTCCCGTGCTTCGTTTATGACAGGACAGCATACCGGTCACTGTGAAGTGCGTGGAAATAAAGAGTATTGGCGTGACGCTCCCATCGTGATGTATGGTAATAACAAAGAATATTCAGTGGTGGGACAGCATCCTTATGACCCCGAACACATAATCATTCCCGAGATAATGAAGGATAATGGTTATACTACCGGTATGTTCGGTAAATGGGCAGGAGGATATGAAGGTTCTGTTTCTACTCCCGACAAACGGGGTATTGATGAGTTTTATGGTTTTATATGTCAGTTTCAGGCTCATCTTTACTATCCTAATTTTTTAAACCGTTACAGTAAGTCATTAGGTGATACGGCTGTGGTGCGTGTGATAATGGATGAAAATATCAAATATCCCATGTACGGCAAAGAATACTATAAACGTCCGCAATACTCTGCCGATATGATTCATCAGGAAGCCATGAAATGGCTTGATAAGCAAGATGGTAAACAACCGTTTCTTTGGTATTTTTTACTTATACATTGCCTCATGCAGAATTAGTTCAACCTGAGGATTCTATTTTGGAAGGATATCAGAAAAAGTTCTTCCATGACAAGACATGGGGAGGTTCGGAAGGTTCTCGCTACAATGCTTCTGTTCATACACATGCGCAGTTTGCCGGTATGATTACCCGTTTGGATTCATTATGTGGGTGAAGTACTGAAGAAGCTGAAAGAAAAGGGAATGGATGAAAATACACTGGTTATCTTTACCAGCGATAACGGTCCTCACGAGGAAGGTGGTGCAGATCCTACATTCTTTGGACGTGACGGTAAGTTGCGCGGTTTGAAGCGTCAATGTCACGAAGGAGGTATCCGCATTCCGTTTATTGTTCGCTGGCCGGGTAAAGTAAAAGCCGGACAAGTTAATGACCATCAGTTGGCGTTTTATGATTTGATGCCGACATTCTGTGATGTGGCAGGTGTGAAGAACTACGTGAAGAAATATACCAATAAAAAAGAAAAAAGGTACTGATTATTTCGATGGAATCTCCATCTATCCTACTTTGACCGGACAGGAAGGACAAAAGCAACATGACTTCCTTTATTGGGAATTTGACGAAACTGACCAGATAGGTGTCCGCATGGGTGATTGGAAGATGGTAGTGAAACGTGGCAAACCTTTCCTTTATAATCTTGCCGAGGATATTCACGAAGACCATGATGTAGCAGCCGAACATCCTGAAATTGTAAAACAAATGAAAGAAGTAATCAAGTCACAGCATATACCGAATCCTAATTTCTCGGTTACTTTACCTGACTTTGATTAATATCAATTCAAGGCTTTTGGTGAGGCTATTGAAGAATGTTGGTATCAGAGCTGATTATCGAATCATTCTAATGGTTTGGTGATTAGTTGGTTTTATCGAAATCACCCTTGCTACAACTACCTGTGGCGAGGGTGATTTTTAGTTTATGAGAGTTTCGATACACCTTCCTTCTCTTTATGGTATTGGAGTGTGGGATAACGGGGTCGCATTGTTTTCTTGGGGATTTAAAGCTCATTCAGAAACAAAGGGAAGAGTAAGCCGTTTCTTAGGGTCAGCCAAGGCTTTTTAAGCAGAAGACTGTAGTAATTCGACTTATAGACAGACGTAATCGAAAGGACGAAAACGCTTAGTCCGGCTAATGAAACGGCTTAGGGGGCTCAAAACGTATGCAGCGTTTGAAAATCGGAGGAGACAACATCCGGTGACAGGTGAATAATGTATTATAAGTAAATTTATCGTTTACTTTTGTATATCACTGAAAAACAATTATCTTTGTCCCCGAAATCTAAAAAGCATTCCGATGAGAATCTAAACATCTATTTTTAAACAACTATTTATTTCATGTTGGGACGGCAGGCGAAGTGAATTCGTTTGTTGTGTAATAGTTGTCCTCTATTCCCACAATATACATTTCAGTATTAACATTTTAATTTTATAGAAACAGTATGTGTATACATATACAGTCGGTTACTTATATGCATCCTGATAAAGATGTGCTCTTCAGTAATGTCAGTTTCTCTATGGGGAAAGGTGAGAAAGTAGCGCTTATCGGGAATAACGGATCAGGAAAATCAACCTTGATGCAGCTGATAACAAAAGAATTATCACCTTCGGAAGGTGAAGTGATTTGTTTGGAACCACCTTATTATATTCCCCAACACTTCGGACAATTTAATCATCTGACGATAGCCGGGGCTTTGCGAATTGAAGGAAAGATACAAGCACTTCATGCCATTTTGCAAGGAGATGTTTCTGTGGAGCATTTTACGGTATTGGATGATGATTGGGATATAGAAGAAAAAGGCGGTTGCCGCTTTACATGAATGGGGATTGCCGGGAGTGCCTCTCTCCCATCCCATGCATTTGTTAAGTGGAGGAGAAAAGACGAAGGTTTTTTTGGCAGGAATTGCTTTACATTCACCGTCTTTTATTCTGATGGATGAGCCGACTAACCATTTGGATGATGTGAGCCGTGGAAAATTATATCGCTTTATCACTTCCACTTCGTCCGGTATGTTGGTGGTCAGCCATGACCGGATATTGCTTAATCTGCTTTCTTCCACTTACGAACTCACGTCGAAAGGAGTAATTTATTATGCGGGGAATTATGACTTTTACAAAGAGCAGAAGGAGTTGGCCGTTCAAGCATTGCAAGCCCGGTTGGAAGAGAATGGGAAGCAGTTACAGAAGGCACGCAGACAGGCACGTGAAGTGATGGAGCGTCAACAGAAGCACGATGTGCGTGGAAAGAAGCAGAATATAAAAAGTGGAGTTGGCAAGATGGCTATGAATACTTTTAAAGATCAGGCAGAAAAAAGTTCTGTACGCTTGAACAATGTTCATACCGATAAAATACATTCATTAGCAAAGAGTGTTACTGATATTCGGAGTGAATTACCGGACATGAAGACAATGAGGCTGGATTTTAATTCTTCTTCCTTGCATATTGGCAAGGTACTGGTTACTGCCAAGAACCTGAATTATGCCTATCAGTCTGAAGAATTGTGGAAATCTCCTCTTAGTTTTGTGATACAAAGTGGGGATCGTATTCATCTGAAAGGGGCTAACGGTAGTGGAAAGACTACTTTATTGACATTGCTGACCGGTACCCTCTCTCCTACTGCAGGTGAACTGACGAGAATGGATGGGCTGACATGTGTTTATCTTGACCAGGAATATTCTATTATTCATGATGACTTATCAGTTTTTGAACAGCTTTTTTCCTTTAACAATAAACTTTATGACCATGAGCTTAAAACCATTCTTAACCGCTTTCTTTTTCCTGTGTCCGGTTGGGATAAGAAATGTAGTTGTCTGAGTGGCGGTGAAAAGATGAGACTTTTCTCTCTGCTGTCTGATGGTGAGTGCGCAAACTCCCGATCTGTTTATAGTGGACGAACCGACCAATAACATCGATATTATGAATATGGAGATATTGACTGATACTTTGAAGGAGTATCGGGGAACATTATTGGTTGTGAGCCATGATGCCTGTTTTGTGCAGCAAATTAATATAGAGAAGACGATAACGTTAAATATGTGATGAAGACTGCAAGAATTCAAATTTACGGAAAATCAGATAAATATGCCTGTATTTATGGCATTGTTCGGAAATAAATGTTATTTTTGCCCATGTGAAAGAAAGAAAAAACACAAAACAACATGAAAACTCTCCTGCATATCGTAGTATATATTTTTATCCTTATGGGATTATCCGGTTGTAATAGCGATGTCTTCGTTGAAGATTTTCAGCCTTCTGTTTCTGATGTGACTTTAGAAGGAAACGGTGATTCGGTGACTATTCGTTTTAAGTCTTCCAATTGGGACCTGCTGAGAGTGTATGATTATTATGATAACTCTTCATTATATTATTCGGTTTATGATAAAGATGGTAATATAGTTTCGCAGAATCAATCACCTGTTTTGGAAGGATTGGGCAAAATAGTCTGTGATGATATCATTTATAAAGATAAGATGGTTGATTTTGCCATTGAGCGTACTCATCCTAGGGAGGTGAAGATAACAGTAAACGAAAATATGTATTCTTCTCTTTTTCAGTTTTGCGTTACGGTAAGTAACGAATATGAAACGAAAAAAAATATATGTATCCATAACACCTTCCGACAGATATATATTTGACCGTATCACTTATTCGCTTGATGCCTATAGTTATACGGATAAACAAATAGAAGAGCGCAAGAGCATAGTGGTCAATAACAGGGGAGATGAGTCAATCGTAACCAACTATATCTTCCCTTTCAAAGATGAGCATCGGCAGATACAATTCACCAGTAATAATCCCGAGGCTTTTAATTTGTTGGCAGATAGTAAGCCGGAGGTTGAGATTCCCGGCATTGTAGATGGCCATCTGGTGATGAACGGAGAACTGGCGCGATATGCTTCTGATATGCAACAATTGCCTTTGCCTTTTCCTGATACGGAAAAAAAGGAGGCGGTCACTACTCCGCCCAAAACTTCGCAGCGTATCACCCTGTTGCTGGAATATGAATGGTTTGAGACTAATTTTACTCTTTATGCCGTTCATCCCAAAACAAAAAAAGAGAAAGTCATTACCGGTACTTTGCAAAGCAAGATGCCCAAAGGATATTTCATAAAGAGTGAGAAGCTCAATAATTAGAACAATGAAAACGAAATTACTCTTATTATATATTGCCGGCCTTTTGGCTGTTTGCCCGTTAGGTGGAAATTTGATGGCTCAGATGGCTACGCAACCGGATGTATTAAAGAATGACACAGTAAGCCATAAGTTGATTCATAGACTCGGCTTAGATGTACGTCCCAGTTATGTGACCCCTACCAATGATTTCTTTGATGGTGACAATATGCATCAACAACGAATCAGGCAGGCTCTTTCTGTACACCTGAAATATGCTTTTCAATTCGATAAGAATTCATCTTTAGGTCGGTTGTATCCTCATGCTTATCAGGGTATTGGAGTTTCTTACAATACATTCTTCTGCCCTTCCGAACTGGGTAATCCCATAGCGGTATATGCTTTTCAAGGGTCACGCATAGCGCAGTTGTCACCCCGTTTGTCATTTGATTATGAATGGAATTTCGGTGCTTCTTTCGGGTGGAAGAAATATGATAGGACATATAATCCGCAGAATGAGGTTATCGGGTCTAAAATCAATGCTTACATCAATTTGGGCTTTTTCCCTGAATTGGCAGCTTAATTCGCAATGGAGTCTGACCGCCGGTATGGATTTTACTCATTATTCCAATGGAAATACACATTATCCCAATTCAGGTGTCAATCCCATTGGTGGAAGAGTAGGTATTGTGCGTACTTTTGGAGACGGGGTTACAACTGTACAAGGTTTTAAATCGCTGTCCATCAAACCTTATATCAGTTATGACTTGGTGGTGTATGGTGCTACTCGTAAAAGAGGATTCGTGGATGGCTATGACGTTTGTTTGGTACCCGGCTCTTTTTGGTATTGTTGGGTTGAACTTTAATCCGATGTACAATTTCAACAAGTATTTTAGGGCCGGTGTGTCTGTGGATGCTCAATATGACGAGAGTGCTAATATCAAAGATTATCGAGTAGAAGAAAGTTCGTCAAGTGATGTGAAGTTCCATCGTCCTCCTTTTCACAAGCAGTTTGCTGTAGGTCTTTCTGTCCGTGGGGAGCTGGTTATGCCTATTTTTTCTATCAATGCCGGTATCGGACGGAATCTGATATGCAGTGGTGATGATACGGAGGGATTTTATCAAATTCTGGCACTTAAGACTTCTATTACACCGCGTTTGTTTTTGCATGTCGGCTATCAGTTGAGTAAATTTAAGAACCCCAACAACCTGATGCTGGGGTTTGGATACCGTTTTTACAAGAAAAGGTAGAAGAGATTACAAGCGGTTCAATACATCATCGGCAGCACTCTGTCCCTTATATTTCTTTTTGAATAGTTGTTGAAACGGTAAACCACACTTAAAGAAACATGTCGCTGGTCCTGGTCTTCATTTTGCCAGAAGTAGATGTTATTTATACGTCCGTCATATAGGCTCATGCGTCTGTTCAGCAAATGTTCGCCTGCCAGTTTTACTTGTAGCTTTTCATTCAGGAATGTCTTGCTGAGGCTGATATTCAAATAGTTTTTTTTGGCTACAATCGTGAAAACATTGTAGATAAATTATTATATTTGTCGTAATATCCTGTTTTTCTGTTGGTTGTCCACATGCACTCCTAAAACGTATTTGCTTATGAAAAGAATCTTTGTATTATATGTTGTTTTAAGTATTTGTGCGGCTGCTTTTTCTCAAATAAAGTTTCCGGAAATAAAATGGAAGAGTGATAGTTTGATTTTTATAAGGGAAAAAGAGGCATTGCGCTACGGTGTTGAAACATTTGGCGATGGCCTTTATGTGGATTCGCTCATTCATTATCTGGATACAATATGTCATGTGGAACCCCAAGTAGATAATTCTGTTTCTGATTCTATTTTTCAGGCAGTTTGGAATAATGATACACTCACTTATCGGGTACGTTCGAAGATATATCGGGGTTATGATTATGATAGTAAATCGAAAAAGAAATTACGCAATTTAGTGGTAGAGAGTAGAATATATCCTTTTGCCCGTTTCTCTGCCTGTATTGAGAAATTGGATGAGGCTATGATTTGAAGTGTTGAAAGATTCCATGTTGCGCATGGAATGCCCCCTTCCTATGCTGAAGAATAACTATCAAACTTGTATTTTTTATGCGTTGGATGCTTTATTTCAAACGTATGGCATTTATACCGAACCGGTGATTACTCGTAATACTACGTATAGGCGTGAAGAGGAATTGAATGCTTTTTTTGATTACTTTTTAACCTCCACAGCTTCTTATCCGTGTCGTTATAAGGAAATAAAAAATGTTACTTTTCCCGATAACTGTATCTTAGCCTTTTATAATGGTTATAATCATATCATCCATGCCGTGTTTTATCGGGATGGGCTGTTCTATACAAAGAATGGCTTATTCTCTCCCATGGTACTTTCTACTTTGCATCCTGTGCTGAAATCCTACAGTCGTTGGGATACCTCACTGAAAGGATTGAGTAAAGTAGGTAAGCAGTTGAAAAGTGATAAAATAGTTGTATATACCTTGAACAAGAATTTATTCAGAGTAAATAAGTAGTTCTTTTCACAAACCTACAATTACTTTATCATTCTCATCCGTATTTATAGTTTGTAAATTCTGTCATAATATTTAAAAAGACAGGTAGGCCGGGTATGTCATTTACTTTAAAAGGTAGAAGAGTTGCGTGTTTGTATAATAATTGCTGAATTACCCTAGAGTAAATAGGCAATTACTGTATAGTAATTGTTTCATTACCCTAGGGTAGTTTGAAAATTATTCGGACTGCTTTTTGTAAAAGCAAATGGTTATTACTTGTATTCTGCCCAGTCAATCAGGCGCATATCACCTTTCTTGGCCAATGTATCGTGCATTGCCAATGCAGCCGAAATGCAATGAGGGGTCTGCCCCTTTGAAGCCATCTTTACATAATCCCAAAGAATGTTCTTATAATCCGGATGTGCACAGTTTTCGATGATAGCCTGCGAACGTTCTACCGGGCTCTTGCCGCGTAAGTCGGCAACACCTTGTTCAGTAATAAGGATATTGACATCGTGTTCACTGTGATCTTCGTGAGAAACCATAGGAACGATGGCACTGATTTTTCCTTCTTTGGCAACGGATGGACAAGTAAAGATGGAAATATAAGCATTGCGGGTGAAGTCACCTGAGCCACCAATACCATTCATCATTTTGGTGCCGCTGATGTGAGTAGAATTTACATTACCGTAAATATCTGCTTCGATGGCTGTATTGATAGATATAACACCGAGACGGCGGATTATTTCCGGATTATTTGAAATTTCGGACGGACGCATTACCAGTTTATCCCGGAAGAAATCGATGTCATCATAAATGCCTTGCAAACATTCATTGGTGACTGTCAAAGAACAAGTACTTCCGAACTTAACGCGTCCCTGACGAATCAAGTCTACCACAGCATCTTGCAATACTTCGGTATACATTTCGAAAGCAGGAATTGTCTTATCACGTCCTAGTGCACCTAATACAGCATTGGCAATATTACCTACTCCACTCTGCAATGGTAGGAAACTTGCAGGTATGATGCCTCGTCTCATGTCGGCAGCCAGAAAATCAGCTACATTTTGTCCGATTCGGTCGGTGATGGGGTCTGGCGCTGTAAATGAACGTGCCTGGTCAGGCATATTCACTTCCACTACACCGATAATCTTTTTTCGGGTCTACCTGTACGTATGGTAGACCAATACGGTCACTTGGTTTGAAGATGGGAATCTCGCGGCGATAAGGCGGATCAAGCGGTTCGTACACATCGTGCAGTCCCATACCGTTTTTACTGTGGGCAGCGTTCAATTCGATGATCACTTTATCTGCCAGACGTGCAATAGTCGGTGCAATTCCACCGGCGGCTGTCAGATATACTTTTCCATCGGGAGTGATTTCGCAAGCTTCCAGAATAGCCACGTCTACTTTACCCATGAAACCATAACGAACTTCTTGTGCCATTTGTGACAAATGAATATCATTATAAGCTATTTCTCCATTATTTACCGCTTTACGGAAATCAGGATTTGTGGTATAAGGGGCGCGATAGCGAATAGCTTTTACTCTTGACAGAATCCCGTCGGTGGCATCTCCTGTGGAAGCACCGGTAAAAATACCAATTTGGAACGGATTACCTTTGGCATGCTCTTCTTCTGCAATTTTTGCGATTTCAGGAGTTACGGCTTTGGGAGTCCCTGCCGGAGTAAAGCCACTAAGTCCGATGTTATAGCCATGTTTTACATAGCTGGCAGCTTCGGCTGCGGAAATAATATTAAATCCCATGATATTCAATGTGTTTTCTGGTTGTTAGTATTGTTGTTATTAATATTTTCGATTGAAAATTTCCGAGTAAATAAAGGCCCGTCGTGCTTCTTCGCGTGTGTTTAGCGCGATGCGTTTTTTTTCATCGGAAGGAGTATGTCGGGTATTCTCGTTGGCAATTGGTGCTGATAAGGGCTTTTTCTTTCTTTTTGCGGATGGGTCGAGGAGTACATTTTATAGGGCGTGGTGAAATAGTCTGCTCCTCTTCCCTCCGTTTCTTCTATTGTGGGAAACATATCAGTAAGAACTTCACGAGGAGAAGGTGTGCCCGTTTCTTTTTTAGCCTTGGTAATTTGTTGCACAATGGCAATTGCAATGATTACCATAAATATTAATACTTGGACAATTTCCATAGGCTTTCTTTATTTAGTAAATTTGATAATGAACGGTCAAAGTTAGAAAATTATTTTATAACTTCGTTCATAAAAGGGCAAAATAAACAAGGAAAGTATAATGTATTGGGAGCTATCCCAAAAAGACTTCGTTTTTCAAAAGTGCTCTTTGGTATCTGTGTCAGAAACTTCTTTTAAGGAAATAAAACAAAGAAAAAAGGAAGAGAACTTCACAGTTGTCTTCCCCTATTTTTTTAACCTAAACCTTAACTATGAAAAAATCTAATGTTTTTCGGAAGCAAATATGCGAATTATCTAAATACGTTGGTAACGCAAACGGAGTTTTTTGTTCATTGATTATGATAATTTAACTTTAACAATTAAGGGCTTCTAATGGCTTTTATTATGTCTTTTCGGTCTGAATATCAATCTATAAATATGCAAAAATCAAACAGGATATGAGGAAATTTGCCGGGAACTCAATATCTTTGCAGTGAATTTATAAAAAAGAGAATATGATGAAAGAAACAACAGGAGCAGACTTTAAATCTGCAACTGAACAGGAAAACAAGAAACTGTTTATTGAGACGTATGGTTGCCAAATGAATGTGGCGGACAGTGAAGTGATTGCTTCTATCATGCAGATGGCAGGGTATAGTGTATGTGATGCTTTGGAGGATGCGGATGCTGTGTTTATGAACACTTGTTCTATTCGTGACAATGCTGAACAGAAGATTTTGAACCGATTGGAGTTTTTTCATTCCATGAGGAAAAATAAAAAAAGAAACCTGATTGTCGGTGTGCTGGGGTGTATGGCCGAGCGTGTAAAAGAGGATTTGATTGAGAATCATCATGTTGATTTGGTTGTGGGACCGGATGCTTATCTTACATTGCCCGACCTGATTGCTGCTGTTGAAGCAGGAGAGAAAGCTATTAATGTAGAATTGTCGACCACGGAAACATATCGTGATGTGATTCCTTCACGTATCTGCGGAAACCATATTTCGGGCTTTGTCAGCATTATGCGGGGCTGCAATAATTTTGTCACTATTGTATTGTGCCTTATACTCGTGGGCGGGAGCGTAGCCGTGATGTAGAAAGTATTCTGAATGAGGTGCGTGACTTGGCCGATAAAGGTTATAAAGAAGTAACTTTGCTGGGTCAGAACGTTAATTCTTATCGTTTTGAGAGAGAGAATGAAGTGATTACTTTCCCGATGTTGCTTCGCACTGTTGCTGAGGCTGTTCCGGGAATGCGTGTCCGCTTTACCACTTCGCATCCCAAGGATATGAGTGACGAAACCTTGCAGGTGATAGCCGAAGTGCCAAACGTTTGTAAACATATTCATTTGCCTGTGCAGAGTGGAAGTTCGCGCATATTGAAATTGATGAACCGCAAATATACTCGTGAATGGTATTTGGACAGAGTGGCGGCTATTCGTCGAATCATTCCCGATTGTGGATTAAGTACAGATATTTTTTCGGGTTATCACTCTGAGACGGAAGAGGACCATCAGGAGTCTTTGTCTCTAATGCGTGAGTGTGCGTACGATTCCGCCTTTATGTTTAAATATTCCGAACGTCCCGGAACGTATGCTTCCAAACATTTGCCGGATGATGTGCCCGAAGAAGTTAAGATTCGCCGTTTGAATGAAATTATTGAGTTGCAGAACCAACTTTCCGCCGAAAGTAATGCCAAAGATGTAGGAAAGACATTTGAAGTAATGGTGGAGGGCGTGTCGAAACGTTCGAAAGAACAATTATTCGGCCGTACACAGCAGAATAAAGTGGTGGTGTTCGACCGCGGAAATCACCGTATCGGCGATTTTGTAAATGTACGCATAACAGAAGCTAGTTCTGCCACACTGAAAGGAGAAGAAGTTTTCTGATGGGAAAAAAAGAAGCATATAAAGAAAAGAACTTGCAGTATTTGCAGGTTCTTTCTACCCGGGCAGATATTCTGCTCTTTACCCTGCGGGATATTCTATGAGGTGCTGCAGGCAGGTACCGGAACGGCTTCACCCACTCTTCGTAGCATCGTTACTGTTCATTATAAAGGCAGCCTGATAAATGGGAAGGAGTTTGATAATTCTTATAGCCGTAATTGTCCCGAAGCATTTCGCCTGTGTGATGTCATCGAAGGATGGCAATTAGCGCTCCGGCAAATGCATATAGGGGATAGATGGATTATTTATATTCCTTATACCCTTGGTTATGGAAGTCGTGCCAGTGGTCCGATTCCTGCTTTCTCTACTTTAATATTTGAAGTAGAGTTGCTGAGTATTGCCTGACACGGTTGGGAGTTAGCGGTTGTGTAGTTTTTCTTTTACTCTGTCTTCATAGCCATCACGATATCTTCTTTCGGGCATTACAATCCACAGAATCAGATAGATGATTCCTCCTGAAAAAGCGGTGAAAATGGTTGCCAAAGCATAAACTATACGCACTGTCGATACCTCCCAGCCGAAATATTCGGCTATTCCTGCACATACGCCGGCTAACATTCTGTTGTTGGAGCGAAGCAGTTTTTATTTTCCATTTATTCTCTAGAATTAAAGTTAGATATGCAAAAATAGGAAAAAGCAAAATGCATAGTTAACTTATACTCTTAAAAGTACTTAAAGGATAGTCCTTCTCATTCAATTTATTTGTTATTTTGCAGCAAATTAGGGTTAAAAGTGGATATACTCAAAATAAATACTTGTCCGTTGTGCGGCGGAAAACATTTGGGACATGCAATCACTTGTACAGATCACTATGCTTCGGGCGAAAAGTTCGAGGTGATGCGGTGCACCCGTTGCGGCTTTCTTTTTACACAAGAAGTGCCGGTAGAGGCGGAAATAGGCAGGTATTATGAAACTCCCGATTATATTTCACACAGCGATACCAATAAAGGCTTGATGAACCGGGTGTATCATCAGGTTCGCAAGTATATGTTATCCCGTAAGGCCAAACTGATTAAACGTACGTCCGGGCTGAGTAAAGGCAGTCTGCTGGATATCGGAACCGGTACGGGATACTTTAGTAATGCTATGAAGGAACGCGGCTGGCGAGTGCGGGCGATAGAGAAGAATGTCAAAGCGCGTTCGTTTGCCAAAGAGCATTTTGAATTGGATGTAGATACGGAGGATGCTTTGGCGGGATATGCCGATCATTCTTTTGATGCCATAACTTTATGGCATGTGATGGAGCATCTGGAACACCTGAATGAAACTTGGGAAAGGTTGGCAGCCTTGTTGAAGGACAGAGGGGTGCTGATTGTTGCAGTTCCCAATCCATCTTCGTATGATGCGGAAAAGTATAAGGAATGGTGGGCTGCATACGATGTGCCCCGTCATTTATGGCATTTTACACCTTCCGTCATGCAACAATTCGGCGTCAAGCATGGTTTTAAATTAGCGGAACAGCATCCGATGCCTTTTGATGCTTTTTATGTATCTATGTTGACAGAGAAATATAAAAAGCCGTTTTTTTCTTTTCTGAAAGGAATGTGGACGGGCCTGTTGGCCTGGTTCAGTTCACTTTGGCGAAAAAGGAACGCAGTAGTTCAATGATTTATGTATTCAGAAAGAAGTGATTATGGGAAAGAAATCAGGGTCCTTTTTCGATATGCAGTTCATTACCTCCAGCATCAGTACAATGCTGGTGTTGCTTTTGTTGGGGATGGTGGTATTCTTTGTGCTGTCTGCCAATAATCTATCTAAGTATGTTCGTGAGAATATCAGTTTCTCCGTCCTTGTTAGCGATGACATGAAGGAAGCAGATGCCATTAAGTTCCAAAAGAAGTTGAATGCAGAGCCTTTCGTTAAGGAAACTTATTATATTTCTAAAGAGCAAGCTTTAAAAGAGCAGACAGAGGCGATGGGAACAGACCCTGCTGAGTTTTTGGGGTATAATCCCTTTACGGCTTCCATTGAGATAAAGTTGAATGCAGATTATGCCAATTCGGATAGTATAGCCTGGATTGAAGAGAAGATTATGGCTAACAAGAAGGTGATGGAGATTAATTATCCGCAAGATTTGCTGGATGCGGTGAATAGTAATATTCGTCGAATCAGCTTCTTGTTGCTTGGACTTGCTGCACTTCTTACATTGATTTCCTTTGCATTGATAAACAATACCATACGTCTTACTATATATTCTAAACGCTTTTTAATTCATACCATGAAACTGGTAGGAGCGAGTTGGGGATTTATTCGGAAACCTTTCTTGGTTCGGAATATATGGATTGGTGTATTGGCGGCTGTAATGGCTGATGCGGCATTAATCGGGATGGCTTATGCACTTGTGAGATATGAACCCGAATTGATAGAGATTATTACCCCCATGACGATGTTATTGGTGATGTCGTCAGTTTTTGTTTTCGGTGTGATTATCACCTTTATGTGTGCATATATATCAATCAACAAATACTTGCGCATGAAAGCTAGTGCGTTGTATTACATCTAATAATAAAAGGATATGGATAGACAAAAATTCGCCTTTGATAAAACTAATTTTATATTGCTTGCCATAGGTATGGCAGTGATTATTGTCGGTTTTCTGCTGATGACAGGACCTAGTTCGACAGAAGGATATTTTGAGCCGGATATTTTTAGTGTACGTCGCATCAAAGTGGCGCCCGCAGTATGTTTTTTTGGTTTTATTTTTATGATATATGGTATTGTGCGAAAGCCGAAACTAACGAAAGAACTCTTGATTTTTTTAAAAAAGTCAAAAGTGTATGGAATGGTTTGAGGCATTGATCCTTGGTGTGCTCCAAGGATTGACAGAGTATTTGCCGGTCAGCAGTAGTGGTCATCTGGCTATCGGTTCGGCATTGTTTGGCATACAAGGGGAAGATAATCTGACTTTTACCATAGCAGTGCATGTGGCAACTGTACTCAGTACGTTGGTTATATTGTGGAAAGAAATAGGCTGGATATTCCGTGGCTTGTTTAAGTGTGAGATGAATGCGGAGACAAAATATGTGATCAATATCCTGGTATCCATGATTCCTATCGGCATTGTGGGTGTGTTTTTTAAAGATTATGTGGAAGAAATTTTCGGTTCCGGCTTGCTCATTGTAGGTTGTATGCTGTTATTGACAGCTTTGCTTCTTGCTTTCTCTTACTATGCAAAACCTCGTTTGAAAGAGAACATCAGCATGAAGGATGCGTTTATTATAGGTCTGGCTCAGGCTTGTGCTGTGTTGCCGGGATTATCCCGTTCGGGTAGTACCATTGCTACCGGTTTGTTGCTGGGAGACAATAAAGCTAAACTGGCACAATTCTCTTTCCTGATGGTGATTCCTCCTATATTGGGTGAGGCGTTGCTGGATGGTATGAAGATAGTGAAAGGAGCTGCAGCCGGCACATCAGATATATCTGTATTGTCATTGATTGTAGGTTTTCTGGCAGCTTTCATATCGGGCTGTGTATCGCTTGTAAGTGGATGATTAATATTGTGAAGAAAGGTAAGTTGATTTATTTTGCTATCTATTGTGCCATAGCCGGTGCCGTTACTTGATTAGCGTGCATAACCATTGATGTAATTGGATGAATTTTAAAGAAGGAGAAGTATTATACTTTGATAAACCGCTGAAATGGACCTCTTTTGCAGTGGTGAACAAGATAAGATACCATATTTGCCGCAAACTGGGTGTGAAGAAGTTAAAAGTAGGACATGCCGGGACATTAGACCCGCTGGCTACCGGGGTGATGATTATTTGTACAGGCAAGGCAACGAAAGCGCATCGAAGAGTTCCAGTATCATACCAAAGAATACATTGCCACCTTGCAGTTAGGGGCTACCACACCTTCTTCGACCTAGAGAAAGAGATAGATGCTACCTATCCTACGGAGCATATCACCCGCGAATTGGTAGAGGAAGCCTTGCAGCGTTTTATAGGCAGTATAGAACAGATTCCGCCTGTTTTCTCGGCTTGTAAGATTGACGGTGAGCGTGCCTACGATCTTGCCCGAAAGGGAGAGGAGGTAAATCTGAAACCTAAAACACTGGTAATAGACGAGATAGAGTTGCTGGAGTGTAATCTGCCTGAGATAAAATCAGGGTAGTTTGCAGTAAGGGCACTTATATCCGTGCGTTGGCCCGTGATATTGGCGAAGCTTTGAATAGCGGTGCACACCTTATAGGGCTGATACGTATCCGGGTGGGTGAAGTGAGACTGGAAGACTGTTTGTCGGTGGAAAGTTTTCCGGAATGGCTTGACCAACAAGAGATTGAAGAAGTTATAAACGAATAAGGAGAGATAAGATGAAACTGTCGCAATTTAAATTTAAACTGCCGGAAGATAAAATAGCTTTGCATCCGGCCAAGTATAGAGATGAGTCGCGTCTGATGGTTGTTCACAAATCAACAGGCCAAGATCGAGCACAAGGTATTCAAGGATATCTTGGAGTATTTTGATGATAAAGATGTGTTTATCTTTAATGATACGAAAGTCTTCCCTGCGCGTTTGTATGGAAATAAGGAGAAGACCGGTGCACGTATCGAGGTTATTTTTGTTGCGTGAACTGAATGAGGAGCTTCGCTTGTGGGATGTATTGGTAGATCCGGCACGTAAGATCCGTATTGGTAATAAGCTGTATTTTGGTGATGACGACTCTATGGTGGCCGAAGTTATTGATAATACCACTTCTCGCGGACGTACTTTGCGATTCCTTTATGACGGCCTCACGATGAGTTCAAGAAAGCTCTGTATGCTTTGGGAGAGGCTCCGCTGCCCAGTTTCATCCGTCGTCCGGTAGAAGAAGAAGATGCAGAACGTTTCCAGACCATCTTTGCTAAAAATGAAGGAGCGGTAACAGCTCCACGGCAGGACTTCATTTTAGCCGCGAGTTGATGAAACGTATGGAAATCAAGGGTATAGACTTTGCTTATGTGACAATGCATGCCGGATTGGGTAATTTCCGCGAGATTGATGTGGAGGACCTTACCAAGCATAAGATGGATTCGGAGCAGATGTTTGTTGATGCTAAAGCTTGTAATATTGTCAATCAGGCAAAAGATGAGAACAGACGTGTTTGTGCGGTAGGTACTACTGTGATGCGCGCAATAGAAACGGCTGTCGGTACAGACGGGCATCTCAAGGAATTCGAAGGCTGGACAAATAAGTTTATTTTTCCTCCATACGATTTTTCGGTGGCCAACAGCATGGTCACTAACTTCCACCTGCCTCTCTCCACTTTGCTGATGCTGGTAGCTGCCTACGGTGGTTATGATCTGGTGATGGAGGCTTATCACACAGCGTTGAAGGAAGATTACCGTTTTGGTACGTATGGTGATGCTATGCTGATTTTAGATAAATAGCAAGATAAGTAAAAGGCACTGTGTATGAAGGTTTATTTAGGGCTTGGAACTAATTTAGGCGATAAGGAAGCCAATTTGCATACGGCTGTGCAACAAATAAATATGCGGATAGGGAAGGTGACTGCCCTTTCCGCTTTTTATGTTACTGCTCCTTGGGGCTTCTCTTCCGAGCATTCTTTCCTGAATGCTGCCTGTTGTGTCGATACTTCTCTTTCTCCCTTTGAAGTTTTAGAAAAAACTCAGTCGATAGAGCGTGATTTAGGTCGCACAAAGAAGTCTGTTGATGGTAACTATAGTGACCGTTTAATTGATATTGACCTCTTATTATATGGTGATTTAATATTGGATACACCTGCTTTGACTCTGCCTCATCCCCTTATGCATGAACGGCGTTTTGTAATGGAACCATTGGCAGAGATAGCACCCAAAGTGGTGCATCCGGTATTAAAGCAAACAATGGAATATCTGAAGCAACAGCAATAGACTTTGCATTACCAATCATATTTTCAGTGTTATGCCACAAATCGTCGTGTCACCTTGAATGCCGACATCATTCTGACTATCACATAACTGATGAAGAAGGCAGCCACAGCTATACAGATAATATGAACCACTGCCGGAACTCCTTTAGGCAACCATGCGGCAAACATATCATACCCTATTTGCACAAAGACAAAATGGCAAAGGTAAATACCGAAGGTCATTGAGGCCAGTCGGGAAAGGGCAGGAGAGTAGGGCACTTTGATTCTCTGCATAATGACAAAAACAGGAAATGTCATCATAAATACATTGATGCCGCCGAATAGCCATACTATTTCCAAATAGGCATAATTGCCCGGAAAGTATTCCTGCATGATAAGGTAACCTCCAAATGTAATGGCATATCCTGCTGCAAACATAGGTATACCGATGGAGAGGGTTTTCTTCCAACTCCATTGCAAAGGGTATTTCACCAGATAATAAGCTAATATCAGATAACCGATGAAGCCTGACACATAGTAGAAGGAGCCGAAAGCGTTCCAGTCACACACCCCCAGAATATCCATATTGCCCCAATTACCGATGTATCCCAATGCGGGAGCTGCCATTTTCAGATAGGGAAGAAATAAGGAGATTCCCCAAATACGAAGGAACAGCTTGACATCTTTTTGTGAGGCTCGGTCTAGCCATGCCCCGAAAACGGGTATAACGAAATACAGCCCTATCAGCATATAAAGATACCAAAGGGGCGTGGTGTCGTAGTTGAAATTAAAGATAAAGGTGCAAATCTTCGTCACTGTCATTTGCCACGTGAAGGTGGACATGTCGATGGTGGGGTTGTCAGTGGTGGCAATATAGTTCAGGTATACGAAGTACAGCACCGGTAGCATGACCGACCAGAAAATGAGGGGTGGCACAATGCGCCCGATGCGTTTCCGGTAGAACTCGTTCATGCTGCTGCGGAGGGGAAAAAGCAAAACTCCGGTCATCATGACGAACAGAGGTACGCAGCTTCGCACTGCGCTTCCCGCAGCACACCCTTGCAGGAAAGTGCTGCGGTCTGTATCAAAGCGCGCCACAAAAGGGTCGCAACAATGTGCAAATACGACCAGAAAACAGGCGATAACACGTAACAGGTCTATCCAGCCTATGGTTTCTTTTCTTTTTAATTCCATCTGTGGTTAAGTGTTTTATACGGTAATATTGAGTAAAATTTCTCCCTTGGTATTCAATACCTTTATTCTCAATTCGCCTTTCTTTTTCTCGATAACCATCACTGTGGCACTGTCCATATCATATCCTCCGCCGACAATGACAGGAAAATTATTATCCAGTTTTCCTTTCGGATGATAGGCATATTCGTGGGTATGTGCATTCAGGCTGACGTTGAAAGGAGCTTTTTTCAGTAATGGTTTCCATAAGTCTTCGCAAAGGTTCTTATAGTCGTTTCCATATAAAGGGATATGATGAATCAGGATTCGCTTTTCGGCTTTTTTGAACTCTCTGGATGCCAGTTCTTTTTTCAGGAAGTCCACCTGCTCGTTACGCAGCCGGGTAAAGTCGTTCAAACCATAATACACCCAGTGGTCATCCGGTTTGTCTTCACCGCAATCCAGCATGACGATACGCGTGTATCGCCCCAATTGAAGGAACCGTAGGTTTTATTGCCTACATAATCATAATGGTCACGCAGACCGATGGAATAGGCATTGCGTATTTCATGGTTGCCACGCATGAAGAAAGTAGGTACGCAGTCTCCGTGTACTCCTTCAGTCAGTTCACTGATAAAGGCAGTTGCCTGTTCGTGGCTGGCAGGATCGTCTACACAGTCACCGTTGAATACAACAAAATCGTAATCGATGTCCTGAATCTGTTGACATAAAGCGCGGAAAGTTTTGGGATGTTGGTGTAAGTCATTAAATACTACGGCAGTAAAGTTATCACTGTCGGGGGCAGGAAGAGTGAATTCGCTGAATTCCGATTGGGCGGTATTGCCGAATACTTTGTTATAAGCCTGATAGCGCAGAATTTCTTGTGAGCAGACGCGGTAATAGTACTTCTGTCCCGGCTGTAAACCGTCCAGGCGGATTTTATGCAGTTTGTTGTTACACACCGCTTGTCCGTCCATAATGGTGCGCGCACGTTGCAGTTGGGTTGAGTCGGTTCCGTATTCCACCCAGCAGTAGGCAGGTACGGTAGTCTCCCACATCACGGTGATTCCGTTTCCTACCGGATTCTGCAAATAAGGTTTTGTACGGAATATCTTTTCTGCCTTTTCTGCTGTGCGGAGGGTTACCACCAACGGGCGGTGGTCGGATGCTACCGGTTCGTCCTGCACTTTGGAGGAGATGGCGGCAAATCCTTTGGCGTTATTTTTCAGGGTAACAATATAGTCGAGTGTCTCTTCCGGTTTGGGGGCGGGAAAAGTGGGTACTTTCGGATTGGAAAGTATCTGAAAATCCTTTTGCAACCCTTTAATGAAATCGGATTGAGGTTCGGCATTCATATCTCCGGCAAGGAAGAAAGGTTTTTTGGCGGAAGCAGCGAAATTCTTTATCATTTCCAGTGATGTCATTCGGTCTTCCTCCGTCAACGAGAGATGGGTGCAACAATAGATATAGTCTTCAAATTCGGCCATAATGAGTGCACGGGCCTCTTCACGTCCCGGCAGAGCCATGGTCTGGATGCGGATAGGAGTTTGTTTGGTGAGTAGTCCGATGCCATATTTCCCCCGTCGTAATCAATGGCGGGAGCAAAGTAGGCGTGCATTTGCGTGCGTTCGGCTATTTCGCCGAGCACGTATGTTTTTCCGCTGCGGTTGGTCATACTGTCCAGTTCCTGGATGGCTACGGCATCGGGGCAGGCATTATTTATCACATTGGCCACACGTTGGAAATTCTGTACGTTATCCATGCCGTTGGCATTTTTGATATTGTAAGTCATTAACCTTAAGGTATTTTGAGCTTGTGCGGACGAAAGCGTCAGTAAGGCTGTAACAGCCAGAAAGAGTGTCTTTTTTCATGTTTTATCCGGTATTATTTAAATTGAAACGCTTCAAAGGTAAGGATAAAAAATATTATTCGGCTACTCGTTTATATTATTTTTTTGAGACATTCTGTATCCATTGGAAGTTATTTTTATCTTTTCAATGCAGGAAGTAAGTTTTAAGGACTTACAACTTCGGTTTCATTAGGATAAAATAAAGGCTGTCATGAGAGAATCCCGTCAGATTCTTCCGTATCGGTCAATACTTTTTCCTGCCGGTGAAGCCTGTGTCATTCGGATGCTGCTCACTACTCCCGCTCCAATGGCAAATAATATGGCAAGAAACAAACAGGCTTGTGCGCGGTCTCCTTCGGGAAACATTCGAAAGAGCAATGCCACCAGGGTGGTGCCTAATGTCTGTCCCAATAACCGTGCCGTTCCCAGCATACCGCTTGCACCACCGCTTCGCCGGGTGGGTGCGGAAGAAACAATGGTGACATTATTCGGAGTCTGGAACAGTCCGAAGCCCATACCGCAGAGAGTCATCCGCCATACAATATTCCAACTTTCGGGGATGCTCGGGAAGAATATAGAGTGAGAAAAGTCCTGCTGCAAATACGGCCATTCCCATTCCTCCCAACAGTCCCGGATGCACACGCTCTACAAGTCGTCCGGCAAGAGGGGCTGTCAATATCGTGGCCAAAGGCCAGGGAGTCAGCAACAGTCCGATTTCGACGGCATTATAATGCAGTACATTCTGCATGAAGAAAGGCAAGGACACCATTGCCAACATTTGTGCCGTGAATGATGTGATGGATGTACCGATGGAGAGTGCAAAGATGGGAATACGCATTAAGTCGACCGGCAGGATGGGGGCTTCCTGCTTGAGTTGCCGGCGGATAAAAAAGGTTCCTATGATGGCGAGAAGCGCAATTTGCAGACCGATGAAGTCACGGTTTTCAGAATGCGCAAAGCCCTCCAAAGAATAAATCAGCAGTCCGAAAGTCAGTGCATTGGCTATTGCACTGATTTTATCGAACTTGTGTTGTTTCTCGGCCGGAGGATTGTGTGGCAATAAACGATGGCCGATGACAAGCGCTGCCAGTCCTAACGGGATGTTGATGACAAACAGCCAGTGCCAGCTTCCCAACGCCAGAATGCTGCCGGCGATGGATGGTCCGGCGGCTGCCGAAACTGCAACGACCATGGCATTCACTCCCATGCCGCGACCTAATATTTGTGGCGGATAAATCAGTCGGATAAGTGCCGTGTTGACACTCATTACACATGCGGCTCCGAATCCTTGGATGACGCGTGCCGCCGTCAGCATCCAGAAGGAAGTGGATAAGGTGCAGGCAAGTGATGCACCGACAAAAATGGAAATGCCGATAAGGAATATCCGCCTATATCCATAGATATCGCCCAATGAGGCGAAAGAAAGCAGTGTCATGGTGATGACCAATTGGTAAGGCATTAACAATCCAAATGGCCGTTGAGGGTGTTACATCGAAATCGTGTGCCAGCGTGGGTAATGCGATATTCATAATGGTTCCGTCCAGTACGGACATCATGATAGCCAGCAGTACGGCTACCACTGCGAAATATTGTGTAGGTATAAATGCGGTCTTTTCTTTGCTCATGATGCAAAATTAACGGAAATCGGTCAGATTAGGTTTAATTTCTTCTAAATAATTAAGAAACCTGTGTTAAAAGAACCTAAATTTATAGAATGGTTAAGGAATAATGCTTATCTTTGCGCCGTTAAAAACAGTGGAGAGATTTGAGTAGCTTGCAACCACAGAAAAAAATGCTAAAAAATACATTGACTTTCTTATTTACATTTATCTACTCTGATAACTTCCCAAGGTGGTTAACGAATTAACTTTTAATTTTTAATTCTTAATTTTCAATTTAGAATGGGATACTTATTCACATCCGAATCGGTGTCTGAAGGACACCCCGACAAAGTGGCCGATCAGATATCGGACGCTGTGCTTGATAAACTGTTGGCATTGACCCCAGTTCGAAAGTAGCTTGCGAAACCCTGGTGACTACCGGACAGGTAGTGCTGGCTGGAGAAGTGAAAACCAAGGCGTATGTAGACTTACAGCGCATTGCACGTGAGGTAATTAACCGTATCGGTTATACCAAAAGCGAATATATGTTCGAAGGAAACTCCTGTGGCGTGTTTCTGCTATTCACGAGCAAAGTGCAGACATTAATCGTGGCGTAGAACGCGAGGACCCTATGAACCAGGGTGCGGGAGACCAGGGAATGATGTTTGGTTATGCTACCAATGAAACGGAAAACTATATGCCGCTGTCACTCGACCTGGCACATAAACTGTTGATGGTACTTGGCCGAAATCCGTCGTGAAGGGAAGGTGATGACTTATCTTCGTCCCGACGCAAGAGTCAGGTTACTATTGAATACGATGATAACGGCAAGCCGGTACGCATTGATACGATTGTGGTTTCTACCCAGCACGACGAGTTTGTAACTCCGGCTGATGCCTCCAAAGAAGCTCAGTTGAAGGCTGACGAAGAGATGTTGGCCAAGATTCGCAGGATGTAATTGAAATCCTGATGCCACGTGTCATTGCCGGAATTCATAATGAAGAAGTATTGGCTCTGTTCAATGACCGGATAGTTTATCATGTGAACCCTACAGGTAAGTTTGTGATCGGCGGTCCTCACGGAGATACCGGTTTGACCGGCCGTAAGATTATTGTGGATACATACGGTGGTAAAGGTGCTCACGGTGGTGGGGCTTTCTCCGGTAAAGACCCCAGTAAGGTAGACCGTAGTGCTGCATACGCTGCCCGTCATATTGCAAAGAATATGGTTGCTGCCGGTGTTGCCGATGAAATGCTGGTGCAGGTGTCATACGCCATTGGCGTGGCCCGTCCTATCAATATCTACGTAAATACGTACGGTCGCAGCAATGTGAAAATGACCGATGGTGAAATAGCCCAAAAAAAATAGACGAACTGTTCGATCTGCGTCCGAAAGCCATTGAAGAGCGTTTGAAACTGCGTAATCCTATTTATGAGGAAACAGCTTCTTACGGTCACATGGGACGTGAGCCGAAAGTGGTGACCAAGACATACGAATCTATGTATCATGAAGCAAAGACGCTGGAAGTGGAACTGTTCACTTGGGAGAAGCTGGATTATGTGGATAAGATAAAGGAAGCGTTCGGTTTATAAAAGCCGGATTTCGGATGTATACGGGCGAATTGTTTTCGGGCAAGGATTCATTCCGCCCGAAAATATAAGAGTTTACAAGAATGAATGATATAAAGAATGTATGTGTATATAGTGCGTCCAGCACAAAGATAGCGAAAGTGTATTTTGATGCTGCCGAGAAATTGGGGCGTCTTTTGGCGGAAAAGCGAATCAATCTGATTAACGGGGCAGGCTGTATCGGCCTGATGGCTGCAACCTCCGATGCAGCATTGGCTGCCGGCGGCACTGTGACCGGTGTTATCCCGCATTTTATGGTAGAACAGGGATGGCATCACACCGGACTCACCAAGCTGATTGAAACCGAAACCATGCACGAGCGCAAACGAATGATGGCCGACCTGTCGGATGGAGTGATTGCTTTGCCGGGTGGTTGCGGTACCTTGGAGGAATTACTTGAAATCATTACTTGGAAGCAATTAGGGCTCTATCTCAATCCCATTGTCATCTTGAATATCAACGGCTTCTATGATTCCCTGTTGGATATGTTGCAAAGAGCAGTGGACGAAAACTTTATGCGTAAAGAGCATGTTGCGATTTGGAAAGTAGCTTCAACAGCCGAAGAGGCTGTAAATTTGCTCTATACAACGCCTGTTTGGAACAAGGAAATACGTAAATTTGCAGCGATATGAGTGAAACCTGTCATCCCGGAATAGCGTATATTCTCAGCTTTATACGGAAGAGCAGAGCCGTGTTGATACGGCTTTGACACAAAAGGTGCATCATGTCACCGTTCAGGAAGAGGGATGAAAGGAGAACCAATACCCTATCAACTGCGGTCGGATTGGATGGTGACCAGTGTTTTGTTTCTGTGTTTCATTTTGGTATCCTATGTTCTTGCCCATGGAAAGAAACATCTGGAGCAACAGTTTAAGAATTTTTCCTTGTCGAAAGAGCGTGCCAGTTTATTTGATGATACCACTGCCTCGGATGTCCGTTATACATTGGTTTTGATATTCCAAACCTGTATCCTTGCCGGTTTCTGTGTATATGATTATTTTTCGGACTACGATTTGCTTTTATTCCGCGTTGTACCCCACTATCTGCTATTGAGCACTTTCATCGGATGTGTGGTCATTTTCTTGTTGTTTAAGTGGTTGGCGTATAACTTTGTAAATTGGATATTCTTTAACAAAACCAAGAATATGATTTGGATAGAGTCATACTTTAATGTGATAATCGGGGCCGGTTTTTTGCTTTTTCCCATTGTCCTTTTGATTGTGTATTTCGATCTGTCACCGCAAATTGCTCCTTATTTTATCGGTTTTGTTATAATAATTGCTAAAATTCTGCTGTTTTATAAGTGCTTTAGTAACTTTTTCAACAGAATTTATGGCGCTTCTCCATTTAATTCTGTACTTTTGTGCGCTAGAAATACTCCCTGATTTTGTTCTGTGGAAAGGGATTATCTTAGCGAACAACATTTTGATTTTAAATTTTTAGTACATTGAAAATAAAAAAAGTCCTCGTATCTCAGCCGAAGCCGACTTCTGAGAAGTCGCCTTATTACGATATAGCTGAGAAGTACGGTGTGAAAATTGATTTCCGCCCGTTCATCAAAGTTGAGAGCTTGTCGGCAAAAGAGTTCAGACAGCAAAAAGTCTCTATTCTTGATCATACAGCAGTGATATTTACTTCAAGACACGCTATTGATCATTTTTTCGGTCTGTGTGCCGAGTTGCGTGTTACCATACCCGAAACAATGAAATATTTCTGTACGTCCGAAACAATTGCTTTGTATATACAGAAATATGTGCAGTATCGTAAGCGCAAAGTATTCTTTGGGGCAACCGGTAAATTTGCAGATTTGCTTCCGTCTATTATCAAACATAACACAGAGAAGTATCTTGTTCCGATGTCGGATGTGCATAATGACGAAATTAGAAACGCATTGGATGCTAAGAAGATTCAACATACCGAGGTAGTGATGTATCGCACAGTAAGCAACGATTTCACTCCCGAAGAAAGTTTTGATTACGATATGCTGCTGTTCTTCAGTCCTGCAGGAATCAATTCTTTGATGAAAAATTTCCCTGAATTCGATCAACAAGAGATTGCCATCGGATGTTTTGGTCCTGCTACTGCTAAAGCGGTAAAAGATGCCGGATTGCGTCTTGACCTGGAAGCTCCCACTGTAGAGGCTCCGTCCATGACTGCGGCATTGGATATGTTTATCCGCGAGCGTAATAAGGATTAATTTTTAGTTTATAGCCCGAAATCGGGGGTTTTGTATCAATAAAGTTGTAACTTTGTGATTCGAAACCCTCGATTTCATTTTATATGGAAAAGTAAAACTATGGCAGAATATACACTTAGCAAAGCAGAACGATTGAATAGCAAGGCGATGATAGAACGTCTTTTTGCCGGTGGAAACAAGTCTTTTCCGGCTTTCCCCCTGCGTGTGGTGTATATGTGGCTGGATGCTTCGGAAGGGGAGGCGCCTGTTTCTATTTTGATAAGTGTTCCCAAGAAACGCTTTAAACGGGCAGTGAAACGCAATTTGGTGAAGCGCCGGGTACGGGAAGCGTACCGCAAGAACAAACAGCTATTGACAGATGCGCTGGTTGCCAAGAATAAAAGACTGGTTTTAGCCTTTATATGGTTGGACAATGAGATTCATCCTTCGGCCGAGATAGAAGGGAAAGTGAAGAGATTGCTGTTTCATATAATGGAAAAAATAGAATGAAAAAGCTGCTTTCATCCGTCTTCTGTTACTCGCCTATTTATTTCTACCGAGGGTACATTTCTCCCATGACTCCGCCTTCCTGTCGTTTTGTTCCTACTTGTTCCGAATATGCTATCGGGGCGATTAAAAAACATGGTCCTTTCAAAGGATTGTATCTGGCTGTTCGTCGTTTGTTGCGTTGCCATCCGTGGGGTGGTTCGGGATACGACCCTGTTCCTTAAATTATATCATTCATGCTACTTGATATTCACAGTCATTATGCAGCTCCGATAGCGGGCGAGAGCATTTGGAATGTAGAACCTGCCGTTTTCTCTCCTATTGAGGGGAATTATTATTCTGTGGGCATTCATCCGTGGAAGGCAGGAGCGGTGCGCGAAGAAGAGTGGAGGCTATTGCGTGAAGCGGCGGAGCATCCGGCTGTGCTGGCTATCGGTGAGGCAGGTCTTGATAAACTGATGCCGATAAAACCGGCACTTCAAATGGCAGTTTTCGAGAAGCAGATTTTGTTGGCGGAAGCGATGGGAAAACCCTTGATTATTCATTGTGTGAAAGCCTTTAACGAGTTGGTGGAACTGAAAAGGAAATTCCGTCCGAACGTGCCGTGGGTGGTACACGGCTTCCGTAATAATGTGAATATAGCCCGGATGTTGCTGCGTGAGGATATTCGTCTTTCGATAGGAGAGAAGTATCAACTACCTGTGTTGCAGGAGATTCCTTTGGAGTGCTTGCTGACCGAGACGGATGAAAGCCGGATGCCCGTCCGTGACATCATAAAGAGTATTGCCGAAGTGTGGCGGGTGACCGCAGAAGAGCTTTCCATGCAGATAGCCGAAAATGCGGGAAAAATCTTTTTTCGGCAATAAGAGTTGTTTCTTCAGATAAAGAGTCGTACTTTTGTGGCATTTAAAGTATAAATCAAACAATTAAATAGATAATCATTCGATGAATTTTGTAGAAGAATTAACATGGCGTGGAATGGTGCACACAATGATGCCGGGCACCGAAGAGTTATTGGCTAAAGAACAAGTACAGCTTATCTGGGTATTGACCCTACGGCTGACTCTCTGCATATCGGCCACTTGTGTGGTGTGATGATGCTACGTCATTTCCAGCGTTGCGGTCATAAGCCGTTGGCATTGGTAGGTGGCGCGACCGGTATGATCGGTGACCCTTCCGGCAAATCGCAGGAGCGCAATTTGCTGACCGAGGAGACATTGCGTCATAATGTGGCTTGCATCAAGAAACAGCTGGCTAAGTTCCTTGGACTTTGAGAGCGATGCTCCTAACAAAGCCGAATTGGTGAATAACTATGACTGGATGAAGGATTTTACTTTCCTGGACTTTGCCCGTGAGGTAGGGAAGCACATTACAGTGAATTATATGATGGCTAAGGATTCTGTACAGAAACGTTTGAACGGTGAGGCGCGTGACGGTTTGTCATTTACAGAATTTACTTACCAGTTGTTGCAGGGTTATGACTTCCTGCACTTATACGAAACAAAAGGCTGTAAACTTCAGATGGGTGGCTCAGACCAGTGGGGTAACATTACTACCGGTGCCGAGTTGATTCGCCGTACCAACGGTGGCGAAGTATTTGCTTTGACTTGTCCGTTGATTACAAAGGCCGATGGTGGTAAGTTCGGTAAGACTGAGTCAGGTAATATTTGGTTGGACCCCCGTTATACTTCTCCTTACAAGTTCTATCAGTTCTGGTTGAATGTAAGTGACGAGGATGCCGCACGTTATATCAAGATTTTCACTTCGCTGAGTCAGGAAGAAGTGGAAGCATTGACAGCAGAACATGCTGAAGCTCCGCACTTGCGTGTATTGCAGAAGCGTCTGGCTAAGGAAGTAACTGTATGGTTCACTCGGAAGAAGATTACAATGCTGCTGTTGAGGCATCGGGCATCCTGTTTGGTAACGCCACTTCCGAAGCGTTGAAAAAGCTGGATGAAGACACGTTGCTGGCAGTGTTCGAAGGTGTTCCTCAGTTTGAGGTGTCACGAGATGCATTGGCCGAAGGTGTGAAGGCAGTAGACTTGTTCGTCGATAACGCTGCTGTTTTCGCTTCTAAAGGTGAGATGCGTAAGCTGGTTCAAGGTGGAGGCGTTTCATTGAATAAGGAGAAATTAAGTGCCTTTGACCAGGTGATTACGACTGCTGACCTGCTGGATGAAAAATACCTGCTGGTTCAGCGCGGAAAGAAGAACTATTATCTGGTGATTGCCAAATAAGGAAAGAGAGATTCTTTGTGATAGATATAAGAACGGAAGGAGAGAACATACACATTCTCTCCTTCCACTTTTTTATAACTTCATATTCGCACTTTATTTCCCGTCTATCTCCTTCAGCAGTTCATCCACAGCCACTTTCAACTGGGTATCTTCGCCCTGAACAACTGTCTCCGGTGCATTGGCTACCTTGATATCCGGTTCCAACTGTGTATTCTCCAGATAACTTCCGTCCGGCAATTGATAACCGATGATAGGGATACCGAATACCAGTGAAGGGTCTTGAAGCGTTTCCCACGATACACTCGTCATGGTGCCCGGTACAGGCATACCCACCAGTTTGCCCAGTTTTTGATGACTGTAAACCCACGGAGTACCGTGTGCATTACTATAATTGGCTTCGCATTGCAGCATGATGGACGGTTTGTTCCAACGACGACTCGGCATATCACATGCTTCACGTCCACGTACCACCTGAGTGAAATACTTCTTACCGCTGAAAAGTATTTCTATATCCTCGTGCAAGCGTCCACCGCCATTGAAACGGGTGTCGATGACGATGCCTTCGCGGTTGTTGTATTTTCCCAGGATGTCCGAGTAGACGGAACGGAAACTGTCATCACCCATCGACTGGATATGTACATAACCTAAACGTCCGCCGGACCATTTATCCACATCGGCGGCACGCTGTTTCACCCAGCGTGTGTAGAGCAGTTCGTTGAATGCACCGTTGCTGATAGGCATCACTACTTCTTCCCAGCGTTCTTTGGTCTGAGGATTATAGAGAGATACCAGCGTCTTCTTCCGGCTTAAATTATTGAAGAGTGCCGCATAGTCTGCTTCGGCAGTAATTTCTTTTCCGTTTATTTTCTCTACAATATCTCCGGCTTTTACTTTGGAGCGGGCATGGTCGAACGGGCCTTTTTCCACCACTTCGGAAATGAGCAACCCCTTGCCGTCATAGCTCCAGTCGTACAGCAGTCCCAGGTTGGCTGTGGCATCTCCCTTTAGATTGGAATAATAACGTCCTCCGGTGTGTGACACATTGAGTTCGCCCAACCATTCGCTCAGCATCTCGGCAAAATCATAGTTATTGCTGATATGCAGCAGGAATTTGCGATAAGCGGCACTCATGGCATCCCAGTCTATTCCATGCATATTGAGATTGTAGAAACGCTTCTGATGCTGTTTATAGACATGATTGAACATATATTCGCGTTCGGCTGCCAAGTCCATCGTCATATCTGCCTTATAGCTTATGGGCTTTAATGTTTCGGAAGCGGCATTCATCTTCTGCATGGTGCTTCCGCCCAAAACAAAGATTTCTTTTCCTTCCTTATCCATTTCCATGTTGGCCCATCCGGTATTCATCTTGTGGAGCAACTTGGTATCCTTTTTTCTGAGGTCCAGTTTCCAAAGGTCGAATCCGCCTTCAAAAGCAGAAAGATAATAAAGCTTCTCACCGTCTTTGGAGATGATGGCGCTGCTTAAGTTCGAGGAGTTGGGAGTGAGGCGCACAATGCGGTCTTCCATATTCTTCAGTTCGACCACAATATCCTTTACTTTCTCTTCTTTGGTATCTTCCTTTTTATCCTTATCTTTTTGCTTATCTTTCTTCGATTCGTCTTCTTTGGTCTTATCCTGTTCCTTTTCCAGTTCTTTCTGCAACTCGTAGTCTTCTTTGCTCAAGCGGAACTTGTCGTATGCATCCTGATTGAGGAATACCAGCATGACATCGTTCAATGACCCCCATGAAGCGTGATTGCGCATGCCATAGCGTTCGGTGATGAACAGGATCGCATTGCCGTCGAGCACCCAACGGGGCGAACCGCTGGTGTAACCGCTGTTAGTGATATTAATGATATCTCCTCCTTGTGCATTGACTAAGCCGATATCCGAATATGGGTCATGCTTGTTTCCGATAAACTCTAATGTAAACCATTTGCCATCGGGCGACCAGGCATAATCAAAGCCTCCTCCGGTGCTATACCATGTGGAACCGTCTGTCACCTGGCGTACTTTTTTTGTATCGAGATTCATCACCATCAAGCGGTTACGGTCTTCGATAAAGGCGAGTTCCTTGCCGTCGGGCGAGAACCGCGGATAGGCACGTTCCACGGTGGTGGAGGGCAGCAGCACTTCCTCTTCAATCAGCGTGGCGTTCGGGAAGTTGGCTTCTTCCTTGCGTGCTATTTTAGCCAGATACAATTCCCAATTACCGTTTCTCTCGCTGGCGTATGCCAGTGTGCGGTTATCGGGTGCAAAGGTTACCCCTGCTTCGCGTGCCGGGGTGTGGGTAATCTGTTTGGTAGTAGTGTAATCAGCCGAAGTGACAAAGACTTCTCCGCGTACAATGAATGCAACCTGTTTTCCATCGGGTGACACCGTGGCCGAAGTAGCGCCCTTGGTAAAACTTAAGTCGGCTACTTTGTCCTGATCGTCACGTATCAGGTTTATTTTTACTTTTTGCGGGGCGGCATTTCCTTGTTGGGTATAGATTTCGCCATCATAAGTATAGCACAAAGTTCCGTTGCTGCCCATAGAAAGGAAACGAACCGGATGGGTCTTGAAACTTGTCACGGGATTGACGGATTGTGGGGCATTGAGCGGGAACGAATATACATTGAAACTTCCCCCGTCACGTTCGCTCAGGAAATAGACAGTCTGATTGTCCGGGTGAGAGAACCGGATTCCGGTCTTCACCTGCATGCGGGTAAGGTTGGTATGTTTCTTGCTTTGCGTGTCATACATCCACACATCTCTGGTGATGGAAGAGGTATGATGTTTGCGCCATTCATCTTCAAAACCTTTTCTGTCTTGATAAAGCAAGGTTTTTCCGGTTTTATCAAAACATACAGCCTCGGCAGGAGTTCCCAACACCTGTTCGGTTCGTCCTCCCTTGGTCGACACTTTATATAGCTCGGTCATGGCCGATGTGGGAAACAAGGCACTGTTGGCAGGGTCTTGAATAGCAGCGGAGAAAAGTATGTATTTCCCGTCCGGGGTAAAAGCGGAAGGCAATTCCGTTGCCGAATGAGTGGTGAGCCGTTTTGCCGGTCCGCCGTCGGCAGGCATTACAAATACATCGAAATTTCCGTTCCGGTCACTGGCGAAAGCTATCTCTTTTCCATCGGGCGACCATATAGGTGTACATTCGTAAGAACTCTGTGTGGTGAGTTGGGTGGCAGTGCCTCCTTTGGCGGGCACCTTATAAATATCCCCTTTATAACAAAAACGATTTCCTTCCCATCCGGGGAAATCTGCACGTCACGCATCCAGAGTGGAGTTCCTGCGTAACTGTTCGCTGTTGCTATGCAGCCCAGCGCAATGCAAGCTAGAAGTTTTTTCATCGTATCGAAATCTTTTAATTAGGTTTACAAAGATAAGCATTTGCATATTGTAGCAAAAAAAAGTGCGAAAATATTTGGACTATATAGATAGAAAAACGTATCTTTGCACCGCTTTCTAAGGAAAGCACATAATGATTGGACTATGGTGTAATGGTAGCACAACAGGTTTTGGTTCTGTTTGTCCAGGTTCGAATCTTGGTAGTCCAACAAACTACTTATTAAAGATAAAAGCCCATCAAATTGCATGTTTGACGGGCTTTTGTTATTCCGGCCCTTATCACGGCTCAGTTTGAAAACTTGGGGGAATTAGTTAAAAACACTATCTTTGTGGCATGAAACAGAACTTCAACCCCCTGCCACTCCACTGGAGATGTTGAGCTTGTTCTTTCCTGCAGGCCTGCTTGACTATTTTGACCTGGTTAACCCTGTCTCTCAAGAGGGCTCAGTTTGAAAACTTGGGGGAATTAGTTAAAAACACTATCTTTGTGGCATGAAACAGAACCTTTCAACCCCCCTGCCACTCCACTGGAGATGTTGAGCTTGTTCTTTCCTGCAGGCCTGCTTGACTATTTTGACCTGGTTAACCATGTCTCTCAAGAGACTTGCTTCATTTTTTTTCTTGAGGAAAAGCCTTCCATTCCTCAAGAGCATTCCCATTTACATCTACATTCCAAAGGTTTCTTCCCGGAAATAGAAGTGCAAGACTTTCCTGTTCGCGGCAAGGCTGTATATCTACGCATCAAGCGGCGTCGTTGGGAAGACCCGGAAACAGGACAAACTTATAGTCGTGATTGGAACTTAGTAGCCTCCGGTACTCGCATAACAGCTGAGTTCGGAGCTTTTTTAAAAAGTGTTACTTAGACAATCATGCGGTTAGTTGCCAAAGTGTAGCAGAACATTACTGTATGGATGGCAAGCAACTCCAGACTCAATACAAAGAACATTTAAGTGACTTCAATAATTGGAATCAGAAGGAACATGCTGAAGACTTTATTCTTTATCCTAAAAAAATATAGGTTATCATTTATGTATTGATGAAACGGCTTTAAGCAAAGGCGAACTATATACAATCCTTACCAATCGGGATAAGCATGGTCGAAAAGGCACCATTGTAGCTATTGTAAAGGGAACTAAAGCAGAGGATGTTATCAATGTGCTTCTCAAAATAGATGCCGATAAGCGCAACCAAGTAAAGGAAATTACACTTGATATGGCCGGCAGTATGCAGAAAATAGCAAAACGTTGTTTTTCGGGTCTATGCAGGTAGTGGATCGTTTCCATGTCTCAAAGTTGGTTTATGAAGCTGTACAAGACCTTCGGATCGCTTATCGCTGGCAAGTAATGAAGGATGAGAACAGGAAAATCAAGGAAGCTAAAGCCAAGGGGAAAGTTATGAACCTAAAGTGTTTAGCAATGGAGATACACTCAGACAGTTGTTGGCCAGAAGCCGGTACCTGCTGTTTAAGGCTCCGGACAAGTGGCTGCAAAGCCAGAAGGTAAGAGCCAAACTACTCTTTGAACAATTCCCGGATATAAAATCCGTGTACTATTACGCACTACGATTAGGGAAGATATTTTCAGACTATACAGATAAAGATGTGGCTCGTGCCAAACTGGCACTTTGGTATAATGAAATTGAGGAGTTTGGTTATGATACATTCACTACTGTTGCCAATTCCATTGAGAATCATTACGAACGGATATTAAACTACTTTGTGAACAGAAGCACAAATGCTGCTGCGGAAGCTTTTAATGCAAAAAATTAAAGCATTTAGGGCTTCATTTCGTGGAGTAGTAGATAAGAGGTTCTTTCTGTATAGATTAGCAAAGGTGTATGCATAAAGGGAAATTAACAAATATTAATCCCCAAGAATTACAACTGAGCCCTCAAGAGACTTGCTTCATTTTTTTCTTGAGGAAAAGCCTTCCATTCCTCAAGAGCATTCCCATTTACATCTACATTCAAAGGTTTCTTCCGGAAATAGAAGTGCAAGACTTTCCTGTTCGCGGCAAGACTGTATATCTACGCATCAAGCGGCGTCGTTGGGAAGACCCGGAAACAGGACAAACTTATAGTCGTGATTGGAACTTAGTAGCCTCCGGTACTCGCATAACAGCTGAGTTCGGAGCTTTTTTAAAAAGTGTTACTTAGACAATCATGCGGTTAGTTGCCAAAGTGTAGCAGAACATTACTGTATGGATGGCAAGCAACTCCAGACTCAATACAAAAAGAACATTTAAGTGATTTCAATAATTGGAATCAGAAGGAACATGCTGAAGACTTTATTCTTTATCCTAAAAATATAGGTTATCATTTATGTATTGATGAAACGGCTTTAAGCAAAGGCGAACTATATACAATCCTTACCAATCGGGATAAGCATGGTCGAAAAGGCACCATTGTAGCTATTGTAAAGGGAACTAAAGCAGAGGATGTTATCAATGTGCTTCTCAAAATAGATGCCGATAAGCGCAACCAAGTAAAGGAAATTACACTTGATATGGCCGGCAGTATGCAGAAAATAGCAAAACGTTGTTTTCCCGGGGCTATGCAGGTAGTGGATCGTTTCCATGTCTCAAAGTTGGTTTATGAAGCTGTACAAGACCTTCGGATCGCTTATCGCTGGCAAGTAATGAAGGATGAGAACAGGAAAATCAAGGAAGCTAAAGCCAAGGGGAAAGTTATGAACCTAAAGTGTTTAGCAATGGAGATACACTCAGACAGTTGTTGGCCAGAAGCCGGTACCTGCTGTTTAAGGCTCCGGACAAGTGGCTGCAAAGCCAGAAGGTAAGAGCCAAACTACTCTTTTGAACAATTCCCGGATATAAAATCCGTGTACTATTACGCACTACGATTAGGGAAGATATTTTCAGACTATACAGATAAAAGATGTGGCTCGTGCCAAACTGGCACTTTGGTATAATGAAATTGAGGAGTTTGGTTATGATACATTCACTACTGTTGCCAATTCCATTGAGAATCATTACGAACGGATATTAAAACTACTTTGTGAACAGAAGCACAAATGCTGCTGCGGAAGCTTTTAATGCAAAAATTAAAGCATTTAGGGCTTCATTTCGTGGAGTAGTAGATAAGAGGTTCTTTCTGTATAGATTAGCAAAGGTGTATGCATAAAGGGAAATTAACAAATATTAATCCCCCAAGAATTACAACTGAGCCCTTATCACCCATACTTAGCGAGTCCGATATGACGGAGCCTGACACTATGACATATATACGTGCAGGTTCATGCGTACGTACGTGTAGTTCGATACGTATATACGTGTGGCCTGATGCCACCGTATGTGTAGCCCGATGCGTACGTACACACTTTACAAACAGGGGGATGTGTCAAAACGTGGACAATGCTGTCTTTTGGTTCGTAGGGGCGAGGTTTAGTTTTTACACACTCCCATGCTGCAAAAAAGACCTTGATGTTTTCCAAAAAGATGGTGATGTTTCTTAAAAACATCACCATCTTTTTTAAAAAGCCCGGTATGTTTTTTATGTAAGGGAAGATGGAACCATCCTCACCAAGTCGGTCATTTCTCCTTTTCCGTTCATCCTTACATTTTAGCCAAAACATACGGATAATCAGTCGGTTAAGACTGACAGGACATCCCCTCATCCTCCTTTCAGCCGTGCTCCGAGTCCCTTCACAAGCTGTCTTCAGCAATTCCCTTGTGTACTTTCTACACCTCTTTTTAGACTACCGTAAATGAAAGCGTTATCGAAAAAGTTCAAAAGCCGGAAGAAGTATTATGAATGAAAGGAGGCTGAAAGGGGGATGACGCGATATTCCTTCACAACCGGAACCCCCATCAGCAGGGCGTTTCAGCGGTAGATGAAAGGAGGTAGGAAGAAACGGATTTTCGCCATTATGCGTTTCAAGAACTTTTTTGAAGAGGCTGAGATCTTTCTGAAAGTTTAATGCCCTAGCGCCGGAAAGATATGGTAAGCTATACTTTCGTCTGAAAGCAAGATAGAGGCACTACATTTCATATCTTTAAGGATGGGATAAGAAGCATGCTTATTGTTTATTATTATTTCGGCTTTGAAGAAATTATTTCCTTCCATTACGGTTATTGTATTCGCGCAGTTCACTATTTTCCCATGTGGATAACCATACCGGCCTGCTTCATATCCTTCGAATTCCATCTCTACAGGCATTTCTTTCTTCACTTTTTTTGTAATGTATCGGTAGGGAATAAGCACTTCGGCATGAATGCAGCCGGTTACATCAGTTCCTGTTACGGTGGCTGTGGCCTTGATATTTTCAGGATAAGGAATAAAGAATGCCGCCAATATTAATATCAGTAGAATGACGGTGATATCGCCTATTCCGGTGCGTATGATTTCGGGTGGTACTTTGCCGATGATGTTCCTTACCTTTTCACTTCTTAGTTCTATATTATTGAAATCTGCCATAATTTTCTCCTTTTTTCTAATTACCCAGTTCTAATTGGTTTTTTACAAGATTGTAATAGGCCCCCTTTTTTTCTCTATCAGTGAAGCATGATTACCGGTCTCCACTATACGTCCTTTATCCAACACGATAATTTGGTGGGCATTTTTTTTACGGTGCTGAGCCGGTGGGCTACCACCACGACTGTTCTTCCCTTATAGAACTGATCCAGATTCTCGACTATGGTGCGTTCGTTCTTGGCATCCAAGGCATTGGTGGCTTCGTCCAGAAAGATATATAACGGATCTTTATAGACGGCGCGGGCTATCAGTATACGTTGTTTCTGTCCCTGGCTCAATCCGATTCCGTCTCTGCCTATCATGGTGCTGAACCGCATGGGCAGACTCATGATGAATTCTTTTTATATTGGCTATCTCTACGGCGCGCAGCAGTCTTTCTCCATCTATGTCTCCGTCGTCTACGGCGATGTTTCGGGCAATGGATTCGGAGAATATCACTCCGTCTTGCATTACTACCCCGCACTGTCTGCGCCACCATTTCAGGTTGAAGCTGTTCAGGTTGGCTTCTCCTTTATTTTTATTTCTCCCTTCATTACAGGATAATACCCCCAGCAACAGTTTCAGCAAGGTGGTTTTTCCACTGCCCGAAGCACCCACTATGGCAGTCACTTTCGTTTCGGGGATGGTGAGGCTTACATCTTCTATGGTCATTTTTGGGCTGTGTGGGTCATATTTGAAGCCGACATGCTCAAAAGAAAGGTCATTGGAGATACCGGGTATTTCGTTCAATAGCCTGTGCTCATTCTCTTCATTCTTCATTTTATGAATTTCATTGATGCGTTCCAGACTGATTTTCACATCTTGCAATGAATAAAGGAAGCTCATCAATTGTTCCACCGGACTGTTCAGTTGTCCGATGATGTATTGTACTGCCAGCATCATACCCAGTGTCATTTGTCCGTGGATGACGGCGGTAGCGGCAACCACGGTTATCACTATATTTTTCACTTCGTTGATGAATATGCTTCCGGCCTCCTGTGTTTGTTGCAGCTTCAAACTTTTCATTTGCACGCCGAACAGATCCGCCTGTACATCTTCCCATTCCCATCGCCGGCGTTGCTCGCAGTCTTGCAGCTTAATCTCCTGCATGGCAGTGATGAATTGGTAGGTCTTGTTGCTGTTTTCTGCCTGTTTTTCGAATAATTCATAATCCAGAATTTTCTTTTTCCCAGAAACAAGGCAATCCATAAAAGCATAAAGAACGCTTGCCAGCAGAAAGATGCAGAAAATGGTCAGATTATAACTGAATAATACACAGCCGAACACCACGAAACTGAGCAGTGAGAACGTGACGTTCAGCATTTGGGTGGTGAGAAACTTCTCTATCCTGTTATGGTCGTTCATGCGTTGCATCAGGTCACCCATCAGTTTGGTGTCGAAGAATGACATAGGGAGTTTAAGCAATTTGATGAAAAAGTCGGAAACCAACGAAATATTGATTCGCATACTGATATGCAGCAAAATCCATCGGCGGATAAAGTCGACCGAAGCGCGACTGATGGTCAGCACCAGTTGCCCCAACAGGATGAGGTAGATAAAGTTCAGATTTTGATGGACGATGCCCACATCTACAATCGCTTGCGTGAGGAATGGAAAGATAAGTTGCAGCAGACAGCCCACTAATGCCCCCAGTATGATTTGTCCGAAGTAGCGTCGGTATTGTCTGAGGTAACCCAGCAGGAAACGGAAAGAGCGTTTGTCTTTTTTTTGTTGTTTCTTCCTGCTGCTTATAAAAAGGCAGGTGTAGGCTGTAAAAACATGGCTATTCCTTTTTCCTCTCCATTAGACCGGGTACTGAGCCAATGTTCTTTAAATTCCCTGTTGTCATAGGTTACAAGTCCTTTGCCGGGATCTGCAATGTAGCATATTTTACCTTTCTTTATCCGGTAGAGTACTACAAAATGATTTTGGTTCCAATGCAGGATACAGGGCAGGGGGGCTTTGTGTAATTGTTCTGTTGTTACCCGTCCGCACGTGGTGTGCAGTCCCAGTCGGGTTGCCGCTTCGCTGATGCCCAGCAGCGACACGCCTTCGTTGGTAGCAAAGCAGTAGCGGGAAAGAGTATCTTGTGAATACTCTTTCCCATGGTATTTGCATATCATTTGCAGGCAGGCAATGCCACACTGCATGGAATCGTGCTGGTGGTAAACATGGAATTTGCTCATAATGGTACGTTAATTTACTCCATATCTTGAAGTATCCACTTCTTTTGGGAGTTCTATCTTTAAATCCGTTGAATTTGTAGGTAAAACTCAATGTGATATTGCGTTGATAGAAATTCTGGTTCAGATTTTGATACTGTTTGTCAAATCTTACCTTTATTTTGGGATATAAGGATTCAAAGATGTCATTGCATTGCAGGCCGACTATAGCCTTATCTTTAGCAAAAGTATATCTCAAGCCGGTGTTGATGCACCAGTTATCTTCCAAATCCCAGATTCCCTGTATGCAGGGGGTTCTGTAGAAAGCCATAAGATTCATGGTTATATTGGGCTTTTTTGATATGAAAATCGTGTTGTAGGCCATCAGAGAACCGGTCCATTTGTTTCTGTTGTATGCAAGTTCAAACCATTCGTTGCTTTTATAACGTTCATTGTATACGTTTGCAATCAGGTTTGAGCTGACAATATTCCCGAAACTGATAGGTATGACTGCTGTAAGGTTCAGCAACGACGTATAGTCTATATTGAAAGTTTTATGCAGTAATTGCAGCTTTTCCGGCGATTGATAGCTTTGGTCTATGAAGAAATCTTCCACCTTATAGTAGGAGACTTGAAAAGTGTATTTATTCTTCAATACATAGGTCAAATTGGCATTGCCGGTTCGTGCCGGTTTTAGTAGAGGGTTGCCCATAGAGACGCTATATTCATCATTATAGGAAGTGTAATTCTGCCTTTGCCAGTAACTGGGATAGCTCCTGATGGAATTGTATGCCAACTGGAAGATGTGATCGTTTGCCGGGATAAAAGTAACTGTTATATTAGGCAACAAGGCATTTTTTCTGTAACTGTTTATTTTGTATAATTCACCGATGAGTGAACAATCTATCGACAGTTTTCCTTCATAGAAAGATTTTTGGGTACCGGCATAAATATTTCCTGTATGTTTCTTCTGTAGCGAAGGCGCTTGTATAGCTGCCTTCATTGTCGTGCTGTTTATCTACATTACTTTGTTTGTTGTTGTTCTTTACATAGTTATAGCTGGCTCCATAGTTTAAAATCCAATTGTTTTTCAAGTTATGGCTCATGTCGGCATACGCTTTCACGCGGTCTATATTCTGTTTTCGCTGATAGGTGAATGCATCTATGGAGTGGTGGTCTTTTATATACTTCATGTTTTGCGTGTTGTCGTCTGTATAGTTAGTGTATTCTACAGAAATGTTCCCCCATTTGTGTTTGTAGTACAGGCTGGCATTGTGCAAGTAGTCTTTTTCCTTTGTTTAGGGAGTTTGCATCCGAAAACAGGTTGTTCACGCTATATGCATCTGATTTGTTCCGGGGGGGGCATATAGTCCGTTGTATGACAGTTCCAGTGATTGGGTATCATCTAAGTTATACGCTATGTTTGTGTATACGTTATGTTTGTTGCTAGTTGATTTGGTGTGATTTTCCGAGTCGATGTCATAGATGTCGTTTCCCAATGTATGTTTTGCTGTAGTTGTGCTTTTTACTTATTTGTTTGTTGTCAGCAATTGAATACATTAGGTCGAACGACCATTTGGGGCTAGTCAGAAACAAACTTCCCACATCGCTCAAAGAATTTTCATGCTGGTTGATCCATGTAGCCTGTACCTGTCCATTCATGGTGTATCTGTTTTCTTTTTTCAGTACCACATTGATAACGGCACCTTTAATGTGTAGTTGTGGAGGAGCATTGTAGATAACTTCCACTTTCTCCACTTTTTCGGCCGGCAATGTTTTTAAATATTCAATGAGTTGTTCGGTACTCAGGCTGGAGACTTTGCCGGATATTAATATGGTAGTGCCGTTCGCTCCTGCTAAGTTGAGGCTGTTTCCATCTGTGCTGCTGATACTGGGCAGTTCTTTCAGTAGTTCGTGAGCATTAGCGATTATTTTATTTTGTTTTACTGACTGCAAATCGTAGGTTAATCTATTGTTAATCATTCGAATAACCGGCCGTTCTGCCTTTACGATTACTTCGTCCAGTTTACTGTCTGATTCCTTTAAAATTATATTTCCTATTTGTTCTTTAGATGAGTTCAAGCACATAGCTTCGTATGCCAGATGTTGGAACATCAACCGATAGGGCTTTTCCGTCATCGGAAGAGTGAACCGCCCTTCCTTGTCCGTTATGGTTCCGGCTATAAAGGTTGAGTCCTGCTTTTTGCAGAATGATGGCAACACCTTCTATGGCAACACTGTCTTTGTTTATTACCTGTCCGACAATATTACTTGTTTGTGCGTGGCTTTGTGTGATATACACCAGTGCCAGTAAAATGTATAGGTACCTCATTGTTTATTTATAAATTAGATTTGTTTTGAATACTCGGGGCATATTGGCAGCGAGGGTCAGGATAATCCCAATTCTTTTTTTCTCCATACGCTTTTATAACTTTTACTAGGCATCGTCTGTGGTTCTTTCTACAAAACTCAAAAATGTGACATTTCGTGCAGGCACTATTTTCCCGAAACTGAGTTTGTCCCATTTCAAATAAGGCTTTAGCTCTCGGCGATTGCCAAATTTCTGCTAATGTCTGTTCTTTTTAAGTCTCCTAAAATGAATTGAGGATGCCAATATAGTTGTTCGCAAAGTGTAACTTTTCCGTCGGGCAATACGAATAATCGATTTTCTAGAATTCCGCATGACCCTCCTTTAAAGCATTGGTCGTTAGGCTTTCCTTTTTTATAAATTTCTTCTATGGCTTCATCGCTTACATAGATAGTACATCCTTTATCAGGTATTAGCTCCGATTTAATGAAGGAGCAAATTTCAGTTAAATCTTTTTTAGTGGCTTGTATTTCTGAAAATGTTTGTGGAGTATAGATTGATAATTCGGGCACTCTGACTTCCCAATAAACAAGGTTTTTAATTTGTTTGATGTAGTTGTATAATTCTGTTATATCACTTTTATTTGAATTATGTTTGGTTAAAATGGTATCTATTTGAATCTTGAATCCGTACTTTTTTGTAGAATGTCAATTCCATCTTTAATACTTTTAAGATACCCTTTCTTGCATTCGATCAGGTCAATAAGTTTATCTTCGTCTAAAATGTCTAGAGAAATCTGTATGACATTATTGTATCCTGTTTTATATAACTTCTCTGCGATACTGACATTAATAGGAACCTTAGTTGATATATAGCTAGGAGTTAAGCCTGAATCTACTAACTTGTGAAGGATAATGTCCCAATCTTTTTTGCAAAATACTTCTCCGCCTATAATATCTATATATGTCATTTTAAGTTGTTTGGCTTCTTCGATAAGAGCTAATATCTTTTCGGTATCCAGTTCTATGCATTTGGTTTTCTTGTCTGCGTAGCAATATTTACAGTTTGTAACGCACTTGTTAGTAAGCATAAATAACAAAGATTGTGGTGAGCGATGCATTCTATCCGGTGTCAGGTCTACATTGCTGCATTGAAGGTCGCTTATGCTAAAATCATAATGCATATCTTCTGCTTCTATTTGGGAAAGAGGTATGAGTGTATTTTTAGGGAAAATAACTTTATTGGAATCTGTAACAGTAAAGCAATATCCGGAGTTGTTTATATATGGAAGAATCATATCATAAACTGCATTAGGAGATAAATGAAAAATGTTTTGCTATTTCATCTATGTGTGTTGTCAACGTTTTATTGTCGGTGAAGAGATAATATCATGGCCTGAAACGGATGTATGTATCCTATCCATTCAATGGAAGCATTGTATTTTACTTGCTTGTTGGAATACATAACAATTCTGTCAATATCATTTTTAAAATGATAGTCAGGGTTTAGAATATATATATTATTGATATCTATCATATTTTGTGTTTTTTAAATAGAGTGAATGAAGATGCCACAAATATACTTGTATCTCAAATATATTGTGACATCTTTCTTCTACATTGTTAGACTTTTAATGTCCGGGTTCTGTAGTTAGACCTGGATTCGGGCTCGGATTCGGTTGTATTACAATCGTTCCAGAACCTTTTGTAGTGCATGTTCCAGCACCTGCCACAGTGCATTTAACTGCTGCGGCAAGGAGGCATATATTTGCATTTATTTCTGCGCCTCCTTTTACATCCATCATTTCTTGGATATCCAATGAATCGGGGATGTTTTCCAATGTCGTAATAGATTTCATCTTATACGTTTTGGGTATAAACCTGCTCTATAAACTTTTCGGTATCCGTTCCTGCTGATTATACAGATTAGGTTCTGTACTTATTTAATTTACCGGTAATAAAATAGTCATTTTGATGTTCTGTCAGATGGTTCTAAATCCCAATCGTCATCTGTTATATCCAGGGTGTCATCAAACCATTCCCAACCAATTTTGGGTAAGTACCCAAATGCCTCCCTTTATTTGAGACATTTCATCAAGTAATAATGCATCTTTTAAGTTCATAGTTATATATTTTTGTTTTCTATGTTGCAAAGGTAAGCAGTTTGGTATAGAGCATTTATAATAAAAACATAATCATTTTATAATCTTTTTGACTTGAAACGATTATCTTTGCATTCTAAAATAGATTATAAGATGAAGAAATATTATTATATAACATTAGTAGCAATTGTGGCAACAGTCTGTCTGCAAGTAAGTTATATAAATAGTCTGTATAATCGATATGTTGATGAAAAAATAATAGGGATAGAAGATATAGTACAAAAAACTTTCTACTCGTGAAAGGATAATTCGAGATGCATTAAGAGTAGGGGTAAAACCTAAAGAGCGTCCTAGAATAATGCGAAAACATATATCGCATATGACTCAGGAGGAAATAGACAGTCTTCGTCGTTTACCGGGAGGCGCAGATACTATTGATGTTATAGCAGCTCAAAAAGCAGGAATTGGAGGAACCGCTGGAGAAATAGTTGACCAGCTGATGCAAGATCTTCTATTGAAGTCTGGTTTTCCCTTGAATTTAAACACTTTGGACAGCCTTTGGCGTGCGTCAGACAGCATTGTCCGTCATCCTCATCAATTCTTTCTTTATGATAAAGACACCGTAATGATTTCTTCTGTTGGAGACTTGGAAAGCCATACGCCTGATTATGTATCTCAGCTTCATCCTATTGGCACAAAAGGCTTGCAATATCTTCAGATAAAGGCAGATATTCCTATGTCTCATTTTCTAAGACATCAGCTTTGGACGCTGGCTCTTTCTGCCTGCATGATGTTGCTGGTATTGCTTTGTCTGTTTTTCCAGCTGACTGCCATTCGCCGGAAGGAAGCATTGCTTCGCAAGAGGGAGATGACCATCAATGGCACTATTCATGATTTGAAGTCTCCATTGAACAGTGTTATTACGATGATGGGGTGGTTGAAACAGACAGCACCCGACAAAGAGACCAAGGAGATGCTTGAAACGAGTAAAGCGGGTGTTAGGCGTTTGATTTCCAATATAGAAGCCTTATTAATGACCGCACGCATGGACCGTCATCAGGTGGTATTGAATAAAAGCCTGATCGATGTTCCGGAAATGGCAGAGGGAGTGAAGAAGGGTTGTCCTGCCTCTATCCGGGCAAGCCCCATACCATCTGCATCATCAATGAGCTTCCTGCGGGTTTGCAGGTAATGGCCGACGGTATGTATATAGAGAACGTGATTCGTAACCTGATGGAGAATGCCTTGAAATATTCGGATGCAGGAGTGAGGATAGAGGTCTCGCTCTCCATTGTGAATGAGCGGTTGCGTGTATCTGTCAAAGACAATGGTTGGGGTATCGCCCCATGCCATCAGAAGAAATTGTTCACCCAGTTCTATCGGGTCCCCCGAAGCGAAGAGCAACAGCAGAAGGGTTACGGCATAGGATTGGCACAATCCCAATATATTATAAATGAACATGGAGGGGAGATAATGGTGAAGAGTGCCGAAGGTGAAGGAAGCACTTTTTACATTCATTATTCCATGTCGTTGATTGAAAGGAGAAAAGACGGATGGAGAAGACAAAAGTTTTGTTTGTAGACGATGACATCGCATTGGGTCAAGTGGTGATTTTGGCATTAAGGGCTTCGGGCTATGCTGCGGAGTATTGCACTACGCTGGTAGGGATTCAGGGTGTGGTTCAGGAAATGCAGCCGGACATAATGGTGCTGGATGTAGAGATAGGAGAGAAGAATGGAATAGATGCCGTTGCGGAACTCAAGCTGACGGCTCCCGATACACCGGTTTTATTTGTCTCTTCACACATAGCCGGTTCGGAAGTGGCAAGGGCGCTGGATGCAGGTGGCATCGCTTATCTGCGAAAGCCTTTCGAAATGGAGGAGTTGGTGGCTTACATACGCAGGCACACGCCATGTTTTCATCCGAAAGGACTATCCATCGGAATGTTCAATCTGAGAGCCGGAGACAGTATGTTGTTCAAAGGCGAGGAACCTGTGAGAAGGCTGACTGATTTTGAATATAAACTGCTGAAATTGTTGGCACAGAACATGAATCAAACAGTAAGTCGCGAACAGATAGTGCAGGAGCTGTGGGAGGGTACTTCCGGCAGCGAGCAGAGTTTGAATAACTATGTGGCGAGACTGCGGAAATATCTGTCGGAAGACGAGAGCCTGTCCTTGGAAACTGTGCCAAGAACAGGATATATGCTTTCCATTTTAGGAACTCAGCCGCGCGTTTTATGAGATTGCCTCCAATACATTGACAATCTCTACCACATACATTTTGTGAAAACCTCCGTGTGCTTCTCCATACCATCGGTCGATAATGCTTTGGTCGATAAAGTCTTCCGGCTTAATCATATCGGCATACAGTTTCTTGCACTCAAAGGTCAGCCGGGCTTGTTCAAAAGTAATACTTCCATTTTCGGTGAATAAGGGTTGAAGTCCTGTTGCTTTCACTTTATCTATGTCTCGCCCTGACTTAGAACCGCAAATTTTATGAACATCCTTATGCTCTTCGCCCAAGAAAGAGAGAGTGAGATAATCATTCTGCTCTATGAAATCGAACGTGTAGCGTTCGGGGCGGATAAAAATGAAGGCTACCGGCTTGTTCCATAAGAATCCGATGCCGCCCCAGTTGGCAGTCATTGTATTGAATTTATCTTTTGTACCGGCGGTTACCAGCATCCATTCTTTGCTGATTGTCTCAAACATGTTGTTTTTCAGCTCTTTTACTTCTATCTTTTTCATTGTCTTTATTTGTTTATGTGCACAAAGATATAAACAATAAAATGACTATGCGGTTAATATTTTGGTATTTATTGGGTATATATTGTTTATTGTAGTCTGGCATTCAAGTATCAGGTTACTCCGTGGAAAGTATGGCGGTTGGCTCATGGCAAGATGCCGGCACGCTCAATGAAAGAAGCAAAGATGCTCCGAAAATTGAAAGAAGCAAAGATTATTGTAGATATTGTGTAGCTGCGGAAAGGATAAATAGTGTAAAACTTTTTCCTTTCACTTTTTAAAATCAAAAAGTCGATTTGCTATCTTTGTCCGACATTTAAGAATTTTTAAAAAGAAAGGATACAACAGTGGCAAATGATGTAGTTTTAACCCCGATGATGAAGCAGTTTTTTGAGTTGAAGGCAAAGCATCCCGATGCGATTATGCTATTCAGGTGCGGAGATTTCTATGAAACCTATTCCGAAGATGCTGTTGTTGCTTCTGAAATACTGGGAATTACACTGACCAAGCGTGCCAACGGACAGGTAAGAGTGTGGAAATGGCGGGCTTCCCGCATCACGCTTTGGATACTTATTTGCCGAAACTGATACGTGCCGGTAAGCGTGTGGCCATTTGCGACCAATTGGAAGACCCAAGCTGACCAAGAAACTGGTAAAGCGCGGTATCACCGAATTGGTGACTCCGGGTGTAGCCATCAATGACAATGTGCTTTCGTACAAAGAAAATAATTTTCTGGCTGCCGTTCATTTCGGCAAGTCTGCGTGTGGTGTTGCTTTTTTGGATATTTCTACAGGTGAGTTTCTAACGGCGGAAGGACCGTTTGACTATGTGGATAAGCTGTTGAATAACTTTGCTCCCCAAAGAAATTTTGTTTGAACGTGGAAAGCGGGGAATGTTCGAAGGTAACTTCGGCAATAAGTTCTTTACGTTTGAGCTGGAAGACTGGGTGTTTACCGAGACTTCTTCTCGCGAGAAGCTGCTGAAACATTTTGAAACGAAGAATTTGAAAGGCTTTGGTGTGGAGCATCTTAAGAACGGCATCATCGCTTCGGGTGCCATTCTGCAATATCTGGACATGACGCAACATTATCAAATCGGCCATATCACTTCGCTTTCGCGTATTGAGGAAGACCGCTATGTGCGCTTGGATAAATTCACTGTCCGAAGTCTGGAATTGCTGGGCAAAGTATGAATGATGGTGGTACGAGCCTGCTGGATGTTATCGACAAAACCATCAGTCCGATGGGAGCACGTCTGCTGAAACGCTGGGTAGTCTTTCCGTTGAAAGATGAGAAGCCTGTCAATGAACGTCTGGATGTAGTGGAATACTTCTTCCGCGAGCCGGACTTCAAAGAGTTCATAGAAGAGAAACTACATCTGATAGGAGATTTGGAACGCATCGTTTCGAAAGCTGCCGTAGGACGAATCTCTCCGCGTGAGGTGGTTCAGCTGAAGGTGGCGCTGCAAGCCATCGAGCCTATCAGGAATGCTTGCCTGAATGCCGATAATGACAGTTTGCGGCGTATTGGTGAACAACTCAATCTCTGTCTTAATATACGCGAGAAAATAGCCAAAAGAGATAAAGAATGATCCTCCGTTGCTGGTGAACAAGGGAGGTGTGATAGCCGATGGAGTCAGTGAAGAGCTGGACGAGTTGCGCCGCATTGCTTTCTCGGGGAAGGATTATTTGTTGCAGTTGCAGCAGCGTGAGAGTGACCAGACCGGCATCCCCAGCTTGAAGATTGCCTATAACAATGTATTCGGTTATTATATAGAGGTGCGTAATGCACATAAGGACAAAGTGCCTGCCGAGTGGATTCGCAAACAGACGTTGGTGAATGCAGAGCGTTATATCACACAGGAGCTGAAGGAATACGAAGAAAAAGATTCTGGGTGCGGAAGATAAGATTATGGCACTCGAAACCAAGCTTTATAATGATTTGGTTCTTTCCCTTGCCGAATATATCCCTGCCATTCAGATAAATGCCAATCAGATAGCCCGTCTGGACTGTCTGCTTGCTTTTGCCAATGTTGCCGAAGCGAATAAGTACATCCGTCCGATAGTAGAGGACAGTGATGTGCTGGATATTAAGCAGGGACGCCATCCGGTGATAGAGAAACAGCTTCCGGTGGGAGAGAAGTACATTGCCAATGATGTGTATCTGGATACCGACAGTCAGCAGATTATCATTATCACGGGACCTAATATGGCAGGTAAATCGGCTTTGCTTCGCCAGACGGCATTGATTACGCTGTTGGCGCAAATCGGGTGTTTTGTTCCTGCAGAGAGTGCCCGTATCGGTATGGTGGATAAGATATTCACCCGTGTGGGTGCCAGCGATAATATATCGGTGGGAGCGTCTACCTTTATGGTAGAAATGAATGAGGCAGCAGATATCCTGAACAACCTTTCTCCACGCAGTCTGGTGCTGTTTGACGAGTTGGGGCGGGGGACTTCCACTTACGATGGCATCTCTATTGCATGGGCGATTGTGGAGCACATCCATGAACATCCGCGTGCAAAGGCGCGTACGCTTTGCTACTCACTATCATGAGCTGAATGAAATGGAGAAATCCTTCAAACGCATTAAAAACTACAATGTATCGGTGAAGGAGGTCGATAATAAAGTCATCTTTCTGCGTAAGTTGGAGAGGGGAGGCAGTGAGCACTCTTTTGGTATCCATGTGGCGAAAATGGCCGGTATGCCGAAGAGTATCGTGAAACGTGCAAACGATATCCTACACCAATTGGAGACGGACAACCGTCAGCAGGGAATTGCCAAACCGACGGCGGAGATAGCTTCCGGCCGAGATGGGATGCAGCTTAGTTTCTTCCAACTGGACGACCCCGTACTGTGTCAGGTACGTGATGAGATTCTGAATTTGGATGTCAATAATCTGACTCCTCTTGAAGCTTTGAATAAACTGAATGATATCAAGAAAATAGTCGGAGGTGTGTCAAAGCGTTGATGATGCTGTCAAATCGTCAACGGTATATACTTTTGATACAACCTTTTTTTAAACCTCAATGCTTATGAAAAATTTTTTTATTCTATGCTGTCTGTGGATAGCATGTTGCGCGATTTCTACACAAGAACCGTGTCCCCAAGTAATTCCCGCTCTTCAGCAATGGAAAGGTGGCAGTGGCAAACTGGCTCTTCCTGCCGAAGGTAATATTGTCGTCAACCCTGCTGATGAGGCTGTGCTTTTGTCTACCGCCGAGATATTGGCAGATGACTTGAGCTTGATGATGGGGTGGGACTATTCCGTGAAAATCGGCAAACCGGGCAAAAATGATATTTATATGGCTTTGATGAAGCCGGACAAGGAGTTGGGTGATGAAGGCTATAAACTGTCGGTGAACCGGTATGCCGGGATTGAAGCGCCCACCCGAAAGGGAGTGTTCTGGGGAACCCGTACGCTGCTACAGATGCTTTATAAGCAGCAGGGAAAGATTTCGAAAGGAACGGCACGCGACTTCCCTTTATTTCCTAACCGTGGCTTTATGATTGACGCCGGCCGCAAGTTCTTTACATTGGACTATTTGAAGCAATATGTGAAGATACTTTCTTTCTATAAGATGAATGAGTTCCAGATTCATCTGAACGATAACGGCTTTCCTCAGTTCTTTGACAATGACTGGAACAAGACGTATGCTGCATTCCGTCTTGAAAGCGAACGTTTTCCCGGCCTGACCGCAAAGGACGGCTCGTATACCAAGAAAGAGTTTACCGACTTGCAACGGCTGGGTATGGAATATGGGGTGAATGTGATTCCTGAAATAGACATTCCTGCCCATTCATTGGCGTTCACTCACTATAACCCCGAAATAGGTAGCAAAGAGTATGGTATGGACCATTTGGATTTGTATAAGGAGGAAACCTATCATTTTGTAGATTCGTTGCTGGACGAGTATATCGGAGGAGAGAATCCCGTGTTTATAGGCCCTGATGTGCATATCGGTACGGATGAATACAATAAGAAAGAAGCCGAGCAGTATCGTTATTTCACTGACCGCTACTTGAAGTACATTGAGAAGTATGGTAAGACTCCGCGTATGTGGGGAGGCTTGAAATGGCTTCCCGGAAAGACTCCTGTAAAGGCAGAGGGAGTAACGGTAAATGCGTGGTCGTATGACTGGGTAGATCCGGAAGTATCTTTAAAAGATGGATATAAGCTTATCAATACTTGTGATACCTATCTGTATATTGTGCCCGGTGCGGGCTACTATAGCGAGTTTTTGGACCATCAATGGCTGTATGAGACATGGACTCCCTGGATGATGAATCGCAAGCAGACACTTCCCGAAGGTACTCCGGGCGTATTGGGCGGTATGTTTGCTGTATGGAACGACCAGTGTGGCAACGGTATTTCGCAACAGGATGTGCATATCCGTACGTTTCCGGCCGTTCAGGTGCTGACCGAAAGGCTGTGGAAGGGAGACAACAAACAAGTGCCTTTTAAAGCATTCGAGGCTCTTTGCAAGGAGATGCCCGAAGCGCCGGGCATTAACCTGTCGGGTAAAATTTCTCCCAATAAAGATGTCGCCCTGACGGTTCCCGGCAAGGAACTGCTCTTTACCGGTAAGGATACGGTTCAGACAGCTTTGCAGGAAGTGGGCTATCCCTATACGGTGGAATTCAAAATCTGTCCGGACGAAAAGACGAATATCAGCGGTGTGCTGTTTAAAGGCGCTCATGCCACGGTATATACAAACTGGGAGAATACGGGGCGGATTGCCTTCTCTCGCGACGGTTACACATTTGTGTTTAATTCTTATCGTCTTCCGGCCGGCAGATGGTCTTCCATCCGCATTGAAGGAGATTATAAGGGTACTTCCCCTGTATGTGGACGGTAAATTGCAGGAGCGTCTGGAGGGGCAGAACCATGAGGGTCTATAATCCCAAATATAAGTCGATGGATCAGATGCGTTATCAAGAAACCTTGGTCTTTCCTTTGCAGCAGATAGGAGATACGCTGAATGGATTTCAGGGGAAACTGAAAGATGTAAGTTGCAGGCAGGGAGAAATGTAATGTTTTTATGATCGTTATGACTGAGTATGAGAACACGATTTAAATTATATTTATGCGGTATATTATTCCTTTTATGCTGTTGTGATGAATATAAGAAAGATTCAATATGTTTGCAAGACATAGAGGTTGAACAGTTATCTTTCAAATTATATCCCACTGACAGTTTATTAATATATCCTCTTAGCATAAATGTTTGGCAGAACTACCTGATTATAATGGAGCCCAAATTGAAGGACTCCATTTATTCCATTTGGGACCGTGATGATTTTGCTCATTTGTTTTCATGCGGCAGGAAAGGGAATGGCCCTAATAAGTTAATAAATCCGCGACGTGATTATTACGCTTCTACCGATAGCAGCTTCTTTATCTTGGACTCTGATATAGAGCGAGAAGTTTGCTTTGAGGATAAAACGCTGGTAATAAAAAGGAATAATGATATCACTCTTCCTGATGCTATCAATCAATTAGTGAGATTGGGGGATGATTACTACATATTGGCAGGTTTGACAAACGGAAGCACCGGTGAACATATTATATATAAGAATGGCGGATATAGTTCTTTTGGAGAATTTCCCCGGAAATCAGAGAATGAAGAGAGGCGATTCTTTACTAATTATAAACTGACAGCCGGAGATGTTGCCCATGATTGTATATGTGATTTCTATCTTCATCAGAATTTGATACGCATTTATGACATAAAGGGTAATTTGTTGAAACATATACAGGTAATAGACAATGCTTGTGTTCCTTCGACTTCTGTTGAATTAAGGCTGGTGTTTCATGAATTAAAGTTTAATTCCAAATATATTGCCGTTTTGTATAATAACAAATATAGTACAGAAGAAATCTATTCGGACGAGAAGCTTATCCAGGAATTGCAACTTTGGAACTGGAAAGGCGAATTGAAGAAGCGCATCTGTTTTGATTTCCCTTTTGACATCTATGCTATATCGGAAGATGATATTCTTTATGCTGTTAATTCCGGCCGACCCGACTATATTTATACTTATGACCTTAAATGAAACCTGAGTGTTAGCAGACATGCACCCACACATACTGACCACAGCCCTACACGTACGCATGTATAGGCTTACACGTACTTACGTGCGAGCCCTTGTGTACGTACGTGTAAAACTGGCTCACCGGCAAAAATAAGAGGACAATTCTATGTTTTAAGGCTATGCCAAAGTCAAGGGAACAAAAAAACGTTTGTCAGAAGGGGGAGGAAACTAATCAAATCTTGTCCGAAAAGTGTCCCCATGTAATTTCTACTGCGCCAGAATCTTTCAATGCTAAAATCAAACTGTTCAGAGCTAAAGAAGTTCTTTCTTTTCCGCATTGCTAAGCTGTATGGTTGTTCCCACTAAAAATCTACTGACCCGGAATATCTTTGGAGCGTAAACACTGGCTGCTGTCTGTTGACTGCAAATATTCGCTGATGAAACATGCTTTGAATCACGAAGGACATGGACTGAGCTTGTCCGCCGGTGTCGGTTATAAATTTTAATGCAATGAATCGATAGTGCTTTCAGGGAATGAATAAAAACTAAACTAACAATCCGTCAAAATGAGAATGCCGATGCGGACGAGAAGCGCATCGGCATTTTTTTCTTCCAACTTTCCGAAAGGCAACAGGTGAGTGGTATTTAATCTTTCTCGCACAGGTATATTTCCATTTTAGAGGTATTTTACTACCTTTGTTCGCAGAAAACTAAAGACAAAACTATTATGCGTTCATTTATCGTGAATTTGAATGTCATCGGCCTGCTGGCTGTTTGCTTGTTTGCCTGCCATCACCACTCTTCTAATCTGCTGTTATATCAGGTAGATTCATTACTGAATGTGAAGCCGGACAGTGCCTTGGCTGTTTTAAGGAATCTATCTGCTTTGGATGAAATGACGGAAGCAGACAGGGCTTATTATGCCTTGCTGCTGGCTGAGGCTACGGATAAAAACGAGTTGCCTTTGTTGCCTTGCGATTCGTTATTGGATTTTGCACTAGATTATTATGGCGATGATGATAAAGAAATGGCTGTAGCTTTGCTTTATAAAGGGCGGTTGCTGGCGCAAATGAACGATAAAAAGGCGGCGATAGAGAATAATTTGAAGGCGTTGGAAGTGTTGCAGGATTATCCTGAAGATACAAAAAGCAGAAGGTTGATTTATAGCTCGTTGGGACTATGGTATGGGGATTGTGGATTATATGACAAAGCGTTGGAAATGCAGAATCAGGCTCTCCACTATTCATGTAGTGCTAAAGATACTGCTATTGCTTATCATAACATCGGATATGTATATACCATGAGAGACTTGCAGGATTCTGCCATAACTTATCAGCGCAAAGCTGTGAAGTATGCCATGCGTTCTAAAGATACGAATATGATGGTTGCTTCCTGGCACAGCTTAAGTCTATTTTATGGACGATTTGATAAAACAGATTCTGCTGTAGTTTATGCACGTAAAGTTTTGCAATATGTATCTGATGAACATAAGATGGCTAATGCTTATTATAATATGGGGGATTTGTATATTGATTTGGAACAATATGATTCAGCCCGACATTATTTAGAGAAGAGTCTGCGTCTTTCTTCCTCTTGGTCCATGCCCTATTGGTCGCTTGCTGTTATGGAATCGGAACTGGGAAATTTTCAGTCTGCCTATCATTATCTGGATACTTTTGTGATGGTTCAAGACTCATTGGATGTCAGTGAGAAATTGTCTGAAGTGCAGCATCTGGTTTATAAGCATCAAACGGAATTGGAGGTAAAGGATGCGCAGATAAAATCGAGAAGAATAATAGCATGGATTGTTTTCATGGCTATAATAGTTTGCTTTGTACTCATTTTGATTTACCAACATCGGATTGATCGAAAAAATAATCAGCAGGCACTCTATGAACAGTCGCTGCAACATGCCAATGAAAAACTAACTATCATGCAGCAGCGTATAAAAGAAAATGAATCCAGCCTTGTATTATTACAAGATAAGGAGAACCAAAACCTCGATGAAATCGCTAAAAAGAGCAATTGATAGCCCGTTTGAGGCAAGAAAAGCTGGAACTCCGCACATGGCTGTTTCAGCAAACTTCCATATATAAAAAGTTGATTCATTGTATGAACAGCAGGAAGTGGATAAAAAGGCACGGAAAGTAATGACAAACTCTGACTGTGAAAAACTAAAGAAAACGGTGTTTGAGATATATGCTGACTATATTTCCCCTTTGCAAATACAATATTCGCAATTGACGGAGGATGACTTATTATGTCTTTGCTTGTTAGAAGCCGGTATCCCTCCGCTGGTTATTGCTTTATGCCTCGGACATACTGATACTGTGGCATTCAACAAACGAAAATCGCGCTTAAAAGTGAAGATGTCAGAGTTGTGATTTGTAATTACTTGTTTATCAGCTGTTTGTAAAATTTCGATGTCACAGCAAATAGTTGTGTGCCTTGTCTTTTCCCTATAACTTTGCGGCATCATTTAAAAACAAAAAAGTTATGAAAGCAAAGTTATTATTAGTATTCTTCTCATTATTAGTAGCGTTTCCTTTAGCAGCGCAAAATCGTTGGGGCATCATGGGCGGTGCCAATTTTTCAACGACTTCTGCTGAAGGGTTTAAATGGAGGGCAGGGCGGCTATATCGGCGGTTTATATGATATTAGATTGAACGATTCATGGTATATTCAACCGCAGTTGTTATTTACGTATGAAGAGAATGATTCAAAAGACAAAACGAAGGTAGATGCTTTTTTTAGTCAATATGCATTGACACTTCCTGTATTGGCCTCCTTTTAAAGTAAGACTGAATGATGCTTTTTCTGGGCGCATCAATGCAGGTCCTTATGTACAATATGCTATGTTCGGGTGTCAGCAAGAATATGGCGAATGGTGGCATCTCGATTTTGGCGATCATTTTACTTATGGTCTGAAAGGAGGGATGGCTGTGGAACATAGACATTGGATTGTCTCCCTAGATTGTAAGTACTCCTTAAAAAAGAGAATTTCGTAAATTATGGGGGACATGGACTGAGCTTGTCCGCCGGTGTCGGTTATAAATTTTAATGCAATGAATCGATAGTGCTTTCAGGGAATGAATAAAAACTAAACTAACAATCCGTCAAAATGAGAATGCCGATGCGAACGAGAAGCGCATCGGCATTTTGACTGGTTATTGCTCGCGTCATGGACAGGGCCCCGTAATTCCTTTCCGATAGAAGAATTTAACCTTTCCATCCGCTTGCTATTCAAAAAAAAGAAGTACATTTGTTTCATCATCAAACCATAAGCATTATGACCATCATTGCCAACCCTATTTACGACGCTGTTTTCAAATTCCTGATGGAAGACAAGAAAGTGGCCAAGATACTGCTCTCCGCATTGCTGAAAAAGGAGATCATAGACCTGGAGATGCGCCGCCACGAGTATACATCCATGGAGCAGACACGCATCTCGCTCTTCCGCATCGACTTCTCGGCAAAGATTCGCGAGCACGACGGTTCGGAACACCTTGTCCTTATCGGGCTGCAAAAGACCTGGCTGATTACGGAGACCTTGCGCTTCCGCCAGTACCTGGGCACGCAGTACCTCAACAAGGAGAACATCATCGAAGAGAAGAACGAGCACGGACAAAAACGGACCTATGGGTTGCCCATCATTTCCATCTACATCCTGGGGCATCCCCTGGGCGACCTCACCGAGCCGGTGGTCTATGTGCGCCGCAGCTATCTGGACTATGATGACCATCCGCTCCCTGCTCCCGACCCTTTCATCGAGAGTCTGACGCATGACAGCATCATCGTACAGATCCCGTTCCTCACCGGACGCACCCGCAACCGCCTGGAACGTCTGCTGAGCGTGTTCGACCAGGAATACCGGCAGCCCGACAGCGAGCATTATCTGGAAATAAACGATGAGCACATGGACGAGGAAGTGAAGTATGTGGTGTACCGCCTGCTGAAGGCCGCTGCCGCACCCGCCGTTCGCCGTGCCATGGAGATAGAGGACGAGATTCTTTCGGAAATAGAGGACAGGGATACGACAATAATGCTCAAGAATAAGGTGATAGAGGAAAAAGAACAGGTCATTGAGCAGAAAGAGCAGGTCATTGAGGAAAAAGAGCAGGTCATTGAGGAAAAAGAGCAGGTCATTGAACAGAAAGAGCAGGTCATTGAACAGAAAGAGCAGATGATTCGTTCCATGGTTAAGATGCTCTGTAACAATGGAGCATCAATGGACGAGATATCCGGACAATTAGGAATACCTATGGAACAAATCAAACAATATATCGATTCATGATACCACTGTGACGCTCCGGAAAAGATACGGACATATTTTTACAGCCCATAAAAGCCATCTTGGTTTTCGTGTGCCTTGATACCAATGTTTGCTTTATAAATATTGCAGAGAGAATTATATTTCCTCGCACACCCTCATTTCCATTCCTTTATACACCACAACAATCTTGTGTAACTGTGTGCTGCCCACGGTATTCTGCACCGTATCGGTATCTGCATACCGATTGGCTTGGGCAATACCCTCTTTCCGAAGTTCCTCCACACGGTCTTCGGGATCTTTGTACTTGGCATACTTCAATTCGATGATGTAGCTGTGTTGCATATCCGGATAGATATCCAGCAATGGGCACAGGAAAATGTCAGCATATCCGGCTTGAGTGTCTGCTTCGGAGATGGGACGGTAGAAGCGGTTCTGAGCCGTCATGGCAAGAGTGAAACCATGTACGAAAAACTCGCCTTTCTGCTTGTCGCGTTGCGAGGCATAACGCTTCAAACAGTCCGCTATATAGCCGAAGTAAGATTGCCATGCCCCGTCGTAGGCTAAAGCCGAAGCAAGCTCGTCTTTCTCATGGTTGCTGAAACTGAGGTCGGCTTCATTGTACGTGTTCAGCAGATAGGTGTAGAGCTGCTCCTGCACCACTTGGTTGGGAATAGTAAGTTTGGTCTTTCCCTTATACATTCCGCTGATAGTAAGCATACCGAAATAATAGAGCAGGCTCACGAAATTGTCGGAATCCACAATGTTGGCAGCCGGAAAGCTTTCTTTTAACTCGCCGGTAATGTAACCTTGGCTCACTAAGGTCTGTATGGCGGAGGCATCGTGCGCAAACTCTTTGTCCTTGCGGATGAGCATACGCAATTTTTCGTAATCGATACGAATATTGCTCTCTATCATATTTCTGGGTACTCTGCCATTATTGTCTATATAGTTTTTGACAAAATAAAGCACCATATTGGAATTGTATAGCGTAGTTTCTCCATAGCACTCCTGTGCAAAGCAGTAGCTGTCATACCATGGTTTCATCAGCCCTATCAACTCATCGATGGTATGATTGAAAGAGATTTTGGTAGAATAATAAGCCAGCATTTCGCGTACCTCGGCTTCGGTGAACCCCATCATTTGGTTAAATTTCGATGAGAGAGAGTAGTTGGTACCGATGTTGAAGCCGCTAGTCAGGTCGTCCATCGTTACGGGGCTTACACCGGTGATAAAGCAACGCTTGATGCTGGAATAAGTTCCGGCTTTTACCTTGTTAAAAAAGGCGCGCAGATAACCTTCCTTGTGCGTCTCTTCGGTATATCGGCGCAGGCTGTCGGCGTCGGAGAGGATGGCGTTTGTGAAGTGGTCATACTCATCAATGAAGAGAGATATCTTCTGGCCTGCACGGGCACATACCTGATAGAGAAAGTCCAATTGCTCCACTGCTCCCTTTGCCGCACACAATCCTTCTAATGTATCTTGGGGCAGATATTCAGCATATATCTTGCAGAAGTTTTCAAAAGTAATGCCACAATGTGCATCCAGTCCGCTGCGGTAATTGTGCAATTCGCCGTTAATGCCGGAAAAGTTGAGATACAGCACCAGGTAACTATTGCGGTCATCTGTAGGATGCTTCCCTATGTAGAGGTCGCCAAACAGGGCGTCAAACTTGTCACGGGTACGCACATCATAATAGTGTTGCAGCATATTCAGTGTCAGACTCTTGCCGAAACGACGTGGACGGATAAAGAAGAAATACCGGTCCGAACGTTCTATTAAAGGGATAAACGAAGTCTTGTCCACGTAATAATAATTGTCAAGACGAATATCTTCGAAATTCATCATGCCGTATGGCAACAACTTCATATCTGATGATACATATTCCATAATTCAGTTTATTTATGAGTCCACTTTGAACTAGTGTAAACAAAGATACGCTCTTTCCGCTGCTTTTACAAATAAACGTTCGTACTTTTTAGCCTCTATTCACTGAGCCAGCTCTTTCAATATCTCCTCTATTTTCTGAAAGAGTTGTCCTATGTGCGCTCCGTCCAAAAGCATGGTTTACAGTGAAAGCGATGGGCATTACCAGTCTTCCTTCGCGTGGCACTACTTTGCCGGCATTCATCAGCGGATAGTCTAATGGATGGTCGGGAGCCATTTGTGTATAGGTGAGTGAAGTGAAATAAAGCTGAGGCGTGGCACTCAGTTGGATAATATCAAAATCTCCCTGTTCTTTAATGACTTTTTCGGCTCCATACGGGTCACCCTCTTCGGGGATGTTATGGACGATGTGATATGCTTCGGCATAAAACCGTTCAAAATCTGCATGGTAAGGGATGCGGACTGTGTAGAAAGTCTTGCCGGGTACAGCGATAGGTGATATGATGTCCACCTGATCGTGATAGACCACCTGTCCGTTTTTATCTGTACGGAAACGGAATTCTTTCACCTCGTTGGCGGCCCGGAGTATGGCATAGAGATAATACAGGAAAAAAGAACGTCCGGAGGCTTTTGCCGCAGCAAGGGCCTCGCCGCACTCTACTTCGCTGGTAATGGATATCCATGAATTATGGAAGTTGCGGAAAAAATTGTAGTTGTCCCGACGTTCCCAGGTGTCAATGTCTATGATATGTTTCATTTGTTTTTAGCCGGCTTGAAAGAGTGATACATAAAATGTGCTCCGATAAGGATAAACGGAATGCTGAGCCATTGCCCCATGTTGAGCATCATACTGTCTTCGTATGCCTCTTGGCTGGCTTTGATGAACTCTACAAAGAAGCGGAAAACGAAGATGGTAGTGAGGCAGTAGCCGAAATAAGGAACCCCGGAAGGAGGGAGGTTTTGTATTTTTGTATAAAGACAGTCCTATGACGAAGATGATGAGATAGGCTATGGCTTCATAGAGTTGTGCCGGATGGCGCGGTTCCATTCCTTCGCGGGGGAAAATGAACGCCCAGGGCACATTACTCAGTTTGCCGACTATCTCGCCATTCATCAAGTTGCCCAAACGGATAAAACAGGCGGCGATAGGGGTGGCAATGGCAATGTTGTCGAGTACCGAAAGGTAGTTTAATTTCATTTTGCGGGCATAAAACCAAAGGGAAAGTAGCAATCCGATGGTTCCTCCGTGGCTCGCTAAACCTTGATAGCCTGTCCATTTGATGCCTCCGTCTGTAAACTTGACGGGAAGAATCATTTCGAGAGGGTGGGAAAGCCAATAGCTCGGTTCATAAAACAGGCAATGCCCCAACCGTGCGCCTACAACGATACCCAGCAGGCAGTAAATAAAGAGGGAGTCAAATTTCTCATACGGAATCTTTTGGTCTTTATACAGTTTGGAGATGACCCAATAGGCCAGAATCAACCCTGTGACAAACAGGATGGAGTAGTAACGGATGGTGATGCCGAAGATGGAGAAAGCTTCTATCTCGGGATTCCACACGATATGGAGTAATTGATGCATAATCTTGGGGTTTATGAATGACAACTATTGAATTTCTTTTTCTACTTTGCGATAAGTGGGCATGTCTACTTTCAGTTTCTCGCCCAGTTCAATCATATCGAACAGCATTCCCTGTATTTCCGATTCATGGCCTTTGGCAATGTCCTTTTTGCATAGAGGCAGTGCTTTGGTGGTCTAGCTTATCAATGATTTTCAGGTTGTATTCTATCGGGTCTTCGGGGAATATGATGCCCATGCGACGTCCCATTTCGCTGCTTTCGCGAGACAGGCCGATGAAGGTGTCGCGTTCTTCGCCGGGATGCTGCAATGCGCCCATCGGGACATTGTGATAAGCTCCTGTGCATGCCATGGGCGGAGATGAATGACCATTTGATGAAGGTGTCGCGATTGATATCATCCGAAATGTCTGCCTTGATGCCTGCATCTCTCAGTGCATTAGCAACGGCTTCCAGTCGTCCGGGAGCTATTTCTTGTTCGGGGCGTGCTCCGAAAACAAGGCGGAATATCTTGCCCATTTGCGTGATTTCGCCTGTGCCGGACACGAAACCGACAATGTATATGCAACCGTCCAGTACTGTTACACGTGGAACAAGTCGCCCGATGCGGGGACCTGTACCGTAAACATTCAAGATGGGGATTACTAAGGTGTCTTGATGCGAGGCGCGTTCCAGAACATCCTGAATGGAGTTGATGGAATATCCTTTTACACAAACGAAAATGACATCTGCCTGTTCGTTATATTCTTCGGCTGTGCAGGCTTTTACAGGGAAGATAATGTTCGCCTTTTAAATCCGACTTCAGGTGAAGTCCTTTTTCACGAATGGCTTCCAGATGCTTGCCACGGGCAATGCATGTTACGTCCTTTCCTGCTAAAGCAAGGAAACCGGCGATGCTTCCTCCAACGCCGCCGGTTCCTATGATAAGAAATTTATTCATATTAATCGTTTGTTTTATACATTGAAGCGGAAGTGCATGATGTCGCCATCCTGTACTACGTATTCCTTGCCTTCAATGCCCATCTTTCCGGCTTCCTTGACGGCCGCTTCCGAACCATATTGAATATAGTCTTCGTACTTGATTACCTCGGCACGGATAAATCCTTTCTCGAAATCGGTGTGGATGACTCCGGCACATTGGGGGGCTTTCCATCCTTTACGATAGGTCCAGGCTTTTACTTCCATTTCTCCGGCTGTGATGAATGTTTCCAGATCCAACAGTTTGTAAGCTGCTTTAATCAAACGGTTGACACCCGATTCTTCCAAACCTGCTTCCTGAAGGAACATCTGACGGTCTTCGTATGTTTCCAGTTCTGCAATGTCGGCTTCTGTTTTGGCAGCTACCACTAGGATTTCCGCGTTCTCTTCTTTGACGGCCTCGCGCACCATTTCAACATATTTGTTACCGTTGACTGCGCTTGCTTCGTCCACGTTGCATACGTACATCACTGGCTTGGAAGTCAGCAAGAACAGTTCTTTTGCGATTTTTTGTTCGTCTTTGCTGTCAAATTGTACGGTACGCGCAGACTTGCCTGCTCCAATGCGTCTTTATATCTAACAAGGATTCGTACATTTGTTTAGCTCGCTTTGTCACCGCCCGTCTGTGCCTGTTTTTGTACTTTTTGAATACGGCTTTCAATGGTTTCCAAATCTTTCAGCTGAAGTTCGGTATCGATGATTTCTTTATCGCGTACAGGGTCTACACTTCCGTCCACGTGAGTTACATTCTCATCGTCAAAGCAGCGGAGTACGTGTAAGATAGCGTCTGTCTCACGAATATTGGCTAAGAATTTGTTTCCTAACCCTTCGCCTTTGCTGGCGCCTTTCACCAGACCGGCAATATCCACAATTTCGACAGTAGTAGGAACGATACGTCCCGGATGAACCAGCTCGGCAAGCTTGGTCAGGCGTTCATCAGGAACGGTGATGACACCTACATTCGGTTCGATGTACAGAAAGGAAAGTTGGCTGCTTGAGCCTTTGCATTCGATAAGCAATTAAAAAGTGTCGACTTTCCTACGTTCGGAAGACCGACAATACCACATTGTAAAGCCATTATCTATTTGTTTTTTTGATTATTATCCATTATTTGCCTGCAAAGATAACCATTCTTTTTGTATCAGACTTCATATTGAAGTCAGAATTGGCTTGGGAGGCTACGAAAAAAGGCAGTCATCGCGACTGCCTTTTTGTTTAAAATTTTATGAAAAGTGTTAGATTGTTAGAATAGATTTATTTGTCCATAGTTACGGTCATTTCGGGTACTAATATATATTCTTTCTTCTTAGAGTTCCATTTGTAATATTCAGTAGTCATACTCTTATTTCCGTGAATATAACGGATGCAGAGGTTATTTTCCCAGCGGTTTTTGTTACTGTTCCATTTTTGACTTTCATCTTCGGTACGTTGTTGGTTTGTATCGTACTTATAATTGTGCTTCATATAATTGGTCAGCATATTACCGTCCATCTTGAAAACAGTTTCCGAAATGATTACTCCGTTTACTTCTTCAGTGTTGTGAACCAGGTTGTCGCCCGGCTTTCCTGCGGAAACTGTAAGGTTAGCAATAAATAAAATTGCTACAACGAGCATTCCTTTCAAAAAATTGATCTTCTTCATGATATTGATATATTAGATTGTTACTTTCATATTGTTTTTAAAAGCGGTGCAAATGTACAAAAAAATAAATTGAAACACCTAACAAACCTGCAATAAAAAGATGATATTTTTGCAATATGTCACTAAATAAACAAATATTAAGAATTAGATACTTTCAATATGTCAACAGAATGTATTTAAAGAGAGAGAAAGGAGTTTATGTATTTATCTTGAATAACAGAGGAATAGTGGGTGAATGGCGGTTGTTTATCTTTGGACTGGCAGACCGGAGATTCTTTAGGGAAAGAGGATAAATAGATTTTTGAGTATACAATCAGAATAGGCAGATAAAGAAAGGAGACCAACTGCAGGTCTCCTTTAATATATTTATATATAGCGTGTTAGTGATTATATGTTCTTTTTAATGTGCTTCCAACCAATTGTTTCCCCAGCCACAGTCTGCTTTTAGAGGCACTTGCATCAGATAGGCTTTTTCCATTTCTTCCATTACGATTTGCTGTACTTTTTCCTTCTCTTCGGGCACAACACTGAAGTTTAATTCATCATGTACCTGAAGTATCATTTTGGACTTTATACTTTCAGATTGAAAGCGTTGGAATATTTTAACCATGGCTACTTTGATAATGTCGGCTGCACTTCCCTGAATGGGAGCATTTATGGCATTCCGTTCAGCATATCCGCGTACTACGGCATTGCGTGAATTGATGTCCGGCAGGAAGCGTTTACGGCCGAAAATAGTTTCGATGTAACCGTTGGCACGTGCGCGTTCGATGCTCTTGTCCATATATTCCTTGATCTGCGGATAGGTATCGAAATAGCCGTCTATCAGTTCTTTGGCTTCCTGACGGGGGACATTCATGCGTTCTGCCAATCCGAATACCGATATGCCATAGATAATACCGAAGTTGGCGGTTTTGGCCTTGCTGCGTTGCTCGCGTGTCACATCCTCGATGGCTATTTTATATACTTTGGCGGCTGTAGCGGCATGGATGTCGTCTCCTTCGCGGAAAGCTTCTATCATGTTTTTGTCACCGCTTAAGTGGGCCATGATGCGGAGCTCTATCTGAGAATAGTCGGCAGAGAAGAACTCGCATCCGTCTTCCGGGATAAATGCCTTACGGATTTCCTTGCCGTCTTCGTTGCGGATAGGGATGTTCTGAAGGTTCGGATTGCTGGAACTGAGGCGTCCTGTGGCGGTCACGGTCTGGTTGAAGGACGTGTGTATCTTGCCCGTTGCCGGATTAATAAGAAGGGGTAGGGCATCGATATAAGTTCCGAGTAGTTTCTTCAGCCCTCGATGTTCAAGAATCTTGCCCACTATTTCATGCTTTCCGCGCAAGCTTTCAATACTTCTTCGCTGGTCACGTATTGGCCGGTCTTTGTTTTTTGGCTTTTTCTACGATGCGTAGCTTGTCAAACAAGACTTCCCCCACTTGTTTGGGCGATGCAATGTTGAACTCTGTCCCTGCCAATTGATGTACTTCTTCTTCTATTTGATTCATGCGGGCTGTGAAATGTTCCGAGGTTTGTTTCAGTGCTTCCGTGTCTACACGCACGCCATTTCTTTCCATATAGACGAGGACGGGGACTAGGGGCATCTCTATTTCGTAAAAGAGTTTTTTCGGCTCCTTGCTCTTTCAGTTCCTTTTCCAGTGCATGGCTTTAGCTTTAAGGTGACATCGGCATCCTCGCACGCGTACTTATATATAGCTTCGGGAGGGAGGTCGCGCATATTTTTCTGTCCTTTGCCTTTAGGTCCGATAAGTTCTTCTATATGAATCGTCTGGTAATGCAGGTAGATTTCAGCAAGGTAGTCCATGTTATGGCGCAGTTCGGGTTGCAGCACATAGTGTGCTACCATAGTGTCGAACAGTGGACCGCAAACCTCTACTCCGTAGTTGCCCAGTACCAGCATATCGTACTTATATTTTGTCCTACTTTCAATACTCCTTCTTTTTCGAAAGCCGGCCGGAACTCATTAACTATTTTTGTGCTTCGTTTTGTTCGGCGGGAACGGGGACATAGAAAGCTTGATTTTCGGCATAGCTGAAGCTCATTCCCACGAGTTCTGCGGTGATGGGATCGGTTCCTGTTGTTTCTGTGTCTAGACTGAAAATTTCTTTTGTAAGTAAGCTTTTGTAATAATTCAGATCTTTTTTCTCTTCTGTATCAATGAGTTGATAGTCGTATTTTAAATTTTCTAAACATGCGAGATTTGAATAATTTCCGTTTCCTGTATTCTCGTCTTCAAATTCTGCAAAGAGATTGCCTTGTGATGAAGCCTGTGAAGATGGTGAAGTGCTCGGTTGGTCAAATAGTGAAGGCTGGTCACCGAAAAAGTGAGCCTTGTGCTTTGTCGTGTGACATTGAAGTCGCACCTGCCGAAGCCGTTTTCTTTTCACGATTAAAAACGCGGTCGATGAGGGTACGGAACTCCATCTCTTCAAAAATCTTCCGTAGTTCCTCTTCATTTGGTTCTTCTCTTTTCAGTTCGTCCATGTTCAAAGCGATGGGGACATCAATCTTGATAGTTGCCAGAAACTTGGAGAACTCAATCATTTTCCGGTTAGTTTCCACTTTTGTTTTCAATGCCCCTTTCAACTCATCTGTGTGGGAGAGTAGGTTTTCGATGCTGCCATATTGCGCGATTAACTTTGTGCTGTTTTCTCGCCCACGCCCGGACAACCGGGAATGTTGTCGGAACTATCGCCCATCAGTCCCAGCATATCAATGACCTGAGCAGGTGACTGAATGTCAAACTTTGCCTTTATCTGCTCGATACCCATCACCTCAAATTCCTTGTCACCATATTTGGGTCGGTACATAAATACATTGTCACTCACCAGTTGACCATAATCCTTGTCGGGAGTCATCATATAAGTAGTGATACCGCGCCGTTTGCCGGCTTCGGTGGCAAGTGTACCGATCACGTCATCGGCTCGTATCCCGGTACTTCCAGAATAGGAATACGGTAAGCCCGTATAATATCCTTTATAATAGGTACGGACAAACGGATTACTTCGGGTGTTTCTTCACGCTGTGCCTTGTATTGTTCATAGGCTTCGTGGCGGAAAGTGGGACCGGCAGGGTCAAATGCCACACCGATGTGCGTGGGGTTTCTTTCTTCAATACGTCTTCCAGTGTATTGACAAATCCGAGTACGGCTGAAGTGTTGAAACCCTTGGAGTTAATGCGCGGGCTTTTGATGAAAGCGTAATACGCACGGTATATTAATGCATATGCATCCAGCAGAAAAAGTTTGTCCATTCTTAAAAATCTTTAGTTTTTTCATGGTAAAAGTACAAAAAAATACCGTATTCCGCGTTTTATTACTACTTTTGTGCACAAATTAACCTGTATGGACAAGTTACAGCAAATCAGATTGCCTATTGTTAAGGAGTTTGAAGAGTTCAAATCCTTGTTTGACGCTTCGCTTCAAAGTTCCAATCCTTTACTTAGTGAGGTATTGACCTATATTAAGCAGAGGAATGGCAAGATGATGCGTCCTATATCTGGCGTTGCTGATGGCCAAATTATTCGGTGAAATCAATGATTCTACGCTTCATGCGGCTCTTTCATTGGAGTTGCTCCATACGGCCAGCCTGGTGCACGACGATGTGGTGGATGAGAGTGACAAGCGCCGTGGGCAGTCTTCGGTAAATGCTATCTATAATAATAAGGTGTCTGTGTTGGTGGGAGACTATATGTTGGCTACCAGTCTGAAACATTCTGCCATGACAGGTTCTATCCGTATTGTCGATTTGGTGGCACGGCTTGGGCAGAATCTTGCCGAAGGTGAGATTATCCAATTGACTAATATCAATGCTTCTGAATTTTCTGAAGAAGTCTATTATGATGTGATTCGTAAGAAAACAGCCGCACTCTTTACAGCCAGTGCCGAAGCCGGGGCAGTAGCTGTCAACTCTTCCGATGAAATGGTGCAAAATGCGCGGTTATTCGGTGAGATGATTGGTATTGCTTTCCAGATAAAGGATGATATTTTCGACTATTACTCTTCTGATGAGATAGGTAAACCTACCGGGAACGATATGCGCGAAGGGAAGCTGACATTGCCGGCATTGCATGTGCTGAATACTTTGGGTGATGAGAAGATGTGCCAATTGGCGCTTCGCATTAAATCCTTGGATGCTACAGATGCAGAAATATCCCTCTTCATCGATTATGTGAAAAAGAATGGCGGTATAGAGTATGCCAGACAGGTGATGGTGGATTATCGTAATAAAGCATTGGATTTGCTTCCTTCTACTGCTGATACAACCATTAAAGATGCTTTGACTGCTTATATTGATTATGTGATAGAACGTGAGAAATAACTTCCTGTTTATCCTTTTATTGGTATAAAAACAATTCCATCGTCGTGGAATTGCTTCTCACAGCGATGGAATCGGTTGTAATAGTTGTATGGTGTAGTGATTAGAAGAACTTGGTTTCTTGACCTACAATTTCGGAGAGAAGCAGATTAGCCAGACGGCTTGTTCCTAAGCGGAATAATTCATTGGTTAACCATTCTTCGCCCAATATTTCTTTTACGATAGTGTAGTAAACCAATGCGTCGTGCACGGTATTGATGCCTCCGGCAGGTTTAAAGCCGACTTTTCTGCCGGTAACCATATAGTATTCTTTGATGGCTTCACACATCACATAGGCAGCTTCGGGGGTCGCGGCAGGATTTTCTTTACCGGTAGAAGTTTTGATGAAGTCTGCGCCCGAATACATCGATAAAATAGATGCTTTCTTAATGTTGGAAGCATTTCCGAGTGCTCCTGTTTCCAGAATTACTTTCAAGTGCTTGTCTCCGCAGACTGCTTTTAATTCTTCGATTTCATCGCACATTCCTTCATAGTCACCGGTCAGGAACTTGCCGACCGAGATGACAATGTCTATTTCGTCTGCACCGCTATGAATAGCCATGGCAGTTTCTGCCACTTTCACTTCAATGAATGTTTGTGAAGAGGGAAATCCCCCCGATACACAGGCAATATTTACGTTATCGGCTTCCAGTGTGTCGTTTACTATCTCTGCCATATTGGGGTAAACACAAATGGCGGCTACATTGCTCAAATCGGGATATTTGTCAACGAAATCGTTTACCTTTTCGGTAAATTTCATTACGCTTTCTTCCGAGTCGGTACATTTTAATGTGGTGAGATCAATGCAGTGGAAGAGGAATTTCTTAACTTCCGGTGTATTGTTTTCAGCCAAATGCTCTTCGATGAAATGGGTAACTTTTGCTTTTACATCTTCATCATTCAGATGGGTGTTGTATTTGGCAAGTGCTTCCATATACTTGTCGTGAGCATCCTCATGTTCGTGACCATGCTCGTGACTGTGGCTACAATCGTGGTTATGTTCCATAATTCTTTATAATTTGGGGTTGTTTTTATGTCTGTCTTTGTCTCTATTTGTTTTCTTTTCGAGATTGACGAAAGGCTTCGGTCAGGTCTACTCCGGTCTGGTTGGCGAGGCAGAGGAGTACCCAAAGCACATCGGCCATCTCGTCTGCAAGGTTGCATTTTTCGCCCTCCTTGAAGGATTGGTCACCATATTTACGTGCCATGATACGTGCCAGTTCACCCACTTCTTCAGTCAGTACGGCCATATTGGTCAGTTCGCTGAAGTAACGTACACCATACGTTTTAATCCAGCGGTCCACTTCTTTTTGTGCTTCTTCCAGTGTCATTATTCCTTGTTTTTGGTGAGTCCATACATATAGTAACAGGACCGTTGTTCAGAAGTTCAACTTTCATGTCTGCTCCGAATTCTCCTGTACCCACTTCGCGTCCAAGAGCGATACTGAGTTCATTACAGAAGTATTCATATAAAGGGGAATAGCTGTTTCCGGTCGTGCAGCACGGATGTAAGAGGGGCGATTGCCCCTTCTTGTAGGAGGCGAATAATGTAAATTGACTGATAACCAATATATTACCTTCTGCTTCCAGAATGGACTTATTCATTACTCCATTTTCATCATCAAATACTCTCAAGCCGATTACCTTTTTACATAGCCAATCTGCATCTTCTTGATTATCAGCTTCTTCAATACCTACTAATATCATTAATCCTTTTTCTATGGCCGACTTGCAGACCCCGTCGATGGTGACGGATGCATGGCTTACTCGTTGACTCGTTGTATAACTATTCTCATATTTTATTTTTTATCGTTTTTTGCAGATAGTATATATGCAAAGGTAGAAAAATCCCTTCTATTCTGTAAGGCTTTCTTTGATATTTTTAGCGGCAGCTTCGCCCACTACGGCGGCTATTTCTTCCAGTGTTGCTTTTTTTATGCGTGCCACACTCTTAAACGTTTTCAGAAGGGCGGCTTTGCGCTTCTCGCCGATTCCCGGAATACTGTCCAGGGCAGAGGCTACCTGACTCTTGCTTCGTTTGTCGCGATGGAAAGTGATGGCGAATCGGTGCACTTCGTCTTGTATATTCTCTAGAAGATGAAATAACGGTGTGCTTTGTTTAATGCCGATGGTAAGCGGAGGAAATCCGTAAAGCAGTTCCGAAGTGCGGTGTCTGCGGTCTTTGGCAAGTCCGGCAATGGGAATACGCAGATGAAGTTCGTCCTCGATAACTTCACGAACGACCTCCATTTGTCCTTTTCCACCGTCGGTGATGATGAGGTCGGGCAGGGGAGAACCTTCTTCGATAAGGCGTGTGTAGCGGCGTCGGACAACTTCCTTCATGGAGGCATAATCATCGGGTCCTTCTACGGTTTTAATATTAAATTTGCGATAGTCTTGTTTGCTGGGCTTACCCATTTTGAATACCACGCAGGCGGCTACGGCATTCGAGCCTTGGATGTTGGAATTATCAAAACATTCGATGTGGGCGGGCATTTTCTCCATGTGGAGCTGGTCTTGTATTTCTTTCAGGATGCGTACTTTCTTTTGCTCGGGATTCAGCTTGTCCGCTTGTTTCAGGCGGTCTACTTTATATTGTTTTACATTCATGACGGAAAGATCCAGCAAATGCTTCTTCTCCTCTTTGGGGAATGGTGAAAGTTACATTGTTCATCTCCATATCCAGTTCAAAAGGTACGATGATTTCGCGTGAAGTACTATTGTATCGTTCTCTCATTTCTACGATTCCCAGTTGCAAAAGCTCTTCTTTCGTTTCGTTCAGACGCTTCTTGTATTCGAATGTGAAGGCTTGGTTTATGCATCCGTTTGTGATGTGGAGGTAGTTGATATAGGCCGAATTTTCTTCCATTTCAATGGAGAACACATCCACATTATGAATGATGGAATTAACGACTTCGCTCTTGGAACGATAGTTTTCTATCAAGTCATATTTCTCCTTTATCTTCTGTGCTTCCTCAAATTTCATTTCGGCAGCCAGCGCTTGCATCTCTTCCATCAGCAGGTCACTTACAATCTGGGTATCGCCTTTCAGAATCTCTTTGATTTCACCGATATCTTCATGTAGTCTTCGTGAGATTGGCGTCCTATGCAGGGCCCTTTGCAGTTCTTTATGTGATATTCCAGACATACGTTGAACTTCCGGCGCGATTGATGTTCTCGGGGGTTAGATTGAGTTTGCAGGTACGGATAGGGTAGAGCTTTTTGATCAAATCGAGTACGGCATACATCGATGGAACATGACTGTACGGGCCGTAATAGCCGGAGCCGTTACGTATAATTTTACGTGTCTTGAAGATGCGGGGAAAGTATTCGTTGCTTACACAGATAGAAGGGTAGGTCTTGTCATCTTCAGCATATACATTGTAACGTGGCGGTATTTCTTGATTAGGTTGTTTTCGAGTAAGAGAGCGTCTTCTTCCGTTTTTACCACGATATAACGGATATCTGCAATTTTGCTGACCAATACTCGTGTCTTGCCGTTGGGGTGTTCTCTATTAAAATAAGAAGAGACTCTGCGCTTTAGAATTCTTTGCTTTTCCAACGTAGATAATGGTTCCTTCGGAGTTCAAGTATTGGTAAATGCCGGGGCTGTCGGGCAGGTTTAGTACAATTCCTTTCAGATAATCATTGGTTGTAATCTCTTCTTTTTTCTCCATATTGTTACAATGTTATTGTTTTGGGATAAAGACGGATTTCATACGTCTGCTCCAAAGGTTTATATACTATCTTTGGTTGTAGGGGTAATGTTTGGTTATTTGCAGATATTCGCGGATACATTATTCGGAATATGGGGTTGTGTCAAAACCTGGATAATACTGTCGTTTGGTTCGTAGGGGTGAGGTTTGCTCGCCCGAAAACAGTTTGCTTTGTGTCTTCGGGCAGGCAACCCCTGCCTCTACAGCTGACGATCGGATAGACCGGTTTGGTTTTGACACACCCCCAAAGGTACATTTTTCGACTGCAGGCGAAGTTTATAATTGCAGCAGTGTATCCACTGTGATATCGGCAGGAAATGCCTTTCTCCCGTTCAGTCCTTTTAATTCTATAATGAAATTGATATATGCTTTCTTGGCACCACATTTTTGTACCAAGCGGTGGGTGGCTGCCATTGTTCCGCCTGTAGCCAATAAATCGTCATGCAGCAAAACAACATCCTCTTCACTGATGGCATCCTTGTGTATTTGGATGGTATCGGTGCCGTATTCTTTGGCGTATGTTTCCTCCAGAACTTCTGCAGGGAGCTTGCCGGGCTTGCGTGCCATTACAAAACCTGCACCTAAACGTGCTGCCAAAGCACCGCCCATGATGAATCCTCGTGATTCGATACCCACCACTTTGGTGATGCCTTTATCCTTGTACATCTCATATAATGTGTCCAACATTTCCTGCATGCACTCGGCACTCTTGAACAGTGTAGTGACATCATAGAATAAAATACCCGGGATAGGAAAATCAGGTATTTCTCTTAAATTAGCTAATAGCGTTTCTTTGCTCATAACCAGTATTTTATTGTTAGTCTATTAAATTACTTGTTTCACGTGAAACATTGCCTTTTTATCTTCCGAGAAGCACCAGCAGAACATTGATATCGCTGGGCGAAACTCCCGGGATGCGGCTGGCTTGCGCCAATGTCTCGGGGTCTATCTTTATTAATTTCTGACGGGCCTCGGTAGAAAGCGAGTTCAGCGAATTATAATCAAACTTGCCTTTTATGCGGATAGCTTCCAGGCGGTGAATCTTGTCGGCAATCATTCGCTCGCGGTCGATATATCCCTGATACTTGATAAGAACTTCGGCTGCTTCGATTATCTCTTCTTTGCGGTCGGTTATATTATTCAGCATTTCTTTGAACGAGGGGATATGCTCGGCAATACTTTCTATTGTTATTTGCGGGCGGTTTATCAAGTCTATTAATTTGCATCCGTGAGTGAGGCGGGCGGTTCCCAAATGTTCCAAAGCGTCATTGATGAGTGCTGCTTTGATGGAGAACTTCCTGGTAAAATCAATGATGGAGTTTACCGCTTCACGTTTACTGCACAGATGCTCATAGCGGTCTTGTTTGACAAGTCCCAGTTTATATGCCCGTTCGGTCAGACGCATATCGGCATCATCCTGACGGAGCAGGATGCGATATTCGGCACGTGAGGTAAACATACGATAGGGTTCGTCGACACCTTTTGTCACGAGGTCGTCAAAATCAATACACCGATATAAGCCTTCGTCTCGTGCTAAGGTGAATGGTTCGCCACCGTGGCAGTTGATGTGTGCGTTGATGCCGGCAATGATTCCCTGTCCGCCTGCTTCTTCGTAACCGGTAGTTCCGTTTACTTGTCCGGCAAGGAACAGGTTCTTGATTACTTTCGATTCCAACGTGTGTTGCAGTTGGGTAGGGTCGAAGTAATCATATTCGATGGCATAACCGGGGCGATAAACAACCAGGTCTTTGAAAGCCGGTACCTTCTTCAAGGCCGCAAGTTGGATATCCATTGGCAGAGAAGAAGAGAAGCCATTGAGGTAAAGTTCTTGCGTTGTCTCGCCTTCGGGTTCCAGGAAAAGCTGATGCTTGCGGCTTGTCCGGGAAGGTTACGATTTTGGTTTCTATACTGGGGCAATAACGCGGTCCGATACTCTGGATTTGTCCGTTGAAAAGGGGAGAGTCGGGCAGACCTTCCGTAGTATCTCGTGTACCTCTTCGTTTGTAAAGCAGGTCCAGCATTGCAGTTGTTTCAGCTTGCGCGGTTCGCTCATGAAAGAGAAACGGTGAAAGTCATTTTCTCCGTCCTGTGTTTCCATCAGGTCGTAGTGTACGCTGCGCCCGTCTATGCGGACAGGAGTACCGGTCTTCATGCGTCCTGCAATGATTCCCTGGCGAGTGATAGACTCGGTCAGATGGTAGAAGCAGGTTCGGCCATGCGTCCTCCCGCCAGCTTTTTGCGGCCGATGTGCATCAGCCCGTTCAGGAAAGTTCCTGCGGTCAGCACGATACATTTAGCATGGAATGTCACTCCCCAGCAAGTGACTCCGGTTACTTCGCCGTTTTCCACGATCAGCTCCTCTACTGTATCTTGCCAAATGTGCAGATTGGGAGTGTTCTCCAGAATCTCACGCCATGCCCAGATAAACTTGCCACGGTCACACTGGGCACGGGGGCTCCACATAGCGGGACCTTTGGAACGGTTGAGCATACGGAACTGTATGGCTGTACGGTCTGTAACCAGTCCCATATAGCCACCTAATGCGTCTATCTCTCTTACGATTTGTCCTTTTGCGATGCCTCCCACAGCCGGGTTGCAACTCATTTGCCCAATCTTATTCATATCCATCGTGATAAGGCAAGTCTTTGAACCCAGATTCGCTGCGGCAGCGGCTGCTTCGCAACCGGCATGTCCGGCACCAATTACAATTACGTCGTACTTAAAATCCATTGATTTATTTCTTTTTTTACACAAGCAAAGTTACTACA
>VOFJ01000229.1_pt1 | contig 112000 bp, 123 predicted proteins | sample 5384081 | NCBI WGS metagenome assembly VOFJ01 (sample SAMN12384729, study PRJNA508395) | human gut metagenome | isolation source: healthy gut I | host: Homo sapiens
TAAAAGGGCCCCGCCGTACAGGCAGGACCGATACTGCTTCTATTTTACAGCAGGCGCAGACAATAATCAATAAAGTCGAGCGTATATTTTTGGCTGCGCAGCCAATCAGAGGCGTGGCCGTCATCGAGGTAGGCCAGCAGGGCTTCGGTCAGGATGGGGTCCTGCATCAGATACTTGCGGCAGTACTGCCCGTCCGGCTCCCGGATAGCCTGGCAGAACACAACGCCGCGGCCCTGAAAAACATTGACGCTCATCGACGGAGTCGGCGCCAACTGGGCAGAGTCCACGATGCGCAGGGTGCGGCGGTCAGACTCCGCAGCGCGGCGCAGCCGCAGGAGCAGCTCCCGGCGGGTGGGAATGTCCGGCGCATCGCACAGATCCGGCGGAATGTCGAACATTTTCCCGGTGCGTACAAACTGCAAAAGACCTTCCTCACAGAAATAGAGGTCCGGGGCCTGGGCGCTCCACATCTGCAGGTGTTCGAGCAGGGCGGGCAGGGACTGCAGCGCGGCGCCGGGCCGGGCAAGCTGCAGGGCCATTTTCTCGTCGGCAAACAGGGCGAACGGTGGCTGGTAGCGGATCATGGAGCAGCGGCGCTTTTCCGAAAAGAGGTCGTTGTACAGCGCCATGGATTCCGAAAAGTCGGTGATCACCCGCGCCGCCCGTAGAGCTGGATATAGGCGAGCGACGAGACGAACGGCGGCGACACCATGGCGACGAGCATGATGATCATGCAGAGCGTCTTCTTCCACCCGCGCGCCGTGGCGCATACGAGCGCCGCTGAGAGCGAGAGGATAGTGGACAGCACTGCCGTAAAAACGCCGACAAATACGCTGTTGCGCAGACTCTCGCCGTATTGGCGCAGAACAGTGCCGAACATTGCAAAGCTCACGCCGCCGTCCGCGCCGCGCAGGCTCCGCAGCGCGATGCACGCGATGGGCCAGAGAATGAACAGCAGCACGCTCCCGAGCAGGACAAGTAAGATCAGCCTGTCGGCCGCGTTTTCACATAGGGAAAAAAGGACATCGTGAGATGCCCTTTTTTCTGTATTTTTTTTGGATAGCGCCGGCGGATCTCATTTATTCCGCGGCGGCCTTGTCGCCCATCAGGGGCTCAAAGCGCTCGAGGATCTCGCTGCGCTGGGAACCGAACAGGGACAGGTCCTCCGTCATGAGGAGCGTAGGATCATAGGACAGCTCAATGCCTTCGATGGAGGGCTTGATGACCTTGATGCCGTTCTTCTGCTCGATCTCGGCGAGCTGACGGAGATGATCGTCGCTGCTGAAGAGCCACTCGACGAAGTACTTGGCGGCGTCGACGTTTTCAGCGTTCTTGAACACGGCCACACCCTCGGGGACCCAGGGCATCCCGTCAGAGGGGTAAACGATGGTCAGGTCGTTCTCCTCGGCGGCCTGCTCGATGCTGGCGTCGATGTAGGAGATGCCGACAGCGAACTCACCGGAAGAGACCTTGTTCTTCGGGTCGGATCCGCGCTTGCCGTAGTAGGCAATGTTGTTGTTCAGGGCATCGAAGTAGTCCCAGCCCTGATCGCCCTTGGCCTGCAGCAGCGCGTTGACCACGGCGTAGTTGGTGCCGGAGACGGCAGGGTTGGACATGACGATCTCGCCCTCATACTGGCTGTCGGTCAGGTCATCCCAGCTCTCGGGAGCGGTCAGACCCAGCTCCTCCATGAGAGAGTTGTTGAGCAGGAAGCCGACAATGGTGATGCCCTTGGAATACCAGTAACCCTCGGTATCCTTGTACTCGTCGCCGAGCTCGGCGGCCGCGTCAAAGGTGACGGGCTCAAGCAGGCCGTCGTCCTTGGCACTCATGAACGCGTCGATGCCGCCGCCGAACCACAGGTCAGCGGACGGGGTGCCGCCCTCGGCGCGGAGCTTGGAGAGCACCTCGCCGGAGGACATGGACAGGCATTCGACCTCCACGCCGGTGTCGGCGGTGAACGCGTCGAACAGGGGACCGTAGACGTCGCCGGTGGCGACGACCTTCATCGTGCCGGAGAGCTCGGGAGCGGTGTCCTGAGGCTCGTCGGACGTCTGCGCGTCATCAGTCTTCGAGCCGCAGGCGACCAGAGAGAGAACCATCACGACGCAAAGCAGCAGAGAAAACAGCTTTTTCATAATTAACCTCTTTTCCAAATTTGCTAAAGAAATCCCCGCCGCTGTGCTGACAGTGGCGAGGACTATATTTTAGATAGAATAACGCAAAAAGTAAAATCGAAATTTGCACACGACTAAGGCGATTTCATCGAAAAAAACAATTATTTGGCAAACTGCGGATCAAGGACGGACAGCGCGTATGCCGCGTAGAGCGCCGCGCCGAGGGGGAGCGTTTCCTCGTCGATGTCGAAATCGCCGCGGTGGTTGGAGATGCAGGTGTGCGGCTTTTTGGGGTTTGCCGTGCCGAGGTAGGCGTAAGCGCCCTTCGTTTGCAGCAGATACTCGGCGAAATCGTCCCCGCTGAGCGACAGCGCGCGGTTTGCCGTCGTGGGGATGCCGAGCGCGTCGGCGACGCGCTCGACCTCCCCGCACACACCGGCGTCGTTCGTGAGCGGCGTGGCGAAGTCGTCCCATTCGACCTCTGCCGTGCCGCCGTAAAGGGCGGAGATGTGTGCGGCCGCGGCGTTGATCGTTTCGCGAAGGTGCGCGCGGCTCTCGGGCGAGAACATGCGCGTCGTGCCCTCGAGCACGGCGGTCTCGGCCACGGCGTTGTAGGCCGTGCCGGCGTTCAGCTTGCCCACGCCGATGAGCACCGGCTCGACCGGCGAGGTCATGCGCGTGACGATGGACTGGAGCGCGACGACGAGCTCGCTTGCGATATAGAGCGCGTCCACGCCGAGCTGCGGCGTGGAGACGTGCGCGCTTTTGCCGTGGATGCGGATGATAAAGTGGTCGACGCCCGCGTTGTTGGCCCCCGGCTTGACGCCGACGGTCCCCGCGGGAAGGTCGGACGCCGTGTGCAGCCCGAAGACGCGCTGTGCGCCATCCAGCATGCCCGCGGCGATGAGCGGCCTTGCGCCCTGACCGATCTCCTCGGCGGGCTGGAAGAGGAAGCGCACCTCGCCGCCAAAGTCCGCGCGGTGTGCGCTCAAAACCTTTGCCGCGCCGAGAAGACACGTCGTGTGCGCGTCGTGGCCGCAGGCGTGCATCATGCCCGGCGTTTGCGAGCGGTAGGGCACGTCGTTCGTCTCCTGAATGGGTAAGGCGTCGATATCCGCGCGCAGCACGACAGGCCGCTTCCATTGCCGCTGCCGGTCAAATGGCCGACAACGGCGGTCTCGCCGACGCGCTCGTGCGGGATGCCGCACCTGTCAAGCTCGCGCTCGATGCGCGCGGCAGTGTGGTATTCGTGCAGGCCGAGCTCTGGGGCGCGGTGAAATTCCCGCCGCAGTGCGATGAGCTCGTCGCGAAGCTGCTGGCACTCTTCTCTCAGGGCGTTCATGGCGAATTTCCTTTCTTAACCCTTGGCAGGGATCTTTTCGCGCAGGGATTCGAGACGGTTCAGCGCGTCGGTGAGCGTTTCGTCCTTCTTGGCGAAGTGCAGGCGGATGAGGTGGTTGACCGGCTCGCGGAAGAAGCTCGAGCCCGGCACTGCGCCCACGCCGACCTTAGCGGCCAACTCCTCGCAGAACTTCAAATCGCTGTCATAGCCGAATTCGGAAATGTCCATCATCACATAATACGCACCCTGCGGTACGTTGTGGACAAGGCCCAGAGCGTCCAGGCCCTTGCAGAACAAATCACGCTTGTGCGTGTATTTTGCCAGCAGGTCATCGTAGTAGTCCTGGCCGAATCGCAGTCCCGGGATGATGGCCTCCTGTAGGGGCGCCGCCGCGCCGACGGTGAGAAAGTCGTGGACCTTCTTCGCGCGCTCAATGATGGGCGCGGGCGCAATGACGTAGCCCAGCCGCCAGCCCGTGACCGAGTAGGTCTTGGAAAGCGACGAGCAGGACAGCGTGCGCTCCCACATGTCGGGCAGCGTCGCAAAATAGGTGTGCCGGTGCGGGGCGTAAATGATGTGCTCGTAGACCTCGTCGGTGATGACGTAGACGTCATACTTCTTGGCAAGGCCCGCAATCAGCTCCAGCTCCTCGCGGGTGAACACCTTGCCGCAGGGGTTCGAGGGGTTGCACAGCACGAGCGCCTTGGGGTGCTGGCGGAAGGCATTCTCCAGTACCTCGGGGTCAAAGGTAAATTCCGGCGGCGTCAGCGGCACATAAATTGGCTCTGCCCCGGTCAGGATCGTATCCGCGCCGTAGTTCTCGTAAAACGGCGAGAAGATAACGACCTTGTCCCCCGGGTTCGTCACGGTCATCATTGCGGCCATCATGGCCTCGGTGCTGCCGCAGGTGACGACGATCTCGCCGTTGGGGTCAATTGTCGCGGCCCATATAGCGGGTCTGCTTGGCGGCCAGCGCCTCGCGGAAGTCCTGCGCGCCCCAGGTGATGGAGTATTGATGAAAGTTTTCGTGCGATACTTCGGCCAGGCGGTCCAGAATTTCGTTGGGCGGGTCGAAGTCGGGGAAGCCCTGGGAAAGATTCACCGCGCCGTACTGGTTGGAGATACGGGTCATGCGGCGGATGACGGAATCGGTAAAGCTCGCGGTGCGGTCAGAAAGTGCCTGCATTATTGTTTCCTCCTGTGAGATAAGATTTTCCGTTGTTCAAGATATGCTGCGGGTCGAGCGCCGTTTTGATGGCGTTCATGGCCTGTAAATTTTCCTTCGCCGTCTGGCGCAGGAAGTAGGGACGCTTCGATAGCCCGATGCCGTGCTCGCCGGAGGCGACGCCGCCGAGGCGATAGGCTTCGGCATAGGCCCTGTCCATGTTTTCGTGCAGCTCGCGCTGCCACGTTTCTTCATCCCGCTCGCCGCGCACGACGCACAGGTGCACATTGCCGTCGCCCGCGTGGCCGAAGCTGACCATCTGCATGCCGCTCTGGGCTTCCAAATCGTTGATGAAGCGGATGAAGTCCGCCGTGCGGCTGATGGGCACGACGATATCGACCGGCTCCTGCTCGGAAACGGCCTCCACGGCCTTGACAAGCGCGCCGCGCACGCGCCAGATGTCAGCGCACTGCCGCGCGTCGGAGAGCTCGATAAAGTCGAGCGCGCCGTTTTGCAGCGCCAGAGAGCACACGCGCGCGGCATTGGCCGTGACCTCTTCGCTTCTGCCGTCAAAGGTCAAGAGAATATAAGAGCCGGCGTCGGGGCGGGGATAAGAGACGCCGCAGAAGCGTTCGCCAAGCGCGACGACTTTGCGCTCCATGAATTCGACCGCCGTGGGGTTCGCATTCGCGCGCAGGATGGTCAAAACGCTCTGGATGCCGGTTTTCAGGTCGGCATACGGCACAAGCACGCTGAGCGAGGCCTCGGGCTTGGGAACAAGGCGCAGCAGGCACTTTGTGATGACGGCGAGCGTACCCTCCGAGCCGATGAGAAGGTGCTTGAGCGAGAGTCCGCTCGCGTCCTTGACCTGCTTGCCGCCGACTTGCATCACCGTGCCGTCAGCGAGCACGACCTCGAGTCCGCGCACATAGTCGCGCGTGACGCCGTACTTCACCGCGCGCATGCCGCCGGCGTTCGTGCTGATGTTGCCGCCGATGCTCGAGGCCTTTTCGCCGGGATCGGGCGGGTAGAACAGCCCGCGCGCTTCGACATAGGCCTGCAAGTCCTGCAAGAGCATACCGGGCTCGACCGTGACGGTCATCGTGTCCTCGTCGAGCTCGAGCACGCGGTCCATGCGGGAAAGGTCGAGGATGATGCCGCCCTCGAGCGGCACGGTAGAGCCGACAAGATTCGTCCCCGCGCCGCGCGGCGTGACGGGAACGCGGTGCTCGTGCGCGTAGCGCAGGAGCGCGCTCACCTCCTCGGTGGATAAGGGAAAGGCGAGCGCCTCGGCGCTGCCGTGGACGCGGCCGAGCACGTCGCTCTGGTATTCTGCGGGAATGTCCGCGCCGGTGAGCAGGCGGTTTTCGTCTGCAATGATGCGCCGCAGCGCGGAAAGATCAAGTGCCATAATAAATTCCTCCCGGAAAGGCGTACCGCCGCCCGCGCTCCCTGCGTTGCGGGAGCGCGGCGGCGGTCAGATGGTGTTTACTGATTGATCAGGTCCTGATCCCAGCCCACTGCGATGAAGTAACCGCCGAAGGTGTTGTTGAACACGTCCTCCGTCGCGCTGGACTGGAAGGCTTCGACGACCTTCTCATAGATGGCGGCGGTGTCGGGGTCTTCGACGTCAGCGGTGCGCGCGGCGATCAGATTCCAGTACTCCACGTCGAGGACGCTGTCCTTGTAGATGGCCTCGTCGGTCTTGAGGCCAAAGTCGAGCGCGTAGTTGCCGTTCACGACCGCGGCGGCCACGTCGGGCAGGACGGAGGGGATGGTGTTGGCCTTGAGTTCTTCGATGGTGATGTTGACCTTGTAGCTCGTGATATCGTCAACGGTGGGGTTGAAGGCGGCGTTGGGGTCGAGCTCGATGAGGCCCGCGGCTTCGAGCACCTTGAGCGCGCGGCCGCCGTTGGTCAGATCGTCGGGAATGGCGACGACGTCACCGTCTTTGAGCTCGTCAACGGAACTGACCTTCTGGGAGTAGAGGTTCAGCGGGATGATGAAGGTGTTGCCGATGTTCTGGATCGCATAGCCGTAGTTGTCGATCTCGTTCTGGAGATAAATGCGGTGCTGGAAGGCGTTGAGGTCGATGTCGCCGTTGGCGAGCGCGTTGTTCGGGGTCACGTAGTCCGAGAACTGCACGATCTCGAGGTCGATGCCCTCGTCGGCGAGCGCGGCCTTCGCGCTCGCCCACAGGTCGTCATAGATGCCGCCGACCACGCCGAGCTTGACGGTCACGGTCTCGCCGGTCTGATTGTCGGTGTTGGCATCGCTGTTGTCGGCGGAGTCGTCGGCCTTGGAGCCGCAGGCGGTCAGCGCGAGGGCGAGCGTGGCGGCTGCAAGGGCGAGGGCAAAGAACTTTTTGAGCTTCATGGAAATATCCTCCGTTAAAATAATTTTTTGTAATGGGGTGGGTAGGGGCTGTATTGGGATCACGTTAATGCGTGTTCTTTTTGACGATGCGTCCGCCGACAAATTCGATGACGCAGACGATGAGCACAAGGACGAGCACGGTGACGTTCGTGATGTCGGCCATGTTGCGGTCATGGCCGTAGCGGATGGCGAAGTCGCCGAGGCCGCCCGCGCCGGCGACGCCGGCCATGGCCGTGAGGTTTAAGAGACTCACGATCGTGATGGTCGTGCCGCGCGCGATGGCCGCGATGCTCTCCTTGAGATACACGCGGAAGATGATCTCAAGCGGGCTTGAGCCCATCGAGAGCGCCGCCTCGATAAGGCCGCCGTCGAGCTCGGCGAGCGCACTTTCGACCTGACGGGTGAAAAACGGCACTGAGCCGAACACCAGCGGCACGATCGCACCGCGCACATAGAGCACCGTGCCGACCAGCGCGCGCGTGATGGGCATGACCCACGTCAGTAGGATGATAAACGGGATGGAGCGGAACAGGCTCACGAGCTTGTCGAGAATTTGGTAGACGACCTTGTTCTCCAAAATGCCGTTCGGCTTTGTCACCGTAAGCACCACGCCGAGCAGAAGCCCGAATACGAACGAGATGAGGCCCGACCAGAGCACCATGAGCATCGTGTCGCCGAGGGCCTTATAAAAGTCCGGCAGCTTGCTTGCAAGGTTCGGGGCAATGTTAACGATCAGCTCTTGCATCTTTGATGACCTCCACTCCGACATTTTTTTCGATCAGGTATTCGATCGCTTTCGTGATCTGCTTTCTCTCGCCGCTGATGATGGCGACCGTTCCGCCGATGGGGGAATCCTGCACGATGGTGATATCGGCGAAAATGATGTTGAGCGAGACGTTGAACATCTGCGACACGGCGGAGATGATCGGCTCGTTGACGTTGCGCTGAACATAGGACAGGCGGACGATGAGCTCGCCGGGCTGGAGACGCGTGACGGGGGAATCCTCGGCGATGAGCGCTTCGACCTTCTGGAGGTTCGAGGTCGTGTGGATGAAGCTCTTCGTGATGTCCTGCTTGGGCTCAGCGAAGACCGTGAAGACCTCGCCCTGCTCGACGACGCGGCCGTATTCCATGACGGCGACGCGGTCACAGATCTCCTTGACGACAGCCATCTCGTGCGTGATGAGCACGATCGTGATGCCGAGCGTTTCGTTGAGGTGCTTGAGAAGGTGCAGGATCGCCTTCGTTGTCTGCGGGTCGAGCGCGGAGGTCGCCTCGTCGCACAGAAGCACCTGTGGGTCGTTGGCAAGGGCGGGCGCGGGCGATGGCGACGCGCTGCTTCTGTCCGCCGGAGAGCTGGCTGGGGTAGGCGTCCGCCTTGTCGCCGATGCCGACGAGTTCCAAGAGCGTTGCGACCTTCTTCTGGATATCCTCCTTGCTCAGGCCGCTGCCCTTGAGCGGGTAGGCGACGTTTCCGGCCACCGTGCGCGACGGCATCAGGTTGAAGTGCTGGAAGATCATGCCGATCTTCTTGCGCGCCGCGCGCAGGTCCTTGGCAGAGAGCGCCGTCAAGTCCTGTCCCGCGACGAAGACGCTGCCGGAGCTTGGCCGCTCCAAAAGGTTGATGCATCGCACGAGCGTGGACTTGCCCGCGCCCGAGAAGCCGATGATCCCGAAGATCTCGCCCGAGCCGATGGAGAGCGACACGTCGCGCACGGCGTGCACGGCCTTTTCGCCCGAGCCGAAGTCCTTGGAAATGTTCTTGAGTTCGATCAAGTGAATTCCTCCTTTATCCCAAAAGCAAACAAAAAAGGCGGGGAGCTCATGAGCTCCCCGCTTCAGGTCAAACGATGTTCGGGTGGCAAGACCCTTCTGCGCGCTTTCAATCAGCGGCGGCAATTTCGTTCCTGTGCGTATCGGGCAGGCAAATGAGCATGAGCAATCGTGGGCATCGGCATCGCCATGTCCATGTTCATGCACATTAACATTCGAGAAGTGTAAGAGAACATTTCGTCGAAATCCTTTCCGAAAATCATACTGAGGTTGTAGGTATCATAGCACCGTGAAAAGCACACGTCAACAGAAAATGCGGGAAAATTCGCAACTTAGTCACACTTGACTAAAGCGGAAGAATAAACATGCGGACAAAATCGGGTAATATTGCCAGCAAATTTGCCGCGCCGTTCAGTTTTGAAATGAAAAAAGAGGAACGGAAGCGGTCAGCTTCGTTCCTCTTTCACTGATTGAATGCCGAAAAAGCGGCGGCCGTTTTCGTTCGTCAGGGCGATGATTTCATCTGTGCTCATGCCGCGAATTTCTGCGAATTTTGCCGCGATATGGGACACATTGCGCGAGTCGTTGCGCGTGCCGCGCACGGGAACGGGGCCATGTAAGGGCTGTCCGTTTCGAGAAGCACCCTGTCAAGCGGGACGATCTTTGCGACCTCGACGGTCTTCTTCGCGTTCTTGTAGGTCAGCGGGCCGTCAAAGCCCAAGGTACCAGCCGCGCTTTATCAGCTCCTGCGCGATCTCGACGCTGCCGGAAAAGCAATGGAACACGCCGCGCACCTGCGGAAACTCCTTCACGATGGCGAGGCAGTCAGCATGCGCGTCGCGGTCGTGCACGATGACGGGGAGGCCCAGCTCCTGCGCCAGCGCGAGCTGGTCGCGGAAAACCTCCTGCTGGAATTCCCGCGGCGGGTTTTGCTCCCAGTAGTAGTCGAGCCCGATCTCGCCGATGGCGACGACCTTCGGGTCCTTTGCCCATGCGCGCAGCGTGTCGAGGCTCTCGCGCGTGTAGGGCGCGCAGTTTTCCGGATGCCAGCCGACGGCGGCGTAGACGTGGGGATATTGTTCCGCGATCTCCACCGCGCGGCGCGAGGTATCCAAGTCGCAGCCCGGGTCGACGATCAGCCCCACGCCGTTTTCGGGCATGGAGGCGAGCAATGCCTCGCGGTCAGCGTCGAACGCCTCATCGTCATAATGGGCGTGGGTGTCAAAAATCAGATTCATTTCTTCTCCTGCTCAAAGATGAGGTCATATTCAAGGATCGCGCCATACGCCGTCTGCGACACAGGCAGAAAGCCAACATAGCGCCAGCCTTCCTCCGCTGCACGGTCGATGATGTTCCGGTATTCGGGGTCAAGCGAAAATCTGCCAAGAATAGACGCATTGGCGGTGACTTTTACATGAAAGTATTCATACATGGCTCTTTTCTCCTTTTCTTCCCTTGAAAGGGAACGTGAGATGCCGCCTGCAAGCGGCAGGAGCAAACAAAGGGGGTATTCTCTTTCCAAAGAGAATACCCCCTTTGGAACCCCCAGAGAAAGGCAAGGGGTCTTACCCCTTGACCCCGCACATTGGCAGTTTGCAGCTTGAATGACTGCACGCGCTGCGCAGTGTAAGTGCGGTGTACATGGCTTCGCCATGAATCCCTACGTTTCGTCACGTCTTGCAACCGCGCCTTACTACCGTGAGGCGCGTGTGACGGTAGCTTGGCGGCAGACTGATTACTGAATGCGGCATTGCTGCGCTCGCCGCATTGTGGAGACTGGCGGTAGACGGGAATTAGGCTGCACTACCACGAGATAGGCAGAGCGGCACCCGCAAGGGGTGTGCCGCATCCGTAAGGCAGCAGAGCCGCCAACGGCTGCGCAACAGCGGATAGTAGAAGCACGCCAAATCGTATAGCAACACCCAACGCGGCAATGCCGCGCGCAGGTACTTCCATTCCGGAGGCATAAAGGCCATTCAAGATTGAGACTGCCAATCTAAACGCCTTTCTTGGACGGGCGACGCCCGTTTTCTTTCTCGGGAAAGAAAATGGGGGTCGCATTCGTGCAGCGCCTTTGGCGCTGCGTTCCCTCCGCGCCTGCGCGGAGTAAAAAGGGAGCCGGGAACCGGCTCCCTTTTTGTTTAGCAGAGTTTCGCGCCAGCGGGGATCTTATCATCCACCATAATAAGGTTGAGGACCTCCTCACCCTTCTCGGTGTGGACAGCAGAGAGCAGCATGCCGCAGCTCTCAAGCCCCATCATCTTGCGCGGGGGCAGGTTGACGATGGCGACGAGCGTCTTGCCGACGAGCTCCTCCGGCTCGTACCACTTGTGGATGCCGGAGAGGATCTGGCGGTCGGTGCCGGTGCCGTCGTCGAGCGTGAAGCGCAGCAGCTTATCGCTCTTCTTCACGGCCTCGCAGGCCTTGACCTTGACGGCGCGGAAGTCGGACTTGCAGAACGTGTCGAAGTCGACCTTTTCCTCGACCATCGGCTCAAACTCCATCGCGGGGAGGGCAGCCTTTTTCTGAGCCTCCTGAATGGCATCAAGCTCTTCGAGCGCCTTCTGCGCGTCCACGCGCGGGAAGATGGCCTCGCCCTTGTGGACGGTGACGGTGGCGCTCAGGCTGCCCCACTTCGCGGCGCTGTCCCAATCGCGGCAGCACTCGCACGCGCCGATCTGCGCGAAGATCTTCTCGCAGGAATCGGGGATGAACGGGGTGAGCAGCACCGTGCAGATGCGGATGCTCTCGAGCAGGTTGTACATGACGGAAGCGAGGCGAGGCTTGTTGGCCTCGTCCTTGGCGAGCGCCCAGGGTGCGGTCTCGTCGATATACTTGTTGGCGCGCTGGATGCACTTGAAGATGAGCTCAAGCGCGTTCTGGAACTGGAACTTCTCCATCTCGGCTTCATACTTGCCGCGAAGAGCCGAGAGCTGAGAGATGAGCTCGTCGTCGAGCGCATCGGCCTGACGGCTTTCCGGCAGCGTGCCGCCGAAATATTTTTCGACCATGGCCGTCGTGCGGGAGACGAGGTTGCCGAGGTCGTTGGCGAGGTCGACATTGATGGTGTTGATGAGCAGTTCATTCGAGAAGTTGCCGTCCGAGCCGAACGGGAACGTGCGCAGCAGGAAGAAGCGCAGCGCGTCCACGCCGAAGCGCTCGGCGAGCACATACGGGTCAACGACGTTGCCCTTGGACTTACTCATCTTGCCGCCGTCCATGACGAGCCAGCCGTGGCCGTAGACGTGCTTGGGAAGCGGCATGCCCATACTCATGAGCATCGCGGGCCAGATAATGGAGTGGAAGCGGACGATCTCCTTGCCGACAAAGTGCACGTCGGCGGGCCAATTACTTGTCGTAATCGTCGTACTTTTCGTTCATGAAGCCAAGCGCCGTGCAGTAGTTGAACAGCGCGTCGACCCAGACGTAGACGACGTGACCGGGGTCAAAGTCCACCGGGACGCCCCAGGTGAAGCTCGTGCGGGAAACGCACAGATCCTCAAGGCCGGGCTTGATGAAGTTGTTGACCATCTCGTTCACGCGAGAGGCGGGCTGGAGGAAATCCGTGTCCTCAAGCAGGTGCTGCACGCGGTCGGCGTACTTGCTCAGCTTGAAGAAGTAGGCCTCCTCCTCGGCGTCCTCCACCTCGCGGCCGCAGTCGGGGCACTTGCCGTCCACGAGCTGGCTCTCGGTCCAGAAGCTCTCGCAGGGCTTGCAGTATTTGCCGACGTACTTGCCCTTGTAGATGTCGCCGTTGTCGTGCATCTTCCTGAAGATCTTCTGGATGGCCTCGACATGGTAATCGTCGGTGGTGCGGATGAAGCGGTCGTTTGAGATGTTCATCAGCTTCCACAGATCGAGGATGCCCTTCTCGCCGCAGACGATGTTGTCCACGAACTGCTGCGGGGTCACGCCCGCGGCCTTGGCCTTGTCTTCGATCTTCTGGCCGTGCTCGTCCGTGCCGGTCAGGAACATGACGTCATAGCCGGTCAGGCGCTTGTAGCGCGCCATCGCGTCGGTCGCCACCGTGCAGTAGGTGTGGCCGATGTGGAGCTTGTCGGAGGGGTAGTAGATGGGGGTCGTGATATAGAATTTCTTCTTGTCCATTGGTGTTTCCTCTTTTCTGCCCGCGCCGAATGAAAGCGGGGCGTAATTATTTACAGTCTACCACCGAAAGGGCGGTATTTGCAAGGTTTTACAATAATTCCCGTCCGCAGACGGAAAAGGCATCGCAGATTTTGCCGCCGCGCACGGCGCAAATGAATTTCAATTATTTTTTCTGACGACATGTGCGTCAGAAAAAATACTTCTTAGCCCGCAAACGTGCGCGCCTACGGCGCGTGCGCTGCAGCGGGCGGCAATTCCCCTCAAAAAAGCGGCTTTGCCGCTTTTTTGAAGTTATAGCGAGTCGTCCTCGTCGATCCACTTTTGCACCGGAACGATATCAAACTCCTCCTCCGTCCGGCGGATCACCACCTCGTCGATGCCGGCGTTGACGATCATGCGGCGGCACATGGGGCAGCTCGTCGCGTCGTGCAGCAGCTCGCCGCTGCGCGCGTCGCGGCCGACTAAATAGATCGTCGCGCCGACCATGTCGCGCCGCTGGGCGGAGATGATGGCGTTCGCCTCGGCGTGGACGCTGCGGCAGAGCTCGTAGCGCTCGCCGCGCGGGACCTTGAGCTGCTCGCGCGTGCAGTAGCCGAGGTCGACGCAGTTCTTGCGTCCGCGCGGCGCGCCGTTGTAGCCGGTGGAGATGATCTCGTCGTTTTTGACGATGATCGCGCCGTAGACGCGGCGCAGGCACGTCGCGCGCTCAAGCACCGTCTGCGCGATGTCTAAGTAGTAATTCCGCTTGCTGACACGTTCCATATCGAGTCCTCCTTGTTGTTTTATCGAGAGATATTTCAATTTGTTATCAGAATTCGTGCTTGCAGTGTGGGCAGCGGCCATAGTCAAAGTCGAGCACCGCCCCGCAGACGGGACACTTTTTGCGCGGCAGACCGCCCGGCGCGTCGGGCGGGAGATAGCTGGAGCCGGTCTTTGCCTCGTCCGCCGTACCTGCGAATTTGTCGCTGCCGGGCTGGAAGAATTCGAGCTTTCCGCACTTGGGACAGACGTAAATTTCGATCTCCATCGCGCCCGCGAAGAGATTCGGCAGGTCGCCGAGCACCCAGCCGGTCTGGCCGAGCTGGAATTTTTCACGCCTGATAAATCGCATCCCCGCGCCGCAGCGCAGGCAGTTGAGCTGATTCGCCATCCTATACCCCCTGTAGGTCGAAAACGGGCGTGTATTCCTCTTTCGCGCTCGAGAGCTCCTGACAAAAGCCGTCGGTCAGGCCGCAGTCGCGCATGTATTGCACCGCCGTGCGGTATTCGCGCTCATTTAAGCGCCGCGCGAGCGCGCCGGTCGCACCGGGCTGCGGCGTATACTGGCTCATGAGCGAAAAGAGCACCGTCTTTGGCGGAAAATGCGTCGAGACATAGTCGATGACACGCTTGGTGTTCTCCAGCTGCCCCGGCAGGACGAGGTGGCGCAAAATGACGCCGGAGCGCATCAGGCCGTCGTCCCCAATCTGATACGCCCCGACCTGACGCACCATCTCGTCGATGGCAGCGGCGGCAGCTTCAAAGTAGTCCGGCGCGGCGGAAAGCTCGCGCGCGGGGCGTTCCATGGCGTATTTTAAGTCGGGCAGATAGATCTGCACCTTACCCTCAAGCGTTCTGAGCGTTTCCACGCGCTCGTAGCCGCCGCTGTTCCACACAACGGGGACGGGAAGCGGCTTACGCAGCGCTTCGAGCACCCAGGGCGTGAAGTGCGTGGGCGTGACAAGATCAATGCAGTGCGCGCCCTGCGAAACGAGGTCTTCCATGATCTCGCGCAGATGTGCCGGCGTAATGACCTTGCCAAAATTCTCGTGGCTGATGCGCCCGTTCTGGCAGAACACGCAGCCCAAATTGCAGCCCGAAAAGAAGATGCAGCCCGCGCCGTTTTTCCCGCTGAGCACGGGCTCTTCCCAGAGGTGCAGCATCGCGCGCGCGACGACTAAGCCCGCGGGCATGCGGCAGACGCCGCCCGCTTTCTCCGCCGTGCGCTCAGCATTGCAGCGACGGGGACAGATCTCGCAGCGCATCAGTCGCCCGTGCCCTGACCGTTGAAGTCGGGGCCGAGGTCGCCGAGCATCCAGTGCTTGCGGCACAGGCCGATGTACTGGTCGTTCGCGCCGATGACGACCTGCGCACCCTGCTTGACGACATGGCCCTGCGCGTCAAAGCGCGCGTTGAACGCGGCCTTTTTGCCGCACCAGCAGATGGTCTTGACCTCTTCTAACTTGTCGGCCATGACAAGCAGCTCGTAGCTGCCGGGGAAAAGGTCGCCCTTGAAGTCGGCGCGCAGCCCGTAGCAGAGGACGGGGATGCCGCAGTCGTCGACAAGATGGACGAGGTATAAGACCTCCTCCTTTGTCAAAAACTGCGCCTCGTCGACGATGATGCAGGCGTTTTTCTTGAGCTCCTCCTCGTCCATCTGCCGCATCTCATGGAAGTAGACGCAGGGATATTCGAGGCCGATGCGCGAGTGCACCATGTGGTCGCCGTCGCGCGTGTCGAGCTGGGGCTTGCAGAGGAGCGTCTTCTGTCCGCGCTCTTCGTAGTTGAAGCGCGCCATCAGCGCGTTGGCCGTCTCGAGCCCATCGCGCCGTATTTGAAGTAAAGCTGTGCCATGGTCGTTGTTCTCCCTCTCTTATTGCAGCCGCGCGCGCGAACGAGCGCGGCAAATTTCTTGAATGCGGTGGGGATGGCGGCGGCGTCGAACGCCGCGGCGTCCGCCCAGAATAGATCGTCGTTTTCGCCCGTCACGTCGGCGAAGTAGCCCTTCATATCCCACTCGATGTGGGTGAAGATGTGCTTGGCGCTGCCCGCGGGTTCGACAGTTTGCGCCGAAAGCCCCATCTGCGCAAGCGTAAGCGAAACGCCCGCCTCGTCGAGGTTCCCCAAAACGCTCGGGAATTCCCAGAGCGAGGCGAGAAGCCCCGTGTCCGCGCGCTTTCGCAGCGCGGCCTTGCCGTTTTGAAAGAGCAGCAGCACCGTGCGCTCTTCGATCTTGCGCGCCTTTTTCTTCGCGCGCACGGGTAAGACTTCGGTGAGGCCGTTTTTGTACGCCTCGCACATCATTCGCGCGGGGCAGCCTCGCACTTGGGCGTGCCGTTCGGCAGGCACACCGTCGCGCCGAGGTCCATCATCGCCTGATTGTACGCGCCGGGGCGGGCTAAGTCGATGGCGTCGTTGAGATGCGCGGTGAATTGCTTTCGCACCTTCGCGTCCATGATGTCGTCGGCGCAGCCGCTGACGCGCGCGGCGACGCGCAGCAGATTCCCGTCCACCGCGGCGACCGGCTCGCCGAAGTTGATCGAGGCGATGGCGGCGGCGGTGTAGTCGCCGATGCCGGGGAGCGTTTTGAGACTTGCACAAGTGCGCGGCAACTCGCCGCCAAAGTCCGAGACGATGACCTTTGCCGCCTTTTGCAGATTCCGCGCCCGCGAGTAGTAGCCGAGCCCCTCCCAGAGCTTCAAGAGCCGTTCCTCCGGCACGGTGGCTAACGCCGCGGCGTCGGGCAGCTCTGCCATGAAGCGCTCGAAGTACGGAATGACGGCGCTCACGCGCGTCTGCTGGAGCATGATCTCCGAGACCCACGTGCGGTACGGCGTGACGACGCTGCGCCATGGCAGCGTGCGGCCGTTTAAGTCATACCACGTGAGCAGCGGCGCGGTCAGGGCATTTAAGTTTTCCCAATGTTCTGTCATCATATCATTTGTTGAAGCGCGCGGCGAAGCCGCGGCGGCAGAGCTCTTCGGCGGGCTTCCGCCGGGAGAAACCCTCGCGCAGAGTGCACGCGCGCGGGGGAGGTCAGAATTTCGGTAAGCGGCTGGGTGAAGAGGTTCCCCAGCGCCACATCGCCCTCATGATCGAGGCAGCAGGGGACGACGGTGCCGTCGACAAGCACGCCGAGCTGGTCGCGCAGGCCGTAGCAGAACTGCGCGCCGGATTCATTGGCGCTCAGATCAGGCCAGTCGAATTTGCCCGCGCGCTCCAAATACAGGTGGTCGCGCAGAAGAAAGCTGCCGTTTCGCATCTCGGGCCAGTTATCGCCTGTGCGAGAGCGCAGAAAGTCGAGAATTTCGCCGTTGCGCGCGTCCGCGCCGCCGTCGTTCCAGAGGCGCAGCGCGACGATGACGCCTTTTTTCGCGGCCTTTTCAGCAAAGTTCCAGACCTGTGTCAGGTAAGAAAGCTCCTGCTCGTCCGCGCCGTCGTTGCCCTCAAAACTGTGGAGCGAGACGCTGATCTTGTGCAGGCTCTCGGCGGCAAGCAGCTCATCGGAACGCTTTTGGAGCAGCGTGCCGTTCGTCGTGATGCAGATCTTCATGTCCCGCGCCTTGGCGAGGGCGAAGAGCGTCGTAAGCTCAGGGTGCAGCAGCGGCTCGCCCATCACATGCAGGTAGACGTACTGCACATACCCCTCAAGCCGCGAGAGGACGAGGCCGAATTCCTGCGCGCTCATCGTGCGCGGCGCGCGCTTCGTCTTGGGACAGAAGAAGCAGGCGAGGTTGCAGCGGTTTGTGATCTCGACATAGGCTTTTTTCAGCATCGCGCGGCTCCTTTCCTGAGGTCGGGGGATAGATTCAAATATTTTACCATATCCGCGCGATTTTGCAAAGCCTTTTCCCTTGCGCCGCGCCGCGGCGTCTGCTATAATCCTACAAGCGAAATTCCATCCTCCAGAGCGAAAGGAGAAACCGCATGACCGTCACGTTTATCGCCCACAGCGCGTATCTTGTCGAATGGGACAAGTTCTACACGCTCTTTGACTACACCTACGAGCCCGACTACACGGGCGCGCTGCCGGAATTAAACCCCGAAAAGCCGCTGCTCGTCTTCGCGAGCCACAGCCACGAGGACCACTTCGACGCCAAGGTGTTCACACTTTTGGAAAAGTACCCCGACACGCGCTTTTTCGTCTCGCGCGATACGCGCCTCACCGAGCGCAAGCGGCAATGGCTGAACATCTCCGACGAGGCCTTTGCCCGCACGACCGTCCTGCGGCCCGACAGCATCCTGCTCACCGACGTTGCGGGCGAGGATTTGAGCATCCGCGCCATCAAGTCGACGGACATCGGCAATGCCTATCTTCTGCGCGCTGAGGGGAAGATGGTCTACCACGGGGGCGACCTCAACTGGTGGAACTGGGAGAGCGAGGGCAAGGCTTACTGCAACAACATGACCGTCCACTACCATGCGGCCATTGAAAAGCTCGCCTCCACCGTGCGCAACGAGGCGACGGACAACAACATCGCGCCCGAGATCACGGCGGCGATGGCGCCGCTTGACCCGCGCCTTGGTGAAGGCAGCGAGGGCCTCGGCATCGAGTATCTGCTGAAAAACGTGACAGTGCAGCACGTTTTCCCGATGCACATGTGGAAAAAGTATGAGGTCATCGACCGCTACATCGCCGCGCACCCGGACGAAAAGGGCATCATCGCGCGCATCACGCGCGACGGTCAGCAATTCGAGATTTGAAAATAAAAAAGGAAAGCGCCTTCCGCATCGCGGAAGGCGCTTTCCCGTTCGAAGGGGATTTGTGGAGAAAAAACACTGACGTATTTTTTACTGGCTCACTGCCGTGAGAGGCATTTTGAGGATCTGACCGACGAAAATGACCGAGGGGGACTTGACGGTGTCCTTGTTCAGGTCATAGATCTCAGTCCAGCGGTTGCCATTGCCGAGCTGCTTGCTGGCGATCTTCCACAGACTGTCGCCGGAGACGACGGTGTAGGTATCGCTGCTCGCGGGCTGGGAGGGCTTCTCAGGCTGCGTGGGCTGGGTGGGCTCGGCGGAGGTGCCGTTGCTCACAAGCGTGGTGCGCGGGTCGTTGCCCGTGTAGCGGTAGAGCGGGAAGTTCATGGTCGACTTGTCGTAGTCGATCTGCTTGTACTGATAGAGCGTGCCGTCGTAGCCGTTGGAGTCGGTGACGTCGGGCTCGCAAAGCATGGCGATGACGTTGCTGGCGACCTGATCCATCGGGAAGACATAAGCGCCGCTGGCGAAGGTCACGTCGGCGGTGTCGCGCAGGCCGGCCTCAATGCCCTTGGCCTTGCCGTTCACCATGTAGTCGCCGACATAGTAGTACTGCTGGAGGCTTGCAGTGGTACCGGCGTTGAGCTTGTAGTACTCAGCGCCCTGATTGTCCATGATGTAGAGGATCTTCTCAATGTTGGCAGTGTCCGCGGGAATGACATAGGCGGTCGGGCGGACGCGGCTGCGGGTCAGAGTGTCGTTCAGGGAAAGGGGATACGCCTTGCTGACCTTCTCGCTGCCGTCGGCGACGCTGTACTGCACGGTCGCGGCGGTGTAGTCGGTCAGAGTCTTGCCGGACTTGGTCTGATAGAGGGCGAGAACGTCGCTTTCCTCATAGGTCTTGCCCTTGGCGACAACATCGGCACGGGCGGCGGCGACCGCCTTCATGATCTCGTCGGCGTGCTCGGCGGCATAGGTGATGTAAGAGGTGGCGGCAACTTCCTGAGAGAAGACGCGGCGCTCAAAGTTCTGGCGGCCGGCGCCGATGCCGCGCGTCTCAATGAGGAAGGAAACCGCATTGAACAGGCCAAAGTAGGCGCGGCCGATGGGGTTATTGACGGTGGTGCCGTAGTGATTGACGCGCAGGCCGGCGTTCGTAGCGTCGGAGAAGGCGCGCTTGGCCATGTCGAGACCGATCTTCGTCACGGCGGGGTTGTTGTTCAGGCTGGTGGCGGGGGTGGTCTCAAGATCGTCCGCATTCTCCATGTATTCACCGGCGCTCGTCCAGTCGTCGTTGTAAGCGCCGTAGAAGGTGAACTCATGCGTGTCGAGGACAACCTCGCTCATGAACAGGCGGTAGGCGGTGTGCAGCTGGGCAAGCTCGGCTGCCTTGAGGGACATATGGTCGCGGTTCATATCAAAGCCGTCATAGGTGGCGCGGCTAAAGAGATAGGAGCCGTCGGGATTGATGCGGGGGACGATGACAATGTTGATCTTGTCGAGCAGGGCCTTGTAGTGGGATCGTTGACAAAGTTGTCGATCATTACGAGCGCGCCTTCACCGGCGGCAGGCTCGTTGGGGTGGATCTGCGCCTGATACCAGACGTTCAGCTTGCCGTTGCCCTTGACGATCTTGGCGGCCTCGGCGAGCGTGGCGTTCGCGGGGATCTCGGAGGTGGTGAAGAGTGCCAGGGGGAGGTCATACTTGTAGTTCGGGGTCGTACCGGCAGAGTAGAGATGCATGGTGCCGGAAGCGGCGTCCATCTTCTTGAGGAAGGCCATCAGCTCTTCCTGAGAGGTGAACTCGTTGGCGGCGTGCTTGCCGTCGAAGGCGGGGGTGGTGTAGTTCTGCGGCTCGAGGGCGAAGTGCTTGTTGATCTCCTCAGGCCAGAAGATAAGCATACTGTCGCGGAGGTCTACCTTATAGGAGGCGGGGGCCTTCTCCGGCTTGATGGTCGGCTCGAAGCCGTTGCCGCCGAGCTTGCCGCCGATGACGGAAAGCTTCTTCACGCCGGCGGTGAGGTCGGCCTCGGTCACGTTGAAGAGCTGGAGAATGTTGTAGTAGCCGGTGCCGTGCACATGGTAGGCATAGGTGCCGGGAGCGGTGACGACGTAGCTGCCGTCAGCCTGCGGGGTGATCGCTTCGAGCTGGGAGAAGATCTCTTCTTCCTTGGCATAGCTGTCTGCGGGGTAGCCCTTGTAGACTTCGAGACTGACGACCTTGGAGGATTCGTAGTTGGCGGAATAGTCAAATTCCAGTTTTGCGCTTTTCTCTGCTGCGAGCGTGCTGGTCATCAGCATCGTGACGACCATCGCGAGAGTCAGCAGACAGCTCAGGGATCGCTGCATCATTTTTCTCATAGCTTCTTTCTCCTTCTTAAAAACTGTCGGCATCGGAACATCATGCACAAACGGAAGAAAATTTACCCGTTGATTCCTGTTGACAATACCGATTTGGATAAGTAAACTGTAACTATTAAAGTCGCCTTTAAGTCAATAGGTTTTCGCGCGGTTATCTTAACAGTTTTTTAAGGAGATTTTCGTATGCCTTATACAATCGGAGAAGTGGCACGCATGATGAATATTGCCCCATCGACCCTGCGCTACTATGAAAAGGAGGGGCTGCTGTCTCTCGGTGCGCGCGCCAGCAATGGGCAGCGAACGTACACAGACGACGATATTGCAACGCTTTCAATCATCGAGTACCTGAAATTCTGCGGTCTTCCGCTCAAGGAGATTCGCTCGTTCCTGCCGCTCATCCGGCCCGGCGGAGAGACACTCAGCGCCCGCCGCGACATCCTTGCCAAAGAGCGCGACAACGTCCGCGCGCAGATCGCGGCGCTGCAAACGAAGCTCGAACGTCTGGAATTCAGCTGCTGGTTCTACGAGACCGCGCAGCAGTACGGTTCGGTTCTGCCGCTGTATGAATTTTCAGAGGAGCACTTTCCTCCGGAACATCGCAACGTCCTGCGGGAAAGCTTTCACCTGCCGTTAACGCACGTGCGCACAAAGCTCGAATGGTGATAAAAAAAGGGAGTCCTGAGACATACCGTCTCAGGACTCCCTATATGTCGATCCTTATTTCTTTTTGTCCGCTGTGCCCCACGGGTGGCACTGGTAGGACTGCTCCTCGCTCATGCCGAAGTAGCGCAGGTCCGTGCGGCCGTACTGGTCGCCCCAGGTGACGTCGATGTGGTACTGCGTGCCGTCCAGCGTCGCGAGCGTCCAGATGTGGCTGTTGTTAAAAAGCGAGGTGCACTCGATGCCCTCGAGCTTCAAGAGCAGGTTGTAAGCGCCCGTGTAGCCGTCGCACACGGCAAGGCCGCTGACAAGCGCGCCGTAGGCAAGATGGCTCGCGGAATCGTCTGCGGCGGCGTTATCGTAGCGGCAGTGGTCGCACAGCCATTGAAAATACGTGCGCGCGATCTCATACTGGCTCATGTCGTAGCTCAGCGTGCCGCTCTCCCAAAGGGAGTCGTGGACCTTGATCGCGGCGGCGAGCGCCTTGGCGCGGTACGATTCGAGCGTTTTGGCCGTACAGGCGGTGGACGAAAACGTGAGTACGACCTTGCCCGTCGAATACGAGCGGCAGGAGACGGCGTTGTACATCTGCTCGCAGTATGTTTTGACGCAGGAGGTGAACGCCTGCGTCAGCGCGCTGGCGGTGGCGGTGGTGAGGGCCTTGGAGTAGTTCAGCGTGATCGTGTGCTCGCCGCGCGCGAGCATATTGCGAACCAAACCGTCGATGGCGGCGGTGTCCTTGGCAGACGTCGGGAGCGACGTGCTTGCCGGCGCTTTGACAAGGCTCGCGAGCGTCGCGTTTTTGACGGAGTGATACGGCGCGACCGTCCACGTGAGCGTCAGGCGCGTTTCAGGTTTGACAACGCGCGTCAGAAGCGCCGCAATTTCCGCGCGGCTGACGCTGCGGTCGGGATAAAAGCTGCCCTTTGCGTCCATGCCGGAGAGCAGCCCGCGGCGGTACATCAGCAGTATTTCGCTGCGGTAGGGCGTTTTGTCCGTCACATCGGCGATGTAGTCGCGGCTCGCGTAGGCCGAGGTGACGAGCGAGGCGTTGGGCTCGGTGTACCATTCCTCCGGCACGGCGAAGGCGAAAATGCCCGCCATCTGCGCGCGCGATGCGGGCAGGAGGTAGAAGCCCTCAAAGCTGTTGTCGAGCAAATTCTGGCTCTTCAAGTACGAGACATACGGCGCATACCACGCCTCGTTTTCCTTCGCGGTGAGGATGACCGCGTCGCTGCCGGCCGTGTAGATGGCGCGCAGCCGCGCGGCGATGGTCAAAAGCTCGGCAATCGTCACGTTGCCGCTTGGCGCAAAGGAATTCTCGCCGCGGCCGTTGAGTACGCCGTATTCATAGGCCGAGACGACCGAGGGGGCGAACCAGTCGCCGTCTTTCACGTCGGCAAACTGGCCCTCGTAGACGCGAAGCAGCACAAACGGGGCGCTGTCTTCGCTCGTCGTTTCCTCCTGTGCGGGAGCGGCAGTGTCCTGCGCGGGCTCCTCGCTGTAAGAAAAGGCGCTGATGCTCAGCGCAAGCGCGAGCGCCGCGACAAGCAGCGCAAAGCGGAACTTCATGGCGTTTGCTCTCTCTTTCTCACATTCTCAGAATTTCACGGGGATCACGGGACTAAAATGTTCTGCTCGTCGGCGGTGATATCCGTAGCGTAGGGGTTGAGCATCGAATTCGTCATCTCGAGTACCTGCTCGGGATAGAGCGTGTAGAAGGACTTGCCCTTGTACCAGCCCGCGCCGTCGCCGGGGAGCGTGGCAAAGCTGATGGCGTCTGTCCCGCCCATGGAGAGCGCCTGGTTGGCGAGCCACACGAGGTTGCCGAGCGTCAGGTCGGTCTTGACATATTTTAAGAACGTTTCCGCCATCGCGGGAACGTTTTCAATCTTCATGAGCTTCTGCGCCACGGTCTTCAAAAACGCCTGCTGCGTGCCGATGCGGCCGATATCCTGCTGCCCGCCGTAGCCGGGGTTATCCTTGTCGGAGTTGTGGCGGAAGCGCACGACCTCCATAGACTGCTGGCCGCTCAGGTGCTGGAGACCGGCCTTGAAGTGAATGTGCAGATCTTGGTAGGGGTCGTCGTAGTCCATATCCTCGGGCACGTCGAAGTCGACGCCGCCGATCTGGTCGATGAGCGCGATGAACCCCTTCAGGTCGACGGAGACGTAGAAGTCCACGGGGATGCCGAGCATATCTTCAATGTTGCTGCGCAGCTTTTCCGTGCCGCCGTTATTGTAGGAGGAATTGAGCTTGCGGCCGTTGCTCATCAGCGTGTCGCGCGGCAGGCTGACGACGTCGATCTTCTTGTTCTCCGCGTCAAAGCGCACGAGCATGTTCGTGTCGCTGCCGCCGGCGTCGTTGTCCACACCGTAGGCGAGGATCGTATAGCAGTATTTTTTGCGCTCTTTGCCGTTAGAAATGGTTTGAATGGCGTCGCTGTCCTCCGCCGTGCCGTCCTGCTGCGTCTGCTGGTCCTCGTTGTCCGTGACGGGCTCGGGCGCGCGCACGACGTACTTGACCGTCGCCACAATGGCCACGGTCAGGAAAAGAAGCGACAGAAGCGTGACGACGACGCGCTCACCGCGATTTGCGCGTTTCTTCTTTTTTCTTCGGCCTGCGGCGCGGCTCGCTTTCGCGGCCGATGCTTGGCTCGTAATAGTCCTGCTTTCTCATCTTGTTGCTCCGATCATTTTTCTTTCGGTTTACAATAATGCATTCTACCCTGCGCGGCGGAATTGTGCAAGAGTAATTTTGCCGCGCAGGAGGCGCACTCTTATGTTAGACGCAAAAAGTCGAAAAAAGTTTCAAAATCCCTTGTATTTTTTTCGCGTGGCCATGCCGCCGCGGATGTGGCGCTGGGCCTTGTTGACCTCCAGCACCTCCTTGACCTGCAAGTATAGGCTGCGGTTGAACTGCGGCAGGCGGTCCTGTAAGTCCTTGTGCACGGTGGACTTGCTCACGCCGAATTTTTTTGCCGCGGCGCGCACGGTGGCGCGGTTTTCGATGATGTAGGCGGCCAGCGCGCAGGCGCGCTCTTCCATGTTACCCTTCATGCAGCACACTCCTGACTCATGTTGCTCCATCTATATGCGTGCAGAGAGGGAATATGCGCATCGGGAATGAATACGCGGCAAAAACGTTGTGCAAAGCGGTTCAGGCATGTTATAATTTCTCTGTCTATACCGAAGACGGCACAAACGAAACGACAGGGAGGTCCTGCATGGAATAAACTCATCCGCAGCAAATACTTTTTATACCTGACCGAATTTTTTGCCGGTATGTCCGTCATGGCGGTCGAGCTCGGTGCGAGCAGGCTCATGGCCCCGTACTTCAGCTCGTCGCAGATCGTGTGGACCGTTATCATCGGCGTCATTATGATCGCGATGGCCATCGGCAACGTCTGGGGCGGCAAGCTCGCCGACAAGAGCGCGACGCCCGATAAGCTCTACCGCCGCCTCATCATCGCGGCCATCTGGATCGCGCTCATCCCGTTTGTGGACGGTACCTGATCGCGGGCATCTCGCTGCTGCTGGCGCTTTTTGTGACGAAAAACTTCCTCGTCTGGGCGGCGCTCGCGGCGTGCCTTGTGATCTTCGCGTTCCCGTGCGTGCTGCTCGGCACCGTCACGCCGTCGCTCACGCGCTTCACGGTCGACAATCTCGACGACACGGGCAAGACCGTGGGCAGGCTCAACGCGCTCAACACCATCGGCAGCATCATCGGAACCTTCGTGCCGACGTTTGTGACGATCCCCGCCGTCGGCACGGCGGCAACGTTTTTGATCTTCTCCGGTGTGCTCGCGGCCATCGGCATCGCGTACTTCGTGTTCGAGAAGAAAAAGAGCGTGCCGGGGATCGTCTCCGTCCTTTTGATCGCTGGACTGTGCTTTGCCCTGCCGTCCTACAGCTTCGCCTTCTGGCAGAGCGACATCACGCTTGAGGACGAGTCCATCTACAACTATTTGCAGGTGCAGGACGACGCGAAGCGCACGACGCTCTCGACGAACGTGCTCTTCGGTGTGCAGAGCGTGCAGGTCAAGGGCGACGCGCTGACGGGCATGTACTATGACTACGCGCTCGCCGCGCCCTGCATGGCGGGCATGGACGGCACGGACAACGAAAACCGCAGCGTGATGATCCTCGGCATGGGCTCTGGCACGTACGCGAGCTACTGCACGCGCTATTTCCCCGGCGCGAGTGTGCAGGGCGCGGAGATCGACAAAAAAATTGCCGACATCGCGACGGACTACTTCGGACTTCCAGGCAGCGTGACCGTCGCGGTCGAGGACGGGCGCGCGTACCTTGCCGCGTCGAAGGAGAAGTTTGACGTCATCATGGTGGACGCCTATCAGGATATCACCATCCCGTTCCAGCTCTCGAGCGTCGAGTTTTTCAATGAAGTGCAGGCACATTTGAAGCCGAACGGCGTGATGGTCGTGAACCTCAACATGACGTCCGCGGAGGACGGCTCGATCAACGAATACCTCTGCGACACGATGGCGAGTGTCTTCCAGCACACCGTCACCGCGCCGGTGAGGGGCAACACGAATACCGAGGTTTTCTGCACGAACGCGGATGACTGGGAGGAGACGTTCCTGTGCAGCATCGCAAAGCTCAAGGACAGCGACTATGCCGATATGATGCGCACGGTCTACTCGAAGCTCACGCCCTATGAGGGCGGAAGCTGCATCCTGACGGACGACAAGGCCCCTGTCGAGGTGCTGGGCATGCGCGTGCTCGACGAGCTCATCGGCGATGAGCTCAACTACTACAAAGACGAACTGAGAACCGGCGGCCTGTCCGCGCTGATCAGTAATTGAAAACAAAAAGAATCCCGCGCCCACGGCGCGGAATTCTTTTCAGGGTAGAGAGCCTCGCAGAGTTTTTACCCGCAAGGGGGGGTACGCAACATCCGTAAGGCAGCAAAGCTGCCAACGGCTGCCCAGGTGCCGCGCACGGCACGAAATAAATTCAAATCGGTTTTCCGCTGCGACATGTGCGCCCTCCAGAGGGGCTTCTCTTGCCCGCTGCGGGGCAATTCACCTTCTGGCAGAAAACTCTTTGCGCGAAGTGGAAACCGGCGAAGTGCCGCCAGCGGCGGAAACAGCAAGTCGGTTTCGAGGAAGCGGCACGATTGGCGCGCCTGCAAGGGCGCGGGAATCGTGGTGCCGCAACGGTGTAAGGTCGAATTGTCCGCTTTTAGCGGACAACCGAGGCACAGAACGCAGCGAAACCTTCTCAAAAAAGTGGCTTTGCCACTTTTTTGATTACAAAATCAGCATCAGCACAGGAATCACGACAAAGCACGCGATCGTGGAGAGCGCCGCGCCCTGCGCGGCGAATTCCTCGTCCGCGCCGTATTCCGCGGCGGCGACGACCGTCTGCGTGACAACCGGCATCGCCGTTTCGACGATGAGCACGTCGTGAGCAAGGCCCGTTACGCCGAACGCCCTGCACAGCGCGACCGAGAGGGCGGGCGCGAGCAGGAAGCGGAAGACCATCGCAATGCCTAAGTCGCGGTCGAGCCGGACATTTTTGAGCCCGATGTCGTGGATGATATAGCCCGTGAGCAGCAGCGCCAGCGGCGTGACAAGGTTGTTCATATAGCGGCAGTAGCTCATCACGAGCGAGGGGAGCCTCACTTCAAACCACACGAGCGCGAGGCCGACGAAAACGGCGATGACGGCGGGCGTGGTCAGGAATTTCTGGAGCATCTTGAGGTCAAAGCCGCGGCTCTCGCCCGACCAGCGCACAAGCGAGAGAAACAGCAGCTGGACAAAGCTGGTGTTGATGAGGTAGTAGAGCATGACGTAGGGCGTGCAGGTGTCGCCAAAGAGCTCGGTGCACATCGCAAGGCCGACGAAGATGGCGTTCGACACCGAGCACATCATCATAAAAACGCCGAGCTTTTTGCGCGGCAGCTTCAAGAGCCTGCCGACGAGCAGTGACAGGATCGTGATGACCACGGTGCCGAGCAGCGGCACGAGCAGAAAGCTGCCCGACTGAACCAGAAGATCACGGGTCAGGTTATTCGTCAGCCCGTAGACCGACATGCAGGGGATGGCGACAGAGAGCGTGAACTTGCCGATAAAGGCCTTGGCCTGCGGGCCCATCCAGCCCCTGGCCGCGCAGAAATAGCCCGTCGCCGTCAGCAGCAGGATGATGGTGACAGAAGAGACGGCATGCAGAAATGCTTCCATGGTGTACCTCGAACGTAAAATAGTACTGCCAGTATATCATCCCTGCGGCAAAAGACAAGGGCAGGCGCAAAAGATGGCTTGAAAATGCGCGGACGATACGCTATGATGGGCGGAGACGAGCGCGCGGTGCGCGCCCGGAGAAAAAGAGATCGAGAACTTTGAGAGGAGTTTTGTTTTTATGAAAGCAGCGCTGGTCATTATGGCGGCGGGCATGGGCTCGCGCTACGGCGGCAATAAGCAGGTGGACGGCATCGGCCCGAACGGCGAGATCCTGATGGAGTACTCCATTCGACGCGCTGCGCGCGGGCTTTACGAAGGTGGTCTTCATCATCAAGCCCGACATGCGCGACTTGATGGAGAACATGGTCGGACATCACCTTGCCGCGCGCAAAACGGCGGACGGGGACAATGTCGAGGTCTGCTATGCGTATCAGGATTTTTCGAGCGTGCCCGATTTTTACACGGTGCCGTCTGATCGCGTCAAGCCGTTCGGCACGGTGCACGCGCTTTTATGCGCGCGCGAATTTGTGCACGAGCCGTTCGTCGTTATCAACGCCGACGACTATTACGGCGTGGACGCGTTCAAGACGATCTACGCAGAGCTCTCAAAGCTCGCCGAAAGCGGCGAGGGCACGATGGTCGGCTACGACCTCTGCAACACCGTGAGCGAGCACGGCACGGTCACGCGCGGCGTGTGCCATGTGAACGAACAGGGGATGCTCGACCGCGTGGTCGAAACGTTCCACCTAAAGCCCTGCGATGACGGCAAGATCCGCGACATTCAGGAAAACGGCGACGGCCCGGTCTACGCGCCCGAGACGCCGGTCTCGATGAACTTCTGCTTTACGCCGTGGCTGTTTGAAAAGCTGGACGCGTATTTTAAGGATTTCCTCCGCGCGCTGCCCGACGGCGAGCTCAAAAAAGAGTGCCTGCTGCCGAGCCTGATCGGCGAGCTCATCGACCGCGGCGAGCTCAGTGTCTCCGTTCTGCGCTCGAGCGCGCGCTGGTTCGGCATGACGTATCACGAGGATAAGGAAATGGTGCAGCGCGAGCTTCAGAAATTACACGACGCGGGCGTGTACCCCAAAACGCTGCGCGCGTGAGCGAGACAAATCGAAAAAATCTGCCGCCTCCGGACATACTAAGTCCGGAGGTGATTTTTATGCCGCGAAAAGACCCCGGCATGCCGTATGACCTGGCGCCGATGCTCAAGGCGCGCTTCGGCCAGCCGGACGACTGCGCCGATCTTGTCAACAAGTACGGCACCTATAACATCCAGCCGACGTCGGACACGGAAAATCTGTTCCCGCTCATCGCGCCGGGCCTTCCTGAGCAATGGAAGCGCATGGCGGTCGGCAAGAAGGACGTTGAAAACTTGCAATAAAGCAAACGGGAGGGAGACGCGTATCGCGTCTCCCTTTTTTTCTTCTCCAAAATCCCTGAAACGGCAAGGGAAAATGGGCTTTTTCCCAAAAAGCAAAAAAAAGATACATACAGGTTCGACAAAAAAGTGAATGACAAAATGGAGAAATTTATTGCTGGTATACAAATTGAGAACGTTGCTGGCACTTGCTTTACTGCTGAATTCGTATAAAGTAAAGGCAAGAGCTGTCTGCCGGGGAAGCGGCTATGAGAGAGACCGCCTTCCGGCCCGACTTGCCAATATGAAGGAGGAGAGAGAATGGAAACCAAAAGTAACGCGAAACTGAAAGCTCTGTTCATCATCCCGTCGATCACTGGTATCATCCTGTTTATGATCCCGGTGAAGAATGCTGACGGCGATTGGACCGTTGTGGTCAAGATCCTTGCCGACATCATCTCGGGCTACATCGGCGGCTTCCTGCCGCTGCTGTGCGTGCTGATCCTCACCGTTTCCGCGGTGATGTCCCTCATTGCGCTGGCAAAGCCCAAATTCATTATGAATAGCGACATTATGAAGGAATGCTTCGCCTGCAAACCTATCTGGGTCGTGCTCCGCGTGCTCGCGGTCATCTTCGTGTGGCTCACCTATCTGGGTGTCGGCGAGGAAGATGTGGGTCTCATCGGTATGATCACCGGCGGCGGTCAGGGCGGCTTCGTCCTCTATGACCTGCTCACCACGCTCGTTATCATCTTCGTCATCGCGGCCCTGCTGCTGCCGCTGCTGCTCGACTTCGGCCTGCTGGAGTTCGTCGGCGCGCTGCTCACCAAGGTCATGCGTCCCCTGTTCAAGGTTCCCGGCCGCGCGGCGGTCGACTGCATCACCTCCTGGATCGGCGACGGTACGCTCGGCGTTATGCTTACCTGCAACCAGTATGAAGGTGGCTACTATTCCGCCAAGGAAGCGAGCATCATCGCCACGCTGTTCTCCGCTGTTTCCATCACGTTTACCCTCGTCGTTCTCGATACGGTGGGGCTGCTCGATTACTTCGGCATCTACTACCTGATCGTCTGCTTCGTCGGTATCGTCTGCGCGATCGTGTGTCCCTACCTCTACCCCCTGCGCAAAAAGCCCAACACGTACTTAGTCGAAGGCAAGGCCGCTCCCGACACCCTCCCCGAGGGCTACAAGAGCAACGTTGAGTACGGCATGGATCTCGCCATGAAGCGCGTTGCCGAGCACAAGGGCATCGGTGAATTCTTCAAGAGCGGCGCCAAGAACGCCTGCAGCATGTGGTTCGGCGTTCTGCCCTCCGTCATGGCCATCGGTACTGTCGCTCTGATCCTTGCCAACTACACGCCGATCTTTGAATGGCTCGGCATCCCGTTCCGCCCCCTGCTCCAGCTTCTTCAGGTGCCCGAAGCGAATGCAGTCGCCTCCACGATGATCGTCGGCTTCACCGATATGCTCACCCCCGCCGTCCTGATCGCGGAGTGCACCAGCCAGATGGCCAAGTTTATTGTCGCGGTCGTCTCCGTCACGCAGGTGCTTTACCTCTCCGAGGTCGGCGGCCTGATCCTCGGCTCCAAGCTTCCTCTCAACATCTGGGAGCTGTTCGTCATCTTCCTGGAGCGCACCATCATCAGCCTGCTGATCGTCTGCCCCATCGCGCATCTGCTGTTCTAAAAAGGAAAAGCTTCTTTTCCCTTACTCAGGTTGCTGACCTGAAAGAGTCGAGGCATCTCATCGGGATGCCTTGGCTCTTTCTTTTTGGATTTTATGTCATATGCACAAAAATAACTGTACAACGCACACGGTTATGTGGTAAAATGCGAACAGAAAGACCTCTGCGAGACCAACGCAAATTCCGACGGCTGCGGGTGAGAGCGCGGCCTGCCGGCGAGAGGGAGAAGAGAAGTACATGAAAGTCAGCATCGACAAGTTTTCGAAGGTGCCGGTCTATCTGCAGATCGCCGACCAGATCAAGTCGCAGATCATCAGCGGCGCGCTGCCCCGCGGGAGCGCGCTGCCGAGCGAGCGCGCGCTCGCGCAGATCTTGGATGTGCACCGCAACACCGTGGTCAAGGCCTACAGCGAGCTCAAGAGCGACGCGTGGATCGAGTCGCGCCAGGGCGTGGGCTACATCGTGGCCGCGGCAAACGACGAAAATGACGCGCAGGACGAAAGGGGCGGCGAGGGCGCGCAGCCCGGCCGCGTCAACTGGGTCAGCGAGGTGGCGGAAAAGTACCTCGACATGGAAAAGACATTTGACGACCTGTTCCAGCGCTTTACGGACGAGAGCCACTATTCCCTCGGCAGCGGCGTCGCCTCGCGCGAGGTGTACACGTCCGAGCGCGTTGCGGGCGATATCGCGGCGCTGCTCACGGGCAGCGGCCCGTGCCAGTATTTTTTCAGCCCCTATAAGGGCGATAAATTCCTGCGGCAGAAGCTCGTGGCCTTTCTCGGCACGAAGGGCGTGAAGGCGTCCTCGGGCGAAATTCAGATCCTCTCGGAGACGAATCAGGCGCTCGACTTTATCGTGACGCTGCTCGTCAAGCCCGGCGACAGCGTGGTGATGGAAGAGCCGGTGCACCCGGACATGTACCGCGTGATGGAGCTTGCGGGCGCGAAGATACTGACCGTTCCCGTCGACGAGAACGGCATGAACTGCGAGGTGCTCGAAAGCTTACTCACGCAGACGCGCCCGCGGCTCATCTTCGTCAATTCGAGCTACCACGACCCGACGGGAAACATTTTGTCGCTCGAGCGGCGCAAGAAGATCGTCGAGATCTCGAACCGCTACCGCGTGCCGATCGTGGAGGAGGACGCGGCGAGCGAACTCGTCTACGACGGCGATAAGCTCCCGCCGATCAAGGCCTTCGACACGACGGGAAATGTTATTTACATCTATTCGTTCTCGCTCACGTTCATCCCGGGGCTGAGCCTTGCCTTCGTCACGGGCAACCGCGATCTGATCCGCGCACTGAGCTACCTCGTCTCCGTGCGGCTGATGGCCTCGGACTGGATGACGCAAAAGCTCCTCGGCATGTACCTTGACGACGGCATTTACTACACGTCGCTTTTAAAATTTCGCGACGTCTACCGCACGAATCGAGATTTGGTATGCCAAAAGCTCGACGAGCTTGCGCCGCTCGGCGTGAGTTATACAAAGCCGAGAGGTGGCGTATATGTCTGGTGCAGGCTGCCGGACGGGGTGGACAGCAAGCGCTTTATCCGCAGGGCCTACAACATGGGCGTCACGCTGATCCCCGGACACGTTTTTTACCCCTGCAAGAACGGCGGGCGCGACCATATCCGCATCAACTACTCCTATGAATCCTACGAGCGGCTGGGGCAGGGCATGGACGTATTGCGCAAAGCGCTGGAAGAAGAGCTGGAGGAATGACTGGCACACAAAATGGCAAAAGCACTGATACATCACAAGCGCCTTTTGAAAGTGTATACTTTACTGCGTAATAACGGCAAAACGATCCGCGGACCGTCGGGGAGCTCCGGCGGCGGACAGGGAAAACAGGTCGGGGTGTACGGGCGGTCGATGAGAGAGAGCCGCCGGCATCCCGGGAAAGGGAGCACGACTTATGTATTCAGGCATCCATAACTTTTCCGAGATCGGAAAGCTCAACAAGGTGCTGCTGCACCGCCCCGGCGAGGAGCTGGAATCGCTGACGCCCGCGACGCTCGAGCGCCTGCTGTTTGACGACATCCCGTACTTAAAGGTCGCCCAGGAGGAGCACGACCGCTTTGCCGAGGTCCTGCGCGAAAACGGCGTCGAGGTCATCTACTATGTCGACGAGGTCGCCAAGGCCATCGCCGACCCCGCGCGCCAGATCCAGCTCGTCAACGACTTTTTGAACATCAGCAAGATTCACGCCAAGGGCCTGCGCGCGAGCATGACGAGCTTACTTCTCGACATGCCGCCCAAGCAGATGGTGACGAAGATGATCGCGGGCATCAAGCGCTGCGAGGTCGCCACCAAGCAGCCGACGTCGCTGATGGACTTAGTCGACGACGACTATCCGTTCGTCTCCGACCCGATGCCGAACCTGTACTTCACCCGCGACCCCGGCGCCTGCGTGGGCGAGGGCATCAACATCCACCGCATGCATACCCCTGCGCGCAAACGCGAGAGTCTGCTCTTAAAGTACATGTTCCTCTACAACCGCGACTTTGCCACGCAGGACAACAAGATGTGGTACGACCTGTCCGACAGCTATTCCATCGAGGGCGGCGACGTGCTCGTGCTGTCGAAGGACATCGTGGCCATCGGCCTGTCCGAGCGCACGACGGTCTCCGGCGCGGAGACGTTTGCGCGCAATCTTCTGCAAAATTCCGACTTTAAGAAGGTGCTCGCCTTCGACATTCCCGAGACGCGCGCGTTCATGCACCTCGACACGGTCTTCACGATGGTCGACTACGACAAGTTCACCATCCATCCCGAGATCGAGGGCCCGCTGAGCGTTTATGAGATGACGCTCGACGAGCACGGCGAGCTCCGCTTCGGCGCGATCAAGGAAGAGCTCAAGGACATTCTGGCCCTCGAGCTCAAGCTGCCCGCGGTCGACCTGATCCGCTGCGGCGGCGGCGACCTGATGGCCGCGCAGCGCGAGCAGTGGAACGACGGCTCGAACACGCTCTGTATCGCGCCGGGCCGCGTCATCACCTATGAGCGCAACTATGTGACGAACGACTTGCTCGCAAAGCACGGCCTCGACGTGCTGACCGTGCCGTCTGCCGAGCTGTCGCGCGGCCGCGGCGGCCCGCGCTGCATGTCCTGCCCCGTCAACCGCGACGACCTGTAAAAAATTCCACCGCAGAACGAGAGAAGAGAGAAGAGCTCATCCGCGCCGGCAGATGGCCGGGCGGAGGAAAATGGGAGAGAGCCATGAAGAGCAAGCGACAAGAGAAGATCCTGGAGCTGATCGAAAAGTACAATATCGAGACGCAGGAGGAGCTCATCGCGCGTCTCGCCGAGTGCGGCATCGAGAGCAAGCAGACGACCGTCTCGCGCGATATCAAGGAGCTGTACCTTTATAAGGAGCCGATCGGCGGCGGCCGCAGCCGCTACGCCGTGTCCGGCAAGGCCGACCACATCGACAACACGAAGCGCCTGAAGCTCATTTTGAATGAGTGCAGCGTGGGCGTGGACTACGCGGGGATCGTTGTGCTGCTCAAGACGCTGCCGGGGCTCGCCGATGCGGCGGGCGCGGCCATCGACGCGATGAAGCTGCCCGATATGCTCGGCTGCATCTCCGGCAACGACGCCGTGGCGATCGTCGCCCGCGGCGAGCAGGAGGCCGAGCGCCTGTGCTATGATCTGCGCCAGTACTGCAAGTGAACGAGAGAGACGAGATTGAGAGAGGACAGGGGCGGAGCGATCCGCCCCTCCTGTTCTGTCATAAAACCGATTAAACTGCAAGGTATTTCTGAAACGTGACAAAACTCAACAGGTATTAAAAGTTTTACTGCCGACAAAATTTGACGGGATTCCGCTTGAAGATTATTTTTTGAGTGCTATAATAAATTTATCAATCGAATGATCTGTGCGGCTCGCGAAAGTGGGGCAAAGCGTACAGAAAAAGGCATAGCCGGCGAAAGCCGGTGTCGCAAAGCCACGGGTCTAAACGGCCATGAGCCGCACGACAGCCGGGCTGCCTAAGACGGAGAACTCTCCTTCCTCGGGTCCACAGGGACAAGAGGGAGGATTTTTTTATGAGAGAGAAGAACTTCGGCAAGTTGTTTTTGACATGGTTGCTGGCAGCCACCATGGTGCTGACTTTGCTTCCTGTCAGCATGCTGGCGATGGACGCGCCGGGAGAGGCGGAAGACGGCGAAGTTGTGCTGGCGCCTGTTGCGGGCGTGGAAGAGGAAGAGGCCGCCCCTGTGGAGGCTGCGTCCATGCTGCTGGCCGCGCCCGCGGCAGCGGACACGCCGATTGCTGTTCCCGAGGGTAAGTTGTTTTTTGATAAAGCTAACGGCGTGATCACGGGCATTGATGCGGATTGGCTTGCCAACAATAAGGATAAGCCCCTTTCCGTTACCATTCCTGCGGAAATTGGCGGCGTAGCGGTGACAAGTATCGGTCAAAATGCTTTTAATGGAAAAAAAGTTGTTGCTGTCGATTTCAGCAATGCAACCAATCTGGAGAAGATCGACAATCAGGCATTTATGCACTCTCCGGTGGCATCGGTTGACCTGTCCAATACTCAGGTAACGGTCATCGGTAAATTTGCGTTTGGTGATTGCAAGTCTTTGGAAACGTTTATTTTCTCCAATACATTGACAAGTCTTGGTAATTCGGACGGCGCTTCCGTATTCACGGATTGCAGATCTTTGAAGGTCATGCGACTGGCCGGTTCTCCGGAAGGCGTCGTGTTTGAGCTGCCGGAAGGCTTAACAACCATTGGCTATCAGTGCTTCAAGAACTGCTTTGCTGATGGAGTAGATGCTAAGGTTATCATTCCTGCCAGCGTAGCAACACTTGGCGAGGGTGCTTTTTACGATGAGCATATCACGCAGATCATCTTTGAGAAGACAGTAGATCCTTGGAAAAACGAAGATTATAGCGGGTACGCTAATAGTGCCATAACTCCTCCGAGTGATTGCGATCGCATCATTGTACTTCCGGACAATAAATGTTTTGCGGCGTATTCTACACAAGTAGGATATGGTTCAAAACTGCAAAAAATCTGCACCTATCCTATAAAGATTACATTTTCTCCCCTCGGTAAACAAGAACAGCACTTGAACCATGCGCTTCTTGGCTGGACTTATAATCCTGCAACTAAGCTTTGGGATTTCAACAATAGCTATAAGCTTCCTGATACGAATGGAGCAACGTCCGGTAATGAGCGCCCTGGCTATGAGTATGTCGGTGGCTGGAAGTTGCGTAGTTCCTATCAGGTATTAAATGAAAATGAAAAGCTTGAAGCTAAGGATAATCCGTCTGATCGTGCAACTGTCAGTGGTGAATACAAGCTTGCTAATCCCACGATCTCCTATCTGGTAGACGGAAAAACCGAAAATGTCGATGCCAACCAGCCCTTCACCGTGACCATCGGCGACGGCAAGGAGCACTCGATCGGTATTCAGGTCGATCATCCACTGCTGAAGGAGAATCAGGGCACTGACGAGGATTATGTTTACTTTGAGTACTACTGGTTTGACGAAGTATCGCTCGGGGACGGAAAGAACACTCTGAACGGCCCGAGAAGCACGGAAGAACAGAAGCGCTTTTCTGCCGCAACGAGCAATGTGGAAATTCAATATGTGGACGGCAAGCATAATACCATTCCCATTGCAAAGACGGAACACGCGAGATATGAAGGCAGCTCCTATGAGGGCTATAATGACTACTATCTTGTAGTGGTGTTCGGTTATCATGTTGTGAATGGCAAAAAGGCCGATACGCCATTCTATCTCAGTGCAAATAACGGTATCGGTGCTGGGAACGCCAATGCGACGCATGGACCGCATCTGTTGCAGGTCAAGGTCGATGAAGTTCGCATCATCACCGCAACCGCCGACGAGCACGGCAAGATCGCCCCAACGGGTGATGTTGCAGTACCCAAGGGCGAAAGCAAGACCTTTACCATCACGCCAGATTCCGGCTATCACATCAAGGACGTGCTGGTGGACGGCAAGAGCGTCGGCGCGGTGAGCACGTACACGTTTGAAAATGTGGTGGATAACCACACGATTCACGCTACCTTTGCAAGGAAGCACACGCCCACTCCCTCTACGCCCACCGTCGAGATTCCTGATGACGATGCGCTCGGTCTGAACACGACGGATCACTTCGCCTATATCGTCGGTTACGGCAACGGTGAGGTCCGCCCGCAGAACAACATCACCCGCGCCGAGGTCGCGACCATCTTCTTCCGTCTGCTGACCGACGACGTCCGCGACGAGAACCTGACCAAGACCAACCGCTACTCCGACGTGGCCGCCACCTCCTGGTACAACACCGCGGTCTCGACCCTCAGCTCCATGGGCATCATCACGGGTTATCCCGACGGCACGTTCCGCCCGAACGCCGCCATCACCCGCGCTGAGTTCGCCGCCATCGCCGCCCGCTTTGATAACGACGGCGACAAGACCGCTGCGAAGTTCAGTGACATCGCAACCCACTGGGCCAAGGATGAGATCAGCATCGCCTACAACAACGGCTGGATCACCGGCTATCCTGACGGCACGTTTGGTCCCCAGCGCGACATCACCCGTGCCGAGACCATGACGCTCGTCAACCGCGTGCTGAACCGCCAGCCCGAGACCGAGGACGATCTCCTCCCGAACATGACGGTCTGGACGGACAACGCGAACCCGAAGGCCTGGTATTACCTCGCCGTTCAGGAAGCGACCAACAGCCACTACTACGAGTTCAAGATGAACTCCCAGTATGAAAAGTGGACCGAGCTGCGCGAGACCCGCGACTGGAAGGCGCCGGAACAGTAAACAAAGCGGAAAAAAGAACGGGAGCACGAAGTGCTCCCGTTCTTTTATGCTTTTTTGAAAGCGGCCTGAACAGATCAGACGTTGCCGATCGTCGCGACCATGACGGCCTTGATCGTGTGCATGCGGTTCTCGGCCTCGTCGAAGACCTTGGAGTTGGGGGAGAGGAAGACCTCGTCCGTGACCTCGCGGATATCATAGCCGAGCTCCTTCTGGGAAGCGGCCATGGTGGTGTCGAAGTCGTGGAAGGAGGGCAGGCAGTGCAGGAAGATGCAGTCGGGATTCTCGGTGGCCTTGAGCACCTCGCCCGTGACCTTGTAGGGGGTGAGCAGCTTGACGCGCTCGGGGATCTTGTCCTCTTCGCCCATGGAGGCCCAGATGTCGGTGTAGAGAGCGTCGGCGCCCTTGAGCAGTTCTTTGTCCTCACCGTACTCGACGACGGCGCCGGTCTCCTTGCCGACCTCGCGGCAGTACTCGACGACGTCAGCGGCGGGCGCGAGCTCCTTCGGACCCCAGCCGACATAGTGGATGCCGAGCTTGGCGCAGATGTACATCAGGCAGTAGGCCACGTTGTTGCGGGTATCGCCGCAGAAAACGAGCTTGCACTTGTTGAGGGGCTTCTTGGTGTTCTCCATGAGGGTGAGGATGTCGGCGAGCGCCTGCGTCGGGTGGTCGACGTCGGTCAGGCCGTTCCACACGGGAACACCCGCGTTGGCGGCGAGACCCTCGACGACCTTCTGGTCGTAGCCGCGGTACTCGATGCCGTCGTAGAAGCGGCCGAGGACCTTGGCGGTGTCGACCATGGTCTCCTTCTTGCCCATCTGGGAGGACTTGGAATCGAGGAACGTGACGTGCGCGCCTTCGTCATAGGCGGCAACCTCAAACGCGCAGCGGGTGCGGGTGGAGGTCTTCTCGAAGAGCAGCACGATGTTCTTGCCGGCGAGCAGGTTGCCGCGGATGCCGGCGCGCTTTTTGGCCTTGAGGTCAGCGGCGAGGTTGAGCATATAGCGGATCTCGTCGGGGGTGAAATCCTTCAGCGTGAGAAAAGAACGGCCTTTGAGATTAACGGGCATGGGATAGTCCTCCTTTTATCGTTTTACTCTCAAAATCTCTCAAAAGCATCTAAATAATGCTATCGTTATTATATTATTTTTGGTTAAAAAAGCAAGAGAGGCGCGATTTTGCGGCGCTCACTGGCACACGGAGAGAAATGCATACTGATCTGCGATAAAACGCTGACAGGCGGCACAGTGGCCGTGCAAGACGGGCGCGCCGCGCCGTCAAAACGCCTCTGCCGCGCCCAACTGGACACGAAAATATTCTCTTTCTGGACCAGCGATTTTTATCGCGGGAAAGGCCTTGCTGCGCCTGCGTTTCACGGCAAGCGCGCCGCGGCAGATTTCTTACCGGATTCCCTTGTTTTCTGCCATTAAATATAGTATAATTGCAAAAAAGTATCCCCATGGGGCGATTTCGGGCGAATGTGCCGCGCCGTTTGGGTAAAACCGCAAAGGATAGAGGAGAAATTGCTATGAATATGATCCGCAGCGCAAAGAACCAGATCGCCGAGCTGACGGCGGCGGCTTATCGCGCGGCTGTGCAGGAGGGGTTGCTGCCCGATGGCGTGGAGACCGTCCCCGCGGTCGAGATCCCCAAGGATACCGCCAACGGCGACTACACCACCACCTTCTGCCTGGCCGCCTCCAAGGCCATGCGCAAGAACCCCCGCGAGGTCGCGAAAATTCTGACCGAGCACATGGACCTGAGCGACACGTACTTTACGAGCGTCGAGATCGCGGGCCCCGGCTTTCTGAACTTCCGCCTCGGCGACAAGTGGTACGCCGACGTTCTGACCGCCGTTGAGGAGGAGAAGGGCGACTACGGCCGCGACAACTGGCTGGGCGGCAAGAAGTACATGGTCGAGTTCGTCTCTGCGAACCCCACGGGCCCCATGCACATGGGCAACGCCCGCGGCGGCGTGCTGGGCGATACGCTCGCCGAGCGTGCTCGACTGGTCCGGCGCGGACGTGTGGCGCGAGTTCTACGTCAACGACTTCGGCAACCAGATCGAAAAGTTCGCCAAGAGCATCGAGGCGCGCTACTTCCAGCTCATCAAGGGCGAGGATGCGGTCGAGTTCCCCGAGGACGGCTACCACGGCGACGACATCCGCGAGCTCGCCAAGGCCTTCTACGATATCCACGGCGACAGCTATCTGGAAAAGTCCGTCGAGGAGCGCCACGCCGATATGGCGCGCTTCGGTCTGGACCGCAACATCCCGAAGATGAAGAGCGACCTTGAGCGCTACGGCATCAAGTTCGACGAGTGGTTCTTCGAGTCCTCGCTGCACAACAGCGGCTATGTCAAAGACACCGTCGAGGAGCTTCATAAGCTCGGCTGGACGTATGAAAAGGAAGGCGCGCTCTGGCTCAAGACCGCCGACATCATGCGCGACCAGTACCGCAAGCAGGGCAAGAAGGACGAGGACATCGACAAGCTCGGCCTGAAGGACGACGTGCTGCGCCGCGCCAACGGCTTCTACACCTATTTCGCCGGCGACATCGCCTATCACCGCAACAAGTTCGCCGTGCGTCACTTCGACAAGGTCATCAACATCTGGGGCGCCGACCACCACGGCCACGTGGCCCGCCTGAAGGGCGCGATGGACGCGCTGGGTCTCGACGGCACGAATCGTCTGGATATCGTGCTCATGCAGCTCGTCAAGCTCGTGCGCGACGGCGAGGTGGTGCGTATGTCCAAGCGCACCGGCAAGACCATCTCGCTCTCCGACCTGCTCGACGAGATCCCGGTCGACGCCTGCCGCTACTTCTTCAACGCCAAGCCCGACACGCAGATGGACTTCGACCTCGGCCTCGCCGTGCGCGAGGACAGCGAGAACCCCGTCTACTACATCCAGTACGCGCACGCGCGAATTTGCAGCCTGCTCAAAGCGCTGGAGGAAGAGGGCCACAGCGTCAAGCCCGGCGCGGTCGACCTGTCCATCCTTTCGAGCGATGCTGAGCACGCGCTCATCAAGGAACTCTCCTCCTTTGCCGAGGAAATTCGCATGGCAGCGCGCGACTACGACCCGAGCTACATCAACCGCTACCTCATGCGTCTTGCCGCGGCGTTCCACAAGTTCTACAACGCCTGCCGCATCAAGGGCGAGGACGAGGCCGTCATCGACGCGCGCCTCAAGCTCGCGAGCGCGACCCGTCAGGTGCTCGCCAACGGCCTCAAGGTCATCGGCTGCTCCGCACCGGAGAAGATGTAAAACAGTATACCGACAACAAAAAGGCGTCCGGCCAGTGGCCGGACGCCTTTTTAGATTAGAAAAGCCTCGCAGAGTTTTTACACGCAAGGAGTATGCGGCATCCGTAGAGCAGCAAAGCTGCTAACGGCTGCCCAAGTGCCCGCAGGCACAAGAAAAATTTTAATCGTTTTTGCGGCGACAGAAGGTGAATTGCCGCGAAGCGGCAAGAGATGCCGCCCTGAGGCGTGTGCGTCGAAAAAAACACTTCTCGCGTAGTGGAAAACGGTGAAGCGCCGCCTGCGGCGGAAACAGCGAGCCGTTTTCGAGGAAGCGACACGATTGGCGCGCCCGAAAGGGCGCGAAAATCGTAATGTCGCGACGGTGCAGTGTCACAGCCGCCTGAGAGGCGGCAAGGCACAAAGCGAAGTGCAGCTTTCTCAAAAAAGTGGCTCAGCCGCTTTTTTGAAGTATTACAGGACTTTTGCGAGGAACGATTGCAGTCTTTCGCTCTGCGGGTGGTCGAAGAGATCGGCGGGGGAGCCCTCTTCGATGATCGCGCCCTCGGACATGAAGACGACGCGGTCGGCGACCTCGCGGGCGAAGCCCATCTCGTGCGTGACGACGACCATCGTCATGCCGTCCTTGGCAAGGTCGCGCATGAGGTCGAGCACCTCGCCGACCATCTCGGGGTCGAGCGCGGAGGTCGGCTCGTCGAAGAGCATGACCTCGGGCGCCATGGCCAGCGCGCGCACGATGGCGATACGCTGCTTCTGCCCGCCGGAGAGCATCGCGGGATACTCGTTCGCCTTGTCGGCAAGGCCGATGCGCTCAAGCAGCGCCATGGCCTGTGCTCGTCGGCCTCCGCCTGAGATTTGAGACCCAGCTTGACGGGTGCGAGGGTGATGTTCTTCTTGACCGTCATATGCGGGAAGAGGTTGAAGTGCTGGAACACCATGCCCATCTCGCGGCGGTGGAGGTCCAAGTTGACCTTCTTGCCGTTGAGGGCGACGTCCTTGAAGTAAATGGTGCCGGAGGTCGGCTGCTCGAGGAGGTTCAGGCAGCGCAGCAGCGTCGATTTGCCGCTGCCGGAGGGGCCGATGATGGCCACGACCTCGCCCTTTTTCACGCTTAAATTGCAGTGGGAGAGCGCGTGGACGCTGCCGCCGTTGTACTCCTTGCAGACGTCCGTCACGCGGATGAGAGAATTAGTGCTTGTCGCCACGACGCATCCTCCTTTCGAGCGCTTCGATCGCCTTGCCGGCGGGGTAGGTGATGCAGAAATACATCAGCGCCGCCAGCACGTAAGGCGCGAGGGAAATGTAGGTAGAGGTCGCCACGGTCTTCGCGGCGAACATCAGCTCGACCATGCCGAGCGTGGAGCAGATGGACGATTCCTTGACCATGGTAACGACCTCGTTGCCGAGCGCGGGCAGGACATTCTTGATGGCCTGCGGCAGCACGACGAGCTTCATCGCCTGCGTGGCGGAAAGACCCAGCGAGCGCGCGGCCTCAGTCTGGCCCGCGTCGACGGCAAGGATGCCCGCACGGAAGATCTCGGCAACGTAGGCCGAGCTGTTGAGCGCGAGGGCCACAACGCCGGGGATGAAGCGGGAAATGTCGATAAAGCCGAAGATGTACAGGCGCGGGATGGAGATCGCGCCAAAAAAGCCGAAGTAAATGATCGAGAGCTGCACGAGCAGCGGCGTAGAGCGGAAGATCGCGATGTACGCGCCGGAAATGCCGCGCACAAACTTATTCTTGCTCAGGCGCATGAACGCGAGCAGCAGCGCCGGAATGACCGCCAGCAGGACCGAGATGACGGCCAGCAGCAGCGTGTAGCCGAGCGCCTGCAAAAAGTAGACGCCGTATTTCGGCAAAAAGGAAAAGTTAAAGAACGACGCCGGCGACATGCCGACAAAGAGGTTGCTCCACCGCGTGGCAAGATCCATGGGAGAGATCTCCTTTCCGATGTGTGATTTAGTTGGGATAAGCCTCGCAGAGTTTCGCGCTGCCAGCGCGAAAAAATCTTGCTCGTTTTTTGCCACGACATGCGCGTGGCAAAAAACACTTTGCGCGGAGCGAGTGTCGAAGCACCCGCTTGCGGGGGCGAGGCACAGAGTGGAGTGAGGATTTAATGAAAAGAGGCTCGCCTCTTTTCATTAAGAGACGCCAATGAGCAAAGCCATTTGGGGCTTTGCTCATTGGCTATGAGAGATAATGAGAAGAGAGCGTAGTTAAAGGGGAGAACTTAGGCCGCAGGAGCGTCCGCGGTGACCTCGACGGCCTTGCCGCTCAGCTCATCGGCAGCGGCGATGAACTCTTCCATCTTGTTCTCGGAAGTCATCTTGGCGATGGCCTCGTTGATGCCGGGCAGCAGGCCCTTGGGGTCGCCCTTGGCAACAGCGATGCAGTAGGGCTGCGCTTCACCGAGCTCGGAAGAGGCGGGAGCGATGGCCAGATCGGGGTTGGCCTCGGCATACTGCTCGGCGACAGCGCCGTCGACGACGATCGCGTCGACCTTGCCGTAGACAAGCTCGTTGACAAGGTCAGTCACAAGGGAGAGGGAGACGAGGTTCGCGCCTTCCATCTGGTCGGTGACGATGGCTTCCTTGGTGGTGGCGGTCTGTGCGCCGACGCTCTTGTCGGCGAAGTCGGCGAGGGTGTTGTACTGATCGGCGGCGTCAGCCTTGACAAGGATCATGGCCGGCAGGTCGGTGTAGTAGGGATCGGAGAAGTCAGCGGACTGGAGACGCTCGGGCGTGACCTCGATGGCTGCCATGACGATATCAAAATCGCCCTTGGCAAGGGAGGTGAGCAGGTAGTCGAAGCTCATGTTCTCGACCTGAAGCTCCTTGCCCAGCTCATCGGCGATGTACTGGCCGGCGGAAATGTCGATACCGGCGTACTGCATCGTGCCGCTGTCATCGGCATACATGAATTCGTACGGGGCGTAGTCAGCGGAGGTGCCGAGCACCAGCGTGCCGCCGGTCTGCTCGGTGTTGTTGTCGGTGTTGGCATCATCGGCGTTGTTGCCGTCGTCGGCCTTATTGCCGCAGGCGACCAGCGAAAGGCTCATCATCAGAGCCAGCATCAGTGCAGTAAACTTTTTCATGGTTGATAGCTCCTTTTTTAATTTCTTTCCATCTTGTATAATGTTTGATCGTTGAACGAATTTTCATACGCTTCAGAAACGATAGCGTTAGTATAAATGTTTACTTATTCATTGTCAACGATTAAAAACTCAAAAAAATGCCGGAACTTTCGACGCCTTTCTATGCAAGGTGCACAAATATGCATGCGAAAAGCCGAAAATTCACAAAAATATGCAATTATGCGCGAATATATGCAAAAGAAAAGGGAAAAAGAGCCGTATAAAAAGAAGCATCCGCAGAAGCGATCGGAGCTTCTGCGGATGAAGTTTCTTATCGGGTGACATCCGGCACGGCGCTGCGGGATTTTTTCGGCGTTCTGACGTAGGCAAAATAATAGCCGATCGCGCACAGCGGGATGGCTGCGGCGACATCCAGAATGGAGTGCTGCTTCATAAAGACGGTGGAAATGCTGATAAAAAATGCTGCAACGGTCGATGCAATGCGCCAGCCGCGCTTGGAGAAGATGGGCGCATACCAGAAAGCGAAAAATGCCGCCATCGAGCCGATGACATGCAGCGACGGGCAGACGTTCGTGTTCGTGTCGAACACGTAGAACCCCGCGATGAAGCGCGTGAGGGCATTGTCGCGCGGGAAGACCTCAGGCCGGAGCATCTGACAGGTGGGAAAGAGAAAATAGATAATGAGCGTCACCGAGTAGGTGATCATCACGAAGCGCATCATGCGGCGAAAGCCCGGCACGTCAAAAAAGAACGTGTAGGCCACCGCGCCGATGAGGTACACGAACCAGAACAGGTAGGGGATCAGAAACCACTCGTTAAAGGGAATCAGATCGTCGAGCGCGCAGTGCATGTTGATGTAGTGCGCCACGGGGTAGAAGCGCTCGACATACGAAAAGCCGAGGCCGAAAAGCGGCCAGTAGAGCAGCAGCCACACGTGGAAAACTCCGGCGTGTTTAGCTTACTGAAGCGGAACTGGCGGTAGTCAACACTGGGTTTGATCATGCGAGGTCTTCCTCCTTCTCCTCCTCCTCGGCTTCACTCATCTCGGAGAGGATGTTGGCCGCGGCGTTGTGCGGCACGGCGGCGTCGAGCGCGTCGCCCATCTTTTCAAGCGCGTCCTTGTCGCTGAGCAGGCGAAGGCTCGTGCGCGCGATCTCCTTGGGCGTCTGCCCTGTGACCGCGCCGCCCGTGCGCAGGAAGAAATCCTTGTTATACTCCTCGCAGCCCGCGACCGCGTCAATAAAGACCATCGGCAGGCGCATCGAGGCCGCCTCGGTCACGCTGATGCCGCCGGGCTTTGTGAGGTAGAGGTCAGCGGAGTCCATCAAAAGCGCCATGTCCTTCACATACGAACGGACGTGGACGTTTTTCACATCATAGAAGCGGCGCTGGAGCCGGCGGTAGAGCTGCTTGTTTGTGCCGCAGACGATGGTAAGATCCTGATCGTCCGGCAGGTCGCGCCCGATGCGGCGCGCGATGCTCATGATGGGGCCGCAGCCCATGCTGCCGCACATCATTACGAGGTGCTTGTGGTCAGCGGGAATGCCAAACGCGCGCTTGGCGTCCTCCTTGCGCACGCTGGAGCGGAACATCTGGCGCACGGGGATGCCGCAGGCGCGCAGGCGTTCGCTCGTCACGCCGCCGCCGAGAAAATCGCCCGAAAGGGACGAGGCGGGGATAAAGTAGCGGTCGAGCGAGCTGTCCTTCACGCTGGGCGAACAGGTGTAGTCCGTGGCGATGAAGCAGGTCTTGAGGTTCGGCAGGTGCGTCTTCACGACCTCGCTGACCATCAGCGCCGCGAACGTGTGGGTGCAGATGACCGTGTCGTACCCGCTGCCAGCGATGAAGCCGCAGAGCTTTTCCGCGCCCTGCGTCAGATAGCGGTAGAGCGCGGAACCCTCGTGAAACTGGGCGGGATGATCCTCCGCCGCGCGGTAGCCCACGCGGAAAAGACCCGGCGCGTGGCGGTAGATGCGCACGTGCCAGTTCGAGATAAAGCGCGAGACCTCGGGCGAGATGAAGCGCAGCGCGTCCTCGGTGTCGCAGGGAATGTTTTGGTTGCGGCACTCCTCCTCGAGCGCCGCGGCGCAGGAGTTGTGCCCCTCGCCGGTGTTGCAGCTTAAAATCAAGACTTTCATGAAAAGCTCCGATCCTTTACTGTTGTTCTTTTTGGTTGCGTCTGCTCCGGCGCTGCTGCGCGGCGAGAAGCTTTTGCAGCCGCGGCCGGTTGTAGCGCTGGATGATGAGAAACGGCAGGTTGCCGAATAAGATATAGATGGCGGTGACGACCGCGCCGCCCGTTCCGGGCCAGAGGCGCAGTGCGTAAAAGCCGAGCAGGATGAGCACAAAGTGCGTGAACTCAGCGACGCAGGTCTCTTCGATCATGCGCGGGAGCTGCGCGCGAAAGTCCGTGCCCAGCTTTTTTGGCGGGGATGAGCTTGGGGACGATCTTGCTCATGTCGGGCACCTTGTCCTGCCACTCGTGCACGCGCAGAAAGCGGAAGAGCTTTGCTTCCCAGCTCGCGCAGCGGTAGGGGAATTTGTCGCCGTGGAACCAGGATTTTGGCAGCAGCCGCCCGATGAAAAACGACACGACGGCTAAAATTCCGTAATAAACGCAGCAGCGCAGAAAGCCCATCGTCACCTCTCCTTATCCCGTGATAAAAGCCCGACGCAGGGGTACTGCGCGCCGGGGAAAAGCCGCCTCTGCGGCTGTTAAGATTTAATATAGCATAGAGTTTCGAACAAATGATGAAGAGAATCTCAATTTTTGTTGAAAAATGGTGGTCACTTCTCTACCGGCAGGCGCACGGCGAAGCGGCAGCCGCCGTTCACCGGGTCTTCGACCCAGACCTCGCCGCCGTGGATGGCGACGATCTTGCGCACAAGCGCAAGGCCGAGGCCGTTGCCCTCGGATTCGTGCGAGCTGTCCCCCTGATAGAATTTGTTAAAAATGCGGGACTTATCCTCGCCGGGGATGCTTTTGCCCTCGTTGTCGATGGTGAAGAGCACACTGCCGTCTTCCTCGATGAGTCGCATGCGGATCAGGCCGCCGCGCGGGCCGAACTTGACGGCGTTGTCGATGAGGTTCGTCCACACGTGCTGGAGTAGTCCTTCGTAGCCCGTGAAGTCGACGGAGTCGAGGTCGACGTCGAAGTCGACGTCCTTTTCCGTCCACTTGCGCTCAAGGGCCAGAATGCACTGCCTTACCTGCTCGTCGAGGCGGAAGCGCGAGCGCTGGGGGTGGATGGACTGGCTGTCGAGCTTAGAAAGCAGCAGAATGTTGCCCGCGAGGGCGGAAAGCCTGCGCGTATTGAAGAGAATCTTGTCGATGTACTCCGCCTGCTCCTCGGGGGATTGCTGGTGCTCCTGCAAAAGCGAGGCGTAGCCCTCGATCGCGCTGATGGGCGTTTTGAACTCGTGCGAGACGTTCGAGATGAAGTCGGTTTGCAAGGTCTCGGTCGCGTTCAACTCGCTGACCATGAGGTTGAAGCTGTCAAAGCTGTCGCGGATATCGCGAAAGACGCTCTTCGTCTCCACATGCACGCGGAAGTTGCCGCCCGCGACCTCCTTCATCGCGCGCGACAGGCGCGAGATGGGCGCGAAGAACGCGATGGAAAAGCCTGCCGCCGTCGCGCTGCCGAGCAGCAGCGTGAAGATGAGCAGCCACACGAACATCGGCACGTTGACGCCGAGGTGCTCGAGCCCCCAGGCCGCGAGCGCGGCGAGCAGCGCCACGCCGATAAAGCCCGCCATGCAGATGAAGAAAAACTGCACGCGGATATCGAAGAATTTGTTGCGCCGCTTTTTCATGTGCGCACCACCTTATATCCCACGCCGCGCATCGTGACGATCTTGAAGTCGGGATTGTCGCGGAAGCGCTCGCGCAGGCGCGCGATGTGGACGTCGACGGTGTGGGTGTCGGTGCTGGAATCATAGCCCCAGATGTCGTCCATGAGCTGCTGGCGCGTGAAGATGCGGCCGGGGAACGACGCCATCTTGTAGAGCAGCATGAATTCCTTCTGCGGCAGCACCATGCTCTCGCCGTCGACGGTGACGCTGAGCGAGTCGCACTCCATCACCGTGCCGCCGATGACCTGACGGCGCTCGCTCGCCATTTGGGCGCGGCGCAGCAGCGCGCTCACGCGCAGTACCATTTCCCCGATGTTGATGGGCTTGACCATATAGTCGTCGCTGCCGGAGAGGAAGCCGAGGCGCATGTCGTCAAAGGCGTCCTTGGCGGTGATCATCATAATGGGGATGGACGAACCGCTCTCGCGGATCGAGCGCACAAGCTCGTAGCCGTCCATCTTCGGCATCATGATGTCGGAGATGATGAGATCGTAATAGCTCTGCTCGAGCGCGTCGAGAGCTTCCTCACCGTTGGAGACGCCAAGCACCGTGTAGCCGTTTTTGGTGAGCACGTGGGCGAAGAGCTGGCGCAGCTCGCGGTCATCCTCCGCAATGAGAATTTTGAACAATCCGATCCCTCCGATCCTGTGTCATGTTCTGTCAGTATACCATATCTTTGGCAAATGTGCAGCAGGTTGCGCGGAAATTTTGCACGGCGGCAAAACTGCACAAAAAAAGAGCCATCCTTTCGGATGACTCTTTGCATTTGAGGGAGATTTAACCGCCGAGGTAGGCCTTGCGGACAGCGTCGCTCGCCATAAGCTCCTTACCGGTGCCGGAGAGCGTGATGCGGCCCGTTTCAAGCACGTACGCGCGGTCGGCGACGGAGAGCGCGGCCTGCGCGTTCTGCTCGACGAGCAGGATCGTCGTGCCCGCAGCGTGCAGCTCGCGGATGATGTCAAAGATCTGCTCAACGAGGATCGGAGCGAGGCCCATAGACGGCTCGTCGAGCATCAGAAGCTTCGGCTTCGACATGAGCGCTGCCCATGGCGAGCATCTGCTGCTCACCGCCGGAGAGCGTACCGGCGATCTGCTTGCGGCGCTCTTTGAGGCGCGGGAAGCGCTCGTAGACGTCCGCAATGCCCGCTTCAATGGTGGAATTCGGCTGGGTGTAGGCGCCCATTTCGAGGTTATCCTCGACCGTCATCTGCAAAAAGACGTGGCGGCCTTCCGGAACCTGCGCAAGACCGTGCTCGACGATCTTGTGCGCGGGGACGCCCTTTAAGTCCTTGCCTTCAAAAACAACGCTGCCGTGCTTGGGGTGCAAAAGGCCGGAGACCGTGTTCAGAACGGTCGACTTACCCGCGCCGTTCGCGCCGATGAGCGTGACGACCTCGCCCTCGTTGACCTCAAAGGAAACGCCCTTGACGGCGTGGATGCTGCCGTAGTAAACGTGAAGATCGTTAACCTGTAAGATCTGCGCCATCGTTACGCCTCCTTCTGCTTGCCGAGGTAGGCTTCAATGACCTCGGGATTGTTCTGAATGTCTTCGGGTGTGCCCTTGGCGATGACATGGCCGAAGTTCAACACGGCGATGCCCTCGCAGATGTTCATGACGAGGTTCATATCGTGCTCGATGAGCAGCACCGCGATCTTGAAGGTATCGCGGATGGAGCGGATGTTCTCCATCAGCTCCGCCGTCTCGCTCGGGTTCATGCCGGCGGCGGGCTCGTCAAGAAGCAGCAGACTCGGGTTCGTGGCCAGCGCACGGAGAATTTCCAGTCTGCGCTGCGCGCCGTAAGGCAGGGAGTTCGCCTTGGCGTTTGCAAGGTCTTCCATGTGGAAGATGGACAGAAGCTCCATCGCGCGCTCATGCATGACGCGCTCTTCCTTCCAGAAGCGGGGCAGGCGGAAAATGCCCTCGGGCATCGTGTAGTGCATCTGCGTGTCCATCGCGACGGTGATGTTTTCTTCCACGCTCAGCTCCGAAAACAGGCGGATATTCTGGAAGGTACGGGCGATGCCAGCACGGTTGACCTGCGCGGTGTTGAGGTCATGGATGTCTTTGCCGTTTAAGAGAATCGTGCCGTGGGTGGGCTGATAGACCTTGGTGAGCAGGTTGAAGACCGTCGTCTTACCGGCACCGTTCGGGCCGATGAGGCCGGTGATCTCGGTGCGGCCGATGGTCACATTGAAGTTGTCGACCGCTTTCAGACCGCCGAACGTGATGCCGAGGTCGATGCACTCGAGCACGGGGGACTTGTCCGCGTCGCGCTCGGTGAGCAGCGCCGGTTCACGGGAGACGGGAACGAGCTTGGCTTTTTCTTTCTGTGTCATGGTCAATCCTCCTTTTCAGCACTGGCGCGGTGATGGGGCAGAAGTCTCTGGAAGAACGCCTTGGCCTGCGGATTGTTGGTCGCGAGCATGACGAAGATCAGCACGATCGCGTAGATGAGCATACGGTAGTCGGCGAGCTGGCGCAGTGCCTCGGGCAGGATGGTGAGCGCGGCGGCGGCGACGAGCGAGCCCCAGATGTTGCCAAGCCCGCCGAGCACCACGAACACCAGCACGAGGATGGAGAGGTTGAAGTTGAACTTCGTGGCCTGGAGAGAAGAGTAGTTCAGGCCGTAGAGCGCGCCTGCCGCGCCCGCGAGGGCGGCGGAGGTGACGAACGCCATGAGCTTGTACTTCGTCAGGTTCAGGCCGATGGCCTGCGCGGCGATGCGGTTATCGCGGATGGCCATGATCGCGCGGCCCGCGCGCGAACGAGTCAGGTTCAGCACGACGATGAGCGTGATCATCACGAGGATGAAGCCCGCGGTGAACGTTGCGATCGTGGCGGTGCCGGTCGCGCCCTGCGCGCCCTTGATGATGGCCGTGCCGTTCGCACTCAGGCCGAGGTCGTCGACCGTCTTGTTGCCGGCGGGGTTGAAGATGAAGTGCAGGCCCTTTTCATCGCAGCCGATGATGAGGCAGTTGATGAGCTCCTTTGATGATCTCGCCGAAGGCGAGCGTCACGATGGCGAGGATAGTCGCCCTGCAAGCGGAGCACCGGCGTGCCGATGAGAAGGCCGACGAGCGCGGCGAGAAGCGCGCCGATGAACATCGAGAGCGCGAGGCGCACGGGGCCATTCGGGAATGAGTCCCGCAAGGCTCTGCGAGACGACGATGCCGGAAAATGCGCCGACACTCATAAAGCCCGCGTGGCCGAGGCTCAGCTCACCGAGGATACCGACCGTCAGGTTCAGCGACACGGCCATGGACATGTAGCAGCAGATGGGGGACGAGCAGACCGATGGCGGAGCGCTTGAGAGAGCCGTTGCTTTGCAGCACCGTCACGATGACGAAGGCGGCGATCACGCCGAAATAGGTCGCAAAGTCGACCCTGGTGGTTTTCTTGAGGGAGTTGAACTGTTTCATTTTCTGTGTCATTCCGGCCACCTCACACTTTCTCCGTCACGGACTTGCCGAGAAGGCCCGGCGGGCTTGACGAGCAGCACGACGATCAGCACGGCGAACACGATCGAGTTTGCGAGGTTCGTCGAGATGTACGCCTGGGCCATGGCCTCGATGATGCCGAGGAGCAGTCCGCCGAGGAACGCGCCGGGGATGGAGCCGATGCCGCCGAACACCGCCGCGGTGAAGGCCTTGATGCCGGGCATGGAGCCGGTCGTCGGCATGAGCGACGTATTGAACGAGCAGAGCAGCACGCCGGCGATGGCCGCGAGCGCGGAGCCGATGGCGAAGGTCGCAGAGATGGTCGCGTTGACGTTGATGCCCATGAGCTGCGCCGCCGCCTTATCCTCCGAGCAGGCACGCATGGCCTTGCCCATCTTGCTCTTGTTGACGAACGTGGTGAGGCCGATCATGATGACGACGCAGGCCGCGATCGTGAGAAGCGACACATAGGAAACGGTCAGCTTGCCGCCGAAGATCTTCACAGCGCCCGTGACCACGGGGGGAGGAGCGCGCGGCGGCCTTCCAGATGAGAAGCGCGGAGTTCTGGAGGAAATAGCTCACGCCGATGGCGGTGATGAGCACCGCAAGGCTCGGCGCGGAGCGCAGGGGCTTGTAGGCAAGGCGCTCGATGACGATGCCGAGGACGGTGCACACGACAACGGCCATCAGCACCGCGACGATGCTGGGAAGGCCCAGATAGAACATCGCGCAGAACGATACGTAACCGCCGATCATGATGACGTCGCCGTGGGCAAAGTTCAGCATCTTGGCAATGCCGTAGACCATCGTATAGCCGAGGGCGATGATGGCGTACACGCTGCCGAGGCTGATGCCGCTGATGAGATAGGATAAGAATTCCATAGGATGGCACCTCTTTTTTCTCGTTGGAGTTGTGGGGAAACGTCTGTGGCAGAAACAAGGGCAGAGAGGAAGAACGCTGCCTTCGTTTCCGCCATAGAAGCAGGGCGCAGGCCGCCGGGAGTTTTTTCCTCCCGGCGACCCTTCGCTCCGTGAGAGAGACGATAAACGGTCTATTTGGTATCTTTGCGGGGATCAGCCCTCGACGTACTGGCCGTCCTTGACGACGTAGGCGGTCGGGGCCTTGGAGACCTGACCCTCGGCGTTCCAGGACATGTCGGTACCGGTGAGGCCGGTGAACTTGAGGGAGGTGATGGCGGAAACGAGCGCGTCGCAGATCTCTTCGTTGCTCATATCGGCGGTGCAGCCGGCCTGTTCGAGCGCGGCCTTGACGATGTACACACCGTCGTAGGCGTCGGCGGCGAACTGGTTAGGCTGGTGCCGTAAGCGGCAGTGTAAGCGTCGACGAAGCTCTTGCTGGATTCAACGGTGGCGCAGAACGGGGTCATCAGCACGAGGCCCTCGGCGAGAGTGGTGTCAAAGCCGGGCATATCGAGGATGCCGTCCATGCCGTCCACACCGAAGAAGGTGGGGAGCATAGCCCATGGCCTTGGCCTGCGCGAAGATCACGGAAGCGGGCTGATAGTAGATGGGAAGGAAGACGAGGTCGGCGCCGGCAGTCTGCGCAGCGGCGAGCTGAACGGAGAAGTTGGAGGAGGTATCGAGTGTAAAGGTGCCCTGATAGACGATGGAGAGGCCCTTGTCGCCCGCTTCCTTCACGAAAGCATCGCGGATGCCCTGAGAGTAGGCGTCGTCGTTGCGGTAGATGATGGCGACTTTGGCATCGGCGAAGTTCTCAGCCATGTAGTCGGCAGCGCCAACGCCCTGGTTGGGGTCGGTGAAGCAGACCTGGAAGACATTGTCCTTGCCCGCGGTCACGTCAGTGGAGGAGGCGGAGGGAGTCAGCATGAAGGTACGGTCGGTGTAGCAGGCATCGGCAACGGCGATGGAAGCGCCGGTGGTCGTGGGGCCGACGAGAACCTGCATGCCGTTGTCCATCATGTTGTTGTAGGCGTTGACGGCCTTTTCACCGTCGGCCTCATCGTCCTGAGAGAGGAACTCAAACTTGATCTTGCTGTCGCTCGCGTTGATTTCATTGACGGCGAGCTCCACGCCCTGCTTGACGGCCATACCGTAGATCGCGTTGTCGCCGGTCAGCGGGCCGGAGGTGCCGACCGTAAAGGTCTGGACACCGTCGGATGCGCCGCCAGCATTGTCGTCGGTGTTGGTGTCATCGCTCTTGGAGCCGCAGGCGGCCATCGAGAGCGTCATGGCCGCAGCCATGAGCATGCACATAAACTTCTTTTCATTTTTTCATCGTTTCAAATCTCCTTTGATTAAATAATGAACAAATTTATCATACAAAAAAGCGGATCCGCCATTCCCGGCGGAACCGCTTTGCTGTATCGCGTTTTTTACTCGCTCAGCAATTGCGTTTCATCCCGGGAACGCCCATCAGGACGACCAGAAGTACCAGTACCAGCAGGGAAATGCCGATAATGCTAATCAGGCGGGAAATAATAATGGACGCCATAATAATGGCGCCCAGAGCGATGCAGTTGAAGCGGGAGGGCTGAGAGGTGCAGGAGGAAGCGGCCTCTGCGCACATGGCAGAAGCGGCGGCGTTATTCTGATTTGCATAAGCAAAACGGAACATAGCATTAAATCCTTTCATGTATCCCTCATGTTTGATGGGCTTATTTTAGCCTCTAAAACGCCAGAAGTCAATACTGCATATTATCCAAAGAAAAAAGAGGGGAAATGGGGATAAGTATCCCATATTGACAATTTGGACAACTTTCGCGCCTCGGGCGCGGGAGAAAAGCAGCCCGCGAGGGCTGTTTCTTTTTGCGCCCGTAGGGCGCAGGGGGTGCAGCGCGGCAGCGCTGCTTCTGGCCCCACACCGTGTGGGGACGCGGCAAAGGGGGATATTCTCTTTCTCAGAAAGAGAATATCCCCCTTACACCCCCAAGAGAAAGGACGAGGGGAGAGCCCCCTCGACCCCCGACATTGCAGGTCTGGGGCTTGAAGAGCTGCGTAGCCTGCGGAATCAGGTGCGGTGTACATGGCTTCGCCATGAATCCCTGCGAGTTGTTACTACTATCAACCGCGCCTTACTATCGTGAGGCGCGAGTGACGTTTGCTCGGCGGCAGACTGCGTGCGAAATAGCGGCATTGCTGCGCTCGCCGCATTGTGGAGACTGGCGGTAGACGGGAATTAGGCTGCACTGCCACGAGACCGGCAGAGCGGCACCCGCAAGGGGTGTGCCGCATCCGTAAGGCAGCAGAGCCGCCAACGGCTGCGCAACAGCGGGTAGTAGGAGCAGAGGCAAATCGTCTTGCAATGCTAACGCGGCTTCGCCGCGCACGAGGCACTTTCACTTCGGAGACATCAGAGTTGCTCAAGCCAGAGACTGCCAATCTAAGCCTTTCTCTTGGGGTTCCAAAGGGGATATTCTCTTTTGCGAAAGAGAATATCCCCTTTGCCCCTGCCGCCCGCAGGCGGCATATCCTTCGCACCTGTGCGAAACCGATAGCTTCCTTTATATATAATAAAAGGTAACTATCCTGTTTTAGCACTTGCTGCCGACGAGTGCTAAAAATTAAGAGTTTGGTAACAAATATCAGGAATTTCCTGCTATACTTAGGTTCAAATACAATTCAGAGAGGGATGCTTTTATGGCTAAAAAACAGTTTAAAGCAGAATCGAAGCGTTTGCTCGATCTGATGATCAACTCGATTTACACGCACAAGGAGATCTTCCTGCGCGAGATCATTTCCAACGCCAGCGACGCCATCGACAAGCTCTGTTACGTCGCGCTGACGGACGACAAGGTCGGCATGAACCGCAGCGATTTTGCCATCACGGTGTCGGTCGACAAGGAGAACCGCACGCTGACGGTCTCGGATAACGGCATCGGCATGAGCCGCGAAGAGCTTGAAAACAACCTCGGTGTCATCGCGTCGTCGGGCTCCTACAAGTTCCGCCAGGAGACCGAGGAAAAGGACAAGAAGGACGCCGATATCGACATCATCGGCCAGTTCGGCGTGGGCTTCTACTCCGCGTTCATGGTCGCCGACAGCATCACCGTCCGCACGAAGAAGTACGGTTCGGAGCAGGCCTATGAGTGGCAGTCCTCCGGCGCGGACGGCTATACGATCACCGAATGCGGCAAGGAGGCCGTCGGCACCGACGTCATCATGCACATCAAGCCCGACACGGACGAGGAGAAGTACAGCGAGTACTTGGAATCCTACCGCCTGCACGCGCTCGTGAAGAAGTACTCCGACTACATCCGCTACCCCATCCGCATGCTGCTGCCCGAGCAGAAGGTCAAAGAGGGCAGCGACCCGGAGAAGCCCGAGTACGAGACCGTCGAGGAGATGAAGACCGTCAACTCCATGGTGCCGCTCTGGCAGCGCAAGAAGAGCGACGTCACGGAAGAGGAGTACAACAAGTTCTATTCCGAGCTGACGCATGAATTCGACAAGCCCCAGCGCACGATCACCGTCTCGGCCGAGGGCAGCGTGACCTATAAGGCGCTGCTGTTCGTGCCGTCTTCGCGCCCGTTCAACTTCTACACGGAAGGATATGAAAAGGGATTGCAGCTCTACTCTGCGGGCGTTCTCATCATGGACAAGTGCGACTCGCTGCTGCCCGACTATCTGCGCTTTGTGCGCGGCGTGGTCGACTCGCCGGATCTGAGCCTGAACATCTCCCGCGAGCTTTTACAGCATGACCGCCAGCTCAAGGTCATCGGCCAGAACCTCGAAGAAGGTCCGCGCCGACCTTGAAAAATTCCTCAAGGAAGACCGCGAGGGCTATGAGAAATTCTACGAAAACTTCGGCCGCCAGATCGGCTACGGCATCGTGAGCGACGGCGGCGAGAGCCGCAAGGATTCGCTCAAGGACCTGATGATGTTCTACTCCTCCACGCAGAAGAAGCTCACGACGCTCAAGGAGTACGTCGAGCGCATGAAGGAAGGCCAGAAGTGCATCTACTACGCCGCGGGCGAGAGCATCGCCGCCGTGGACAAGCTGCCGCAGACCGAGCTTTTGAAGGACAAGGACTACGAGGTCCTGTACCTGACCGGCGAGACGGACGAGTTCGTTTTGCAGGCGCTGATGAACTACGACGAAAAGCCGTTCCGCTCCATCGTGGACGGCGACCTTGAGCTCGGTGACGAGGAAGAGCAACAAGGACGACAGCGAGAGCGCCGAGCTCATGCAGTTCGTCAAGGAGACGCTCGGCGACAAGATCAAGGAGGCCAAGGTCTCGCACCGCCTGAAGACCCATCCCGTCTGCCTGACGGCGGGCGAGGGCTTCAGCTTCGAGATGGAGAAGTACTTCAAGAACTTCCAGATGCCCGAGCCCATCAAGGCCGAGCGCATCCTCGAGCTGAATGTCGATCATCCGGCGGTCAAGGCGATGGCCGCCGCGCTGGCAACGGACCGCGACAAGGCGGCGCTGTATGCCAAGATCCTCTACGATCAGGCAAACCTCATCGCGGGCCTGCCGCTCGAAGATCCCAGCGCGTACACCGACATGGTCGCGCAGCTGATGCAGTAAGTCAATATTGCTCCAAAAGGGCGCGGAGAATTCTCCGCTCCCTTTTTGTATCCCGAAAACCACTCGCTGGGCGAGTGGTTCAAAAGAGGCTGCTGCCGATGAGGAAAAATAAAACTCCCTCTGTTATAGTAGAGATGCGGTCTGGCAACTGCAAACTACAAAACAAAGGGAGGTCACTCAAGAATGAATGACACGAACAGTTTAGCGCATACGAAGTGGAATTGCAAATACCACATCGTATTTGGCGCCGAAGTATCGGCGCAAAGTGTTCTTCGGCGAAAAACGCAGGGAGATTGGGGAAAATACTGCGGCAGTTATGCGAATGGAAAAAGGTGAATATCGTAGAGGTGGAAGTATGTCCGGATCATATTCACATGCTCCTTGAGATCCCGCCCAAAATTGCGGTTTCGAGCTTTGTGGGATACCTGAAAGGCAAAAGCTCGCTGATGATCTACGAACAGTTCCCAAATCTCAAGTACAAGTACAGAAACCGCGAATTTTGGTGTCGCGGATACTCCGTGGACACCGTGGGGAAGAATGCGAAGAAAATAGAAGAGTACATCCGGAATCAATTAGAGGAAGATAGGATGGGCGAACAACTGACGATGGGCAACTTCTAAGCCCGTTTACGGGCTGCTGGTAACAAGCCTATGCAGATGTCAGATCGTACCAACGCCGCATGAGGCGTGGCTGGTAACATAGGGCTTCGCCCGTCTAAGAAATACCCCCGGCTAGGCCGGGGGATATTTATTCACGTTTTTCATTCCTGCCGCCTATACTGGCATACAGGCGCTTTTCCGCCTGACAAACCGTAAAGGCGATGAACGGATATGCTTCGACCACTGATGCTGGCTCTGCTCGGCACGTCTTTTACGTTTCTGATGACGGCGCTGGGCGCCGCGACGGTGTTCTTTTTTGCCCGCAAGGTGTGCGAGCGCGCGCAGGGCGCGCTGCTGGGCTTTGCCGCGGGCGTGATGATGGCGGCGAGCGTGTGGAGCCTCATCCTGCCTGCCATCGAACAGACGGAGGCAGAGGGGCGCCTGCCGCCGTTTCTGCCCGCCGCGGCGGGCATCGTGCTCGGCGCGCTGACGCTCTTCCTGCTCGACGAGCTCGTGCGGCGGCGCGGCGGGGGAGAGGTGCACAGCGATTTTTTGCTCCTCTCGGCCATCACGCTGCACAACATCCCCGAGGGCATGGCCGTCGGCCTCGCGTTCGCGCTCGCGGCGGACGGGGAGAGCCTTGCCGGCGCGTTCGCGCTGGCGCTTGGCATCGGCGTGCAGAACTTTCCCGAGGGCGCGGCGGTGGCGCTGCCGGTGTACCAATCGGGCAAGTCGAAACGGCGCGCCTTCTGGACCGGCGTGCTCTCCGGCGCGGTGGAGCCGCTGTTCGGCGCGCTCGTCGTGCTCGCGGCGGCGGGAATCCACGCGCTGATGCCGTGGCTTCTGAGCTTTGCAGCGGGGGCGATGCTCTACGTCGTGGCGGAGGAGCTGCTGCCGCGCGCGGGCGGACGGCGGGGGACGTGCGGCTTCCTCGTGGGCTTCCTTCTGATGATGATACTGGACGTCGCGCTGGGGTAAGCGCGAAAAATCCGGCATAGAATGGCGCGAGGTGATCGACCATGCACATTCATGTTGTAAAGCGCGGCGACACGCTTTCTTCCATCGCCGCGATGCACGACGCCCTGCCCGCGTTCGTCGCGGCGGACAACGGCCTTGCGCTGAGTACGCCGCTTGTGATCGGCCAGGCGCTCGTCGTGCGGACGCCGAAGACACTGCACACCGTGCGCGCGGGGGGGAGACGCTTTCGTCCATCGCGCAGGACTATGATTTGAGCGTCAGGACGCTCCTGCGGCGGAACTTTTTTCCTCCGCGGACGCGAGCTTCTGCGCGAGGGCGACGTGCTTGCCATCGACTACGCAGACGAAGCGCCGCTCGGTACGCTCGGCGTGAACGCCTACGCCTACCCCTACATCGGCGGCGAACTGCTCGACTCGGTCCTGCCGTACCTGACGTATCTGACGCCGTTCACCTACGGCATCACGCCCGCGGGAGCCCTTGCGCCGCTCGACGACGCGCGCCTGCTCGAACGAGCGGCGCGCTATGGCGCAAAATCGCTCATGCACCTCTCGACGCTGACGCCGGAGGGGAATTTTTCGAGCGAACGCCGCGGCGCTCCTGCAAAACGACCGCGCGCAGAGCGCGCTCCTTGCCGAGATTTTGCAGACGATGGCGAAAAAGGGATACTACGGCCTCGACGTCGACTTCGAGTACGTCCCGCCGGAGCTGCGCGAGGACTACGCCGCGTTCGTCTGCCGTCTGCGCGAGGCGCTGAACGCCGAGGGAAAGCCCGTTGTCGCCGCACTCGCGCCGAAGACGAGCGCGCAGCAGCGCGGACTGCTCTACGAGGCGCACGACTACGCGCTGCTATCAAAAGCCGCGAACGCCGTGTTCCTGATGACCTACGAATGGGGCTATGTCTACGGCGAGCCGCAGGCCATCGCGCCGCTGCCGCAGGTGCGCGCGGTGCTCGATTACGCGCTCTCGGTCACGGCGGGGGAGAACATCTTCCTCGGCGCGCCGCTGTACGCCTACGACTGGCCGCTGCCCTACGAAAAAGGCCGGACGCGGGCCGAGACGTTCTCGTCGCAGGCGGCCGTCGCGCGGGCGCGGCTGGTGGGGGCGGAAATTGAGTTTGACGAAACCGCGCGCTCGCCCTGCTACCACTACTTCGACAAAATGCGGCGCGAACACGTCGTCTGGTTCGAGGACGCGCGCTCGCTGCGCGCGAAGATCGCCCTCGCGGCGGAAAAGGGCTTGCAGGGCATCGGCTTCTGGCAGGCGGGGCGGGAGCTCGCGCAGGCGTGGCCGCTGCTCGACGCGCTGGTCACGCTCGAAACCCTCTAAAAAATGCAAAAAACCGCCCAACGGGCGGCAAAGATTGACAAAATGCGGCAAAAACCGTAAAATAAAGGTAGGCGCTGTTGTAAACGGCGGTTAGCCACTCCCTTGCGAAAGGGGGTGATGCGGATGGGAAGAGGAAATGCTCTGCGTTTTCTTCTGTGTCTCGTCATTGTCCTCGTGGTAATGACCTACATAGCCCCAAAAGCGTGTTAACCGCCCGGCGGCCACCGAGCGGTTAACATAGTATTGTTTTAACCAGCTTTGAGGGCTAACCGTCATGACAACAGCGCCCTTTTCTACCTCCATTATACCCCGCTTTCCCGCGTTGTCAAGGCGGAAAATTTTTCCTCCGCTGCACCGGTTCGTCCCAAAAACCGCTTTACAGCTTTATAGCTGTAAACGGTCCGCGCAAATGCGTGGGCTGCACAAAATGAGGAGGAAAAACATGTACAACAACACCTATGAACGACCCGGAACCCAGATCGAAAAATGCGAGCACTTAGCGCGGATGAAATTCGAAAACCCGATCGAAAAGGCGCAGCGCGAGCGCGACGAGCGCGTCTACCGCTTTTCGAGCATCGACGAGGCCATCGGCGTGCTGAGCGTCGTGCGCCGCGCGTGGTGAAAGGGGAGGGCGCGATGGGAAAAACAGCCAATTACGGCTTGCCCAAGTGGGAAAAGTCGGACTTCATCAAGATGGATGACTTCAATGCGGCGTTTGGCAAGATCGACGAAACGCTCAAGGCCAACGCCGACGCGGTGGCGGCCAAGGCGGAGGCGGAGACCGTGACCGCCATTGCGCAGACGATTGCCAGCAGCAAGATTGCCGCGCGAAGTTCGGCACATACACCGGCACCGGTCTATCGGGCCAAAATCACCCGAACAGCGTCGAATGCGGCTTTTGCCCCGCGGTGCTGGTGCTGTTCCGCGCGGACGGCGGACAGAAAACGACGGCCATACGCGGCGTGACCGCCTGCTCGTCCGGCATCGGCTCCATGAACAATTACTATACATGGGGTGACAGCGGCGTGAGCCGGGTATCGCAGACGTTAGACAGCGACTCTGGCGGATATATGGCATCCTCGCAGTTCAACAGCAGCGGGAAAGAATATTACTGTCTTGTCCTCGGTTATGACGCGGACTGGATAAAGCAAAAAACAGCCCCGAGCCTTTCGGCTCGGGGCTGAAACTATTTTTGGGGTAGTTTTTTTCGTTCAATTACTGAACGTTGTTGACGTAGCCAGTGTAAACATTGGCGCCATCAGCAAAGGTGAAGTCATCAGCATTGCTGCCGGTGAGCTCAACAGTAGCAACGAACTTGTAGCTGTTACCAGCGATGAAGGGGGCGTTGGTATCAACGACCTTAACATTGTACTCGGTACCAGCCTCGTTCAGCTTATACCACTCGATGTTGACAGTCTTAACGGTAGCAGTGCTGCCCGAGGTGAGACCATCAGTGTACGTAACATCCCAGTTGGAGATGGTGATATCCTTGAAGGACTGGGAAGAGGCGGCGGTAACAGTGCCGTTGGGCTTAACAGCGCTGATCTCACGCAGTTCATCAGCGGTGGTAGCTCTGTCAACAATGTTGGCATGGAGGATAGAGCCGCTGTACTCGCCGGAACCGGAGATGTAAGCGAGGTAGATCACCTTATCACCGAGGTTGGTGAACTCGCTGTTGATCTTGGAGGCGAAGTCTGCGTTGCTGACAACGGAGTACTTGGCGTCGTTGTGCGTGTAGACATTGCCCTCAAAGGTATCGGAAGAGGAACCCTGAATGGTGAGGACCTTAACGTCGTTGCGGTTCATATAGGCGGCAGCGAGCGGGTAGGTGACACCGTTGACAGACGCAGCGCGAATCGGGTCGGTGGAAGTGTACACCCAAGTGCTCGTGTAATCCTTGTCGAGGTAGCCGTTGCTCAGAGCGACACTGTAAATGGTGTTGGCATTGCCGCGACCGGTGGCCGTGTCGATGATGGTGTTCACGTTGCTGTTGTTCCAGCCGACAGCATAGATGGCGGTCTTCTCACCGTCGAGGTAGCCGGGGGTGGTCCAAACGCCGGTCTCGTTGTTGAAGGAAGCCTGCTCGCCAGCATAGAAGAACACGCTGGTGACCTTGGACTCGGTGGGATCAGCCTTGATGAAGACATACTTGGCGAAGTCGTCGCTCATGACGTAGTCGACCTCATCATTCTGATAACGGTCGATCTTGTCGAAGCCGGTAACAGACTTGAAGGTATACGGGCTGGCAGTGGTGTCATCACCGGAGCGGATCAGGTACACAGTGTTGGAGTTGGCAACAAGGCCGCTGGTGATCTGGGTGTCCTTGTAAATAGCCAGGTTCTCGCTGTGGAGATTCTTGTAAGCGGCGGCAGTGCCGGCACCACTGACCTCAACAGCCTTGACAGTGCCGTTGGGCTGAGTGGTGAACTGGAACATATCGTCGTTCAGGATCTGAGCGCCGGTCTTGTCGGCGCGGGCGTTCTGATCGATATAGTCGTCGATGTAGAAGTAGCTCGTGGGCGCGGTGCTGTAGGTATCGCCGGACATGACCTTAAGGGCAGCGGTGCTGTGGGACAGTTTGCCGCCCTTAGCGATATACGTAGTGTTGCGGTTCTCGGCGGCAGCACCATTGTAGATGAGGGTGCTGATGTCGAGAACGGCGGTGGTGCCGTCCATGTAGGTCACGTTAGCAGTGGCAACCCAGTGCCGTCAGCAGTGTTGCCCGCCCACCAGATGCGGTTGATGACACCGTAGCTGTTGGTAGCAGCGGTATCAGCAGCACCGATCAGGCTGCCATACTGGTCGAGGAACCAGGTGTGGTTCCCGGTGGAGTTGCCAGCCTCATCGAGGATGAACTTGACAGCATCATCATAGACAGTGCCAGCAACATTGTGCTGCTCGTTGTTCCGGTAGATGATGCTCTGAGCGCCGGTGAAGGACTCGGCCTTAGCGACGATCTCGCCATAGTGATCAGTGCCCTCGGTGCCAGTGTAAGCGACAGCGCCGCTGACCTTGGAATCGTTGGTAGGCAGGGCAGTGTAGGCGTTCAGGAGAACGTAATCGCCGACAGCATACGGATACGCATCCTCGCCGTTGGTGAGGGTGAGCGGGGGTAGCAGCGGTGGAGTTCTTGGTGGCATAGACATCGAGCTTGATGGTAGCCTCGGTGCGCAGGTGGCCCTGAGCGTCATAAGCGGCAGGAGCAACATAGGTGACCTTGGCGAGGAAGGTGTCGATCATGACGATAACGTCATCATCTTCTCGCGGCCGAACACCCGCCGTCTCTCCCGCTTTCCCGTGATTGCTGCCAAAATTTGCAATCCTCAAATTATTGCAGAAACAATAGAAAATAAGCAAAATTCAGCAGAATAAAGGAAAAATCGTTCGATTCAGCGGATATCGCATCCCCTTAGGATTTTCGCCTTTCCTTGTATTCCAGCGCTTTGCGGGCCAGTCGTGGTAGCGGTTTGGTAGCGATTTGCCGGAAACGGGGGGGTTGGCGGGGCGAAAAAAGTCTGATTTTGTAAGGCTTTGCGGGCACGGAAAATCGGGTAGCGGTTTGGTAGCGGTCCGCAGCTACCATGATTTTTAGCACTCTAGACGCGCGAGTGCTAAAATTAAAGGTTTGTTCATCAAAAGATGTATTTTTGTTCACAGGGCGTGCCTATACTCATAATTGTTCCGAGGGGAACGAAAGAAACGTAAACCACGCGGGCTGCAAGAGCGGCTCGCCAGAATAGATTTGGAGGCTTTGTATTATGTTTGAACTGAGACCTTTTGAACGCAGAAACAACCACATTGCGGCTTATGATCCCTGGGATCAGATGGAGCGCGCATTCTTCGGTGACGGCTCGTGGGGCCGCGGGCTGAGCGAGTTTAAGACCGACATTCAGGACAAGGGCGACAGTTACCTGCTGGAAGCTGATCTGCCGGGCTTCAAGAAAGAGGACATCCACGTCGATGTGGACGGCGACACGATGACCATTCGCGCCGAGCGCCACAGCGAGCACGAGGATCAGGACAAGAAGGGCAATTACGTCCGCTGCGAGCGCAGCTACGGCAGCTACCAGCGCGCGTTCGACATCAGCGGCGTCGAGGTCGCGAATATCTCCGCGCAGTACAATGACGGCGTGCTCAAGCTGAACATGCCGAAGAAGAGCGCGGTGGTGAACGCGAAGCAGATCGAGATTCAGTAAAGCACTTCAAAAAAGGCGGCGAAAGCCGCCTTTTTTGATTTTGGATTGCACGCCGCGGCAGCGCACGCGCCGTAGGCGCACACGTTTGCGGCGTGAGAGATGTTTTTTTGCCACGCACACGCCCCAGGGCGGCTTCTCTTGCCGCTTTGCGGCAATTCACCTTCTGTCGCGACAAAAAACGATCAGGATCATTGCGCGCCTGCGGGCGCGAAATTTTTTTGGGTTGTACGGGGTTGTGCAAAAAATATTGGCGAAAGTCCGCTCAGGTGAGCGGGCTTTCCTTTTTTTCGGCGGGCCGCGGCTGGAAAAGGGAAATTTCGCTCCCCGCGCGGCGGCGCGGACTACTGTTACTTGCCGCCTGACCGCTGCGCGGGTCATCAGAACACAAAAAGCGGCTTAGGCCGCTTTTTTCATATTTGTGCTTATATATTATATGTATGTGGTGGCGGATAATGGGTTTTTCTGTGGTTTTATGTCAAGCTGTAACAGAAGCGGCGGTTTGTTACAAGTGTGTTACAGATGGGGCGAAAGCGTTGACTTGAAATTTTGCTTGTGGTAAGGTGACAGTGCAGAAAGGGTGGGGAACGGTGCATTCCCGACTTAGTTACGGGATCGGCATGCCACGGTAAGTAAGCCGAGAAACGCCGAAACTTGCTCCTTTCTGACAAACGAACCATCTTTAAGGGGATGCGATAGCAACTAAAATCGCGCGTTTTCCTGCAAAACGGCCAAAAATGCAAGAAAATCGAAATGTTTTGCAACTTTTTCGGTCAACCTTCATTTTCGCCCGCGAACAGCAAAAATGCCCGCTTTTCGCTGCCGGAGCGCTCCAAGGGGATGGAAATTTATGAAAGGAGAGTAACATCTATGAAAAAGTTACTCGCAATGGTGCTGGCTCTGGTCATGACTCTGTCTCTGGCCGTCAGCGCCAACGCAGCCTTCAAGGATGACAAGAGCATCAGCGATGATTACGCTGAGTCTGTTGCCGTTCTGAATGGCATGGGTGTGTTCAAGGGTTATGAGGATGGTTCCTTCAAGCCCGAGGGCAACATCACCCGCGCTGAGGTAGCTACGATCATCTATCGTATCTACACTGCCGACGTCGCCAAGAACGATAAGTCCGGCCTCTATGCCACTTATAACAAGTTCAGCGACATGGCTGGCGCCGGTTGGGCTCAGGGCTACATCGGCTACTGCGCCAACGCCTCCCTCGTCAAGGGCTATCCCGATGGCACCTTCAAGCCGTCCGGCAAGGTCACCGGCTATGAAGTCCTCGCCATGATCCTCCGCGCTGTCGGCTACGACAAGAACAACGAGTTCTCCGGCGCTGACTGGGCGCTCCATGTTGCGCAGACCGCGCAGCAGCTCGGCGTTCTGGACAACGTGGCGAAGACCACTGACCTGAACGCTCCCGCTTCCCGTGAGCTGGTCGCTGAGCTCCTGTTCCAGGGCATCCAGAAGGCTCAGGTCACCTACACCCCGGCCTTCGGCTATGTGACCGATAAGGTCATCAGCACCAAGACCAACAGCCTCGGCGAGAAGAACTTCAAGCTCGCTTCCGCTGCTGCTGCCGACAAGTGGGGCCGTCCCGCCACCAAGTGGACCTACAACACCGGCGACAAGGCCACTACCTTCGTTGAGAAGCCCGACCTGACCTACACCAAGGCTGTTACTGAGTGCGATGTCGCTCACGATGCTGGCCTGAAGGCCGACACCGCTTACACCCTGATCGTCAACGGTCAGACCGCCAGCACCAAGTACACCGTCAACCTGACCGACACCAAGACCAAGATGGGTGCTCAGGGCCGTCTGTTCGAAGTCTATGACGATACCATCGTCATGATCGACACCTTCCTTGCCAAGGTCACCTACGTTGCTGACATCACCTATGATGCTCAGGGTCACGTCAAGACTCCTGCCACCATCACCCTCGAGGTCTATGATGCCAAGAACGCTTCTACTCCTCTGACGCTCAAGGACTACGACGACAACTATGGCTATGCCAAGGATGAGTATGTCCTCGTCAACGCTTACACCGTCAAGGCTGACAACTCCGCCACTGTCAGCGGCAAGGTGCTCAACACTGCTGATCAGTATGCCGAGATCGTTTCCAAGGCCACTTCTGTTGACGGCGCTCAGAGCGTGATCTACTGGAACGCTCAGCAGCACAACGTTGAGGGCACCGTTTATGATGATGCTGCCAAGTTCTACCTCGACCAGGCCGCTCAGAAGGACGCCAAGTACACTTGGTACTTCGATTCCTACAACAACCTGATCGGTGCGGTTGAGATCGCTGCTGCTACCAGCTACGGTGTGATCAACTCCATCTGGTGGGCTGGCAACGCCACTGACGGTTCCGGCGTGGCAAAGGCCAACGTCACCTACATGGACGGCACCACCGCTCAGGTTGACATCAGCAAGATGACCTACTTCGACGATACTGCTTCCGGCGTTGTGGCCCCCAAGATTGCGACCGGCAAGGTCACCCACAGCACCGGCATCCAGAACAAGGTCATGAAGGTTGATGGTGACTACTTCTACGTTGACTCCTACATCAACACCAACGCTGTCTGTGATGTCAACGGTATCCTGAACGGCCACCTCTTCCAGTTCACCACCCAGGCAAACGGCACTCTCGCCGCTGTCGAAGTCGCTACCGGTGTTGACGCCAAGTTCTTCAACGAGAACCTGTTCGTCAGCAAGAACACCCAGTACAACGGCAAAAACCTGATCGTTGACGATGCCACCGTCTTCCTGGTCCGCAACAACACTACCAATCCCTACACCTTCAAGTCCATCGTTGGTCTCGGCAACATCGACAACTATGCTCAGGCTGAGGTCGACTTCGTCGATCTGAACGGTGATAAGGTCGCCGATTACGTCTACGTCATCGCCGATCCCGTTGCCGCCAAGGTCACCAGCCTCTTCTACTATGCCAACGAGCAGGTCTCCTATGACGCCAAGACCGGTGTCTACACCATCCCCGGCTACGTTGACGGCGTGAAGGGCAACATCTACGGCTCCAAGGACGACGCTATCGTCCTCACCCTGCTCAACGCCCTCAGAACCCAGGCTACCAATAAGGTCGCCGGCGGTCTCTTCAAGGTCGCTCTGAGCAACAACTACGTCAAGGATTATGTCGCCATCGCTGCGATCGGCACTGAGACCATCAACTCCGTTGACATCACCGCCTTCGCCGGCTATCCCATGGCTGCTGCCTACGCCGGCTACACCGTTAAGGTCGACTCCATCGTGGGCGCTGAGAAGGATACCTACAAGAACTCTGTCTACACCGACTATGTCGATGGCACCATCACTGGCGACAAGTTCTACACGGTTTCCGGCAACGGCGTTGACGGCCTGACCAAGATGCCTCTGGCTCTCGGCGACGTCACCACGCAGAATGTCATCGTTGTTTACAACGCTGAGACCTCTGACACCTCCGCCACCCTCAACCGTCTGGCGCTCCAGGTTTACGCTGTGAACAAGGTCGACACCTCCACCAACCCCGATCCTCTCGCTACCTCTTACACCTACACCCTGAACATCGTGAATAAGGATACCGGTGCTGTTCTCCAGTCCTACTCCAAGACTGTTAAGAATCCCAGTGATGGCACCTACACCATCACCCTTAATGGTGCTGCTACTGAGTTCGGCGTCTCTACCGCCAAGCTCACCGCTTTCGGTCCCGACTCCATCACCCTCACCATCGACAGAACTGTTGGCAAGCTCACTGATTCTGGTGTTCTCAACGCTTACTACGCCAACTAATCATTGACGTAAGCGCAAAAAATCTCTGAATAGAGTTTCAGCCCCCGGCTCTTTTGAGCCGGGGGCTGTTTTTTGTTTTTCTGCGTCTCAGTCCGCGTCACAGCCGAGCACCACATAATAATATGTTTTGCCCGCCTCATTGAACTGGATGGCAGGCGGGGCGAAATACTGATCCTCTTCCTGCTGGCAGAACCAGCTTACGCTGCTGTTGTCCCATATCGCCGCGTTGCCCCGGTTATTCGAGTTGTAAACCCGCTGACACCGCGCAGCGCCCAGTGCTGCGTGTCGCTCTGCTCGCTCACCATCACAAGCAGCGGGTAAAAGCCGCAGTCGATCTTGTTGGGATTTTCCGCGCCGCTCAGACCATTGCCGGCGTAGCTGCCGTATTTTATGCGGCAGATTTTACCGTTTGCGATCGTCTGCGCCAATGCCGTGATGCGCTCCGCCGCCGTGCCGTCGGCCTCGCTGCGCGCGTCACCCTCAGCCTTGAGCGCCGCGTCGATGCTCGCAAACGCCCCGTTAAAGTCGTCCATCTTGATCTGATCCGCCTTGACCCATTGCGGCAGGTCGAAATTTGTCGTCTTGTCCATGCGCTTTCCCCCAAAATATAATGTTGGAAAAGGCAGCCCACACCCCCCTGCAAACGCGGGAACACTGATGCATGATTTGCCTTTTCATGATACGCCGTATCATGAAGAAACGTTGCACACAACGCGGCAAAAAGTTGTACCGCCTCCGGTATTAGAATTCACGATACCACAAATTGCCGCGTTTTGTGCAGCGATCCCCGTTGTGCGTGGGAACTTTTTCGGCTATCATACGTCTATAGAAGTATCCGAAAGAAACGAGGAACGAACGATGAAGAAGCTCCTTTCCCTTCTGCTCCCGCTCGCGCTCCTGCTCTCCCTGACCGCCTGCGGCGAAAAAAGCGCAGACGAGGCCGCGCGCCAAACCCCGCCGACACTGACGGTGACAAGTGCAAACGCTTGCAGCGTCACCCTCAAAAGCAGCAGCTACGACTGGACCTACACCCAGGGCCTACAGAGCATGACCGCCATTGCCTGCGGCGCGCACCCGCTGGACGAAACCTCCCGTGACATCACGCCTGTACTGGAAATGCCCTTTGCAGTATCAGCCGCCTATTTCTACACCGTAACGCTCGATTTTGGCGATAATTCGCCCGATTCCGTCAGTCTCCGCTGCTGGCCGTCCGACGCCTGGGGCAGCACCGGCATGCCGTCCGAGACCGTGACCGCCCAGCGGCAGGATAACGGCACATTCCGCGCAGAACTGCCGCAAAGCGGCGGCATTTTCGCCGTCGACGCGCTCTGGGACGGCAGCAGCGCGACCTACACCTTCTGCACGCAGGCGGCGGGGAGCGAAGAGCTCTACCCGGGCGCGGTGCTCAGCATCGGCGAGAGCGAGGACATCCGCAAGATCGACATCTCGTGGCGCAGCGGCGGCGTGAACATCTATACCGCCGAGCAGAGCGCGCAGATCAGCGTGAAGGAGGAATCCGCCGCGCCGCTCGCCGAGAGCGAGAAGATGGTCTGCGCGATCGACGGCGACACGCTGCGCATCCACTTCCTCGGCGACGCTTACCGCGGCAGCTACGACGGGGAAAAGCACCTCGACGTGGGACTTCCGAGGGAACTGGTCAGCGCCGGTCACTTTGAGGAGATAAAAGTCGAAACAACGGACGCCTACGCCTACGTGAGCGCCGATGCGCAGAAGATCGAGCTTTCGACGCTCAGCGGCGATGCGCGCGTGATGTGCGCGAACTGCCCGGAGGTGGAGATCGAGACCACGAGCGGCAATGCCGGTGTGGTGGACGGCACGTGGGCAAGGGTCGATATTTCGACGCTCTCCGGCGCGATCGAGCTGGCAGGCGAAGCGGAAAATGCCGAGATCGAAACCGCGAGCGGCAAGGTGGATATCGCCGGCGCGCTCGGCGCGCTGGACTTCGAAAGCGTCAGCGGCAACCTGATTTTGGCTACCGAGCGTGCGCTGCGCCTTGATGCCGAAACGGAGAGCGGCAGCATCTATCTGACCCTTCCCGCGCAGGACGGCTTTACTCTCGACTATGAAACGAAAAGCGGCGCGTTCCGCTCCGCGCTCACCGAGCGCGAAGGAACGCTCATCGCCTGCGGCGACCACGAAGCGTACTACACCGTGCCCGCGCTCGAGGGCGGTGAGATGAGCGAGCTGGAAATTTCGACGGTCAGCGGCACGTTGACGATCGATGCCTCCTCCGGCAGCAACTAAAGCGCAAAAAAAGAGAGCGGCAGCGCCGCTCTCTTTTTTTCGTTATTTCTCGTCGATTGCAAGCCACGTCTGGTCGAAGCCGTAGGGGAGCAGCTCTTTGATGTGCAGGTGCTTTTCCTCGTTGTCCTTGTTCAGGCACACGACCTCCATGTCGGGCCCGAACTCGTAGAGCACCTGACGGCACGCACCGCAGGGGTAGCAGTAGTCGTCGCTGCGCCCAGCGATGACGATGCGCTTGAAGCGCCGGTGCCCCTCGCTCACGGCCTTAAACGCCGCGGTGCGCTCGGCGCAGTTCGTCAGGCCGTAGCTCGAATTTTCGATGTTGCAGCCGGTGAAGACCGCGCCGTCCTCACATTCGAGCGCCGCGCCCACGGGAAAGTGGGAATACGGCACATACGCCATGTCCAGCATGGCGACGGCCTTCGCCTTGAGTTCTTCTAACGTTGCCATAAAAACGCCTCCTCACCAGTCTACGCCGAGATCAGGACGGACTTGCGTATCCATGATGTCCTCGGCGTTATAGAATTGCAGATAGCGGCTGCGCGAGTGGCGCAGCGTGGTGCCGTCCGGATGCAGACGGTCGCAGATGACGGCGGAGATGTCCGGCTTGATGTAGCTGAACGAATTGACGCCGACGCTCGCGAAGATGCGGAAGCCCTGGCTTTGCAGGTACTGGAAGCGCTCGCCGGTCTGGTGCCAGTCGTCGCCGTCGGGACGGCCGCCGTGCGGGTAGAACAAAATCTGCGTGGGGCCGACGAGCGAGCCGACCTCGTCCGCCCAGCGCTCGGTGTCGTTGATGACGGTCTGGAGCGGCTTGGTGTCGAGGCGGATGTGGCCCCAGGTGTGGCTGCCGAAGGTCCAACCGGTCTCCTTCAAACGCTCTATGACGGGCTTGACCGCCTCGATCTCGCTCGCGCGGTAGGCATCGAACGCGGGGCGGTCGGGCGAATCTGCCGCGATGTCGCGGTCATCCTGCGTGCGGTAGCCTAAAATACCCTGATAGCCCGTCAGCGAGAAGATGGCCTTCGCGCCGTTCAGCGAAAAGTCGGGGTGCTCGTAGACAAACTGGTCGAGAATGGGCGTCGCGTCGAGTTCCTTGGTCAAAAAAGGTCTCATTTGTGTACGGATCGGTGCACTGCGCCCAGATCTCGCCGTCCTCGCCGACGACGAGCTTGCTCGTGAAGCCCTCGTCGAGCATATAGGGGTAGTAGTTCACGTCGTCAAAGCTGATGATGAGCGGCTTTTTGCCCTCGGGCAGCATCAGGGTGTTTCGCACCATGTGCGTGCCGGTCTCGTCCGTCACCTCGCTCCAGACATCCTCCATCGCGACTAAAATGTAGCCCTTGTCGTACACGGACTGCAAAATTTTGTTGTATTCGTCGACCGTCACCATCCAGTCGTCGAGGCCGTAGCGCTGGTCCTGACTGGCATTGCAGTCGTGGAAGGCCCACTGCGGATAGGCGATGATCGGGTGGAAAAAGAGGTGCTCCACCACCTGATCCGGCCCCCAGGCCTGCGTGAGCTGGTCCTCGGACCAGTAGCTGCGCACGGCGTCGTAGGGGTCAGTTGTATCGTCAGTATTGTTGTCGGTGTCGCCGCCATTCTCGTCCGTGACGGTCTGATCGTCGCCGTCGGACGGCGTCGTCTTATCGCCGCAGGCAGTCAGCAGCGACAGCACCATCAGCGCGCTGAGCAGCAGCGCAAAAAAGTGTTTCATGTCAAAATCTCCTCTCTCAAAACTGCGCGGTCATTATAGCAGACTTCACTTCTTTTGACTATGCCTTTCGCGCTTTTGTTCCCATTTGTAACTATTTACCACAAATAATTAAAGCGTCACAGCTTTTCGCATCCGCAGACGCGAAATGATTTCGAATCGTTTTTTGGCGCGACATGCGCGTGCCAAAAAACTCTTCTCGCTCCGCGCGTGTCGAAGCCGCCCTTTGGGCGGCAAGGCACGAAGCGAAGTGTAATTCTCAAAAAACAAGGGACACGGTTTCCGTGTCCCTTGTTTTTTGAAGAATTAGAAGTCTGCGTTGCCCACGGTGCGGGGATGCAGCTCCACGTCGCGGATGTTGCCGATGCCCGTTAAATACATCACCATGCGCTCGAAGCCGAGGCCGAAGCCCGCGTGGCGGCAGGAGCCGTAGCGCCGCAGGTCGCAGTACCACCAGTAGTCCTCGGGATTCATGCCGAGCTCGCGGATGCGCTTTTCGAGCAGCTCGATGCGCTCCTCGCGCTGGCTGCCGCCGATGATCTCGCCGATGCCCGGAACGAGGCAGTCCGCCGCGGCGACGGTCTTGCCGTCGTCGTTGAGGCGCATATAGAACGCCTTGATCTCCTGCGGATAGTCCGTGACGAACACGGGGCGCTTGAAGATCTGCTCGGTGAGGTAACGCTCATGCTCAGTCTGCAGGTCGATGCCCCACTCGACGGGGTAGTCGAACTTCTGGCCGCTCTCCTTTAAGAGCTTGACGGCCTCGGTATACGTCACGCGGCCAAAGTCGGAACTCTCGACGTGCTGGAGACGCTCAAGAAGGCTTGTCGACAAAGCTGTTGAAAAACGCGAGATCATCCGGGCAGCGCTCCATCACGCGGCGGATGATATGCTTGACCATCGCCTCCATGACCTCAAGGTCGCCGTCGAGGTCGCAGAACGCCATCTCCGGCTCGATCATCCAGAACTCGGCGGCGTGGCGCGCGGTGTTGGAATTCTCGGCGCGGAAGGTGGGGCCGAAGGTGTAAACGTCGCCGAAGGCCATAGCGAAGTTCTCGGCGTTGAGCTGGCCGGAGACGGTCAGGCTCGTCTTCTTGCCGAGAAATCCTTGCTGTAATCGACCTTGCCGTCGGGCGTTCTCGGCGGGTTCTCCAGATCCAGCGTCGTGACCTGGAACATCTCGCCCGCGCCCTCGCAGTCGGAGCCGGTGATGATGGGGGTGTTGACATAGACGAAGCCGCGGCTCTGGAAGAACTCGTGCACGGCGTAGGCCGCCGCGCTTCTCACGCGGAACGCCGCGGAGAAGAGGTTCGTGCGCGGGCGCAGATGCTGAATGGTGCGCAGATATTCGACGCTGTGGCGCTTTTTCTGCAGGGGATAGTCGGGGGAGGACACGCCCTCGACCTCGATCTCTGTTGCCTTGACTTCGAGCGGCTGCTTGGCTTCGGGTGTCAGCACGACGGTGCCGCGCACGATGAGCGCGGCGCCCACGTTCTGCGCGGCGATCTCCTTATAATTAGAAAGAGAATTCGCATCCATCACGACCTGCAAATTGCGGAAGCACGAGCCGTCGTTCAGCTCGATGAATCCGAAGGTCTTCATATCGCGGATGGTCTTCGCCCAGCCGCATACGGTGACGCTTGCGCCGCCGTACTGCTCTTTGTCGGCGAAGAGCGCGGCAATTCTCACTCGTTCCATAATAATTTTCCTTCCTTTTGTGGGTTTTCACGGGATAATAGAGGTATTATATGCCACTTCCCGTGCAAATTCAAGCCCCGCTTTGTATTGACTTTTGACAAGTTGTATGTTATGATGCAATCTTACCTCAAAAGGTAAACGTGAAACTTTCACCTATTACTTTACAGGAGGATTTTAACGATGAACAAGTATCTGGATATCGCCCCCGAGGTTGCCGAGGCCCTTGCCGCCGGTAAGCCCGTCGTGGCGCTCGAATCCACCATCATTTCCCACGGCATGCCCTATCCCCAGAACGTGGAGACCGCGCTCAAGGTCGAGAGCATCATCCGCGATGCGGCGCGGTCCCCGCGACCATCGCCATCATCGGCGGCCGCCTGAAGGCGGGCCTTTCCAAGGAAGAGATCGACTACCTCGGCCGCACCGGCGCGGGCATCCCGAAGGCTTCCCGCCGCGACCTGCCCGTGCTCGTCGCGCAGGGCAAGGACGGCGCGTGCACCGTCACCACCACGATGATGATCGCCGACATGGCGGGCATCCGCGTGTTCGCCACCGGCGGCATCGGCGGCGTGCACCGCGGCGCGCAGGAGACGTTCGACATCTCCGCCGACCTCGAAGAGCTGGCCAACACCTCCGTCATGGTCGTGTGCGCGGGCGCGAAGTCCATTCTGGACCTCGGACTGACGCTCGAATATCTCGAGACCCACGGCGTGACCGTCATCGGCTACGGCACGAGCGAGCTGCCTGCGTTCTACACGCGCAAGTCCGGCTTTGGCGTCGACTACGAGCTCGACACGCCCGAGCAGCTGGCGAAGGCGTTCCACGTCAAGCGCGAGCTGGGTCTGCGCGGCGGCTTACTCGTCACGAACCCGATTCCCGAAGAGTACTCCATGGACAAGGAAGTCATCGACAAGGCCATTGCCGAGGCCGTCGAGGACGCGAAGAAGGACGGCATCCACGGCAAGGCCACGACGCCGTATCTGCTCGCCAAGATCAAGGACCTCACCGGCGGCGACAGCCTGGATTCCAACATCCAGCTCGTGTTCAACAACGCGCGCCCTCGGCGCGGCGGCGGCTGTGGAGCTCAGCAAGCTCGAAAAGTGAGATATTTTGTCATCTATCTCGCCGCGATCAATATTCTGACGTTCTGTGTCTACGGCGCAGACAAGCGCCGCGCCAAGATATCGGGCGCGCGGCGCGTGCCCGAAAAGACCTTATTTGCACTCGCGCTGCTGCTCGGCAGCGCGGGTGCTCTTTTCGCAATGAGGGTCTTTCACCACAAAACGCGGCACTGGTACTTCAAGTTCGGCATCCCCGCGATCTTGCTTGCGCAGATCGCTCTGGGGGTGTTCGTGTATGTGCGGTTTTTCGCGGCGTAAAAAATTTTTGGGAAATTTTCGGGTTTTGTGAAACAAAACAGACGTTTTTTGCGTCTAATTAAGGAAGCAAAGGGAAACTGGGCGAAGAGGGAAGATAAAGAATTTATGAATTTTCCATTTTCCTGTTCCCTTATTTCCCGCGGCATGGTAAAATGCCATGTATGAGAAAGGCTCTGTGCGCGCGGAGCCGACAACAACAAACACGAAAGGATGAAGATCACATGAAAAAATTTCTCTCCTTGCTATTGGCTCTGACGTTGGTCCTGAGCCTCGTCGTCGTGCCTGCAAGGGCGGCTGATGGTGATGAGGCCACAATTGCAGCCGCATCTACAAGTATTGTACGCGGAGCAAGTACTTCTGTGCTGGTTACAGCTCCTACTACTGAAGGGCATTCTATTAAACTCGGCTCTGGAAGTTGGCGCAGCAACGACACCTCTATTGTCACGGTTGTTGGTAACGATAGTGGTGCTACAGTTACCGGCGTTAAAGCAGGTACGACTAAAGTTGTATTCAGCTATACGCTTGTAACTACTGGTGACAACTCGACTACAACAGAAGAGGCCAAAACCGCAGAGGTTTCCATTACGGTTACGGATAGCATTGTCCCGTCTGATGTTGCATCTGTCACCTTTAATGGCCGTACTTACAATAACACCAACAGCGGATGCACGGTGTATTACCTTTCTTCTGAAATTAGTAAACTGGGCACAAAAGACGGCAACTGGTCTATTACCTCTTCTACGGTCACTTTAACGAGCGTTTCTTACAATGAGCAGAGCCACAAGGCAACGCTTAGCCTGTCTAAAGCTCAGGGTGAGGGTCAACAGCCGCTTACCGGCAGTCTTGAGGTTACCTGCACACAGGCTACTGTTCCTAACGATAAGATTACCGTTAGAACTACTGCTGATTCCGATGGAAAGTACCGCGCTGGCACGGAGTTAACCCTTTCTGTTCCCGACAGCAGCAACAAGAATAGCCAGAACGTCCGTTACGTTTGGAGCGCAACCAAGGATGGCACGGCGCTCCCCTCTGTGACGGTTTCCAGTGCAAACAAATGGACGCCGAGCGCAGCGGGCAAGTACATCCTTACCCGTACCGTGTATGAGGGAACTGCTGAAAAAGCAAACGAAGTAGGCACGCAGACGTCTAACGCGATTGAAGTTAAGGAAGATAATTATAAAACTACCGTTACTGCACCCCTCACTTCTTTAAGCGTAGCGGCTAATTCAACAGCAATTCCGTATTCGTTTGTCTTTAAAGACTACCGCAGTTCGACTGCCGGTGTCATTGTTCCTTTAGACAGCACAAGTGTTACATGGAGCGTTTCCGGTGGAAATGCCAAGTTCCAAAACAACAGTACCACCTATACTGCTCCGGGAACAACACTTGGAACAGCTAATGCGATTCTCACTCCCGGCACGACGGCCGCGGCCAATATTACGGTCACAGCAACGTTCACTTATCAGAACAAGACCTATACAGTTAGCTTCCCCAACCTCAGCATTATCAGCCTGACGGCTAAGCTGAACGCGACTTATTATGGCGCCGGCAGCAACTATACCAGTTCCTCTCTGGCGTACTATGCAGATTCCGCCATTAAGAGCTATTCCTATGCGCAGCTCGCTAGCGGAGAGTCTGTCTCGTCTGTGCTGATCGATACCATCGGTATGAACAGCAACGGTCTCGGCCAGTTCAGCAACGTCAGTTCTGCATCGATCACCTTTACCCCGTATGTCAACAGCTTCGGCAAGGCTACCTTTACCGGCACGGCTGTGACCAACAAGAACAACCGCTTTGCGATCACATTCTCGATTCCCGTTACGCCCGTGCCCGTGAACAGCTTCGACAGCCAGACTGCCGAGCCGATCAGCACCAGTTCTGTCAACACGAGCTATAAGGTGTCTGCTCCCTCCGGCTACACCAAGTTCTATGTTCTCGGCAACAGCAGCAATCTGAGCACCAATCAGACGATTGATTATTCTCAGTACAGCGCAGCGCAGCTGAACAGCATGGGCTACACCAGTAGCACGCTGCCTAGCACCTATTTCGGCACGAGCGGCCAGTGCACGCTGTATGTCATCGCTTGGAATGACTCTACCAGTTACACGAGCTACAGCAGATATTACTGTGGCCCGATGACCGTTACCCAGAAGAACTACAACATCAACTACAACGGTGTGGCCGGTGAGACCGTCCAGTTCGCGCAGAGCGACTTCAACGACTTCATGAACAAGGTCGCTGAGGCCCGCGGCGACGCCAGCAAGACCAAGTCCTATCCCTATGTCACCTTCGATTATGTGACCTTCTCCCTGCCCACCACCGCGCAGGGCACGCTGTACTATGGCGGCACCGCCATGTCCACCAGCAATTCCTCCGGCGCGTTCAACACCCGCACCAAGGTCACCAACCTCGATAGCGTGACGTTCGTCCCCAACGCCAAGTCCACCGCGAAGACCATCACGCTGAACTTCACCCTGTACGCGACCCGCTATTCCAGCTCCTCCACGAGCCGCGGCACGACCGTGAGCTACTCCGGCAGCGTCGTCGTCAACCTCGTGCGCGAGGACATCAAGTACACCGTCTCTCAGGGCGACAGCGTCCGCTTCGACGAGAGCGACTTCCTCAGCTACCTGCGCTCCACCAAGGGCTACAGCAGCAACTACACCATCGACTACGTGACCTTTGACCAGAGCGCCGTCTCCGCCGTCAACGAGGGCTCGCTCTACACCTACTACAACGGCTACAACTACGGCGGCTCCATCAAGACGACTGACAAGTTCTACTACAACGCCACCGCCAGCCAGAACGCGATCAGCGACGTCGCGTTCCTTGCCAGCCGCTACGCTAAGACCGGCGAGACCGTCTACATCCCGTTCACCATCTACGCCCGCTACGGCACGACCGGCACCGGCACCCGCCAGCTCACCGGCACCGTGGCCATCAAGATCGGCCAGACGATGAACTTCATCGACGTCAAGACCACCGACTACTTCTACAACTCCGTCAAGTGGGCCGTCGGCAAGAACATCACCAACGGCACGTCCAGCACCACCTTCTCCCCGTACAACCCCTGCACCCGCGCCGAGATCGTGACGTTCCTGTGGCGCGCCGCCGGCAGCCCGGAGCCGACCACCACCCGCAACCCGTTCCGTGATGTCAACGCCGTCACGCACTCGAGCTACTACAAGGCCATCCTGTGGGCCAGCCAGAAGGGCATCACCTCCGGCACCAGCGCCACGGCTTCTCTCCCGATCAGGTCTGCACCCGTGCCCAGATCGTGACCTTCCTGTACCGCTACGCGGGCAAGCCCAGCGGCTATTACTCCAACCCGTTCAAGGATGTGGGCGCCACGAACGAGGCGAGCTATTACAACGCCATCCTGTGGGCCGCCGGTAAGGGCATCACCACCGGCAGCAGCCGCCACGACGTTCTCCCCGTATGCTTCCTGCAACCGCGCCGAGGCCGTGACGTTCCTGTATCGTTACACCAACGGACTTTAATGCTTAAAACGAAAGCCCCGCTCAGCGGGGCTTTCGTTTTAGCTTTTTGCGCTCCGCGGCAGCGCACGCGCCGTAGGCGCGCACGTTTGCGGAGCGAGAAGTGTAAATCCTGACGCACACGCCCCAGGGCGGCTTCTCTTGCCGCTTTGCGGCAATTCACCTTCGGTCGCGGCGGAAAATGATTTGAATTTATTTCGCCGCGGAGCGGCGAAACTCTGCGAGGCGTTTTGGGGGGGCGGGCCCCCTTGCCCCCCTGTAAGGCGACTGACGGGGGCGGGCGGTTTGCGTTTACTCTTTTCCATTCTGTAAACTTTTGTTCAAACGCCTTTACGGGGGTCGAAAAAGCGTGTAGAATGGCAGCATCAAGATTTTAGGAGTGTTTTTTGTGAACAAATTCCGCGATGCCCTTTACCGCTTTATGTATGGCCGCAACGGCGTAGACGCGCTGAACTGGGCGCTCGTGATCCTTGAGCTGGTCGTGAGCATTCTGAGCTCGATCATCCGCGTGCAGGGCGTTTCCCAAGCGCTGTACTTTGTGTCGATGGTGCTGATGTTCATCGTGCTCATCCGCATTTTTTCGCGCAATCTCGCGCGCCGTCAGGCCGAAAACGCGAAGTTTCTGACCTGGTGGACGCCGAAGGCGAACGCCATTCGCGGCGCGAAGGCACGCCGCGCCGACAAGGCGCACAAATACGTCCGCTGCTCCTGCGGCGCGTACTGCCGCGTGCCGAAAAACATCGGCAAGGTCGAGCTCACGTGCCCGAAGTGCGGCAAGAAAAGAGTCGTGAAAACGTGAAAGAAAAAATCCGTCCCGCGGGACGGATTTTTTTGTAAGAAAACCGGTTTTCCGCCGTCCTATAGACAGAAAAGGGGGGGAGGGCGCTGACGAATTTTGAAGAGGTGTACGCCGTGTACTTCGACGATGTGTACCGGTATCTTCTCTCGCTGTCCGGAAGCGAGAGTACCGCCGAGGAGCTGACGAGTGAGACGTTTTTCCGTGCGATGGACGCCCTCGACCGCTTTCGGGGCGAGTGCAGCGTGCGCGTGTGGCTCTGCCAGATCGCGAAGAATCTCTATTATTCGCAGCTGCGGCGCGAAAAGCGGCTTGCCCCGCTCGAAGACTGCCAGACCGCCGAGGAGAGCCACGAGGAGGAGTTAGAAGATCACAGCGAGGCCGCGCGCATCCAGGAATTGCTGCACGCGCTCAGAGAGCCGTACAAGGAGGTCTTCATGTGGCGCGTGTACGGTGAGAAGAGCTTCCGCGACATCGGCGCGCTCTTCGGCAAGACGGAAAACTGGGCATGCGTGACGTATCACCGCGCCAAGCGCATGATCCGCGAGGGATTGGAGGACGACTGAAATGGACAAAACTTGCAGCATCGTGCAGGACCTTCTGCCGCTCTATGAGGAAGACATGCTGCGCGAGGAGACGAAGGAATTTGTGGACGGGCATTTAGCGCAGTGCGCGGCCTGCCGCGCCGAGCTCGACGCGCTGAAGGCGGACGTGACGCCCGCGCCCGTCAGCGCGCAGCCGCTGCGCGACTTGAAGCGGCAGCTTCGACGCAAGAAGCTGACCGCCGTGCTGCTGGCCGTCACGCTCGCGCTGACGCTGGCGACGGCGGGGTTTGCGTACCTCACCGCGCCGCAGTATTTGCCGTACAGCGAGACAGAGTGGTCGATCTCGCGCTCGCCCAGCGCGCTCGCGGACGACGGCTCGGCAGCGGATGGGCTTTCTGATCTCAGCGGCGCGGAGAGCATCTCCGTCAGCCTGCTCGTGCCGGTCTCCGGCGCAGAGGTCACGAACACGCAGGACCCCAACAGCGGCAAAACCATCTACTTCATCACCGCATGGCGCACGCCGCTCGACACATGGCGCGGCGCATTCGACAAAACCGGGGGCGCACCGAACACACACAGCGCAAATGATCGCACACAGCGCGAGGCGGACGCACTGCAAGGCGTGCTCGCCAAGGCGGAGTCCGCGCGCACGCTCTTCACGCTCGACGCCGCGAACTGCGCGGCAGTCTGCTATTCTCAGAACAACGGGCAGGACGATGTGCTGCTCTGCGGCAGCATGAACGGCGGCGTCATTTCGCTGCCGCGGCTGGCGCTCGGCTATTACGTTTTGCTATCATTGGCGCTTCTTATTACGCTGGGTATTGCATTTTTCGTCTGCCGCAGGAAGAAAACGGGCAAAGCGCTCGGCTATCTCGCGCTGATTCCCGCGAGCTATCTTGCCGGTCATCTACTCGTCAAGGGTTTCACGACGACGAGCTACCAGATGCAGCGCGACTTCTCGCTCATTATCCTCGCCGCCGCGCTGATCTACGCCGCGGTCATGCTGGCGATCAACCTCTGGCGGCAGAAGCGGGAGAAGGTGTAAAAGAGGAAGAGACGCATTCGCGTCTCTTCCTCTTTTACAATCAAATTCGAATGCTCAAGGCTCTTTGAGCAAAGCCGTGATAGTCCGCAAATGCGCTTTGCAGGCCGTCGATTCCCTGCGTTTCCCATCGGTCTGCCAGATACAGCATACCGCACATACAGGCAAACTTTTCATAGTACGATCCGCAGACCGCCTCTTCAAGAAACTGCTTTTGCCTGTCTGGGTCCGTCTCCGTAAGCGCGAGGCGCAGTTTGGCACGGCTTGCTGCTGCGACCTCGGTAAGCTGCGGTGTATGCCAGTCCACACAGTCGATTTCTGTCGCCTGATAGGAGAGAAGATGGGCGAATCCCTCATGAAATGTGTAAGCATCCAATCTTGTCAAATAGTCTGTACTTTCCAATGCGGCATCTGCCGCCGGATAGCGGTGTCCAATCAAGAGATGCGTAATCTCATGCGTCAGCAGATTCCGAATGATGCTGTCGAGCTGGTCGAGCTCCGCATAATTGCACCAACGGATGAGGTCAAAGATGAGATGTGCCTGCCCGTCGGGCGAGTGTGCCGCAACGGCGTCGTAAGGCTCGGGATAACCGACGATCAAATCAAGTGTCGGCTGTACCGCCTCCCAATCGGGGAAAAGCGCGTCCCAAATCGGGCGGTTGACGGGGACAAAGTGCGCAGCCGCTTCACAGATACGGCGTTCGAGCTTGCGCACAGTCTCTCGGAGAGCAAGATCCTCAGGCGGCGGAGTAAATGCATTCCTGCCAAGATCTGACGAAACCGAGGTGTGTTCAAAGAGCCATGAAGCACGAAAAGCGTCGACGCAGCTGCTCTCGATATATGCCTGTGCGATCGAACTGTCAATCAGCATTTTCAGTCCCCCTCTCTTTACGAAAAAAACCCTTTTTGCCGTAACAGACAAAAAAGAGGTTTTTCCTTGGCGCAGCGGGAGGGATTCGAACCCTCGTGAGGTTTCCCTCAAACTGATTTCGAGGGAAATAATCAGAGAAAAGAGCTTTTATAGCTTCTCGAATGGTGATGTAAAAAAATGTCTGATACAGCTATATTTTTATCGATCTTTATATGACATTGCTTTTCACAGGAGCAACGTATTATAGCGCCGCTAAATTCTCTGTCACCATTTTGGCACCAAGTAATATCTCCCTATCATTAAGGCGTAAAGGCAAATCCCTCATGTAGCCTGATTATAGCATTCTTGCAGATACTGTCATGGTTGGGCCAGTCACGAGCAAGCGCTTTAATGCTTTCGCTTTTCAGCCTCGTTTAAGCAAGCGCAGATTACTTTTTATTCTTCTTCAGCTGCTCTTTGAACGAGCGCTTAAGCATATGATATAGCACATCCTCCAAATTGTCACTTTCAAGCAAGAAGTTCAGAGAATCCACATTGTCCGAATACTGACTTTTATATAGCAATAATCTGGAAACTGCTTTTTCGGACAGACCTGTCATGTCACAGATATCTGAATTATCTTTTTTCTCTTTGGAGTAGTCCCCAAGCAGATATGCAACATCGCAATCAAATATGGTGGCAAGCGCAATCATTCTTTCTAAAGGCGGCAATGTAACGCCTCGTTCCCAACTTGATACCGTTGTTTGCCCTATTACTCTTTCCTTTGTAGGCGCTATGCAGGCAAAATCGTTTCCTATTGCTTCACCGTCTGTTTAGGACGAGACTGCAACGGAAAGCAAATCCGAAAATAGCACCCAGCCCTCTTTTATTTTCAAGGGGATTGGTAGTGCAAAAACGCAAAATGGGTCGGGGTTATTTATTAATCGCTGAAGTCTTGCAAAATGCACGCCTAATATGTAGAATGGCAATATATTATTAGTTGAGAGCAATATCAGAGTGCATATCATAGAACACCGTTTGCTAAAATCGTGTTAGAGATCATCCTTTATGCTTTTAGGAGATGAGAATATGGACCGACAGAAGGAAGATTCTTACCAAATTGTGAATTATTACAAGAGAAATCGAACAATCGATATGCTCCTTATGGAGGAATTTGCATTTAGTCTGCTTTTCAATAATATTGCGCCGGATAAGCTTCAGGTGGCGCTCGACAGCGTGGGATTAAATCGTATCCCAAGTCTTTTTCTGCTGATTCAGGTCGATGACCATCTCAATGAATCCAAACGCTTGAACACGGAAAACGAATTTGTGCTGAAAGTACGTATTGCTGATATCATTCGCACCTGCTTTGAGCGGAACGGGCTCGAGCCTGTAGTTGCCAACCTGACGGGAACAGATAAACTGGTTGCCTTTCTGGTTATGGATGAAAGCGTAGAGCGCGATAACCTGATAGTACGAATTTCCAATGAAATCTGTGAGAAGGTTAACATTTTTGCTGGTTATTCCGTGAGCATCTGTGCTTCCGATCCGTGCAAAAACCTAGAGGATTTCCCCAGGTGCTATGAGCGTACGAAGACGATGCTGCAAGAAAGCTTTTTCATTGGCAAGAATATGCAGACCAACGTGATGAAATCGTTACCTCTACTTACGTCTACATCTATAGTCAATGAACTGGACGGCGTGATACAAAATGTCTATCTCTCGCTCAGCAGAGGGAATCGCGTTCTTTTCAGCCGGACAATGGTAAAACTTTTTTCCTTGCTCCAGGAAAATGGGCGCAGCCGAGAGCAGACACTGCTTCTTGCTGGTATGCTCATTGACAAGATGGATGAATACACAACCAGGTGTGGTGTAAAAAAAGAGAAACGACTTAGCACACAGCTTTTGCAATATAAAGAGATGTTGTTCTCCTGCTGCTATGCAGATGATATCTGCTTTATTCTGGTAGAAAGCTATGAAATGCTTCGTGAGGAGTTGGAGAAACTTCAAGGCCGGCTGCCAGAGGACGCATTTCGAGAAACCGTCAACCAGTATATCACGGACCATTTTAATGAGAGAATCTATCTGGAGGAAATCGCGAAAAGCTGCGGCTACAGTAAATATTATTTCTGCCGCCAACTCAAAAAGTGTTTCGGTAGGGGGCTGAGCGACTGCGTGAACCGGTTCCGGATAGAGCGAGCGAAAGAACTCCTGTGTACAAGCAATCAGTCGATTGAGAGCATTGTATATGAAGTAGGCTTCAGCAGTGCAAACTACTTTGAGGTTGTTTTTCGTAAAGAGATAGGAATGCCGCCGACAGTATACCGCCGTATGCACCGAGAATAAGTGTACTGAAAAGACTGCGCCGCGATTCGCGGGCAGTCTTTTTTTGCGCTGGTAGCGCAATATATTTAAACTTATTTGAAAGATAATAATGGTGAATCACCTCGTGTCCATTTATGATTGCAACATAGCAATTTTATTCATAAGGAGGAAATATCCATGAACAAATATGAAAAGCTTTTTACCCCGATCCGTATTGGCAACCGCATTCTGAAAAATCGTATCGAGGCGGCTCCGGCGGCATTATCCAATTTGACGCCTGAGGGTTATTTTACGGACCAGAATATTGCTACTTTTGAACGCAAAGCAAAAGGCGGTCCTGCGATCGTCAACATGGGCGAGGCACGCATTGACCTGAAGACGGGCATTTCCCATAAACTTTGCCTTGCGCTCGATGACGATGGTGTACTTCCCTCCCTGCTGATGGCGACCGATGCCATTAAACGCCACAATGCCATTCCCGCGGTCGAACTAATCCATCCAGGCGGACGCACCAATCCTGAGTATTATGATGGCACTATTTGGGCTCCCAGTGCACACAAGGGCCATCTTGGTAAGGATTATACCGAACTTGACGAAGAGACTATCAACTATATTGTCGAACGGTTCGGAGATGCTGCGGAAATGGCCATGTACGGTGGAGTGGAAATGATCATGATCCACGGTGGCCACGGCTGGCTAATCCATGAGTTTTTGTCGCCTCTGCATAACCAGCGTACCGATAAATTCGGTGGAAGTCTCGAAAACCGCGCTCGTTTCGCACTAATGGTCATTGAGAATATCCGCAAAAAGTGTCCCAATCTGATCATTGAGTTTCGCATGAGCGGCACAGAGTATGTTGAAGGTGGTCTGACCATTGAAGATCAGGTAGAGTTTGCCAAGCTGATTGACGGCAAGGTTGACCTTATCCATGTTTCTTCCGGTTCTTTCCATTATCCTGAGACCAACCAGAAGATGTTCCCCAACATGTTTATGCCGCACGGTTGTAACGTGCAGTATGCCGAGGCAATCAAGAAGGTGGTCAAGACGCCAGTTGCCACTGTCGGCGGTCTGGGTGATCCCGATTTGATGGAGGAAATCATCGAATCCGGCAAGGCAGACATTGTTTGTCTGGCACGTCCTCTGCTTGCGGATGCGGAGTTGCCCAACAAGATCCGCTCTGGCCATGCTGACGATATCACTCCCTGCCAGCGCTGCAATGCCTGCATCAGCGAATCTTTTGTCCCCTATGTTAAATACTGTTCCCGCATCATTCGCTGCACGGTCAATCCGACTACTGGTCGCGAGTATACGGAAAGATATGTCAAGCCTGCAAAAGTGCAAAAGAGGGTGCTGGTCATCGGCGGCGGCCCTGCTGGCATGGAAGCGGCAATTTGCCTTGCTGACCGCGGGCACGAGGTCATCCTTGCTGAGAAGAACGAACATCTTGGTGGTGCAATCAACTTTGCTAAGTACGTTCCTTTTAAGGCAGATCTGGATAAGTTCATGAACGTTCTCATCCGACGCGTGGAGGATCGCAAGATCAAGGTCATGCTGAATACCACGATGACTCCCGAGTTTGCCAAGCAGATCAAGCCAGATGCCATCGTTATGGCAATCGGCGCTCAGCCCATCGTTCCACCGATTCCTGGTATCGATGGAGAAAATACCGTGATGGCTATTGGTATGCATGAGCATATGGAAGACGTTAAGGAGAATGTTCTGATCCTTGGTGGCGGCCTTGTCGGCTGTGAAGAGGGCATCTTCCTAAGCCAGAAGGGGCATAATGTTACGATCGTCGAAATGAAACCGGAACTGTGCCGCGATGCGCCGTATCTTCATCACGAGGCTGTGTTGCTTGAGCTTGAAAAGCTCGGCGCGAAGACCTATACGAACACGCGCTGCGTTGAGGTTACATCTGACGGTGTTGTCGTTGAGCAGGACGGCCAAAAGGTCAAGTTAACGGCTGATACGGTTATTGTTGCTGCTGGTGTTCGTGCCCGTGTCGACGAGGTAGAGACTTTCCGCGACTGTGCAGAAGAGTTCTGGGTCATCGGTGACTGCAAGCAAGGACGTAATGTCACCGCAGCCATCCATGAAGGTTACGACGCGGGTACTTACATTGAGTGATTTTGCCTAATGTGGTCTCCAAATTAATAATATTTCATTGCGCCTCTGCGTGATGAAGGAAAGAGAGAAAATCACTATGCTGACTACGATCATCATTGTTGTTGCGATTTATTTTGTAGCGATGCTCGGCATCGGGTGGTATGGCCGCCGCTATTCGTCCACCTTTGACGGGTATCTTTCCATGGGTAGATCCGGCGGTATCCTTCTCTTGATGGGAAGTGCAATCGGAGCTAATATTGGTAACGGTTTTGTCGTTGGCGGCGCAGGTGGTGGCGCGACCTCTGGACTTGCTGGCTCGGCCTATGGCCTCGCCTGTGCTGTATCGACTCTTGTGGCGGTGTTCCTCTGCGATTTTATCTATAAGCATAACTATAATTCCCTTGCAGACTATACTCGCGAACGGTATCATAGCGAAGTCCCCGGCGTGATCTACGACATCAGTACAGCAATTTCTTCTATTGGCTTGCTTGCCGGTCAGCTCATGGCCGGAAAAGCTCTCTTCGAAACGCTTGGTATGCCCGGCGTTGCCGGCGTAATCTCCATCGCCGTAGTTGTGTTCATCTATTCTCAGCTTGCCGGCCTTTGGGGCGCTTATGCAACCAGCGTGGTACAGACTGCCGTTATTGCCCTCGGACTTTTTCTGACTATCGGTGTTCTCTTCAGTAATGATGCCATCGGTACTATCAAGGCGGCTCAGGCAGCCGGTACGGCAACGCCTGGCGCGCTGGACTTCAGCGGCATGACACCCGCAGGCTTTCTTGCTATGGGACTGCCTATTGTTCTCGGTATGGCTACCGACCAGAATGTTTTTACTCGTGTCTGCTCCGCTAAGAACGCAAAGACTGCAAAGCTTGCTCAGTTCTTCTCTTTCCTTGTCATGATCCCGCTTGCACTGATGCCTGCTTTTATTGGCGCGTACGGCAACACGGTCTATGGTGCCGTTGGTGACTCTGCTTTCTTTACCGTCGTTATGAATGAGTTGCCCGCAATTATCTGCGCGATCATCATCGCCGCCGTTCTCGCTGCTGTCATGAGTACGATCGACTGCGTCTTTATCGTAGTATCTACTGTTCTTACTAGAGATATCCTGATTGGCACGATGAAGAAAGAGTATTCGGAAAAGCAGCTTTCCAAAATAACGCTTGGCCTGAACATTGCTCTTCTGGTTGTTGGCGTTACACTGGCGCTGAACGCTGGTAGCATCTTGGATGTACTTAACGCATTCTATGCCTTCCTCGCTGCCGCCTGCTTTATTCCTTTCTTCGGCGGTCTGCTGTGGAAAAAAGGCTCTGCTAAGGGAGCTATTGCTGCTTCTGTTGCCGGCATCACCGTAGTGGTTCTCGGCTGGCTTGGTGTTTCGTTGCCTTCTCTTGGTGGATTCTTCCCCTGCATTCCCAGCGCGATTGCATTTGTGATCGTTAGCTTGATTGCGCCCGACAAAGCAAAAACTTAAGAAAAACAGACCATCGACACTGGGATATTTGCTCTCTACATCAGAAACCGACAGGCTATCTACCACGGTAGCCTGTCGGGGTTTCTGACCTAATATTTACATGGTTGCAGTGTTGAATTGAGCAGATATTGCTCATAATTGTGGCTTTTCAGGTACCTCTGTGGGTAGGAAATGCCACTTTATCCTGTGATTAAGTGGCGTTCTCCGCTTCAGGTTTTCGGTTTGGAAGTGGCACCCTGATATTTGAGCATACCAGGTACACCATATCCATTAGATAGCGCCTAAAAAATTCAGGAATTGATGTCTGCGAATATGTCTTATGACGAGTTTTACGAACACCTTGCAACAGCAATAAAGATCTATTTAACCGCTATATGGTCGATCACGCCGACTTCATTATTGCGGTATGGGATGGCAGATCCAGTGGGACGGGAAAGACCGTCCAGTATGCCCAGCGGCAAGGCAAGCCGGTCACAATTATCAATCCGAAAACGATGTCTGTTGACTGAGAAAAAGTCTCAAACGCGCCTTTTGGTTGCGTTTGAGGCTTTTTCTTTTATTGAGCAGAGAAGTTGTTCAAAATAGCCTCGATGACAGCATCGGAATTATCAATATCAAGTGTCTCGACAATATTGATGACACGCTCTAATATTTTCTTCTCAGTGTTTGTCAGCGAATCAATCGTATTGAGAGCTTTGTATTTTGTTGTACCTTTGAGTTTGCCAATTAGCATATCCAATTCAGCAAAAGCAATATCCTGATAATACTGCTCAGAATCGCCGTTGATCGTTGAATTCGAGACCGCCTCATGAGTTTCTTTCAGCTTTTTGGTTACGGAAACGGTGCTGTCTACGGCTAGAAAGCACATGTGCCAAATGGCAACGCTGAAGTATCAGCAGACGGACGGATTGAATACGGTGCTGCCCATCGGGACGAGGAAAATCAACGCGTTCCGAACCCTCACCACGGAGAGCCTGGCGGTACTGATGCCTTTCAAGGTGCAGGAGATCATGGATAAGGGCGGCATTTACTTCGGTGAAAATGCCATTTCCCACAATCTCATCATGTGCAATAAGGCAAATCTTCTGAACCAGTCTGCATTTCTGCTCGGTGTTCCCGGTTCCGGTAAGTCGTTCTCGGCAAAGGAGCTGATCACCTTCCTCATTCTGAACACTAACGATGATACCCGGAGATCATGAACAAGGAACAACTGCGCAAGGTCTGCCACATCAGCAAGCGTACGGCGCACTATCTGCTGCAGTTCAATCTGATCCCCCATGTTTGCACCGGGAAGAAAACCCGCTGCTACGCCATCAAGAAAAGAGACGTCATCGATTTTATGATCAACCGGGAGGTCAACCCCAGCCGGTACATCGTACCAACCGGCTGGTACAAATACGGAAACGAGGACGTGAAGCCCTACAAGATCCGCATTCAGCCGCCCCTCCCCAACGACCCGCAGAAGACGCGGCGCTACTATGAAAGCAAGCTCGCCGCCTACCCGGACGTGATCGACGTGGCCGCCATCGTGGATTTCACCGGCTACAACCGCCATACGGTCTGCGAGTGGATTCGCTTCGGCAAGCTACGCGCCCTAGCACTGCAGCACAAGTACTTGATCCCGAAGTGCTACCTGATCGACTGGCTCTCCTCGGACGAGCACAACGCGACCCTCCGCAAGTCCCGCCGCCACATCGACCGGCTCTGGGAGCTGCAGAAATGGAGTGACGGGCAATGAGGGGAAATATCATTGAGGAGCTGTACTACGGCAAAATCGACCCGCAGGATCGCGGCTATCACCCTCAAAGCCCTGCAAAGAAGGTCTCCGACTCACTGAACGATCTGGAGGAAAAGCTCACCGAGCAGCTCGCCGGAGAGAACAAGGCGCTGTTCCTCCGCTTCTGCAACGCCTACGCCGAGTTCATGGGCGAATCCGAGCTGGACACCTTCATCACCGGCTTCCGCCTCGGCGCACGGTTTATGATGGATACCTTTCTGAGCGACGACGCGCCGTTTGAGAGCTTTCTGGAGGGGTAGGATCAGCAGCAAAATTTGAAAAGTGCGTTTTTTGGCGCCATTTTTCTATTGAAAAGTGTGATTCACTGCTTCTGCAACTGAAAATTCGCTGAATATTCACCGAAAATTCGCTTTATCCGCTCGACGAGGGTGAATAAAGGCGAATTATTCGTTTTCGGGGCCTGAGAAGCCAGATAAAAAAATGCCAAGGAGAATAGTCAAGCGAGATTTGTTAAACCGCACATGCCTTTTCTCGATGCGGAGAAGCTACAGGACTATAGTGAAGAAATCAGTTTTTCCACTGATGCGATCATAGCGTTCCAATCAGTTGTAGTAATTGCATGAGCAGCGAGCGCAGCGGCAAGCTGTGGTGAAAAGTCGCCAAAGAATTTCTTTATCCCGCCAATAGCTTTCTGTAGTCTTTTCTTTTTCGGTGCAGGTGCGTTGATCTGCTCTTTTACGGATTCCAAATCATCCTTAACGTCATCTGCGGCATCTTTTGGAATATCAGGAATATCATCCAAGTGGGGGAGAATCTTTTCGATCATTTTTTCAATTTCAGCAATCTGATCCAGATTTCCCGCAAGAACTGTGGTCTCACTATTGATCGTCCCGCCACCTTGCTGGTTGACGGTACCATAGACAGTCCCAATGTTTTGAGTAACGCCTAACGGCTTTTGTTCTTCCATGAGGATCATTTCTTTAGAAATGGCGTCGTTTATGAAATCGATCAAAGGTTTAAAAGCGATGTCGAGGAAGTGTTGAATGATTTCATTGAACTTTTTCTGTGAATGAGGATAATGCATTGCAATACCAAGTATGTTTGAGCCATTGCTGATAATGTAGTCAAGATAATCATACATTGCCTTGACATGGCAAGCTTCGTCTACTGGAACTTCGATTTCATGCCAGCCGCTATGTTTGCTTTGCCTGAAACAGTTCTGCCAATCATAATCAACTTCACCGATTGCATCAGAGATTATCCCTGAGATGAAAGGCGTGTCGTCAATATATTTCTTAAACCGTTGGATCATAGTTGCAGCAGTATCATCGGTGGAATTTAGGAAATTGCTCGACAATCTGCGAAAATCCAGACTCAATCTTCTTAATTCAGTATAAGTAATCATAAATCTACCCCACAGTATGGACAGAAAATCTTAGAAGCACCAGCGCAGTATAGGACCTTGGTATGGTGGTTACAAATAGTGCACTGAAATTCAACCTCCTGAGTATCCTTCTCCTTCAGTTCTCGCACATTTACCTTTTTGAGCGGTTTATAGGTCATCTTGATGATGCCCTTTTTCCGATTGATGGATTTAGCCATTTTCCCGAATGCTTTGTTGAGTTCCTCAATCGCATAATTAGTAGCCAGTTCTCGGGCCTTTTCAATGACATCTTCCGAATAGAAGCTGGCTTTCTCTTTTGACAGGCCGCAGTATGGACAAAACAGCTCAGAAAAAGGCTCTTCGTCATTCTGATACTCTCCTGCTTGCAACTTGAAATCAGAATTGCAATACGGACAAGTAAATGTAACGTATCCCTCGTTATCTCCTTGTATCGTGAAAGATAGCATTGTTTCGCTCATACAAAACCCTCCATTGTGAAGAACAATTAGACAGTACCATCGTAAACAGTACAAGCCCAATTATCATAAACTATTGAAGTTTTGGTTAATCCTAAAATGGCATATCAAAATCGGTGTCCTCGTCCAAGGGAGCAGGACCTTCTGCAATGAACTTGGCTCGCTCATATAGTTCATCGTAAGTTAGAACCTCTGGGCATCTTAATTCCTGACGAAAGCGCTCAAATGAGTTTCTTTTGTCCCAATTATTAAGCTCACTCGTCTTTCCGATCACCACTATCCCCTTTGGGGAAACCGTATAGATCCTAGGTAGTTGTTCACGATTGCGCTCAGTCCTCGCGTCAGTTTCCCACTGAGCACAGTTCACTTGAATTTGTGAAACAGCACCAGTTAATTCATTACTGGCACCCCATACGCCATTCCTGTATTGCTCTCTCTGAAGGAGCGGCGTGGTGGTTTTTTTGATTTCGACGAGGCAAGTAAACCTTGTCTCTGCTTCGGTTGCGGTAAGGAAGTCGCCGCGCTGTCCACCCCTTCCATCTACGGCAACACCGCCATAGTTTGGCTGAGGCTGTATTACTCGAAGTATCTGATATCGCAAGCCATAGCCAAATATCCAGGTGTTCTCCTCGAAGAAGTCTTGCCAATTATTCTCAGCCAACGTGTTGTCCTGCAGCATCTCCTCGAAACGATGCAGTACAGCTAATCTATCCTCTTGTATTTTCGCGTTCGCTAATCGGGTGGCAATATTGGGGTTATCCTGTACAAGCTGATTCCAAATATCTTCACCGAGATTTGCTTCAAGAAGTCTTTGGATGATACGGGCTTTATTTTGATCTGTTATTACAAGATCATTTACATTCGTAACTCTATATCTGTGGATTCCGGGTCGAACACCTTCTTCGTCAAGAAGTGCTTGAATTTCTTGAATACGTTGGGTCAGGTTGGTAACGGCTTCGGTATTCAATTCAATTTCTATACCGTCACCTGCGTTTAAGCGCCGAAAATCTACAGGAACCGGAGTTTCTCTATCACCGTTTCTGCCCTTCTTATACCGAATAATCGAGCCACGTATACCGCCTTCGTGCATCTGCGGTTTGAAAACAATTGCCGTTTGAGTCGTCTCGGTTAATACAGATTCGCCAATTTCGGCGAAGCCTGTACCCACAGTCCTAGTTGTGATCGTATCCATTAATGACCTCCACACAGAACAAAATTGCTTAAATCAGCTATTATCTAACTTTTCTTGGGAAGGCTGGTGATGATGGATAGTTTCTCATCCAAAATAGCGCGGTTTTTCTTCTTTAGCTCGCACTCCCAGATCCTAATCACGGACCAGCCGCGTCTTTCAAAAAGGTTCGTAATAGCTTTATCGTGTTCAATGTTCCGAGTTCTCTTCTTTTTTCCAGTACTCTGCATTCTCAGCCGGTCTGGTATTACGGCAATCATGGCCATGCCAAAAACATCCGTCAACAAAAATTGCAATCCGTTTATCAAGAAAGACGAAATCCGGGTGACCTTTAACATTGTACTTTCTCCTCCACCCAGTGATATGGTTGGAGGAGAAATACTGGATTAGCTTTAGCTCAGTGCTTTTTTGTTGCCCGAAGACCTAACGCCCTTCATTATTTCAGATCTTTTTTTATCCTTTGAAAATACGTCTGCCATAATGAATCGCCATCTTTCAGTCGTTGTAATTCAGAAGAGCAACCTCACCGCCAACAATACTATGCATTATTTCGTCAATTTCAGACACGATCCCCATTTGCGATGCGATCTTATTGAATAGATCTAAAAGCTCTTTTTAGATCATCGCGAGTAAAATCGCAGTGCGTAAACCGATATGAATGAAATTTGAGCCAACAGTCCTTGATTACGTTATATCCTGCAATCGTAAACTTCTGCAAAGAAACAGGGCAATAGATTCGAATGCTGTTGCCAGTTACTTCATCCCTAACGATAAGTTGCTCATTCTCTTCATCGTAAGGACTCCTCGATGCAGACCTACTATGCTCAAGATGGAACCCCGTCCACATCTGCGCAAGCAGCTCGTCGTAGTTAAAATCAAGTACGTTATCGACCGCAGCGTCGTTCTTCTCAAGGATAGCTAACCGCTCGCCGAGTTCCGCGAGACGAAGAAATAGGCCGGCATCATCAACTATAGGAATTCTTGCGCGGCTTTCCGATTGATTTACTACAAACAGCGCGCCATAAAATTCCTCAAGATATACCTGAGAGCAGAAAACGGCATAGGAGTAAAACACCATTTTCTTGGCACATTCGGAGTCATCAAGACCAGTTAGCGCGGAGTAGCGCTCAATCAGACTTTGATGAATATTGTTTATAACCGCATTTGTGTGAACATCTCGAATGTAGTGATTTAGGTAAATATGACCATTACCCCTGCGGCTCAGGTCGTTGTCAGGGAAATACCAGCAGAATGAAGTGAACTGCCCAAGTGATTCATCCAAATCCTTTGGTGCATGAGCCAAGGAGAATCCAACCGTATCCGGCAAATCATAGACTGCCTTTATTTCTGGTCGAACCCTCGCGCCTCCACCGCCAATGCCCGCCTGGTAATCAAAAATAGTTCCCCAGAGCAATGCGTTAGAATTCACAAATGGCCTAAACGAACAAGGGCGTATGTTCTCAGCCAAAACGGAATCAAGCTCTTGCCGAGAGGTGCAAGTGTTTAATGCATTCTGGAAGGCAAGAATCTTTGATTCAACTACCGGCTTATCCTGTCCTCCGATCCATTCCTGCGCTTTTATAACCCCTTCACTTGCAATTTCGCGGCTACGACGTTTGAGCATCGGTTGTTTCACATGAGTAAGAAGAGCTGTCGGAGCCATCTTAGCGCCAGAGCATTGATTTAAAAAGACGCCGGGAGCGCCAGTTTCAGTGCTAATTGGCCAGAATTGAGCGTAGAGTTGCTCATTAAACGGGCGTGATGGCATAAATGAATACATAGCGTCGCTAATCGGAAATGTAATAAAGCGACGCATCGTTTCTTCAATACTACCATTAAGAATTGCTTCTTTTTCGCTTCGCCTTTCACGAGATATATCTGCGTAATTTATTTCTGAGGCATTATTGTCTTCGCCATATTTTCTGGTAAGAACAATTATGGCTCGGCCCTGCATCGTCATGAAGATGCTGTCGCCACGAATTCCCGTCCGAGCATCGGTGTCAATTGCAATCGCCCAAACATTGGAGAAATGCTCGACCAAATACTTTCGGGCATATTTGTAGGACTCAGCTTCAAGAAAGGAAAGCGGAACGATAAGCGCCAGTACCGAGTGATTATCGGAAGCCAGCAGCTTTTCACAGCTCCAACGCAGGAACTGAACAAACGGATTGTTGATTTGCTTCTGAATGTTTTGTCTCCCACGTCGGTTTTCGACCGGCGGTCGGAAATCCTCCATCAAATCAATAATCTGCGAAAACTCTTCAGAGACATTACTCCTATTAGAGTCAGAAGACGGTGGATTCCCAATGATCAGTTTCAAAGGACGAGAGGATAATTCTTTAGCTCGAATCAGCTCTTGTCCCTCGATAGAGCGAGCATTTGCATCATCATTCAGAAGATAGTTGCTCAGTGTATTTGCCAAGATAATACTTGGATGCAGATTCTGCTTTCTGTAATGCTGCTCGACAAGAGACATACGATAGTTAGCAAGCATATATGGTGCAGGAAGGATCTCAAAGCCACAAAGGTTATATGCGCCGTCTCCTTCGTCGTGGGCCACGATCTGCTCAAGAAAAGAGCCTGTTCCGCAGCAGGGATCAATGATTGTATTGCCGTCATCATATATGGTTGCACCATCAAAATGATCGGCCACAACTTTTCCCACAAATCGAACTACAAACTCCGCAAGGAGCTTCGGCGTGTAGAATGCTCCATAGTCAAACCGAGCTTGCTTGTCAAATTTGTTGAAGAACAGTTCGAATAAGCGATGGTAATCAGGATTCTGCAATTGTTGATCGGTCATCTGAACAAAAGACAAGAACGCGATACATTCATCCACCCACTGACCAATGAACATACCGTCCCCAGCATGGTCTCTGAGGTAGACCATTAGGTTTCGAAATGGCAAAAGCGCTTCGCCATCTGCGACGTCATTATAGGCATATGACCGGATTTTTTCAGCCTTTTGAGTAGGCGTATCCTCGCTTGAGCAGATAACTCTGTGGGCGAACAGGAGACAGAACATAATGACTTGCGCAGTAAAATCTGCAAAGACTCTTCCTGTTCTAAGTTGAGGATCATTATGGTTATAAACGAGTTCTCTTAAACCGTTTAGAAGCTCAATGATATGATGTTCGTCTTCATTCATTGCCTCTTCTATGGTTAAATCTGAGTATCCTCGTATTTCATCAGCCAGGTTTCGAGTGCGAATTGCGACGAGCTCAACCAGCTTTTCTTCGTCGACACGTTGTGGAGCGGGGTTAGAGAAAAAAAATTGCTCCATATAAAACCTAAATAGCGGATCAACCGGGAGCCTCGACCAATCTAACGCGTCCATTCGTGCTTTGTCTATAATCGAGACTACAACCGGCGTTTCGGTAAAACAGAATACGAAATCAATGCCGTCCGTAATGATAAGCTTGTGCCCTAACGTCAGATATCGGTTAATCTGATCCCTATACGGGGTAGTATCGAACGGCTCGTTGGATGGACCTTTCGCCTCAATATAGCCGTAAACACCAAGCGAGATGCGATCCTGTATTCTCCAGTCAGGCCGCCCCATTCTTCCTTGATTTCTCGGCTCAAGAATGATGTCGAAAGTACCTGCCGGGTTCAAGTCATGCGCTATCCTCCTAAACATTTCATGCATAGGGACGCGAAAAGAAAGCTCGGCTGTGTGCTGTCCTCCATGAAGAGCAGCTCTGTATTCGTTTTGGTAAGCCCGCAAATAAGCGCTAACGCTCGCATCAAACGGCATTTATTTCTCACCAACTTTCCGATAGCATTCGATGATACTCTGTCCAATCTTTTCTGCAAGAAGCGGTGGTACCGCATTCCCGATCTGTCGAGCTATATCAACTTTATTCCCTGTAAACACAAAATCCATTGGGAAACTTTGGAGTAGTGCGCCTTCGCGAAGCGAGATACTACGATCCTGGACCGGGTGGCCAAATTTCCCACGGGTGAAACTATCGAACCGCGCAGTGATTGTTGGCGCTACATCGTCCCAAGCCATGCGTCCGTAAACACTACGGAATCCAATTACTGAGCTGTCGACTTTATGACAGTCAGCTAGTAATTCTTCGGGAAGATCGTCTCTTCCTTGTCCCTCTTTGATAGCCTGCATTCTCTTGAGATTCAGTTCGGATAGCCGGTCTCTTCTGTGGAGTGATATTTCCGGATGATCGGTTCCGTCTGAAGGAGGAGCCGGAAGATTTCCAATCGTATCGCGCACCGTGTGTCGAGCAGCTACGGGCTCTGGATATTTATAGTGCTCGCCCAGGTCATTTCGCTCACCAACGATAATGTAGCGTTTTCTCCGCTGTGGAACTCCATAATCTTGGGCATCAAGTAAATCAACGTGCACCTTATATCCTATCTGTTCGACATCTTCAATTAGTTGCTGTAAGATAGTTTTGCCACGCTTTCCAGCAATACCTGTAACGTTCTCCATGACAAAGTACATTGGATAGAGTTCGTCAATGAGCTTGCCATATTTTAGTACAAGTTCATTACGCTCATCCGTATCGCTTCCGCGCCGTTGGACTGAGAAGCCTTGGCACGGTGGTCCTCCGGCTAAAAGAAATAATTCACCACGTTGAAGATTGCACTTTTTCAATAGCTCTCCATTCAACATATCTGCGATATCGGCGGCCTCTGCCGGATGATTAAAGTATTTCTTGTTCGCCTTGATTGTATCAATACAGATCTGATCAATATCAAAGCTAAGAAGAATATTAAAACCTGCACGTTTGAGCCCAAGCCCAAGACCTCCCGCACCGCAAAAGCTATCGATACAGGTATATTTCGTTGCCTTGGCAGCTTGATCTTTCATCTTAATTCCCGCTATGACGCTGGAAAAAGAACTGCTCACCGGTTCGTCAATAGATTGCGGGCTAGCGGATAGCTCGTCGGCTGTGGGCTCTGTGGACAGAAGCTCAATCAGAATATTTGCAGCAATTGCCGAAGAGAGCAACGGCGGTACAGCTTCTCCAATCTGCCGATAAATATCGTCGGACTTGCCGGTGAATTCAAAACCATTCGGAAAGCTTTGAAGAAGCGCTGCTTCTCTTGCTGTTAGTCCACGATCTTGTTCTGGATGCGTGTATCGACCGCTGGCTGGGTTTCTAGCATAATGAGTGATAGTGATAGACGGCTTATCCCAATACAAGCGCCCATATACGTCGTAAAAGCCCCTTACCCTATCTAGACATTCAGGTCCGACACCTTCCGGCCTGCTACCGCCGTCGTGGGGAACCTGTCTAATGACGTCAATAGTGCTTTGCTTGTGAGCCGCGCTTTTATGCATTGGATCGTTAGGATCAGCAACGCCAGCGGCAACCGGAGGCAATTTCGAGATTGCATCACGGACAGTTCGATATTCATTCGGCGTTAGGTAGCCTTCTGGCAAAAGGAACTCCTTCTTCATGCCGATTACTATTGTTCTGAAGCGATCTTGCGGAACACCAAACGCCGCAGCGTTATAAATGTGCTCTTTTACTGTATAGCCCAGTTGCTGATAGCTTTTCTTTGCCGCAGAAAAATAGCGCCAGTACTTTTGAGATAAAAACTCGGGCACATTTTCCATAACAATGACATCTGGCATAATTTTCCCAACAATTGTTGCGAAAGCCATGACGAGGCTATTTCGAACGTCGTCTTCTTCGTCCCAATGCCTCTTTCGATGAGATGAAAAACCCTGGCATGGTGCGCAACCAATCAAGATGGTGGGCTTATTAGTGTCAAAACCTATGCTCTCGAGGAGAGTTTCGAGTGCACCTTCTTCATTTGCCAGTCGAACGATGTCTTCGTGGATCACAGGAGTGTCGAAGTTTCGGCTATATGTCTGTGCGGATATCTGGTTGATATCGCAGCCGCCGAGCATCTTAAATGTCGGAATAACGGTATTAAGCGCTGCAAATCCAAGAGATGTTCCACCTGCTCCACTAAAAAAGTCAAGGACTTGAATAGGATTGTTATAATAAGAGCTGCTTGTAAGGGGCATAAACTCAGAAAGTGACTCTTGAACCTCTTTTTACAAGTAGAGATTTAAGAGCACGAAAATTCCTGACACCCCATTTATCCCTGTTTAGATTAGCATTCAAAGCGTTGATATCCATTACGCTTCCTCAACTTTCCTACAGCTTTTTAAGCAAGTTATTCATAGTAGACGATTTAAAAGTGGCAAGACTGTCGATGTACCTATACTGAAAAACCCAAAGCGACAGCTACTCGTCAATCATTTCCATAATGTCGTCAACGGTGCAATTAAGAGCCTTGCACACTTTGCATAGGACATCAGTGGTGACGTTATCCCCATGTGTCAACTTGTTCATTACATAATGACTAACGCCAGCCATTTCCTCAAGATCCTTCTTCTTTAGATCTCGGTCTATTAAGAGCTTCCATAATTTTTTATAACTCACAGTCATATAGCAAACCTCATTTACTTTATTGCTTGTGCCAATAGTATTGGGAGTGCCGCTTTTCAACATATAAATCTGAATTTTGATAATTATATCACAGCCTGCACAAAAAGTCCACATAGTTCAACAAATGTTTTCGTTCGAAAACTCAATCAAGGTATAACGTCATAAGGACATACAAACCCTTCAATTTGGCAAATATTAACCTGCGTTTCTGAGGGAGTTTCTATGATGTCAAATCTGCAAATCTGATTTTTACACATTGGCGCTTTCTGGCGTTCTGCGATAGGATACGGATGAAGAAAGAACCACCCACCGTAAATGTGAATGGAGGCGCGGTATGGAAAACAGGTTTGCAGCGGCGCGCAGGCGGTATCTGCGCGAGTACAGAGACGGCATCTACACGGGGATGCTGCTGACCGGCAAGCTGGACGACCATCTCAAGGAAATCGGTGACACGGCACAGGAGATGTTCGATCGGCTGGTCGCGCAGATGAAGGACACTGAGGGTGTCACTGAGCGGCTGAAGGCCGAGAATCAAATGGAATGGGTGGGGCGGATGAACAGCATCCGCAGCCGAGCGGAGGAAGTTGTCCTTTCTGAGCTGGTTTATTGCTGAGGTGTGGTGATGTTCAAGCATAGAAGAAATAGAGTGTTAGCACTCTGCGCCGGCGAGCGGCGGCTGCTGGTAAAGGCCCTGCTGTCCTTTCGGAACAAGCTGGTAGCAAGCGGCAAGCCCACCGAGGATATCAATGAGCTGCTGATCCGGCTGCTACGGTAAAAAACTGAATACGAGAAATGAGCGTCTGCTTCTGAAAAGAGGCAGGCGCTTATTTTTATGGCATCAATTTTGCAGCCACACCGATGAAATCCGGAATGGATATGGCATCACTTTTGATGCCATAGACGAAAAATGGCTCCATTTCGGAGCCACGAGCAGTCCTGCATAGGAAAATGGCTCCAATTTGGAGCCAAGACAAAAGATTTTTTCAAGGGGGTTAATTTTTCGCCTTTTTCGCTGCCTACCAAGTGAGGGGATAAATATTTTTTCGAGCGACTTAATTTTCGGCCTTTCTCGTGATCTACCACTTGAGGGGAGAAAAGTCAGCAAGGGACATGGAGAAAGAATTTTTCGACAGGACCCTAAAAATGCCCCTCTCTCATTCCTCACATTATGGGGATATGTACCTCGACAACTGAATAGCCGTTACCGAGACAGATATGACTGTGCGACGACCGCAAAAGAGCGAGCACGGCAACGCCGCGGAGACCCCGGGGCAGGCATATAAAAACGATATCGGAAGTACGGTGCCAAACCAAAAAACACAATTACCAGCGAAAGAAAGAAGGTGAAACACATGAACAAGCTACAACTGATCGATGCCGATACCCTGTATTACAACCCCTTGCCCACCCCAAAATGCTCATCGACGGTGTTCTCTCCGACGGGCTCGCCATTTTAGCGGGTGACTCCAAGATCGGCAAGAGCTGGATGGTGCTGTGGCTGTGCCTGCAAATCAGCCGCGGCGAGGCGGTGTGGGGGCTGCCCACCAGAAAAACCGATGTGGTATAACCCAAAGCTGAAAGCCCTCTTGGCGTGTGAATTGGATGCGTGGGTGGAAAACGACCCCTACCTCTCCCCGCGGGAGAAGCAGGTGCTGCGAAATCAGCAACCGTCCCAAGAGGACAAGACGATTATACGATGAAAGGAAGGATTCGATGAAGAACGACCGATCGATTGATTTGGGGCTGACCGGGTATGAGGAGCTTTTTATGAGCACGGAGGAACGGCTCGATGCGAAAAAGCCAAAGGTAGAGGCAATCCCGCTGGCTGCCCTCACACCCTTTCGAAATCACCCCTTTAAGGTGAAGGAGGACGAGGAAATGGCGCAGCTCATGCGGAGCATTGCCGATGCCGGCGTGCTCTCTCCGGCACTGGCAAGGCCGCTGCCTGACGGCGGCTATGAGCTGATCTCCGGCCACCGGCGGCTGGCAGCGTGCAAGGCGCTGGGGATGGACACCATGCCGGTGATTGTCCGTGACCTGACGGACGAGGAGGCTGTTATCACCATGGTGGACAGCAACCTGCAAAGGGAGCATATCCTGCCGTCGGAAAAAGCATTTGCGTACAAGATGAAAATGGAGGCTTTGAAACACCAAGGACGAACTTTGGGCCAAGTTGGCCCAAAGTGGTCTATCACAGAAATTGCCGAAAGTACATCAGATAGTGAACGGCAGATAAAGCGCTATATCCGCCTCATCAACCTAATCCCCGACATCCTGAAGCTGGTGGACGAGGGCAAGATCGCCCTGACTCCGGCGGTGGAGCTGTCCTATTTGCAGCCGTCCGAGCAGGAGATGCTCTTCTCCGTGATGGACAGCGATGAGGTAACGCCGTCCTTGTCTCAGGCCCGGCGGCTGCGGCGCATGAGCGAGGCGCAGACTCTCACGGATGACGCAGTGCTGCAGCTTCTGTCCGAGGTTAAGGGCAATCAGGTGGAATATGTGAAGGTGCCGGTAGACAAGCTCCGCAGCTTTTTCCACCCGGACACCTCCGTGAAGCAGATGACCGAGACACTTGTCAAGGCCATGGACTTTTATAACAAACACTTGGCGCGGCAGCGCAAAGACCGGGATGCCCGGTGAAAGGAGATTAAATTATGAAAGCTAATTTTGATTTTAACCGTTTGAGCGAAAGCAGAAAACAGGAGCTTGACCGTATGGTCGCAGATTTTTCCGAGGCGGGTTGCCTCTTTGTTGAGGATCTTTTCCTTGAATTTCTCATTGATGCTGATAACGGCATTGACCGCAGCGACGATAAGCTTGTGGCAACCTTTGATGATGAGTGCGGACACGAGCTTGTGTTTATTCTCTCTCAGGAAGAGGTTCACTATGTAATCCATGCTATTTCGGAAAAACTGGATAATATCGTATGCGAAGGCGGCACTCCCTTCGGTGAGGATGAAAACGAAGAGGGTATCGTCAGCCTCTCTCCGGTGAACACAGAAGAAGAGCTTGATATGCTTCTCGCACATGTGCTTGGTGACGATGGAGGTGGTGCCGATGACTAAAATCGAAATTCAGACCCTATACGAGGTGATGTTCACGGACTACCCCGACATTGTAAATGTGGCGCAGGTGCAGGCGATGCTGGGCATCAGCCGTCATCTGGCCTATGCACTGATCGGCGATGGCGACATCCCCGGTATGAAAATCGGCAACGCATACCGCGTACCGAAAATCAATGTGATCCGCTACGCACTCTCGGCGGGAAATCCGCAGCCGGCGGCGTAGCCGGGATTTGAACCTGTATGGCACATTGGACGGGCATTCCCGCCGGGCGTATAATAAAAACGGTCCGAAAGGGTGCCCGTTCATGTGCTATCCGCAAAGGAGGTAGAGTTTATGATAGCAGGACACCTGCAAATAAAAAACGACAATTACTACATGGTGCTGAATTACACGGATGCCAACGGCAAGCGCAGGCAGCCGTGGATTCCCACAGGACTTCCCGCAAAGGGAAACAAGCGCCGCGCTGAGAAGCTGCTGCTGGACACCCGCAAGAGCTTTGTTCCGCCGATTGTGAGCAAGGAGAACGAGGACATCTCCTCTGATATGCTGTTTGCCGACTACATGGAGCTGTGGCTGGAGATTATCCGCAGCTCGGTGGAAAAGACCACCTTTTCCTCTTACACGCAGATGGTAAAGGGGAAGATCGCACCGTATTTCCGAAACACCGGACTGACGCTGGACGGAATTCAAGCCAAGCACATTCAGAGCTTTTATCTGCATGAGCTGAAAACCGTGTCGCCCGGTACGGTAATCCACTATCACGCCAATATCCACAAGGCTCTGAAATGTGCCGTCAAGATGGACCTCATTCCGTACAACCCCGCCGACAAGGTGGAGCGCCCGAAGAAGCAGAAGTATATCGCGGATTACTACCGTTTGGAGGAGCTGGAGCAGCTCTTTGAGGCGACAAAGGATCACCCCTATTCTCTGCTGATCCAGATCACCGCGTTCTACGGGCTCCGGCGCAGCGAGGCTCTGGGCCTGAGATGGGACGCCATCGACTTTGAGCGCAATACCATCACCATCAGACACATCGTAACAAATGCCAAGATAGACGGCAAGTATGAGATCGTCCGCGCGGATCGCGCCAAAACCAAATCCAGTCTGCGCTCTCTTCCTCTGGTCGACAATATCCGGTGAAAAGCTGCTGGCCTTGAAGGAGCAGCAGAAGGAAAACAAGCGGATCTGCGGCAACTGCTACAACCGGGAATATGACGGCTACGTGTTCGTGGACGCGATGGGGAACATTTTCAATCCCCGTAATCTCAGCAGCAATTTCAGCAAGCTGCTGGAAATGAAAGGCCTGCGGCATATCCGTTTCCACGATCTCCGGCATAGCTGCGCCTCGCTGCTGCTGGCCAACGATGTTCCCATGAAGCAGATCCAGGAATGGCTGGGTCACAGCGACATCAGCACCACGGCGAACATCTACAGCCATCTGGACTATAAGTCCAAGCTTACGTCCGCAAACGTTATGGACAATGTCCTGACCCTGCCGGAAACCGAGGCCGTCGGATGGCGCACATGATTTCTTGCCGAAAATCATGTGCAGTTATGGCAGATCAGCAAAGAAAAGCCCAGTCATATGGGCGCAAAGCCTTGATATGACTGGGTTTTTTGGCGGAGAGTTAGGGATTCGAACCCTAGAGACCTTTCGGTCTACGGCATTTCGAGTGCCGCACCTTCGACCACTCGGACAACTCTCCGTGTATCTCAACTGTTTTCCGTGCGCTGAGAAAATGCAAGAAAAACACGCAAGAACAATATGAAATTTTGAAATTCGATCCGGCGAAAACCCTTATAAATCAAGGGTTTTCAGCGGAGAAAACGGCCAGAGCCAACGCGCATTTCGAGTCAGCCCCGTTATGACCACTTCGATACCGCTGCATATTCAGTTCGCTGTTATCAGCCAAACTATTATGCCATAACTTTTTGCGTCTTGCAAGGTCTTTTTTCGCATTCGGGGCATATTCTGTGCGTATGAAGACTGTCTATTTATCGGTACGCCTGAAAAATTACGAAAATGCGCTCGCGCTGGTCGGTGCGCCGCTCGCCGAAACGCCGGAGAACGCGGACGTTTTGCTGCTGCCCGGCGGGGGCGACATGCACCCGCGCTTTTACGGTCAAGCGCTGAACGGCTCGGAAGATCTCGACGAAGCACGCGACGCGCGTGAGCTCACGCTGATTGACAACTTCCTGTGCGCGGGAAAGCCTGTCATCGGCATCTGCCGCGGGCTGCAAGTCCTCAACGTCTATTTTGGCGGCACGCTGCGTCAGCACATCGAGGGCCACAGTCAAATTGACGGCGTTGACCGGCTGCATGCTATCAACACCGCGCCGGGCCTTCTGCGCGAGCTGTACGGCACGCGCTGCACGGTCAACAGTGCACACCATCAGGCCGTCTGGCGGCTGGGGACGGGGCTTCAGGTCTTCGCCTGCGCGGAGGACGGCACGGTCGAGGCCGTCGGCCACAGGACGCTCCCCGTCTTTGCCGTGCAGTGGCATCCCGAGCGGCTGTGCGGCGCGTTCGCGCGGCCGGAAAGTGCTGACGGTGCAAGGCTTTTGCACGCTCTACTCAGATAACATAAAAAAGTGCAGAAAAATTCTGAAAAAACGTTGACAAAACGGGACACTGATGCTATTATAACAGAGCTGACGATTTTTGCGGAGGGCGCATGCAGGTGTAGCACAATGGCCAGGGCACCAGCCTTCCAAGCTGGGGATGCGGGTTCGATTCCGTCACCTGCTCCATTCAATTTGCGCCAGTAGCTCAGTTGGATAGAGCAACTGCCTTCTAAGCAGTAGGCCGGGGGTTCGAATCCCTCCTGGCGTACCATTTACAAGGCGCCCCTCAGCAAAGCAGCAAATATCGCACGGATACAGAATATGTGGTGGGTGTAGCTCAGTTGGTTAGAGCACCGGATTGTGGTTCCGGGTGTCGAGGGTTCGAGTCCCTTTACCCACCCCACAAAAGGAGAGGGATGGGATTTGGCCCCAGCCCTCTCTTCCCAATAGGGGTGTAGCCAAGCGGTAAGGCAAGGGACTTTGACTCCCTCATTCGCTGGTTCGAGTCCAGCCATCCCTGCCAGATTTTTACCGCTTCGGTGGTTTGGAATAGAATATGCTTCGTTAGCTCAGTTGGCAGAGCACCTGCCTTTTAAGCAGGGTGTCCGGGGTTCGAATCCCCGACGAGGCACCAAAAAAGAGATGGCTTTAAGCTGTCTCTTTTTTTGGATTCCGTTAGAAATTAAAATACTCGGGGCAAATAAACACCTCAGGGCAGCTTCTCTTGCCGCTCTGCGGCAATTCACCTTCTGTCGCGGCAGAAAACGAATTTGAATTTATTTCGTGCCGTGCGCGGCACGAAACTCTACGAGGCTTTTCATTCTACGCCGCCCGCAAAGAACCTTTGCTTGTCTGCTCGTGGCTTTTTTGCTATGATGTGAGCAGCAAGGGAGGTCGATCTATGTCTGATTTCAGTTCCAACCTGCGGCGGCTGCGGAAAAGGGCAGGTCTTTCGCAGGACGCGCTCGCGGAAAAGCTCTCCGTCGCCCGCCAGACCGTTTCAAGCTGGGAGCGCGGCAATTCCTACCCGGACCTTGACATGCTGGTGCGCATCAGCGACGCACTCGCGACCGATCCGAACGAGCTGCTTTACCCGAATCAAAAGCGCAGGAGCGGCGGCGTGAGCCGCCTTGTGGACGACGACTTTTTCGGCAAGCTCACGGTCGTCATTTGGATCGTGGGGTTCCTGCTCGGCCTGCCCGCCGGCAGTCAAGGCTATGCGTCGGGGCCGAACACCATCTCGTGGCATTTCGTGTTTTCCGACGCGCTGCGATGCTGGGCTCCCGCATTTTTGACCGGCATGGCGTTTCTCGGCCTTCAGAAGATCATCGACCTTTTGAAAGAGCGCGGCGAGTGAGCGGGCATTCTTTGCCAGGATCTTGCCATTCTCCTCAAAAACGGCTATGATGGACTTACTTTACATGAACAGGAGAAGCGCATTGAACATCACGACCATTTTATTCGACCTGGACGGGACGCTGCTGCCGATGGATCAGGAGGCGTTCACGACCGGATACTTCAAGTTCCTCGCCAAAAAGCTCGCGCCCTACGGCTACGAGCCCAAATCCCTCGTCGACGCCATTTGGGCGGGCACGGCGGCCATGGTCAAAAACGACGGCAGCTGCACGAACGAGCAGGCCTTCTGGAAGAAGTTCGCGGCGATCTACGGCGAGGAAAAGTGCCAAAGCGACCAGGGCCTTTTCGAGGATTTCTACGCCAATGAGTTCAACGCCGCGCGCGACATCTGCGGCTTTAATCCCGCGTCGGTGGAGACGGTCCATAAGCTCAAAGAGTGCGGCTACCGCGTTGCGCTGGCGACGAATCCGATCTTTCCCCACATGGCGACGGAGAACCGCATCCGCTGGGCGGGCCTTGTGCCGGAGGATTTTGAAATTTACACGACCTACGAGGCCTCGACCTTCTGCAAGCCGAATCCTGCTTACTACCTCGAGGTCGCGCGCACGCTCGGCGTCAAGCCGGAGGAGTGCCTGATGGTCGGCAACGACGCGACCGAGGACATGGCTGCACGCGAGGTCGGGATGGATGTCTTTCTTTTGACCGACTGTCTCATCAACGCGAAAAACCGCGACCTGAACGCCTATCCCCGCGGCGATTTTGCCGCGCTGAACGCTTACATTGACGCACTGCAATAAAAAACTGCCGCCCAAACGGGCGGCAGTTTTTACTTTTCGAACACTACTTTCTGCTTTTCCCGTTCTGCGCGGTGACGAGGCGGAAGATCGTGGACACCAGCAGGATCGCCACGGCGATGCTGCCCGCGACGCCCGCGGTCTCAAGTCCTTTGTGCACCGCGGCCTGCACATCGCCGCCCAGGCCGAGGCTCATCGTGTAGTAAATGCCCGCGCCCGGCACCAGCGGCAGGAGCGAGATGACGAGGTACGACGTGACGGGGTATTTGCGCGAGCGCGCCATGAGCTCAGAATACAGCGCCGAGACGACGGCGGCGAAGAAATTCATGCTGTAAATGCTCATGCCCAGATCACGGCAGAGCAGGTACGTCATCCATGTGAACACGCCGCCGAGCGCGCAGAGAATGCTGCCCCAGTCGTGCACATTGAAGAGGATGAAAAAGCCCGTACAGGCGACGAAGATCATCACGGCCTGTGCCCAGGCGGGATAGCTCGCTGAGCCGGACGCGACCGTCAGCCCGTATACGCCGGACGTGACGCGCCATGCCGCCGCCGTGCCGAGCGCGATGGCGAACGCCGAGAGAAGCACCTGCACGATGCGGTTGATGCCGGAGTTCGTATCGCCGTAAATGATGTCGCGCATGGAGGTCGTGATGAGAAGGCCGGGAACCAAGATCATTAAGGTGCCGATGATGACAAAGTCGATATAGTCGACCAGATGGAAGCCCGCGGCGAGATACGCCGGCACCGCCATGGCGAACGCCTCGACGATGGTGCTGAAAAACGGGTTCGTCTCGCGCCTGTCCATCTGGCGCGAGACAAAGCCGATGATGAGGCCAAGAAGGCCCGCGAACAGGCTGTCGCGCAGCGTGCCGCCAAACACCGGGCAAAAGCCCGCCGCGGCGCAGAAATTGCCCAGGTAATAAACGGGCACCGAGTAGTGCCGCCGCCCCTTGAGCGTTTCGTCGAGCCACTGCGCGGCGACGCTCGGGTCAGGCGTTTCGGCGCAGATGCGGCGCGAGAGCGCGTTGAGCTTTTCCACCGACTCGAGGTCATTGCCGTGAAAGCCGACGCGCTTCATCACCATCAAAGGCTTGCCGTTGGCCGCCTCGAGGCTGACCATCACGCAGTTGGGGATGGAAAAGGCCTCGCATTCAATGCCGTAGGCGCCGATGATGCGGCGTATCGTCTCTTCGACGCGGAACGTCTCCGCCCCGCTGAGCGCCAGATGATAGCCGACGCGCGCGGCCAGATCGGTCAAAAGGTAATAATCCATAAAAAATCCTCATATTTGGGAAATTTTCCGTCAGCGGGCCTTATATTACAGCGAAACGACCGTCCTGTCAATGCTGACAGGGCGGTCACGCAAAAAAACATTTGCCATTTTGCCGCGGCGGCACTATACTGGTGCTCGGTCAAGCGGAAAACAGAAGGAAATGAGAGAGATCATGGGAACTACAGTCAAAAAGCATGAGATCGACATGCTGCACGGCTCCATCTGGAATAAGCTGCCGCTCTTTGCCCTGCCGGTCGCAGCCACGGCGATCTTGGAGCAGCTCTTCCACGCCTCGGACGTCGCCATCGTCGGCAACTTCACGGGCGATGCGCGCACAGTCGCCGTCGCGGCGGTGGGCGCAAACGGCCCGATCATCGGCCTCATCGTCAACCTTTTCATCGGCATCGCGCTTGGCGCGAACGTCGTCATCGCGAACGCCATCGGCTGCCGCGACGACAATGCCGTCAAGCGCGCGGTGCACACGGCCATCGTGTTTGCCGTGTGCGGCGGCGCGGCGGTCGCGCTGCTTGGTCAGCTCATCGCCTCGCCGCTTTTGAGTATTCTCAATGTGCCGGAGGACGTGTTCCCCTATGCGCTTTTGTATCTGCGCATTTATCTTCTCGGCATGCCGGTGATATTGCTCTACAACTTTGAGGCCGCGATCTTCCGCAGCATCGGCGACACAAAGGTGCCGCTCGCGGCGCTCGCGGTCTCCGGTGTGCTGAACGTGCTGCTGAACCTCTTTTTCGTCATTGTGCTGCATATGACGGTCAACGGCGTCGCCATCGCCACGGTGGCGGCCAACGCCGTGAGCGCGGCACTGCTCTACGTCCGCCTGACGCGCACGGATAAATGCGTGCGCGTGGAGCGGGAAGCGCTGCGTATCGACGGCGCGAGCTTGAAGCGCATTTTGAGCATCGGCCTTCCCGCGGGCGTGCAGAGCGCGGTGTTCTCGTTCGCCAACATCGTCATCCAGTCGGCCATCAACACCCTCGGCACGGTGGCGATCGCGGCGTCGAGCGCGGCGTTCAATGTGGAAATTCTCGCCTACGACGTGCTCAACTCGTTTTCGCAGGCCTGCACGACCTTTGTCGGCCAGAACTACGGCGCAGGGCAGATCAAGCGCTGCAAGAAGACGATGCAGCTCAGCTTTTTGGAGGGAGCCATCGCGACATTTGTCTCGGTCGTTGTCCTGCTGCTGAGCGCAAGGTCACTGCTCGCCATTTTCAACAGCGATCCCGAGGTCATTGCCATCGGCTATATTCGCCTTGCGACGATCCTGCCGGCGTATGTTTTCTGCCTGATCTACGAAATACTCTCCGGGTATCTGCGCGGCTTCGGCATTTCGCTCGCGCCTGCGCTTTTGACGATGCTCGGCGTGTGCGGTATCCGCATCGCGTGGGTCAAGTTCGTCTTCCCGACGAGCATGACGTTCCAGACCGTCATGTGGGTCTATCCCATCAGCCTTGGCGTGACGGCGGTGCTGATCCTCTGCGCCGTGCTGATCTACCGCCCGTCCAGGCGCTTTGCAAGCCTTGAAACGGAAGAAGCGGACAAGTGAGGGATTCCCTCACTTGTCAAAATGCTCCCAGAAGGCGCGCACGGCGGCCTCGTACGCGCCGCGGCCCATATAGTAGCTCATCGCGTGATCCGCGCCGGGCACGACGAGCAGCTTGCAGGGCGCGGCGCAGGCGTCGCGGTTTTCAAACGCCATTTTGAGCGGGACGAAGTGGTCGTCCTCGCCGTGGATCAGTAAAATCGGAACATCGGTATTTTTGAGCGCCTCGACGGTGGAGTAGCTGCCGGACGAGGCGTTCAGTCTCTTCTGGCACAGAAGATCGGCGATGACGGTTGCTGCGCGGACAGGAAGATGCAGGTTCTTCCCCATCACGTGCTGCCAGATCGCACGCGGCGAGGTGTAGGCCGAGTCGGCGATCACGCCGTGCACCGCGGCGGGGAGAATATCGCCTGCGGCCATGAGCACCGTCGCCCCGCCGAGCGACACGCCCATAAGGTAAACGGGCAGGCCGGGGAAGCGTTCGGCTGCCCAGTTTGCCCAGTCGACGCAGTCGTAGCGCTCGGTCAGGCCGAAGCCGATGTAGTCGCCCTCGCTCTCGTTCTGCGCGCGCTGCTCCACATAGAGCACGCTGCACTGCTCGCGGCTTAAAAAGTCCGCGAGCAGGCCGAAATCGCGGTACCACGCTGAGCGCCAGCCGTGAAACGCGATCACAAGGCGCTTGGCCTTTTCGCATTCACGGAGATGGCCCACGAGCGTCAAGCCCTCGCGGTTTTCGAGCAGCACTGTCTCCGTTTCCGAAGACGCAAGCTTTTTCGCGGCGGCGCGCTGCGCCTCACGGTAGGGCTCGTCGCGCTTTTCGCCCGTGAGCTGGGCGCTGCCCTTATTTTTGAGCGCCTTGGGCGCTTCGCGCTTCATCGCGACGTCCATCAGCGTTCTCGTCACGCCGTAGGCCGCCGCGCCGTAGAGTGCCGCCGCAGCCGTGACGAATATAGCCGCCTTTGTCGCTTTTTTCATAACTGTGACCTCCTTGTAGCCAAACTGTAAACTCTTATCTTGGGTACTGGACAGGGATATTTTCCCGTGTTATACTCCAAACTAATCTAAGTTCCGGGCGGTTTCGACCGCCCGTCTCTTCTTTCAGCGTAGCAAAAACTCCGGCTTTTTGCTACGTTCAGTTTTTCCCGTTTGTATGCATTTCCTGCCGGAAATTTCAATGATCGGAGGAACGCATTTTCATGAACGAAGTCAAGTCCCCGAAAAAGCCGCTGCTGTACTACTACTTTGTGGCGATGCTGCTTGTGATGCTCTTCAACTTCATCGCCATGCCGTGGATCTCTGAGCACCAGATCAAGGACGTCGACTACAACACTTTCGTCACCATGACAGAGCAGGGCGAGGTCGGCCGGGTCGAGATCCAGGAGCAGTCCAACCGTATCCTCTTCACCAGCAGCGATGAAAAGACCGTCTACAAGACGGCAATGGTGCCTGACGACGGTTTGGTGCAGCGCCTGCTGGACGCGGGCGTCTCCACCACGGGTGAGGAGATCGAGCAGACGTCGCTGCTTGTCAGCATTCTCGCCTGGGTGCTGCCCATCATCATCTTTGTCGCGCTGGGACAGTATATGTCGCGCAAGATGATGGAGAAGATGGGCGGCGGAGGCAACTCCATGATGTTCAACATGGGCAAGTCCAACGCCAAGGTGTACGTCAAGTCCGCCGAGGGCATCAAGTTTGACGATGTCGCGGGCGAGGATGAGGCCAAGGAGAACCTCACCGAGGTCGTCAACTACCTGCACGACCCCAGCAAGTATCAGGAGATCGGCGCGTCGATGCCCAAGGGCATCCTGCTCGTCGGCCCTCCGGGAACCGGTAAAACGATGCTCGCCAAGGCGGTCGCCGGCGAGGCGAATGTGCCGTTCTTCTCGATGTCGGGCTCTGAATTTGTCGAAATGTTCGTCGGCATGGGCGCGAGCAAGGTGCGCGACCTCTTCAAGCAGGCCAAGGAAAAGGCCCCCTGCATCGTCTTCATCGACGAGATCGACGCCATCGGCCAGAAGCGCAGCGGCGGCCAGTACGGCGGCAACGACGAGCGCGAGCAGACCTTGAACCAACTGCTCACCGAAATGGACGGCTTTGAGGGCAACAACGGCGTCATCATCCTTGCCGCCACGAACCGCCCCGAATCCCTCGACCCCGCTCACGCGCCCGGGCCGCTTCGACCGCCGCGTGCCGGTGGAGCTGCCCGACCTCAAGGGACGCGAGGCTATCTTGCAGGTCCACGCGAAGAAGATCAAGGTCGCCGAGGACGTCGACTTCAACAAGATCGCGCGCATGGCCTCCGGCGCTTCCGGCGCGGAGCTTGCCAACATTGTGAACGAAGCGGCGCTGCGTGCCGTGCGCGACGGCCGCCGCTTTGCCACGCAGGCAGACCTTGAGGAAAGCATCGAGGTCGTCATCGCGGGCTACCAGAAGAAGAACGCCATCATGACCGACGAGGAGAAGAAGATCGTCTCCTACCACGAGATCGGCCACGCGCTCGTGGCGGCGATGCAGACGCACTCCGCCCCCGTGCAGAAGATCACCATTGTGCCGCGCACCTCGGGCGCGCTGGGCTACACGATGCAGATCGAAGAGGGCAACCATTATCTCATGAGCAAAACCGAGATGGAGAACAAGATCGCCACGCTGACCGGCGGCCGCGCCGCGGAGGAGGTCGTGTTCCAATCCGTCACGACCGGCGCGTCGAACGATATCGAGCAGGCGACGAAGCTCGCCCGCGCGATGATCACGCGCTACGGCATGAGCAACGACTTCGACATGGTCGCGCTTGAGACGGTCAACAATCAGTATCTCGGCGGCGACGCATCGCTCGCTTGCTCTGCCGAGACGCAGACGAAGATCGACCAGCGCGTTGTGGAGCTGGTGAAAAAACAGCACGAAAAGGCTGTGAACATCCTCACCGAGAACCGCGCGAAGCTCGATGAGCTGGCGCAGTACCTCTACGAGAAGGAGACCATCACGGGCGAAGAGTTCATGCACATCCTGAATGCGCAGTAAACTCCATAAATAGAAAGAAGGCACAGCCGAGCGG